>Ga0105251_10002617_pt1 | contig 13912 bp, 13 predicted proteins | sample KBSS64metaG_FD_80424 | JGI IMG/M metagenome (GOLD analysis project Ga0105251, IMG submission 80424) | Switchgrass rhizosphere microbial communities from Kellogg Biological Station, Michigan, USA - KBS S6-4 metaG | ecosystem: Host-associated > Plants > Roots > Rhizosphere > Soil | place...
CGCCGCCACGCTGTGGGCGCGGCCTTCCAGCACGGGTTCGCCCCAGCCGTGGATGCCCTCGTCGGTCTCGATCTTGAGAAAGCACCAGCGCGGCGGGACGACATAGGTGGTGAGTTTGGTGATTTTCATGGTGTGGAAATCTCGACAGTAATTATTGGAATCGAGGGATTGAGCAGCTCGCGGTCATGGCGGTTCGCCGCTGCGAACGCTCCTACAGGCTCTTGTAGGAGCGGTCCATGACCGCGAGCTTTAAGCGTTCTTTACCGCCTGCCACCCCGCTGCGAAGGCCTGGGCATTGGCGCTGACCTGGGCGGCGTTCAGGCCCGGCTTGTACAGCGCCGAGCCGAGGCCGAAGCCGTTGGCGCCGGCGGCCACGTAGGGGCCCATGTTGTCCGGGGTGATGCCGCCCACTGGCAAGAGCGCCCGCTCTTTGGGAAACACCGCGCGCCAGGCCTTGACCACCGCCGGGCCAAGTTGCTCGGCGGGAAACAGCTTGAGGCTGTCGGCGCCGGCGTCGAGGGCGGCGAAGCCTTCCGAGGGGGTGGCCACGCCGGGAGCACTGACCAGGCCGGCAGCCTTGCTGGCACGGATCACCGCCAGGTTGGCGTTGGGCGAGACGATCAGCCGGCCACCGGCGGCGTCCACCTCGGCCACCTGGGCCTCGGTGAGCACGGTGCCGGCGCCGATCAGGCAGCTTTCGCCCAGCTCCGCGGTCAGTCGGCGGATGCTCTCGAAGGGCTGCGGCGAGTTGAGCGGGATCTCGATGACGCGAAAGCCGGCGTCGTACAGGGCACGGCCGACCGCGACGATCTCGTCCGGGGTGACGCCGCGCAGGATGGCGATCAGCGGCAGGTCCTTGAGATAGGGTTCAAGCATGGGAGTCTCCAGTGATGGGGAGCAGGCCGGCGGCCTGGGCCAGGCGCCAGAGCCCGGCCCGGGTGGCCTGCTCCAGCAGGCGGACCTGGTGGATATCGAACAGCGCCAGGGCGTCGCGATAGCGCTGGCAGAGCGCCGCGTCGCCGATCAGCACCAGGGGTGGGCAGGGGGCGCCCTTGAGGGCGGCGACCTGGCTGCGCAGCTCTTCGCCGATCAGCAGGCCGGAGAGGTAGTCGAGGCTGTGCGCCGCGCCCAGTTCGCCGGCCAGCACCCGGCTGCGAGCGGTGAAGAGGCGGCCGAACAGGCCCTCGGCCCCGGCATCGCGGGCCGTGGTGAGGCCCAGGCGGAAGGCTTCGGCGCTGGCCTCGGGACCGGCTTCGGCAGCCGGACGCCCGAGGATGGAATGCTCGCGCAGGACGGCGAACAGCTCGCCGGTCATGTAGGTGGCGAAGTCGGTCAGGCGACCGTCACGCACCCGCACCCACTTGCTGTGGGTACCGGGCAATACCAGCAGCGCTTCGGCGGCCAGGTCCGGCTTCAGTTCGAGGGCGCCGAACACCTGGGTTTCCTCGCCGCGCAGGACGTTGGGCAAGGCGCCGCGCTGCATCACCCCGGGGACCAGATGAAGCTCGCCGCAACCGGTGTCCAGGCGCAGCAGGCCGGCGGCCAGGCTGTGGACGTCGGCCGGGCAGTCGGCATAGGGCACCTCGCGCCAGCCACCGCGACTGCCGACCATGCCGCAGGCGATGGCGGGCAGGTCCGGCTGGGCCTCGCGCCAGTCGCCCACCAGGGTGCGATAGGCCGCGGCGAAGTCGCCATCCGGCACATGCATGATGCCCCAGGGGCGGCTGCGGGTTTCCAGCACGGTGCCCTGGGCGTCGAACAGCTGGGCCCGCAGGGACGAGGTGCCCCAGTCGAGGCCGATGAGGTGCGGGGTGGCGGTCATGCGGGACTCCAGCCGAGTTCGCGGGAAATGGCCCGGGCGCAGGCGGTGACCTCGGGCTGCAGTTCATGCAGCCGCGCCTCGGGCATGTAGGGGATGGCACTGGCGACGCTCAGGGCCGCGACGATGACGCCGTCGGCGCCGCGGATGGGTGCGGCCACGCAGCGGATGCCCAGTTCGTTCTCTTCCAGATCCAGGGCATAGCCCTCGGCGGCGTGGCGCCGCAGCCGCGCGCAATAGTCCGCCCAGGGCAGGAAGTCCTCGCGCAGGCCGGGCTGGCCGGTCCGCCGGGCCACGCCTTCGCCGTAGAGGGCCTCCCACTCGCCCTCGGCGAGATCGAGCATCAGCGCCTTGCCGACCCCGGTCAGCGCCAGCGGCATGCGCAGGCCGACCCGGGATCTCATCTCCAGCCCCCGGCTGCCTGGCAGCTTGTCGAGATAGAGCACGTCGCCGCCCTCGCGCACGCCGAGATGCACGGTGTCGCCACAGTGCTGGGCCAGGCGCTGCAGATGGGGCCGGGCCACACCGGTCAGCGGCAGTTGCTCGCGGGCCTGGTAGCCGAGGGCGATGAGATGGCTGCCCAGGATCAGCCGCCCGCTGTCATGGCGCAGATAGCCGGCCTGGGTCAGGGCGGCGACCAGCCGATGGGTGGTGCTGCGGGTGCAGCCGATGGCGGCGCCGACCTGGGCCAGGCTGTCGGCCCCGGCGGCCACGGCCTCGAGCACGGCCAGGCCGCGAAACAGTGCCTGGGCCCCGCTGGGCGCTTCGCCCTTGTTGGAATTGTTGTCGTTCATGGCCTTCACTCTAGAAGCCTCTCGGGCAAATCTCAATATGTGATACGTCATCCCATATTGTGGGATAAAAGTTAGATATGACAGCTTTGTCACATAGCTGCAATATTGGCGCTATCTAATGCACGGCACATTGCAAGGACTCGAGAGGCAGAGCGCTCCATGACGGGTAAATCCATCCTGATCGTCGACGATGAGGCGCCCATTCGCGAGATGATCGCCGTGGCCCTGGAAATGGCGGGCTATGAATGCCTGGAGGCGGACAACAGCAAGGACGCCCACGCCCTGATCGTCGATCGCAAGCCCGATCTCATCCTGCTCGACTGGATGCTGCCCGGCACCTCCGGCCTGGAACTGGCCCGCCGCCTCAAGCGCGACGAGCTGACCGACGCCATCCCCATCATCATGCTCACGGCCAAGGGCGACGAGGACAACAAGGTCCAGGGGCTGGAAACCGGCGCCGACGACTACATCACCAAGCCCTTCTCGCCTCGCGAACTGGTGGCGCGCCTGAAAGCCGTGCTGCGTCGCACCGGCCACATGGAGAGCGACGGTCCGCTGGAGGTCAACGGCCTGATCCTCGATCCGATCAGCCACCGGGTGACCATCGACGGCGCCCCCGCCGAGATGGGCCCCACCGAGTACCGGCTGCTGCAGTTCTTCATGACCCACCAGGAACGCGCCTACACCCGCGGCCAGTTGCTGGATCAGGTCTGGGGCGGCAACGTCTATGTCGAGGAGCGCACCGTGGACGTGCACATCCGCCGCCTGCGCAAGGCGCTCGGCGAGACCTACGAGAACCTGGTACAGACGGTGCGTGGCACCGGGTATCGCTTTTCCACCAAACTCTGACGCGGGATCACCGCCGCCGTGAACATCAACTGGCGCTCCCGTCTGGCCACCCAGCTGGCGACCGTGGTCGCCGGCTGCGCCCTGGCCGGCTGGCCCTTCGGCCATGTCGGTCTGGCGGTGGCCCTGGGACTGGCGGTCTATCTGGCGGTCACCCTCAGGCACCTGCTGCGCCTGCACGCCTGGCTGCTGAGCGAAGCCCCGGGCGCGCCGCCGGAAGCCGAGGGGCTATGGGGCGAGGTGCTCGACCGGCTCTATCGCCGCCAGCGCCACGAACAGCGTCAGCGCGAGGAATTGCTCGCCGTCATCGGCCGTGCCCAGGCCTCCACCGAGGCCCTGCGCGACGCCATCATCCTGGTGGATCGCCACGGCAACCTGGAGTGGTGGAATCGCGCCGCGGAAACCCTGCTCGGCCTGCGCCAGCCCCAGGACCTCGGCCAGCCCATCACCAACCTGGTGCGCCATCCGCGCTTTTCCGACTACTTTCTCGGCGGCGACTACGGCGAGCCGCTGGAACTGGCCTCGCCGCTCAACGACGATGAATACCTGCACATCCTGGTCACCCGCTTCGGCGAGGGCGATCGGCTGCTGCTGGTGCGCGACGTGACCCGCCTCCACCAGCTGGAACAGATGCGCAAGGATTTCGTCGCCAATGTCTCCCATGAATTGCGCACCCCGCTGACGGTCATCACCGGCTACCTGGAGACCCTGCTGGACAACGCCGACCACGCCACCCCGCGCTGGCGGCGGGCGCTGGGGCAGATGCAGCAGCAGGCCGGACGCATGCAGCACACCATCGACGACCTGCTGCTGCTGGCGCGCCTGGAAGCCACCGACTATCCCGCCGACAACCGCCCGGTAGTGCTGGAGCCGCTGCTCGCCTCCATCCTGCAGGATGGCCGCGCCCTGTCCGGCGCCGTGGGCCACCGCCTGAGCCTGGAGTGCGAACCGGGCCTGGCGCTGCTGGGCAGCGAGACCGAGTTGCGCAGCTGCTTTTCCAACCTGGTGTTCAATGCCGTCAAGTACAGCCCCGGGGGCGGCGAGGTGCGGGTGCGCGCCTGGCAGGACGCCGAAGGCGCCCACGTCGCGGTGCAGGACAACGGACCCGGCATCGACGCCCGCCACCTGCCGCGTCTGACCGAGCGCTTCTATCGCCTCGACGCCAGCCGCGCCTCCAGCACCGGCGGGACGGGCCTGGGCCTGGCCATCGTCAAGCACGTGCTGATCCGCCATCGTGGCGGCCTGGACATCCACAGCGTGCCCGGCGAGGGCAGCTGCTTCACCTGCGATTTCCAGCCCGAGCAGATCGCCCAGCGCACCGCCGCCTCGGCCTGAGCCGTCCCCTCCCCGCCGTGCTATCGTCCGGCCATCCCGGTCACGGTCCCCTGTCATGCCTCCAGCCCTGCGCCTGCTGCCGGTCCTGCTGCTCGCCCTGCTCGGCTGCCTGCTGCTGGGCAGCCAGGCCTGGCACCGCGCCGAACAGGCGAGCCTGGCTGAGGCCAGCCTGCTCGGTCAGGAACAGCTGCGCCTGCATGCCAGCGGCCTGCAGACCCTGATCGACCGCTTTCGCGCCCTGCCGACGGTGCTGGCCCAGGACCCGGAGCTGATCGCCGCGCTCACCACCCCGCCCGATGCCGCCGCCACCGAGCGCCTCAATCTCAAGCTGGAGCGCCTGAACACGGCCGCCCAGTCCTCGACCCTGGAACTGCTGGATCGCAGCGGCCTGGCCATCGGCGCCAGCAACTGGCGGCTGCCCACCAGCTATGTCGGCCACAACTACGGCTTCCGGCCCTATTTTCGCGAGACCCTCGCCGGCGGCAGCGGCCGCTTCTATGCCGTGGGGGTCACCACCGGCATTCCCGGCTATTTCCTCTCCCATGCGGTGCTGGACGCCCAGGGGCGCTTTCTCGGCGCGGTGGTGGTCAAGCTGGAATTCCCCGCCATCGAGGCCCGCTGGGGCGAGCATCCCGAGGTCCTGCTGGTGAGCGATGCGCGCGGCGTGGTCTTTGCCGCCAATCGCCCGGCCTGGCGCTATCGCCTGCTGCGCGAGCTGACCCCAGCCGAGCGCGCCGAACTGGCCACCACCCGCCAGTACGACAGGCGCACCCTGCAACCCCTGCCCTATCGCCAGCAGCTAGTGCTCGGCGAGCAGCGCCAGGTGGCCCACATCGAGGCTCCCGAAGGCAGCGCCGACTACCTCTGGGACAGCCTGCCGCTGCCCAGCGAAGGCTGGACCCTGCACCTGCTGCGGCCCACCCGCGACCTGCAGGGTGGCGGCCCGGGCGCGGCGCTGGCCGCCGCCTGCGCCTGGCTGCTGCTGGTCTGCGCCGGTCTCCTGTGGGCGCAACGGCGCCGCCTGCAGCGCCTGCGCCAGCGCAGTCGCCTGGAGCTGGAGCAACTGGTGGAGGCCCGCACCGCGGAACTCCGCACCGCCCAGGACGGCCTGGTGCAGGCTGCCAAGCTGGCCGCCCTGGGGCAGATGTCGGCGGCCCTGGTGCATGAACTCAACCAGCCGCTCACCGCCCAGCGCATGCACCTGGCGAGTCTGCGCCTGCTGCTGGATCACGGTCGGCTGGACGAAGCCCGCGCCGCCCTGGAACGCCTCGATGGCCTGCTGACCCGCATGAGCGGTCTCACCGGCCATCTCAAGACCTATGCGCGCAAGACCCCCGCCGGTCTGCGTGAACAGGTCGATCTGGCCCGGGTGGTGGACCAGGCGCTGGAATTGCTGGAGGCGCGCCGCGCCGAGCTGGCCGTGGAGCTGATCCTGGAGCTGCCGCGTCCGGCCTGGCTGCTGGGCGACCCCATCCGCCTGGAGCAGGTGCTGGTCAACCTGCTGCGCAACGCCCTGGACGCCGTGGCGGAGCGACCCCGACCGCAGGTCCGGGTCAGCCTCGCGCAGGAGGGCGAACACTGGTTGCTGGAGGTGGCCGACAACGGCGGCGGCATCGCCGCCGAGCACCTCGACCAGGTGTTCGATCCCTTCTTTACCACCAAGCCGGTCGGCGAAGGCCTCGGTCTGGGCCTGGCGGTGTCCTCGGCCATCGTCCAGGCCCAGGGCGGCAGCCTGACGGCCAGCAACGCTGTGGAGGGCGCGGTCTTCGCCTTGCGGCTGCCGGCCGCGCCGGCGTTAGCGGCCTAGCGCACGCAGAGCGTCACCAGCAGGGCGAAGCCCCAGCCGAGCAGCCCGGTCACCAGCAGGGTCGCCGCATCCCAGGGACCGCGGGTGGCATCCAGGAGCGGCAGGCCGACGCCACCGAGCAGGGCGCTGGCGAGGACGCCGGCGAGGATCCGGACCAGCGGCCAGTGGCTGTCGGCCGACTCCTCGGGAGCGGCAGCAAGGGTCTCTTCTTCGGACATGGCAGGGCTCCGCCGGGGAATACAGAGCGCGACCCTAGCCGGGCAATCTGAAGCTGCGATGAAGCGGCGCTTCAGATTGCCTTCAGCTTGACCGCCAAGACTGCACCTCGCATTCCCCTGGAGAGGTCGCGATGCTCGACGTGACTTGGCAGTCCCCGCAAGGTTTTACCCTGGCCGATCGCAGCGGTTCGCTGCTGGCCCGCCTGGAGCCGCTCGAGGCGCCCGGTCGCCAGGCGACCGAGGCCTTCATCGGCGCCCGTTTCGCCCTGGAGCATGGCGCCCGCATCAGCCACTTCCTGCCGCTGCTGCTCGCTCTGCGCGATGCCGAAGGCAAGCTGCAGGCGGCGGTGGGCATCCGCCCCGCCCTCGACCAGCCGCTGTTTCTCGAACGCTATCTGCCGCAGCCGGTGGAGACCCACGTGGCGGCGGCGCTCGGCCGCCCGATCGATCGGGCGGAGGTGGTGGAGGTCGGCAATCTGGCGGCGCTGGGCCCTGGCCAGGCGCGCCTGCTGATCGTCGTCACCACCTGGCTGCTGGCCCGCAGCGGCCGGCGCTGGGTCACCTTCACCGGCCCCACCCGCCTGATCAACAGCTTTCATCGCCTCGGTCTGGCGCCCCAGGTACTGGGCGCGGCCGATCCGGCCTGCCTGGGCGCCGAACGCGAGAGCTGGGGCTCCTACTACGCCAACGATCCCCAGGTCTGCGCCGGCGACATCCACCAGGGCTATCACCAGCTGCTGCAGGCCGGCATCTTCGCCCGCCTGGGCCTTCCCACCCTTGGCGAGGAAGACTGCCATGTCGCCTGAAGCCCGCTCCATCGTCGATTTCTTCGCCACCCTGGAACGCCACGCCTGGCACGGCGACCGGCCGGCGCTGACTGGCAGTCACGAGACCTGGAGCTATGCCCGGCTGCTGCAGGAGGTCACCGCCCGCGCCGCCTGGCTGCGCGAGCACGAGATCCAGCGGCTGGCGCTGGACCTGCCCAACGGCCCCGAATTGCTGGCCTGGGACCTGGCCGCCCTGCGCGCCGGGCTGCCCTGCGTGACCCTGCCGGACTTCTTCAGTCCCGCGCAGCGCGCCCACGTCCTGCGCGACTGCGGCGCCGATCTCCTGCTGGGGCGCCCCGAGCGCACCGCGGAATGGGCCGCGGCAGGCTTCACCGCGGGCGCCGGTGGCTGGCAGCGGCCGGCAGCGGCTCGCACTCCGTTGCCGGCAGACACCGCCAAGCTCACCTACACCTCCGGCACCACCGGCACGCCCAAGGGCGTCTGCCTCAAGGCCGGGCAACTGCTGCGGGTGGCCGCCAGCCTGGAAGCCGCCAGCCGGCCGTTGGCGCCCCAGCGCCATCAGGTGCTCCTGTCGCTGGGCATCCTGCTGGAAAATCTCGGGGTCTATGCCGCCCTGCTGGCCGGTGCCGAGGTGGTGGTGCTCAAGGGCACCGACCAGGGCGTCAGCGGTTCCGCCGGCATCGACTGGGCACAGCTGGCCGCCTGCCTGCAGCAGCGCCAGCCGCATAGTCTGATCCTCATGCCGCAGCTGCTGCAGGGACTCGTGGAACTGGGCGAGCGTGGCCTGCTGCGCCTGGACCCGCTGCGCTTCGCCGCCGTGGGTGGGGCACCGCTGAGCGCGGCGCTGCTGACCCGTGCCAGCGCCCTGGGCCTGCCGGTGTTCCAGGGCTATGGCCTGTCGGAATGCGCCTCGGTGGTGGCCCTCAATCGCCCTGACGCCAACCGCCCGGGCAGCGTCGGCCAGCCCCTGCCCCACGTCCGCCTGCGCCTGGCGGCCGACGGCGAGGTGCTGGCCGCCGGCGTCGATTTCGCCGGCTACCTGGGCGAGCCCGGCAGCGCCACCAACGAGGTGGCCACCGGCGATCTCGGCGAATTCGACGCCGACGGCTATCTCTATCTGCGCGGGCGCAAGAAACACCAGTTCAGCCTGGCCTCGGGACGCAACGTCGACCCGGGCTGGATCGAGGCCGAACTCACCCAGGGCGGCCCCATCGCCCAGGCCTATGTCCAGGGCGAAGGCGCCCGGCACCTGGTGGCGCTGCTCTGGCCGCGCCAGCCGGACCTGCCCGACAGCTTTCTCGCCGATCAGGTCGCCTGCCTCAACCAGCGCCTGCCGGATTACGCCCGCATCGGCGCCTGGCGCCGCCTTGCCGAACCCTTCACCCCCGCCAACGGCCTGCTCACCGCGACCGGACGCCTTCGCCGCGACGCCATCCAGGCGCACCACGCGGTCCTGCTCTCGGACCTTCTGGAGATACAAGCATGAGTTTCTTCGCCACCCTGCAAGCCGAAACCGCCGCGGAACGCCAGGCGCTGTTCGAGGTGCCCATCATCCGTGCCGCCCTGAGCGGTGACGTCGCCCTGGAGAGCTATATCGCCTTTCTCGGCCAGGCCTATCACCACGTCCGCCACACCGCGCCGCTGATGATGGCCTGCGGCGCCCGCCTGCCGGCGCGGCTGGAATGGCTGCGCGGCGCGGTCTGCGAATACATCGAGGAGGAATACGGCCACGACCAGTGGATCCTCAATGACATCGCCGCCTGCGGCGGCGACGCCGAGGCCGTGCGCGCCAGCCGCCCCGAGTTGTCCATCGAGCTGATGGTGGCCTATCTCTACGACTTCATCGCCCGCGACAACCCGGTCGGCCTGTTCGGCATGGTCAATGTGCTCGAAGGCACCAGCATCGCCCTGGCCACCCAGGCGGCCGGCGCCATCCGCGGCCAGCTGGGCCTGCCGGCCACCGCCTTCAGCTACCTGGATTCCCACGGCAGCCTCGACCAGGAACACATGGCGACCTATCGCCAGCTGATGGATCGCCTGGACGATCCGGCCGACCAGGCCGCGGTGATCCGCGTGTCCAAGGTGGTCTATCGCCTCTACGCCGACATGTTCCGCGCCCTGCCCGGCGCCGGGCAGCAACCGGAGCAGCGCCATGCAGCTGCCTGACTGCCGCATCCTGCTGACCGGGGCCAGCGGCGGCATCGGCCTGCCGCTGGTGGAACAACTCTGCGCCGGCGGCGCCCAGGTGCTGGCGGTGGCCCGTGACACCCGTGCCCTGCAACCCCTGGCCGAGCGCCTGGGCGGCCGGCTGCGCCTGCTCGACGCCGACCTCACCCGCCGGGCCGATCGCCAGGCGGTCCTGGCCGAGGCCAGTCGCGGCCAGGGCGTCAACGTGCTGCTCAACGCCGCCGGCAGCAACAGCTTCGCCCTGCTCGAAGCCCTCGACGAGGATGCCATCGACAACCTGCTGGCGATCAACATCGGCGCCGCCATCCAGCTGACCCGTCTGCTGCTGCCGCTGCTGCGCCGTCAGCCACGGGCGGTGATCGCCCATGTCGGCTCCACCCTGGGCTCCATCGGCTATCCCGGCTATGCGCCCTATTGCGCCAGCAAGTTCGCCCTGCGCGGCTTCACCCAGGCCCTGCGCCGGGAGTTGGCCGATACCCGCATCCGGGTGCTCTACGTGGCGCCCCGCGCCACCCGCACGGCGATGAACAGTCCGGCGGCCATGGCCGTGAACCAGGCGCTCAAAAGCCAGGTGGACGAGCCCGCCATGGTCGCCGGCGCGGTGATCCGCGCGCTGGTCGAGGATCGCCAGGAGCTTTATCTCGGCTGGCCGGAAAAGCTCTTCGTCCGTCTCAACGGCCTGCTGCCCGGGCTGGTGGATCGCGCCCTGCGCCGCCAGCTGCCGGTGATCCGCCGCTTCATCGATCCCGCCTTCGCTCCGGAGAAACACCCATGACGTCCCCACGCAAGGCCCTCGGCCTGCTGCTCGCCGCCCTGCTCGCCAGCCCCTTCGCCCTGGCCGACGATGGCCAGCGCCTGGCGCAGATCCAGCAGCGCTGGGCCGAGATCCAGTACCGTCTGCCCAGCACCGAAAAGCCCGCCGCCTTCGAACAGCTGGCCGGCGAGGCCCGCGCCTTCACCCAGGCCGCCCCCCAGTCGGCCCCGGCACTGATCTGGCAGGGCATCGTGCTCAGCAGCTGGGCCGGCGCCCAGGGCGGCCTGGGTGCGCTGAGCAAGGTCAAGGAAGCCCGCACCGACCTGGAACAGGCGCTCAAGCTCGATCCCACGGCGCTGCAGGGGTCCGCCTACACCAGTCTCGCCGCCCTCTACGACCGGGTTCCCGGCTGGCCGATCGCCTTCGGTGACGCCAGCGAAGCCGATCGTCTGCTGCAGCAGGCCCTCGCCCTCAACCCCAACGGTATCGATACCCTATACTTCTGGGGCGACCACCTGTATCGCCAGAAGCGCTATGCCGAAGCCCGCGCCGCCCTGCTCAAGGCGCAGCAGGCCGCACCCCGGCCCGGACGCGAACTGGCCGACCAGGGACGGCGGGGCGAAATCGCCGCGCTGCTCAAGGACGTCGACCAGAAGCTGAAGTGACGAGGCCCCCATGCGCGTGCTGCTGATCGAAGACGATCCCGACCTCGGCGAGGGCATCCGCACCAGTCTGCGGGAAGAGGGCTATACCCTGGACTGGCTCAAGGACGGCGAAAGCGCCGTCCACGCGCTGCGCGAAGAGGGCTTCGACCTGGTGGTGCTGGATCTCGGCCTGCCGCGCCTGGACGGCATCCAGGTGCTGCGCCAGAGCCGCGCCAACGGCCTGACCACCCCGGTGCTGATCCTCACCGCCCGCGACGACACCGAAGACCGGGTCGCCGGCCTCGACGCCGGTGCCGACGACTACCTGGTCAAGCCCTTCGACATCAAGGAACTCAAGGCCCGCCTGCGCGCCCTCCTGCGGCGGCGCAACGGCCCCTCGCAGATCCAGCTCGAAGGTGGCGGCATCGCCCTCGACCCGGCCACCCGCCGGGTCACCTTCGACGGTCAGCCGGTCAACCTCACCCCGCGCGAATACCAGCTGCTGCACGAATTGCTGGCCAATCCGGGCAAGATCTTCAGCCGCGATCGCCTCATGGGGCTGCTCTACGGCTGGGACGAGGGGGTGGAAAGCAACACCCTGGAAGTCCACATCTACAACCTGCGCAAGAAGTTGCGCGCCGACCTGATCCGCACGGTCAGGGGCATCGGTTACCGCCTCGAGTGCCCATGACCTCCATCCGCCGCCGCACCGTCGGCCTGGTGCTTTCGCTGCTGCTGATCGGCACCCTGCTGATCGCCCTGACCAACGTCCACGACAGCCAGCGCGAGATCGGCGAGATCTACGATGCCCAGCTGGCCCAGAGCGCGCGCATCCTGCAGGGCATGCTGCGCGCCGCGCCCCGCGGCGAAGGCCGTCTGGCGCTGCACGCCAGTGTCACCCAGGCCCTGGCCGAAGCCACCGACAGCCCCTATGGCCACAGATACGAGGCCAAGATGGCCTTCCAGGCCTGGAACGCGCGCGGCGACCCCCTGATGCGCTCGCCCAGCGCGCCCATCTTCATCATGCCGACGACCCCGGGTTTCACCGAGCAGACCCTGGAGGGCGAGGCCTGGTATGGCTTTCTGCTGCCCGACCCCGAGCACGACCTGATGCTCTGGGTCGGCGAGCGCGAAGAAGTCCGCGCCGATCTGGTCCGCCGCATCCTGCGCCATACCCTCACCCCGCACCTGATCGGCCTGGTGCTGCTGTCGCTGCTGGCCTGGCTGGCCATCGGCTGGGGCCTGCGGCCGCTGCGGCGCATGGCCGGGCTGATCCGCCACCGCGATCCGGAATCCCTGCAACCGCTGCAGCTCGATCCGCTGCCGCGCGAACTGGAACCCATGCAGGCCGCGCTCAATCGCCTGCTGCTGCAGATCGAACAACTGCTGCAGCGCGAACGCCGCTTCATCGCCGACGCCGCCCACGAACTGCGCACGCCCCTGGCGGTGCTGCGCCTGCATGCGCAGAACGCCCTGTCCGCGCAGACCGCGGCGGCCCGCGACGAGGCGCTGAAATTCGTCGTCAGCGGCACCGATCGGCTGACCCGGGTGGTCAACCAGCTGCTGATCCTGGCCCGGCTGGAACCTCGGCCGAGCTGGAGCGCCGAGCAGCGCTTCGACCTGCGCACCGCCCTCAGTGCCACTCTGGAGGAGCTGGGCCCCTGGATTCTCGACAAGGGCCTGGACCTCAGCCTCGACGCCGAAGCCAGCCAGGCACAGGTCCACGGCGACAGCGCCATGCTGGGCATCGCCCTGCAGAATCTGCTGACAAACGCGGTCAATGTCTCGCCCCCCGGCGGCGAGATCCGCGTCCGGCTGGAGATCAGCGCCGGCTGGGCCGAGATCCAGATCCTCGACCAGGGCCCCGGCATTCCAGTGGAGATCCTGCCGCGGCTGTTCGAACGCTTCTACAGCAGCGGGGCGGCCAACGGCGCCGGCCTGGGGCTGTCCATCGTCCAGACCGTCGCCCAGCACCTGGGCGGACGCATCGAACTGGGCAATCGCCCCGAAGGCGGCGCCTGCGCCCGTCTGGGTCTGCCGGTACTGCCGGGCCCCGGCTAGGGACTCGACCACTCGCCAGCCTTAGGGCAAGGTAGCGGCGCACCGGCCGCGAGAGGACGCCCCCATGCAAGCCCAGGTCTATCTGGTCGACGACGAAGCCAGCATCCGCGAAGCGGTGCGCCAGTGGCTGGAGCTGTCGGGGCATCAGGTGCGGCTGTTCGCCCGCGCCGAAGACTGCCTGGCGGCCGTGACGCCGGATTTCGCCGGCGTGGTGGTCAGCGACGTGCGCATGCCCGGCATGGACGGCCTGGCCCTGCTGGACCGGCTGCAGGCGCTGGATCCCGACCTGCCGGTGATCCTGCTCACCGCCCACGGCGACGTCGCCCTGGCGGTCAGCGCCATGCGTCAGGGCGCCTACGATTTCCTGGAAAAGCCCTTCAGCCCCGAGGCACTGCTCGGCGATCTCGGCCGCGCCCTGGAAAAGCGCCGGCTGGTGCTGGAGAACCGCCAGCTGCACCGCCGGGTCGACGACCAGAGCGCCCTCGCCCGTCGGCTGCTCGGCGTCTCGCCCGGCATCGTCCGCCTGCGCCAGCAGATCCTCGACCTGGCACCGACCCCGGTCAACGTGCTCTTGCGCGGCGAGACCGGCAGCGGCAAGGAACTGGTCGCCCGTTGCCTGCACGACTTCGGTCCCCGGGCCGGCAAGGCCTTCGTCGCGC
>Ga0105251_10002618_pt1 | contig 13908 bp, 11 predicted proteins | sample KBSS64metaG_FD_80424 | JGI IMG/M metagenome (GOLD analysis project Ga0105251, IMG submission 80424) | Switchgrass rhizosphere microbial communities from Kellogg Biological Station, Michigan, USA - KBS S6-4 metaG | ecosystem: Host-associated > Plants > Roots > Rhizosphere > Soil | place...
CATGGGTAAACATCGCGAGGGAAATATCGAAATGGTTATTAGAGTGACAACCCCACGTTAGCCCCCATTCATCGCACATCTGCGCGACGCGAACGGCTCCGCTGAGTGTCCAGAAATGTGGGTCTGCTAACGGAATGTCCACCGCGTTAAGCATGATGGCGTGATTCATTTCGCGCCAGTTGGTGGCAATCATATTGGTCGCGACAGGCAAGCCGGTGGCGCGGCGAAACTCAGCCATCACTTCACGTCCTGAATAGCCTTGTTCTGCTCCACACGGGTCTTCAGCATAAGTCAGAACATCGCTCATCCCTTTGCACAGTGAGATTGCTTCATCCAGAAGCCATGCGCCATTGGGGTCAACAGTAATGCGTGCATCCGGGAAACGTTTTTTCAGCTCGCGCGCAGCGTCCAGTTCTTGCTCACCCGGTAGAACACCACCTTTAAGCTTGAAGTCTTTGAAGCCGTAACGGTCTTGCGCGGCCTCGGCCAGACGCACGATTGCCTGGCTGCTCAACGCTTCCTGATGGCGCAAATCATACCAGGCATGTTTTGCATTTTGTCCGTCCAGATACGGCAAATCAGTTTTGCTACGGTCGCCGATATAGAACAGATAACCCAAAACGGTCACTTCATCGCGCTGCTTGCCTGGCCCTAGTAATTCGCAAACCGGAACATTAAGCGCCTTGCCGAGCAAATCGAGCAGTGCCGCTTCCAGTGCTGCCACCGCATTAACGCGCAATTCAAACGTCCACGCACCTTTGCCGAAAGTATCGAAATCAGCCGACTGATTACCTTTATGAACGTTCTGGACCACGCGATTCATTCGCGCGACTTCCTGACCCACAACGTGCGGAATTGCATCGACCAGCGTCTGGTAAATCACTTCTCCACCGGGTGCTTCACCTACGCCGGTGTGCCCGGCGTTATCGGTAAGAACCACAATGTTGCGGGTGAAAAAGGCGCCATGTGCGCCGCCGATATTCAGCAGCATGCTGTCATTCCCCGCCACCGGAATGACTTTCATATCCGTAATAATCGGGCTTGCCTGAGTATTCATGATGATTGCCCTACCGTGACAGGTTTCAGTTCAACACGTTTGATATCGCCAACAATGACCAGATAGCTCAGTACCGCGATAACTGCGTGAATCCCAACGTAGATCAGCGCGCCGTTAAATGAACCGGTTGTACCGACAATGTAGCCGATAGCAATTGGCGTCACGATGCCAGAGACGTTACCGAACATATTGAACAAGCCACCGCTCAGGCCGCTGATTTCCTTTGGTGCGGTATCGGCCATAACAGCCCAACCCAGCGCACCGATGCCCTTGCCGAAGAACGCCATCGCCATAAAGCCGACAACCATCATTTCTGATTCGACATAGTTACAGAACACCATGCTGACGGAGAGCAACATCCCCAGAACGATTGGTGTTTTACGCGCAATGTTTAACGAACCGGTGCGGCGCATCAGCCAGTCGGAAATAACACCACCGAGCACACCGCCGACAAACCCACACACCGCTGGAACTGAAGCAACAAAGCCGGCTTTCAGAATCGACATCCCTTTTTCCTGCACCAGGTAAACCGGGAACCAGGTAATGAAGAAGTAAGTTAAAGCGTTAATACAATACTGGCCGATATAGATCCCAATCATCATACGTGATCCGATCAACTGTTTGATCTGGCCCCACTTCTGCGCCATTGGGATATGCTCTTTTGGCTTCTTCTGATCCATGTTGATCAGCGCCCCGCCCTCTTCGATATATTCCAGCTCTTTCTTGTTCACACCAGGATGGTTGTTCGGCTCATGAATCACTTTAAGCCAGACAAAGCTGATGATAATGCCCAGCCCGCCCATGAAGAAGAACACGTGTGACCAGCCCACTTCATGCGTTAGCCAACCCATAATTGGCGCGAAGATCACCGTCGCGAAATACTGTGCGGAGTTAAAAATGGAAACCGCCGTGCCGCGTTCCTGTGCCGGGAACCACGCAGCGACTATTCGGCTGTTGCCAGGGAAGGAAGGTGCTTCGGCCAGGCCCACCAGGAAGCGCAACGTAAACAGCGCGATGATGATGCCAAAACCACTGAAGATATCGACGAAACCTTGCAGCAAGGTAAACAGCGACCAGATAAATATGGACCAGAAATAAACCCGTTTTGAACCGAATTTATCCAGCAACCACCCGCCGGGAATTTGCCCTATGACATATGCCCAGGAAAATGCGGAAAACACGTAACCCATGCCAATCGGATCGAGGCCGATATCTTTTGCCATTTCTGAACCGGCAATCGATAACGTGGCGCGGTCGCCATAGTTAAACGAGGTGACGATGAAGAGCATTACTACTATCCAATAACGAGCGTTGGTCCTTTTTTCGGCAACGCTCGCCGTTTGGGTAATTGTATTCATGTTGCACTCCTGAATTATAGCGTTGAGCTACATTCATTCTGAACTGCATTTGTAGGGTAATCAGAATGAGGTATCGGCCGTTCCACAGTATTTTTGTGATGCTGAATCTGCGGTTTTTATCTGGCCGATGAAAAGTATATGAAGGGAGTGAGCGAGTCTCATCGTGCAAAGACACAAGTTTACCGAACGATTTATGAGCAGTTTATGGCGACTGTCCAACGCGCTGGGGGATAGTTCACGATTTTTGAAACAACCAGGTAAAACGAAGGGATTAAGCTTGAGATGAAGCGGAGTGCAAATTTTATTCGGAGGGCAGGTAAGTGTGACGTCACCCGCCCTGGATTCATGTTGTTACTTTAACAATGCAGCCCACTGCTCAACCCAAGGGTTAGAGACCGATTCGGGTTCGGGATGATCGTTGGCATCAATGGCTAAAACTGTGCCCACACGTTTAGCACCTTGCTCTTGCAGCAAGCTATCGAATTGCTTCCCGCCGCCACAAAAATGTTCGTAGTTGCTGTCGCCCAGGGCAATCAAACCGTAATGCAAATCTGGCTGGTAACCGACTTTGTCTTTTATCGCCTGAAACAGAGGAACTATACTGTCTGGCAAATCGCCCTGACCTGTTGTTGAAGTGACAATCAGTACGTACTTGTCGCTGTATTTTTGCCAATCGGCAAGCTCAGGATCTTCAAATACAGTGGCTTTATGACCTTTCTTTTTTAAAATCGCTTCGGCTTCTTCTGCCACCAACAGCGAGTTTCCATACATCGTGCCTACAAAAATTCCCACTTCGGCCATCAGTTAACTCCTTGCGTTACGGCTGTATTATTCATCCTGGCCGTTGCTTGCAACAAACTCAACCTTTTCGATATCACTCAGCAATCCGCTCCAGCCAAACTGTGACATCATCTGCATCCAGGTGTCATCAAGGCTTGCCCGAAGACACAGCGGTTCACCGGTAACCGGGTGATTTAGCGAAAGCTGACTTGCGTGAAGCATTAAACGCTGGCAACCAAAATGTTCCGCAGCGGCACGGTTTTGACGCAAATCACCATGTTTTGAGTCACCAATCATCGGGTGGCGCAAGTGAGACATATGACGGCGTAACTGGTGTTTACGACCAGTTTTAGGTTCGAGCTCAACCAGGCTGTAGCGCGCTGTTGGGTAACGCCCAACCGGAACCTGCATTTCTACCGTCGCCAACCCACGATAATGCGTTACCGCAGGCTGCGCCTCTTTATCCTGAGTCGCTTTTTTATCGGCGATTTTATCCAGCTCTTCAACGAGCGGGTAATCAAGCACCGCATCATCTTCAAGCCAGCCTCGCGTCACTGCATGGTAGCGCTTCTGAATCTGGTGATTTTCGAACTGCTGAGACAATAAATGCGCAACTTCGCTGGAAAGCGCCATCAGCAATACGCCGGATGTTGGCCTGTCGAGGCGATGAACGGTGAAAACGTGCTTGCCGATTTGGTCTCGTACGGTTTGCATCACAAAAACGGTTTCGTGCCTGTCGAGCCAGCTGCGATGAACCAACCAACCTGACGGCTTGTTAACGGCCACCAGCCACTCATCCTGATAAATAATTTCCAGCATTATTTCGTGTCACCCGCAAACAGAGCATCGAGATCTTGTAGCGCTTTTAACAGCGGATCGCGCCCGACATGTGCCGCATCCAGCGCCATTTCGTAATAAGGCGCGAGGGCAAAATCAGCAGGCAGAGGGTGTTGAGCGTCAAGAAGTGCGTGCATTCGGGGAATCAGAACCCATTGCAACCATTCGTGAGGCTGCATTGTATCCAGGCAAAATGGTTGCGTGCTTTCAAAGGCTTCAGTGTTTGGAGCACAGCCCTGCCAAAGTTGATGGTCACGCAAAACTTGTTCAATGATAAGTAAATGCTGGCGTACCAGCGCGTGGCGTTCCATGAAAACCTCCGGCATCAGTCAAAAGAAGCCGGCAATCATACCACTTCTTGCAATGGGCGAAAAAAAGCATAAAAAAAGGGAGCACTGTATAAACAGTGCTCCCGGTTCGTTTCGCAGCTAATCCGGCTACTTTTGGTGCTCCCTGCTCGTCCGTGACAACTATGTCCTGTGGTCTCCTGACCTACATTCCTTCGTACTCGCGTCCTGCTACCATCATCCTGAGGTGTTCCGGCATCATCCTGATGCGATATCCTTCGGTCTTCCAGACCCACCGAACATCCAAGTTCGGCTCTCTTTCTCCGTCCTGGAGGTGTCCCTTACTCTTCCTGAGTGATCCTTGCTTCGTCCTGAAGCCTTCCTTGCAACACCATCCTGGTGTGTTCCGCTTCTTCAATGAAGTGACATCATCCTGATATCTCCTTCACTTCCCGACTTCCTGTCGACGGACATAGAATCTACCATTTCGTTCATTCTGGCAAGGCACTCACAACTGAAGCTTACGATAACTTTCATTCAAAAGCAGACCAGAATAATCATAATATTATGATAAGTAATGATTTTGTTATTTATCACTCACAAAAGTCTGCATGTAAAGTTAGAGATCTCTTACAGCTTGTGTAAGAGATCTCTCACAAGCCCATCAGCGATCCACGCTTAAATAACCTGTGGCTCAAGGTCGTTAAGGAAAGAAATCAGCGATGGGGCGAGTATTTTGCGCTGCTTAGTACCAATTTTCTCCAGCACCACTTCACCGCTTAAATTGCACAGCGACACCACTTCCATTTCATCGGGTGTGGTCGCAAGGAATAGCGTTGGTGACAGTTTCAGTCTTTTTTGCGTGACCAGATGGCCAATCAGGTTTTCCTGAACACGCTGGAAATCATCTTCGCTCCAGGCCTGTAACAAAGTTAAGGACTGACTGCCTAAAAGTGCAGGCATGTCGCCAGCAAATTGCGTGGTGTAGAACTGATGCGCCGCAGGCTGTAATGCAATGTCCATTGCTCGTTCTACCGCACCAAGATCGTTTTCCGGTGCAAAAGGTTGCGGCTGCCAACGCACATCGTCACCCGTAGTTGTCACGATACACGGCGACGGCACACCATATAATTCTTCGCTCGCGGGCCACCCACCCACCTGCTCACGCCATGCATGACAAAAGCGATTGGTAAAATCTTCCAGTGCCTGACGTACGTCGTTATCCACCAATTTCTCACTCCCTCAAGGCTGCGGTACAATAAAGGCCAATTGTACCTGCATTCTATTGGTGACACATGTCTTATGAAAAACACCAGGCACTAAGCGGCCTGACGCTGGGCAAGCCAACCGCTTACCAGGATAAATACCAGGCATCTTTACTTCAGCCTGTACCGCGTAGTCTTAATCGCGATCCGCTTGGCTTACAGGCTGATAACCTGCCATTTAGTGGTGGTGATATCTGGACCTTGTACGAACTGTCGTGGTTGAACAGTAACGGTTTGCCTCAGGTGGCAGTCGGGCATGTGCAGCTTGATGCAAACAGCGCGAACCTGGTTGAGTCTAAAAGCTTTAAGCTCTATTTAAATAGCTTCAACCAGACGCAGTTTGCCGACTGGGAAACCGTTCAGGAAACGTTAAAACGTGATTTAAGCGCCTGCGCGCAGGGCGATGTGAGCGTGGTGTTATTCCGTCTGCGTGAACTCGAAGGCCAGGAAATTGCGGCGTTCAACGGCGAGTGTATTGATGATCAAAATATCACTATTGATAACTACGAATTTAACGCCGATTACCTCAATGGTGCCGCTGGCGACGAAATCGTAGAGGAAACGCTGGTCAGCCACCTGCTGAAATCTAATTGCCTGATCACCCACCAGCCAGATTGGGGTTCCGTGCAGATTCGCTACCGCGGCCCACGCATCGACCGGGAAAAGCTGCTGCGCTACCTGGTGTCGTTCCGTCATCATAATGAATTCCACGAACAGTGCGTTGAGCGCATCTTCAATGACATCCAGCATTTTTGTATCCCGGAAAGCCTGAGCGTTTACGCACGCTATACCCGTCGTGGCGGCCTGGACATTAACCCGTGGCGCACAAATACCGATTTCCACCCGGCATTTGGCCGTCTGGTTCGTCAATAAGTGCGAAACGCCTCGCAGCCTGAGGTGGGATTATTGTTTTCAGGTTGTTAAATTGAACATTGCAGGGCTATTGTAATCATTGGGAGCGGCACTTTACGCTTCGTAAGGAGTTAACTTGATTACACATATTAGCCCGCTAGGCTCAATGGATATGTTGTCGCAACTGGAAGTGGACATGCTTAAGCGCACGGCCAGTAGCGACCTTTATCAACTGTTTCGCAATTGTTCACTTGCCGTACTTAACTCAGGAAGCCAGACGGATAGCAGTAAAGAGCTGTTGTCGCGTTACGAAAACTTCGATATCAACATTTTGCGCCGCGAACGTGGTGTCAAACTCGAACTGATTAACCCTCCTGAAGACGCTTTCGTCGATGGTCGTATCATCCGGGCTTTGCAAGCTAACTTGTTTGCCGTATTACGCGATATTTTATTCGTTAACGGCCAACTCTCCAGCGCAGGTCGCTTCCAGAATCTCGATCTGGAAGAACCGGCAAATATCACCAATATGGTGTTCTCTATCTTACGTAATGCCCGTGCATTGCACGTCGGCGAAGCGCCAAACCTGGTCGTATGCTGGGGCGGGCACTCAATCAACGAAAACGAATACCTCTATGCGCGTCGCGTCGGCACACAATTAGGCCTGCGTGAACTCAATATTTGTACCGGCTGCGGCCCTGGCGCTATGGAAGCCCCAATGAAGGGTGCGGCTGTAGGCCACGCTCAACAGCGCTACAAAGAAAGCCGCTTTATTGGTATGACCGAGCCGTCAATCATTGCCGCTGAGCCACCAAACCCGCTGGTGAATGAGCTAATTATCATGCCAGATATCGAAAAACGCCTTGAAGCGTTTGTTCGTATTGCGCATGGCATCATCATCTTCCCTGGTGGGGTAGGTACCGCGGAAGAGCTGCTTTACCTGCTCGGCATTCTGATGAATCCTCACAACCATGATCAAATATTGCCCCTGATTCTGACCGGGCCGAAAGAAAGTGCTGACTACTTCCGTGTGCTCGACGAGTTCATCGTCAACACCGTGGGTGAGCAGGCACGCCGTCATTATCAAATCATTATTGACGACCCTGCTGAAGTAGCCCGTCAGATGAAAAAGGCTATGCCGAAAGTGAAAGAGAATCGCCGTGAAACGGGTGATGCTTATAGCTTTAACTGGTCGATTCGAATTGCGCCAGATTTGCAGATGCCGTTTGAGCCAACCCATGAAAACATGGCGAATCTCAAGTTGTATCCAGATCAACCGGCGGAACAACTGGCTGCCTCTTTGCGTAGGGCATTTTCTGGGATTGTTGCGGGTAACGTTAAAGAAGGCGGGATCCGCGCAATTGAAAAATTCGGGCCATATAAAATCCACGGTGATGCAGACATGATGAAACGCATGGATGTTCTGCTCCAGGGGTTTGTCGCACAGCATCGTATGAAATTACCAGGCAGTGCTTACATTCCTTGCTACGAAATCTGTACCTAACTCTCCTGGGCGGAGTCACTCCGCCCATCTTTTTTTCCCCAGTTTTGTTCACCCTTTTGCTGTTTTATTCATCTTTGTGCATGTTACCGGTATCAGTGTTTCTCTCTTCATAAAAACTTATGATTTCATATCTCTCCTCACTAAAAATCGTTCTTATACAGGTTATTACACTACAACTAAATAATGAAACCTCGTTTTATAAACCACAAAACCTTCATCTTTAGGGTATAAATACTGCATAAAATATCAGCCACAGACTGAAAAACTGCGGAAAACCATACAAACAGTAGATTCTTACAATTGGGATCTTGATCACTGATGAATTGACGTCATGAATGTATCTTTCCGCCCGCTGATTATCACTGGCCAAAATTACTATAAAATAGCCTGTAAACAGCATTAAGTTTCAGTAGTCAATGGCAAGTCATCGCGATTGAACCAGATTTCGAATCATATGTTCCTTTGGAGAAGTAAGTAGATGGAAACCACTCAAACCGGCAGTGTTGCCTCTGTCGAGAGCAAAAGTTCGTGGCGTAAGTCCGATACCATGTGGATGCTGGGGCTGTATGGCACCGCAATCGGTGCAGGCGTTTTGTTCTTGCCAATTAATGCCGGTGTAGGCGGTCTGATCCCGCTGTTCATTATGGCAATCCTCGCGTTCCCGATGACGTTCTTTGCCCATCGTGGTCTGACTCGTTTCGTGCTGTCAGGTAAAAATCCTGGCGAAGACATTACTGAAGTTGTAGAAGAGCACTTTGGCGTTGGCGCAGGTAAAGTAATCACCCTGCTCTACTTCTTTGCTATCTACCCAATTATGCTGGTTTATAGCGTTGCTATCACCAACACCGTTGATAGCTTTATTACTCACCAATTGGGTCTGGTTTCTCCGCCGCGCGCGCTGTTATCACTGATTCTAATCGTTGGCCTGATGACTATCGTTCGTTTCGGCGAGCAGATGATCGTTAAGGCAATGAGTATTCTGGTCTTCCCATTCGTTGCCGCTCTGATGGTTCTGGCTCTGTATCTGATCCCTAACTGGAGCAGCGCAGCATTCGATACCATGTCATTTAGCGCAAGTCCGGCAACCGGCAGCGGTTTGTGGATGACACTGTGGCTGGCAATTCCGGTAATGGTGTTCTCCTTTAACCACTCACCAATCATCTCTGCCTTCGCTGTAGCGAAACGCAACGAGTATGGTGAAGAAGCTGAGAAAAAATGCTCCCGCATCCTGTCCTACGCACACATCATGATGGTTATTACCGTGATGTTCTTCGTATTCAGCTGCGTACTGAGCCTTTCTCCAGAGAACCTGGCAGAAGCAAAAGCACAGAACATCTCTATTCTGTCTTACCTGGCTAACCACTTTAATGCGCCAGTGATTGCGTGGATGGCACCGATTATCGCTATCGTCGCTATCACCAAATCCTTCCTCGGCCACTATTTAGGTGCTCGTGAAGGCTTCAACGGGATGGTTATCAAGTCCCTGCGCGGCAAAGGCAAGAGCATCGAAATTAGTAAGCTGAACCGCATTACTGCAATCTTCATGCTGGTATCGACATGGATTGTCGCCACCTTAAACCCAAGCATTCTGGGCATGATTGAAACTCTCGGCGGCCCAATCATTGCGATGATTCTGTTCCTGATGCCGATGTATGCGATTCAGAAAGTACCAGCGATGCGCAAATATAGCGGTCATATCAGCAATGTATTTGTGGTGATTATGGGTCTAGTCGCTATTTCTGCTATCTCTTACTCCTTATACTCGCTGTTCATCTAACAGCTCTAAACCGCCAGCTTCCTGCTGGCGGTTTTTTTCATTAAGTTATTCAGGCAACGGACGCAACATGATTAGCGTATTCGATATTTTCAAAATCGGTATTGGCCCTTCAAGCTCCCATACCGTCGGCCCGATGAAAGCCGGTAAGCAATTCGCAGACGATTTAATCGCGCAAGGGATTTTGCAGAACGTCTCGCGTGTAGTGGTTGATGTATATGGTTCACTTTCCCTCACTGGCAAAGGCCACCATACCGATATCGCCATTATCATGGGTCTCGCTGGCAACATGCCGGACACGGTCGATATCGATGCTATCCCTCACTTCATTCAGGACGTGAATACTCACGGTCGTCTGTTACTGGCTAACGGCCAGCGTGAAGTGGAATTCCCGGTCGATAGCTGTATGAACTTCCACGAAGATAATCTTTCACTGCATGAAAACGGTATGCGTATTACTGCGCTGGCGGGCAGCGAGGTTATCTATAGCCAAACTTACTACTCCATCGGCGGCGGTTTTATCGTTGATGAAGCACACTTTGGCCTCGAAGATACTCAACAGGCAGTCGTTCCATATCCCTATAAAAGTGCGGCAGATTTGCAGCGTCATTGCAAAGAAAGCGGGCTTTCATTATCAGGCTTGATGATGCTGAACGAACGCGCGATGCGTCCTCAGTCTGAAATTGATGCACACTTTGCCAACGTCTGGAACGTGATGCGCAGCGGTATTGAACGTGGTATCACCACCGAAGGCGTGCTGCCGGGCAAAATGCGTGTGCCGCGCCGCGCAGCAGCATTGCGCAGAATGTTGGTCAGCAGTGACAAGAACAACTCTGATCCAATGGCTGTTGTGGACTGGATTAACATGTTTGCCCTGGCGGTGAACGAAGAGAATGCTGCAGGTGGGCGTGTTGTTACAGCACCGACAAACGGCGCATGTGGCATCGTTCCAGCGGTTCTGGCCTATTACGACAAATTCATTCGCGAAGTTAATACCAATTCTTGCGCACGATACTTCCTTGCAGCCGGTGCGATCGGTTCTCTGTATAAGATGAACGCATCAATTTCTGGCGCAGAAGTCGGTTGCCAGGGCGAGGTCGGCGTTGCCTGTTCTATGGCGGCGGCAGGTCTTGCTGAATTGTTGGGTGGTAGCCCAAGTCAGGTGTGTATTGCTGCGGAAATCGGCATGGAGCATAACCTTGGTCTGACATGCGACCCGGTTGCAGGGCAAGTTCAAGTGCCATGTATTGAGCGTAATGCTATTGCGGCCGTGAAAGCGGTGAATGCAGCACGTATGGCATTACGCCGTACCAGCGAACCTCGTGTCTGCCTCGATAAGGTTATCGACACCATGTACGAAACAGGCAAAGACATGAACGCCAAATATCGAGAAACTTCTCGCGGTGGTCTGGCCATGAAAGTGTCCTGCGATTAATAACAAAAAACCCGCTGCGAAGCGGGTTTTTTTATAGCGACTAATTATTTTAGATCGCCGACCTTCACATGGTCCATATCATCAAACACCTGATTCTCGCCAACCATACCCCAGATAAAGGTATACGCACGCGTACCCACACCTGAGTGAATTGACCAGCTTGGTGAGATCACAGCTTGCTCGTTCTGCATCACAATGTGACGAGTTTCTTGCGGCTGGCCCATCATGTGGAATACGCAGCTATCCTGCTCAAGTCCAAAGTAGAAATAGACTTCCATACGACGTTCGTGAGTATGGCAAGGCATAGTGTTCCACAGGTTGCCTGGTTCCAGTTGGGTCAGACCCATACTCAGTTGGCAGGTTTCCAGTACATCTGGAACGAAGTACTTGTTGATGGTACGACGGTTACTGGTAACGCTGTCACCCAGAGTAACCGGAGAAACATCCGCAGGCGTTACGCGCTTGGTTGGGTAAGTAGTATGAGCCGGTGCGCAGTTATAGTAGAAGCGTGCTGGGTTTGCCGGGTCAATGCTTGCAAACACCACTTCTTTAGCACCTTTACCAACATACAGACCATCACGAGAGCCAATTTCGTAGCAAGTCCCATCGACAGTAATTGTGCCCTGCCCGCCGATATTAATCACACCCAGTTCACGACGCTCCAGGAAGTAGCTCACACCTAACTGTTTGCCCACTTCACCGCCAACGCTCACAGTGCGAGTGACTGGCATGACACCACCAACAATGATGCGGTCAATGTGGCTGTAGGTCATGGTGTACTCATCGGCGGTAAAAATAGTTTCAATCAGAAACTCTTTACGCAGACCGGCAGTATCCAGTGTTTTTGCATGATCACTATGAATGCTTTGACGAATATCCATTACTTTTCCTTACTGGGAATAAGAGGCGGAAACAAAATCACGCCCGTTACTATTAATAATAATTTAGCAATTAAAATAGAGTTATTCACAAGAGTTCTACATTTAACTGCACCACACAGACAGTTTATCACCAGAATAAATAAATAATGTGATCCAAATTGAAATATCGTTTCAATTTGATTGAAGTGCAGTTCCAATCGGTAGATAGTTTATCTCACGAAGCGTTACCTGGCAGATTGGCCGTGGTAACTAGCTCAATAAGGTTTATGAAACTGCCATTAAGAGCAAATAGCATCTCTGACCCAACATACTCATTAATCAGGGAAAACTAACGGTTTTCGCCGCTAACTGTTAAGTCATTTTTTCATTAACACGCTGTAATTGATGAAAAAATCATAAGGAATTACCATGAAGATCAAAGCTACTATTGAACGCATTCCTGGTGGGATGATGTTGGTTCCATTGATACTTGGAGCTATTTTAAATACTTTCGCTCCAGATACTGGCGCCTATTTTGGTTCATTTACTAAAGGGATGATAAGCGGCACCGTTCCAATTCTGGCGGTCTGGTTCTTCTGTATTGGTGCCTCAATTGATCTTCGTGCTACAGGTACGGTTCTTCGCAAGTCTGGCACGCTGGTACTGACCAAAATTGCAGTTGCCTGGGTTGTGGCAATGATTGCAGCATCCTTTATTCCTGAAGGCGGTATTCAGACCGGTATGTTTGCAGGTTTGTCCGTTCTGGCCCTTGTTTCTGCGATGGATATGACCAACGGTGGCCTGTATGCAAGCCTGATGAACCAGTACGGTACTAAAGAAGAATCAGGTGCATTTGTCCTGATGTCACTGGAATCTGGCCCACTGATGACCATGGTGATTCTGGGTTCAGCAGGTCTGGCTTCATTTGAAGCACACCACTTTATCGGTGCCGTGCTGCCATTCCTGATTGGTTTTGCATTGGGTAACCTTGACCACGATTTCCGTACCTTCTTCAGCAAAGCAACGCCAGTACTGATTCCGTTCTTCGGCTTTGCGTTGGGTAACACCATCAACCTGGGCGTGATTATGGACACCGGTTTGCTGGGTATCATGCTGGGTGTTGCGGTTATCGTTGTTACTGGTATTCCGTTGATTCTTGCTGATAAATACATCGGTGGCGGTAACGGTACAGCGGGTATTGCAGCATCTTCCGCAGCAGGGGCTGCAGTGGCAAACCCGGTGATCATTGCGCAAATCAACCCGGCATTTGAGCCAGTAGCCGCGTCAGCAACAGCCCTGGTTGCAGCAAGTGTGATTGTGACGGCAATTCTGGTGCCAATTATTACCGCGCTGTATTCAAGGCGTATGGGCGGCAAAGTCGCTAAAAAGAGCGAAGCAGATGATGTGGTTGAGCTTTCACATTAATAGTTAAAACACTAAATATAAAAATGGAGCCTTTCGGCTCCATTTTATTATCTTACAGCGCAGATTTAAGTCGCTGAACTGCCTCATAAAGCTGCTCTTCAGTAGCGGTTGCGTAAGAGAAACGTAGCGTTTTCTTATCAGCATTATCACTAAAGAAGAACTCACCCGGTACATACACGACACCTTTTTCCAGGGTCTGCTGTAACCAACGAGTGGTATCAAATTCGTAACGGAAAGCGGCCCACAAGAACATCCCACCCTGCGGCTGATTGAAGGTGATGTGCTCACCGAGTTCCTGTTGTAAAAACGTCGATAAGCTCAGACACTTTTTCTTATACGCTTCACGAATAAGCTCGATTTGCGGATTCAGGCGATCAAATGTCAGATACGCCGACACCAGTGATTGCGTAAATGAGTTAGCGTGCAAATCCGTGGCTTGTTTAATGATGGCCACTTTTTGCTTCATCCACTCTGGCA
>Ga0105251_10002622_pt1 | contig 13882 bp, 14 predicted proteins | sample KBSS64metaG_FD_80424 | JGI IMG/M metagenome (GOLD analysis project Ga0105251, IMG submission 80424) | Switchgrass rhizosphere microbial communities from Kellogg Biological Station, Michigan, USA - KBS S6-4 metaG | ecosystem: Host-associated > Plants > Roots > Rhizosphere > Soil | place...
ATTGCAAATACTAAACAGGTCATGGGATTACCGGAGTTGCCTGATGAGCCGTATATCAACATGGCGGGTAAACAAGTTGTGGTGCTCGGCGGCGGTGATACTGCGATGGATTGCGTTCGAACTTCGCTACGCCATGGTGCACAGCAAGTCACTTGTGCCTATCGTCGTGATGAGGCCAACATGCCGGGTTCCAAAAAAGAGGTCAAAAATGCGCGCGAAGAAGGGGCGTTGTTTGAGTTCAATGTGCAGCCGCTGAATATTGAACTGGATGACAGTGGGCAAGTGATTGGCATCCGCATGCTGCGCACCCAAATGGGCGAGCCAGATGAGCAAGGCCGCCGTCGTCCGGAACCGATTGCAGGCTCTGAATTTATCATGCCAGCCGATGCTGTCATTATGGCGTTTGGTTTCCATCCTCACGGCATGCAATGGCTGGAAGAGCACGGTGTGAAGCTTGATAGCTGGGGGAGGATCCTTGCCAGCGTTGAAGATAAATTACGCTATCAGACCAGTAACCCGAAAATCTTTGCGGGTGGTGATGCGGTCCGTGGTGCTGATCTGGTGGTCACGGCGATGGCAGAAGGACGCCACGCAGCTGCGGGAATCATGGAATATCTGGAGGTCCCGGTCCAACGGTTTAATTAACACTGCTTGTCCTTAAATGTAAACTCGGTACAAGTTCTAAGTTAGGCTGATGATGGTATAGCACCAATCCCAACACCGGTGCTATATCATCATCAAAGACGGATGAAGCTGACTTTCACACCACTCTGCAAGATAAATGCTATATTTTAAATATACTAAGAAAACTGATGTAGAACATGTGATGAATGCCGAAGACAAAACTAATGAAAAACCGTTCGATAGCTTCAAAGTGATTTTTGGGTTGTTATCCCGAGAGGCTACAACAAAAATCGTACGGGAAAACAGAATTGTTTATTATAATAAAAACAATATGAGCGACTGTTATTTGCTTACTGATGGTGAGGTGACTATTAAGTCTCTTGTCGGAAATAAAACTTTGGGTAATGCAAAAGCACCTTTCCTTTTTGGTTTGAGTGTAGATCAAAATAATTATTTGCAGACTATAAGTGAATCAACATTTCAAGTGATATCTACAAAGCGCACCACGGACATAATACGCGAAAATAATTTATGGGAACACCTTTATTATATTTACCGCTGGGAGGCTATCCTTGCATATAAGAAATTATGCGCTATTAATCACTCAACTTCACGTGAAATTATTTTGTCCTTACTGCGTAATTTCTTGCAGCAAGATCCAGAGGTTCGTTTGACCATACCTGTTGTGCGTTATTTACAGGATAACTCTTCATTATCCAGAAGTTCTATCTACAATATTATTTCATCATTGAAAGAAAATGGCACTATCATTGTTCGTAATGGTGTGTTGATACGCATTAATAATCCGTAGTTTAGTCATAAGAGACAGTGAGTACTGCGGCAGCATTTGCGCTCCCAGCTTTGATTTGTGGACTGGTTTGAATATAACGAGCCACGAGGCTATTTAAATTAAACTGCGTTTCTGTCTCGTCTAAGTTCACAGACAAAGTGCTATTTATGTGCATAGGCTCACCTGCATATAAGAACTGCACTCCAAAACCTTGTGCTGTGCTGTCTTGACTTAACGCAATCGCGCTATCATCAGTACCAACAGTCGTGCCAGATAATTTTAGATTGAGACTGGTGCCTGCATCACAGGTCGCCGTGAGCGTAGCATCTGCTTCAGTCCCTTTTACTGGCCAGACTGAGTTTACACCGCTGAAATTGCTAGCATTTACCTGCCCAATGTTAAAATTAAGGGCTTTGCTGGTGGTGCTAAAATCACAACTTGCTGATTTTAACATAATCTTACTATTGGTAAGATTGAGTTGAGTCCCGACAAGCTGGTGAAAATTAATAGAGGCGACTGGGCTTGGGAATGCTAACTGCCCGCGGGCTATTAGATTCCCATCAGCTGTAGCAATGAGTTCTACTCTGTATTTCGAGTTGGGTTTGTAAGGACTGCTACATTTTGAACCAAATGCACCACAGGCATAGGACGTGTATGTGTCTGTTATTGGAAACACACTATTCCCCCAAGGACTGTCACTGATATCAACTTCTGAAGTCACCCGAATGCCAATACCCATTTTATTAGTATTGTAAATATCATGTCCATAGCTTGAGGGAGCCACACCACCCCCATCCCAGATGGTCCAGGCATCCCACGACTGTGACCATTCGTCACAGTTCTCAATACGACCTTGCGTCCCTTGTACCCAACCGGAATCGTATAAGGTTGTTCCGGGCGTAACATAGCGGCTAATTGTAATTTCCTGGGGGAGAGTTGCTGTTGCCACTCCCGGAGTTGCAGGCCCACGACATCCTGCGGATGAGGCAAAAGTACATAAACATAAAGTGATAAAGATACAGCACCTTAACTTCCAGCAGAGTATTGTTTTGAACATATCAATTATTCCTCATTCATAATTATGGTTATTATTGCCATGTTACATTCATTGTGATGGCAGAGCTGAATTTCCCTGGTGTGCTATTTCCTCCCAGGGTGATCATTCTGGCGAAAAATGTAAAATCTGTCGTTCCAGTCACTAGTGGTACCGTTACGGCAGTATTATTGCCAATTGCGATCGATTCGCTGCTTAGATCATCATCTTTCCAATAGAATAACTGCAAGGCGATATCTTTTGCACCATCAGGATAAGTATTAGCAAAAATGGTATCAGGTAATACATCATTTGGCGTGCCTGTAAATGTTATAACGGCTTCATTCGTGCCAGAAGGGCAAGATGAAAAAGTAACCTTTTGTGGCCTTAATTGCGTATTGGCATTAGGACCTGTTTTGTTTAATGCGGTTGATGACCAAATTCCTAAATCTGCAATGGATAATGGCCAGGTAATATTACAAGGATTTGCTGTTATGCTGCCAGTTACATTCAAATTAATGACATCATCAGCTTTACTATCTGATAAACAGCAAAGCATACTTAATGCTATGAAGAACCAAGAGTAAAAAGTTAAAGTGATAGTTTTCATTTTATTTATTCAATTGCATATAAGAGACTGCATATTAAGGATGGCGTCTTTTTGCTTTTGCAACGTAAAAGGTGCATAGCAAAAGTCTTTAGGGCCAGCGCCCCATTTCACCAACAGGCGACCATGTTGTTCCAGCCCTGTCATATAAACCTGGCCTTTCATCGCAACAATTCCTGCTTCATCTTCTTTGTTTTCTACAGTAACAGTGGCACCAAAAGGGACAAATGTTTGGTCAGGTCTGCTTAAAGAGAACAGTACTTTGTTACCTAATGCCGTCTTGTATTCTGCAAGGACGACAGCTCCATAAGTCGGGATGACACGTTTGTTTGTTTCTTTTAATTCAATATCAGTTTCTTGTAACCCATTGGTATTTAGAGAAATATTATTGATTTGATAAGGAGACATACTTGACACTACAGCCAAGCCATTGCTATCTGTTTTAAGGCCGATTTGATTCCCCACATCCAACCCGTCTGCACCAGGAGCAACCACTAAGGCGCTGGTATCGCTAATGGTTTGGGTGAACGTCAGGCCATGGCTACTTAATAACATGCCACCCGCAGCCCCATAACTCACATTCTGATTTGACTGGCTATAACTGTAATTCGCATTAATGTTCCCCTTGGTTCCTGTATAAGAAACCCCAGCACCACTGTTAGTTGAGTTATCATAAGTGTTGTATCCCTGCTGAAGAGTCCAGTTTAGGTTATTTTGTGCAAGTGCTGTCCCGCCCAGAACCACGTTATTGCTAGTACCACCATCCTTGCTACTACTCATGCTGTAGCTAACAGAGGTCGTACGCGAAAAAATGGACATCGGTACGCTGATATTTAGCGAGAGCTGTTTATTATTACTGTAACTTGAGTCATCTTCTTTTTGTTTGTTATAGGTATAGTTAACTCCATAGCTTACCTGGCCGACCATTCCCGAATAACCAAAAGAGACTGATGATTGCCTTTGATTATTCCAAAGCTGCTGGTTACTGACTGAAGCTGTGACTGAACCACCAAAAATAGATTGGGCCAGTGTCAAATCTGTCTTGCTACGCAAATGCATATCATAGGAATTGTCATTGCCACTTTCGGTATTGAGTGCATCCTGGAGTGAATAGTATCCCTTTGTAGAATAACGATATCCGCTCATGACCACGTTTGTACCGCTGGATAAAAAATCCTTGCTATAGCGCAACCGCCAGGAGTTACCCTGGGCATTGCCCTGGGACAACGAGGTATTTGCCTTCGTTGCATCTAAAGAAATGGCCCCAACCTGTCCTAAGTTAAAGGCTGCACCCAGAACATAAGCGCTGTAAAAACCTTGTGAATATTGCACACCGGTATAAATCGTGGTTCTCCACGGTAGGCCATAGGCCATAGAATACTGGGCAATGCTGGTATTATTATCATCTCCCGTTGTTTTAATTCGGGTTTTCCCTGCAGCCAGTTGATACTTTATTGAGCCATCTCGCACCAGCATAGGTACGGTAGAGTAGGGAACTACCTGTAGTTGTTGCGAACCATCATTTTCCTGGATTTTGAGTGTTAAATCCCCTGAACTACTCGCTTGATAGAGATCGTTTATTTCAAAGGGCCCAGGTGGAACATTTGTCTTATAAATGGTATAGCCATTTTGCAATACTGTTACTGTTGCATTGGTTCGGGCTATTCCTGCTAACCGGGGGGCGTATCCTCGTTGACTTTGTGGCAGCATATTATCGTCTGATGCTACCTGGAAGCCACGAAATGCGACGCTGTCAAAGATACTTCCTGCTGTATTTGTATCGCCGAGGACAAACTGGCTGCGCAACCGATGGATATCATGTGCAACGTAACTGTATAAAGAATCCCAGTTATTCGCACCGTTATCATCATGGTTCCATGTGGAGTAATTGCGAAAATGCCATCCTGCAAGGTTGAAACCCGGGCGTAAATTTAAATACTGGCTCTGACTTTTATTTTCACCGTAACTCGCGCTGTTATTAAATGCATAGTTTAAAGTAGCTGCATTGATACCCTCGTCCCATTTACTTGGGTCGACGTATCCACGAGGGATGTGCGCAAGAAAAGCTTGCGGCACGCTGAGTAATAACTCTTGTTGGTTAAATTTAAACTCTGCCGACATGTTTTTCAGCGATGCAATATCAAAGCACCCATCTGTATTATATTTCTGTCCTGAGATAAATCCCCACGCTTTGATCATCTCCGAAGTTAAACAAGGACTCAGTGCATCGTTGCTTTCAAAGAAGTTAACATCACGGCTGTCAACCATTTCGCCATTGATATAAATATCAACATGGTATTTTCCAGCTGCTTGCTTTCCTTCTTCAAAAGAAGAAAGATCAAGTTGTGTAACACCGTTCACACCTGCCTGTAATAAAGCAGGGTTGAAGTATTCACTAGCTTGGGTGTTTTTTATTATAATCACCGAAAGCATTATGCCAGAATATATTAATATAGATTTATTGGTTATCATGATGTTCAGCCAGATGTTTTATTTTGTGTGAGATTCAGCTCCAGCAACACCATAATCGTTAATTATTGCCCAGCTGATTTTGTTGCTTTTTTCCCCTCCGGGAATAATAAAAGATCTTTCACTGAATGGAGCTATATAGTTCATTGGCGAAATTTTCACACTTCCTATTTTAATGGAATAGAAGTTGATGTAATAAGGAGATGGATTCTTTGCAATAAGTGTATTGCCTTCAATGCGCCATGTGATCTTATCTTTAAATGCATCTGAGGATTGGCCAAGCAACCCTTTTGGGCGATAAATCAGTTTTATCCGAGTATTGACGGCAAGTTGCACTGAGCTTTCTTGCGCCCCATTTGTTGATGCCGGGATACCTTTAATATTAAGCCAATATAAGGACTCTCGATCGGTAGGTAAACGCTGACTTACGCGGATAATGCGTAACGTATTACGCTCGCCAGCAGCTAAGCGAAATAATGGAGGCGTAATAACAAATGCATCAGGAATGATATCTTTATCTGCGGGTTCGACCCAAGACTGAACAAGATTAACATTTTTGTCTTTGTTTTCGACAGCTAGTGCTGCCTCAGTCTTTTCACCATTAAAGATATAGCGTGTGCCATCGACGATGACACTAGCCTTGGCTAATGGGGAAATCAACACCGTAAATAATATAAGGGGTTTAATAAAAGAATTCATAATTAACCTAAAGTTTTGTATTACGCCAACCAGTATTAGTTGTACGAAATATTAAATGTTACAGGAATATTGATTTTGCCATCCGTAGTCCCGATTGCAGCTTCCCCTGTAGCGATCAGATTAGCTTTTGCTTCGATAGTTCCTTCACCACCAGTGATAACAGCATTTGATGCCATCGCTGTATCTTTCACTACAGCATCGCTGCCTAAGTAAATAACGGCACCCATATTGGTTGCACCACCACTGGAGCTGTTAGCAAAAATAGATGCGCCATCACTGGCCTTTTTTATTTCAGTCCCTGTAAAAGTAATGCTTGGTGTATTAATAACGTCTGGGCAATCAGTTAAACTAATAGTAAAGTCCTTAGTTACTGATTTCACACCGTCTGCATCAAAAGTGCTGATAGGGATAGTACCAAACGGTACGGTAATATCATTGCTCCCTACAGCAACGCTACAGCTTTGGTCAGTAAGTTCACCAGTAAAAGTGACAGTTGACTGAGCAAAGGCTGTTCCTGTCACGAGGAAGAGCAGTGATGTTTTTAACGTATTGAAAATAATGTTCATATTTTTTCATCCAAATAAGTATAAATTTTGTAAGTGATATAACATCGTCCTTAGATATTCATTTTATTGCACCACTCCTTTCCTTCCTCCTTTGATTCATAGAAAATATCCTGCCTCTATATTGATGATGATTTAAAATGCAATGATAAACAATTTCTATTACGTAGCCCTAATTTAGATATACAGTTTTTTTTATGTGTATATACCGTTTTCATACTGATACCCAGTAGTCTTGATATTTCATTGTTAGATTCACCGGTAAGGTGCATGTTAATTATGCTTCGTTCCATATGACTGATTTTTACATTACTACACGCCATTTTTTTTGTATGTAGGTCAGTAATGCTATTCACATTTGCAACAAAGTTTTTGGTAGTGACCTTTCTGTCTAACACCCCTGCTATGCAAGAACCGAAAATAACTGAGTAGTTAATGCATGGATCTCCCACGATAACTATTTTTACGTTTTCATAATGTTCATTCATATTGCATATGAAATTATAGGTATCGTTAGCACTCTCATTTTTGCCATATAGCTCTGTGAGGATAAGATCAACGTTATTCAGCTCTCTGTATGCCAAAACCTGAGAAAGAGTATTACAATGATAAATACCACTTAACCTTATGGTAGGAGAATGTATCTCCAGAAGGTTGCTAAGCCCCTCAGAAAAATAATTGTCATTAGACATTATAATAATTTTCATACAGCACCTTTCCTATTGATACTTTGCGTCCTTGCTCTGATTCCGTACATTTTACTTACTGTTTTCGGGTTTTTAGCAGAAACATCCATTCTTGGATGAGGTGTCTATTTTTGGATTGGTGTTATTCAATAAATTAATGGCCTAATTTTTTATACCATAGTTTTAAGCATGATTACTGCTAGCTATTATTACTTTTAAATATACAAAGTAACAAGTGAATAACAATTTGTGCAGACTTTTAACTTTCCAAAAAAAGACATTTAATCCTAAAATGTACTTATAGATTTTAAAAGGCAGCCTTAATATATAATCCCCGGCGAAGAAATATGCCTGCAGCTATATTTAAAACCAATAACATAAATTAAAGATAAGATTATCAAGATGACAAACATTATCGCCGATAACGCAAAAGTCATTAAATGTATCAGAGAGATAATTGCTGGATTGTCTCCAAAGTCTGAAAAAGTCTGCTTTGAAGAGAACTCGCTTATTTTTCTGAACCAAAAAAAGCAATTTTATATGTTGCTTGAAGGTGAGTTGACTATCCGTTCCAGAGACCGTAGACACATTGTTGCGCGCCTGGTAGGTCCAGTAATTTGCGGCCTTGGTATTATGGACGATGTCTATTTACAAACTACATCATATGCTGTGTTCCGGGTACTCCCACGTGATCAGGCATTTGAAATAATCACCCAAAAAAATCTCTGGCAAGTAATGTTTTATATTGTTCACAATTACGCCGGAAAAGTGTGCAAGTGGAATAATATCCTGACGCAAATGTCTTCCTATGAAGTGATCTGTGAAACATTGAAACGCCTGGAGGGAGAACCGACAAATATAAAGTACAGCATCACTGCTCTACAATACGTACAAGAGAAGACTGGTTTATCAAGAAGCTACATTCTTAAAATTATAGGTGAGCTGAAAGTGCAGAAGAAAGTCACTATACAACGAGGGGTACTGACAGGCCTTAAACATACTGAGTTGTAACTTTATTGTCGCAAAATTCCCCCGACTCAGTGTCGGGGGGAGGGTTTCGCTAACAAACTCGATTTCTTTTTGATCCCATCCCGGCATTTACCCCTAAAGGGTGATGCCTCTACTCCCCCTTTGTCACATAACGTATCACTCTATAAAAACCCGTAGAAAACTACGGAGATAACACAGGTGTGTTTGCCGCTTTCTGCACTGCGAAGGCTGGCATTTGTGATGCAAGGATGTGCCTTATGGCTGATTTTTCCCGACGTGGATTATTGACCGGGAGCTTTCGACGCTCCGCAACCGCTTTCCGCCCGCCCTGGAGCGGAGATGAAAACCATTTCCTTGTGGATTGCACTCGCTGCGATGCCTGTCTGTCGGCCTGCGAAACCCGAGTATTAAAACGCGGCCAAGGCGGCTACCCCGAAATTAACTTCGACCATGGTCAATGCACTTTTTGCTACGCCTGCGCACAAGCTTGCCCGGAGCAACTTTTCCTGGCACGTGAAGTTTCCCCGTGGGAACACACACTGTCGATTGGCGATAACTGTCTGGCCAAAAACGGCATCGAATGTCGTAGCTGCCAGGACACCTGCAACACGCAGGCTATTTCATTTCGCCCTTCTTTACAGGGTATCGCACAACCTCTGCTCAATCACACCGATTGCACCGCTTGCGGGGCATGTGTATCGGGTTGTCCGGTTTTAGCCATCAAGATGAGGCACTCAAATGCAAGCTAACTGGCACGTAGCAGGCCTGGTGGTTCAGGCGCAACCACAAAATATTCTCGCGGTCAGTGCTGCGTTAAACGAACTCCCTGGTAGCGAAGTCGCGGCAAGTGATGCTGAACACGGCAAATTGGTCGTAGTTATGGAAGCAGAACGTAGTGACGTGCTGCTGAAGCAAATCGAGTCGGCACGCAATATTGCGGGCGTGTTGGCGGTATCGCTGGTTTATCACCAGCAGGATGAGCAATGTGAGGAAACACCATGAAACTCAGTCGTCGTAGCTTTATGAAAGCGAACGCTATTGCAGCCGCGGCGGCCGCCGCTGGCCTTAGCGTACCGAGCGTTGCCCGTGCGGTTGTCGGGAAACAAGATGCCATAAAATGGGATAAGGCCCCGTGCCGTTTTTGTGGCACCGGTTGTGGCGTATTAGTCGGCACCCAGGACGGGCGTGTTGTGGCAAGCCAGGGCGACCCTGATGCACCGGTTAACCGTGGCCTGAACTGCATCAAAGGCTACTTCCTGCCAAAAATTATGTACGGAAAAGACCGCCTCACGCAGCCGCTGTTGCGCATGAAAGACGGCCAGTACGATAAAGAAGGCGAGTTTGCTCCCATCAGTTGGGATCAGGCCTTCGACATCATGGAACAAAAATTCAAAACCAGCCTGAAAGAGAAAGGGCCAGAAGCGGTCGGCATGTTCGGCTCCGGGCAATGGACGGTATGGGAAGGTTATGCCGCGTCTAAATTATTCAAAGCCGGTTTCCGTTCCAACAACCTTGACCCGAACGCACGTCACTGCATGGCTTCAGCTGTTGTGGGCTTCATGCGCACTTTCGGCATGGACGAGCCGATGGGCTGCTACGACGATATCGAGCAGGCAGACGCTTTCGTGTTGTGGGGCTCGAACATGGCCGAGATGCACCCGGTTTTATGGTCGCGCATCACCAATCGCCGTCTATCGAATGAAAACGTTGAAGTCGCCGTTCTTTCTACCTTCCAACATCGTAGTTTTGAGTTGGCAGATAACGGCATGGTGTTCACGCCACAAACTGACTTGTCGATTTTGAACTATATCGCCAATTACATTATTCAGAACAACGCTATAAACGAATCCTTCTTTAAGCAGCATGTGAATCTGCGCAAAGGCGTGACGGATATTGGCTACGGTTTGCGCCCGACGCATCCACTGGAAAAAGCCGCTAAAAACCCAGGTTCAGATGCCTCTGAGCCAATGAGCTTTGAAGATTACAAAGCGTTTGTTGCCGAGTACACGCTGGAAAAAACCGCTGAGATGAGCGGTGTGCCGCAAGATCAACTTGAAGCGCTGGCGAAGGTATATGCCGACCCGAACAAGAAAGTCATTTCTTACTGGACGATGGGCTTTAACCAGCATTCACGTGGTGTTTGGGCGAATAACCTCGTTTATAACATCCACTTATTGACCGGCAAAATCTCGCAGCCAGGCTGCGGGCCGTTCTCCTTAACCGGCCAGCCATCGGCGTGTGGAACCGCGCGTGAAGTCGGGACTTTCTCCCATCGCCTGCCAGCAGACATGGTGGTGACAAACGAGAAACACCGCCAAATCACCGAAAACATGTGGCAACTGCCAGCAGGCACCATCCCGGCAAAAGTCGGTTTGCATGCCGTGGCGCAAGACCGCGCGCTGAAAGACGGCAAGCTCAATGTCTACTGGGTGATGTGTAACAACAACATGCAGGCCGGGCCGAACATTACCGAAGAGCGTATGCCGGGCTGGCGTGATCCACGCAACTTCGTGATTGTCTCCGATCCTTATCCAACGATCAGCGCATTAAGCGCGGATCTGATCCTGCCAACCGCAATGTGGGTGGAAAAAGAGGGTGCATACGGCAATGCCGAACGCCGCACTCAATTCTGGCGCCAGCAGGTCAAAGCGCCGGGCGAGGCAAAATCGGATCTCTGGCAGCTCGTCCAGTTTGCGAAACGCTTCAAAGTTGAAGAAGTGTGGCCTGCTGAACTTGTCGATCAGAAACCAGAATACCGTGGCAAAACGCTGTTTGACGTGTTGTTTGCTAACTCGAACGTCAGCAAATTCCCGGTCACTGAACTGGCTGAAGGGCAGTTGAATGACGAATCCCACGAGTTAGGTTTCTACCTGCAAAAAGGGTTGTTCGAGGAGTACGCCGCATTTGGCCGTGGTCACGGGCACGATCTCGCGCCATTTGATGATTACCACAAAGCACGCGGCCTGCGCTGGCCGGTGGTGGATGGCAAAGAGACGCTCTGGCGCTACAGCGAAGGCCACGATCCGTATGTGAAAGCGGGTGAGGGCTTCAAGTTCTATGGCAAACCAGATGGCAAAGCGGTGATCTTCGCGTTGCCATTTGAGCCTGCGGCGGAATCTCCGGACCAGGAATATGACCTGTGGTTGTCAACCGGACGCGTGCTCGAACACTGGCATACCGGCAGCATGACGCGCCGCGTGCCGGAATTGCATCGTGCCTTCCCGGAAGCGGTGCTTTTCATCCATCCGCTTGACGCTAAAGCGCGTGATTTGCGCCGTGGCGACAAAGTGAAAGTTATCTCCCGTCGTGGCGAAGTGATTTCGATTGTCGAAACGCGTGGCCGCAACAAGCCACCGCAGGGGCTGGTGTACATGCCATTCTTCGATGCCGCACAGCTGGTGAATAACCTCACGCTCGACGCGACCGATCCGCTTTCGAAAGAGACGGATTATAAGAAATGCGCTGTAAAACTGGCGAAGGTGTAAGGGGGACTAAATCATGAAAAAAACCATCCTGACTAAGACGTTCTTTCAATGGGTTGCGGCATTTACACTGCTGGTGAGTGGGGCTTTGTGGGCGGCAAACGGCGTTGACCTGACGCAATCGCCTGAAGTTTCTGGTACGCCGGAAGGTTCAATCCATATGCCAAAACAGCAGGGGAGAATGGCGCTCAATTACGTAAACCAACCGCCAATGATTCCCCATAGTGTTGATGGCTACCAGGTGAGTAAAAACACCAACCGTTGCCTGCAATGCCACGGCGTTGAACATTACCGTACTACAGGTGCGCCGCGCGTCAGCCCGACACACTTTATGGATAGCGACGGCAACGTGCTTTCTAATGTGGCACCGCGCCGTTACTTCTGCCTGCAATGCCATGTCCCTCAAACCGATGCGGCACCGATTGTCGAAAACACATTCACGCCGTCTAAAGGTTTTGGGAACTAGAGGTCATTATGGATAAATCAACCCGTAAACCCGGCCTCATCAAGCGCATATGGCAGTGGTGGCGTCGCCCGAGCCGCCTGGCTCTGGGCACGTTATTGCTGATTGGTTTCGCTGGTGGGATTATTTTCTGGGGCGGTTTTAACACCGGCATGGAGATGACCAACCGCGAAGAGTTTTGTATCGGTTGCCATGAAATGCGTGCCAACGTCTACGAAGAATATATGCAGACCGTGCACTACAATAACCGCAGCGGCGTGCGGGCTACCTGCCCGGATTGCCACGTTCCACACGAGTGGGGGCCAAAAATCATTCGTAAGATTCAGGCCAGCAAAGAGTTGTATGCCAAAGCATTTGGCTTAATCGACACGTCGCAAAAGTTTGATGACCATCGCCTGGCGATGGCGCAAAACGAGTGGCGGCGAATGAAGAACAATAACTCGCAAGAGTGCCGAAACTGCCACAACTTTGACTACATGGATTTCACCGCCCAGAAAACGGTCGCGGCAAAGATGCATGATAAAGCGGTCAAAGATGGGCAAACCTGTGTGGATTGCCACAAAGGGATTGCGCATAAGCTGCCCGACATGAGTGAAGTAAAAAACGGTTTTTGATTACCTGTCATACTTCGAGGTGCAGGTGTGTTGGCTGCACCCGTGCGCCCCAGTCACATAGTTATCTATGCTCCTGGGGACTTACGGCCTTGCCGCCTGCCTGCACCTCGAATTATTTAGGGTAATCTCGTTTCATAACCAGAAGACAAAAAGTATTTAGCGGAATATGATTATCGGCTCCCCTAACTCACTGTGGAGACGGTATGTCGATTAAAATCGAAGTCATCAAAGATAAAATCCTCTCAGATAACTACTTCATCCTGCGCAATATCACCTACGATCTATACCGTAACGAATCCGAAGCTATTCGCCACAAACGTGAAGTCTATGACCGGGGTAACGGCGCAACTATGCTGCTGTATAACCGCGATAAAAACACCGTTGTGTTGACACGTCAGTTCCGTGTCGCAACATGGGTTAACGGCAATCCCGATGGCATGCTGATTGAAGCATGTGCCGGTCTATTGGATGCCGATGAACCGGAAGTTTGCGCGCGCAAAGAAGCTATCGAAGAAACCGGGTACCAGGTAGGGGAAGTCGAAAAAGTCTTTGAGCTGTATATGTCTCCTGGCGGCGTAACGGAGCTTATTCACTTCTACATGGCTGAATACAGCGATTCCCAGCGAGAGAATGCTGGTGGTGGTATTGATGATGAAGATATCGATGTACTTGAAATACCCTTCAGACAAGCTCTGGAGATGGTCGCAAGTGGTGAAATTCGTGACGGAAAAACGGTAATTCTGTTACAACAGCTGCAATTACGTGGAATCATGAACTAAAAACATTGTTATTCAATGAATTACGGATAGGTGATTTTAAGTAAATCTATCCGATAAATCCGATTGAGCACAAACGTTAACCA
>Ga0105251_10002625_pt1 | contig 13873 bp, 14 predicted proteins | sample KBSS64metaG_FD_80424 | JGI IMG/M metagenome (GOLD analysis project Ga0105251, IMG submission 80424) | Switchgrass rhizosphere microbial communities from Kellogg Biological Station, Michigan, USA - KBS S6-4 metaG | ecosystem: Host-associated > Plants > Roots > Rhizosphere > Soil | place...
CACGGTGACGGCGGCTGCGGCGCGGCTTACCGGCGCGCCCGCGCGCGGATCCAGCGTATGGCTGTACTGCGTGCCGTCCACCGCGAACTGATGCCAGCGGTCGCCCGAGGTAGCCACCGCGAGGTCGTCCAGCGCCAGCACCCGCGGTGGGTGTGAAAGCTGCGCTTCTTCCTCCGGGCCCGCCTCGACCAGGACGCGCCAGGGCTGGCCATCCGGTTTGCGGCCATACCCGTGCAGTTCGCCACCCACTTCCACCAGCGCTGCGGCGATGCCCTGGCCGCGCAGCCAACGGCTCACCAGATCGACCGCAAAGCCCTTGGCGATCGCCGAGAGATCCAGTTCCAGTCCACCGGGTTGCAGCAACGCAGTGCCGTCCAGCTGCAGGCGCTGCCAGCCGCACCGGGCGCGGACGCTGGCCAGCGTCGCGGCATCGGGCACGCGTTGCGCGTGCGCGTGCGCACCGAACCCCCACAGCGCCACCAGCGGCCCGACCGTCGGATCGAATGCGCCGTCGCTGCGGCGTGCGATCTCGAGCGCGCAGTGCATGACCTCGGCGAACCGGTCGGGCAGCGGCACGGCAGTGCCGGCCGCTGTACGGTTGAACGCGGAAATGTCGCTGCCCGCTTCCCAGGTACTCATCTGTGCCACCACCGTGTCCAGCTGCGCCTGGATGCCCGCGTGCAGCGGGTGCAGGTCGCGGCCGGGCGAGGTGGCCAGTTTTACCTGCCAGGTGGTGCCCATGGTGTGACCACCCAGGCTGGCAATGTCAGACGTAGCGGTCATGAGACGAGGCGATTACTGCGGCAGGACTTCCAGGGTCGCCACGTAGTTCAGGCGGCGGGTCTTGGCCTGCTTCAGCGAGGTCTTGTTGTCTTCGCTGCTGGTTTCCAGCCAGTACATGCCAGCGTCCGGCCAGGTCACCTTGAACTCGCCGTTCTTGTCGCTGGTGACCTTGATCTCGTCCTGCGCGTTGCGATAGCGCGTACCGCCGCGGGTGATTTCAAACGCCAGGCCGGCGCGCGGCTTGCCGTCGACCAGCACCCGGAACGTTGCTTCTTCACCGGCGAACAGATCGTTCGGGTGGCCCAGCGCGACCAGCTCGATGCCGACGTTGGTCGGCGCCAGCGCGGTATCGTTCGGGCTGCCGTTGGTGACGAAGGTTTCGATGCGGTTGACCGACTGGCTGACCTGCAGCTTCTTCGCCTGCTTCGGCACTTCGGTGGCGAAGGTCGCTACGGTGCCACGCCAGCGCTTGGGCTTGCCGTCTTCTTCCCAGCTGGCCGACAGGCCATTGTTGACCGAGGCCAGGCGGTAGGTGCCCTGCTGGGTCAGTTCGACGTCGAACACGCTGCGGAACTTGCCGGTGGACGCGTTCTGCGGCTGCACGGTGGTGCCGTCCGGTGCAGTGATGACCAGGCTCTCCAGGCGCAGCGGCACGTGGTTGAAGTAGAACAGGTCGTTGGACACCGCCGCATCCACGGTGATCCACGGCTTGTCGCCGGCGACGACGGTCTGCGACGGCTGCAGCCAGGCCTTGTGGGCGAGGGCGGAGAACGGAAGGACGGCGGCCAGGGCGGCGGCGAGGACGAGCGAGCGCTTCATCAACAACTCCATGACGGGTAAGGGGATCAGGGCTTGGCCGACAACGTGACCAGGCCCAGTTCGGTGCTGCCCTGGGCCTTGCCGGTCTGCGCGGCAGTGGCCGGCCAGGTGAAGGGAACCTTGAGCAGTTCGCGGCCGCCGACTTCGCGCACCGCTTCCACCACCAGGGTGTAGTTGCCCGGGGCCAGCGCTTTCAGGGCCGGCTGCTTGTCGGTGAAGGAAAGCGCGTGCGTACCGGCCGGCTTGGTCGGGCCGGTCACGCCGTCCACCGGCACCTTCAGCTCGCGACCGCTCTTGCGCCACCACTGGCGCAGGTCCGGCAGCCACTTGGTGCCATGGCCTTCGCTGTTGCCGGTCTGCTGGTACCACACCGCCAGGTTGGCCGCGACCTTCTGGTCGGCGCCTTCCAGCCACACCGCCACATACGGGCGGTGGTACTCGGCCACGTTGAGCTTGGGCACTTCAACGTTGATGTCCAGCGTGGTGGCGTAGGCCGGCGAAGTGGCGAGCAGGCCGCTGAGGGCAATGGTGAGGGTGACGCGCATGGTGCGACTCCGGAGGCGGGTAAAAGGTTGGGGGCAGTGGATCAGGTCAGTGGATCAACAGCAGGGCGATCAGCAGCGGCACCATCAGGCCCAGGCCGACCAGCGGCCAGGTCATGCGGCGCTGGCGCGCATGCAGGTGCAGCAGGAACAGGCCGGTGATGCAGAACACCAGGCAGGCCACCGCGAAGATGTCCAGGAACCAGCCCCAGGCCGGTCCCGCGTTGCGACCCTTGTGCAGGTCGTTGAAGTAGGAGACCCAGCCGCGCGAGGTGCGTTCGTACTCCACCGCGCCGCTTTCGCGGTCGATGCTCAGCCAGGCGTCGCCGCCCGGGCTGGGCATGGACAGGTAGATTTCCTCGGGCGACCACTCGGCCGGGCGGCGGCCGATGGCGATGCCCAGCTCGCCGTCCAGCCAGCGTGCAGCCGCGCGTGGCACCGGGGCCGTACCGTCGGTGCGGTCGCCCAGCTGGCCCAGCAGCGCGGCCGGCAGCTCCAGCTGCCGGTTCACCACCTGTGGGGACGCCTCGATCTTCGCCGCATGGTTCAGCGTGATGCCCGTGGCGGCGAACAGCAGCATGCCGATCAGGCACACCGCCGAACTGATCCAGTGCCACTGGTGCAGGGTCCGGAGCCAGAAGCCCCGGCTCTGCTGTTGCTGCACGGTGGAGGAAGGAGCGCTGTTGGCCACGGTCACGAACAAGGAATCGAAGGATGAATTACACCATTAATGAGAATGGTTCGCAATTGTTCGCGCACCCCCCGTCAGAACTTGGCGTTCAGCGAAATCCAGTAGCTCCGGCGCTGGTCCTTGGTTGCGTAATCGTCCACGCAGTTGAACTCGCTGTCGCTGATCAACACGCACGACTGCGAGACGAAATCCTTGTCGAACAGGTTGTTCACCCGCGCGTTCACCGTCAGCCAGGGCGTGACGTTCCAGCTGCCGCCGAGGTGGAAGATCGTGTAGTCCTCGTAGTACCGGACCTGCGAGGTGCTCACCCCGCCCACGCTGCTCACCAGCGTGTCGCGGTAGCGGTCGTAGCGGCCTTCGCCGATCAGCGACAGGCTCACCGCGTCGCTGACCTGCCAGTTGAGGCTGGCGTTGGCCATGTGCCGCGCCGGGGTGGTGGTACCGCCAACGGGCTTGCCCTTGTCCACGCCACTGGTCTGCTCGGACTTCGTATACGTGTAGTTGCCACGCAGCTGCAGTGAATCCAGCAGGTCTACGTGCGCTGCCGCTTCCACGCCGCGCGTTTCCGCCGTGTCGATGTTCACGCTCTGGGTGAAGGTGCTGTAGCCCAGTGCCGCCCAGCCCGGGCCCACGTCCACGCAGTACCCGCTGCCGGCCGGCGCCACTTCGCAGTTCGGGAAGGTGCCGCCGCTGGCGATCTTGTCGTCGAACCGGTTGAGGAAACCGGTGACGTTGAAGCCCCAGCGCTCGCCCTCGTAGTAGCTGGCGATTTCGTAGTTGGTGCTGGTTTCCGGCTGCAGGTTGGGCGAACCCACCAGCGGCAGCACGCCCTGGCCACCGAAGCCGGTCACGCCCGGGAACAGCTGGTCCGGGCGCGGGGTCTTGTAGCCGGTGCTCACGCCGCCCTTGAAGGTCCATGCATCGCTGGCATTCCAGACCAGGTAGCCGCGCGGGCTCACATGGCTGCCGAAGATGTTGTGGTCGTCGTAGCGCACGCCCAGGGTTGCGGTGAGCGTGTCGGTCAGTGCCCAGTTGTCCTCGGCGAACACCGACCACATGCGGTGCTTCTGACTGACGTTGTCGCGGTAGCCGGCGCCGTCCATGCCGAACACGCCGTCGGTCATGTCGGTGTCGGTGTACTGGCCACCCAGGGTCAGCGTGTGCGCGTCGACGCTCATGTCCAGCATCGTGTCGAGCACGTAGCCCTCCAGCTCCATGGTGCGCAGCGGGCGCGGCAGGAACGCCTGCAGACGCGCCATTTCGTCCGGGTTGAGCGCGGTCAGCGCGTTGGTGCGGCCGGCGGCGCAGTAGTTGGCCGCGCCGGTGCGGCGGCACACGTCGTTCCACAGGGTCTGCAGATCGTCGCGCTCGTCCAGCGTGAGCGGCAGCGAGCGCCCCAGGTTGTTGCTCTTGGTCTGGGTAAGCGTGGTCTGCCAGGTGCCGAACGCATAACGCCCCTGGTGGCTCAGCGCCAGCTGGTCGCGCTCGTAGCGCTGGTACGCGGTGTAGCCCACGCGCGGCTGCACCACGCGGCGGGTGATCGTACCGTTACCGTTCGGGTTCGGCAGGGTCGCATTGCCCACGCGCCACAGGCTGGCCAGGCTGTCCAGGGTGCCGGTCTGGCCTTCGCTGTTGTCGTATTTCTGGCGCGACACGTCGTAGTCCAGCGACAGGTCGTGGTCGTCGTTGATCGACCAGCTCAGCCGCACGCCGGTGTTCCAGTTGGTGTTGGCCACCGCCTTGCCGCCACCGCCGAACCCGATGCTGCGTTCCCACAGCGTGCCGTCGGGCAGGGTCAGCGCGTCCCACTCCGGATTGGAGGCCTTGGCGTCGTAGTAGCTGCCGCGCACCGCCACGTCCAGGCGCTCCTTGAGCAGCGGGCCGGTCAGGTACACGTCGGTGGTGCGCGCATCGCCGAACTGGTCGTCCTGCTGCACGGTGAAGCCCTGGGTGACCGAGCCGTGCCAGCTGTCCTGGTTGCGCCGGGTGATGATGTTGATCACCCCGCCCATCGCATCGGAGCCATACAGCGTGGACATCGGGCCGCGCACCACCTCGATGCGCTCGATCGCATCCAGCGGTGGCAGGTAGGCGAACTGGCCGCCGCCGAAGTTGTTCGGGTACAGCTGGCCGACGTTGCTCTGGCGGCGGCCGTCGATCAGCACCAGGGTGTATTCGGACGGCATGCCGCGCATGGAAATGGTGGCGCGGCCATTCTTGTCGGTGGTCTCCATGCCCACGTCGATGCCTTCAACGTCGCGCAGCGCATCGACCAGGCTGGTGTACGGGCGCCGGCTCAGTTCTTCGCGGCTGACCACGCTGATGCTGGCAGGCGCGTCGGTGATCTTCTGTTCGAAGCCCGAGGCGGTGACCACCACCTGGTCCAGGGTCTTCGGATCGCCGGCGACCTCGCCGTGGGCGAAGGCCGGCGCGCTGAGCGCAGCGATCAGGGCGGCGCTGAGCGTGCAGCGGGACAGGGACGTGCGACGACGATGGCACTGGGCCATGGGAAGTACCTCGAAAAGGATGCGAACGCAGGGGCGCCGTGGCCGGCGGCCGCAGCGGGAAATGGAAGGTCAGCGGAGGGCCGCACGGCGGGCGCGGCAACACGGTCAGGCAGGCGCACGCGCACGCAAGGGCGCACTGCCGGCCGGAATCAGCCCTGGGGCGGGGCCTGCCCGCGCTGGACGCGCAGGCCCGGCGCCGCGGGAAGCGGCGTGGTGGGGGCCGAATCGATCGACGGCACGCGCTGCGGTGGCAGCTCGACCAGGGTGGCCATCAGCGCCTCCAGCGAACCGGCGGGCGGTGCGGGCGGCAGGCCGGGCGGCAGCGCTGCCGGCCGTACGCCGGCCATGCGGCGTGGCTTGGCCGGGGTTTCTTCCTGCAACCGGTTTTCACCCGACGGACGTTCCTCGGCAGGAAGCTGGAGCACCATCGCAGCGGTGCCGGGCAGACGCTGTTCCAGAAGCGGAAGCGCGGCGACCAGCATCGACAGCAGGGCCAGCCACGCCAGCACCGTGGCCAACGCCGGGCGCAGCCCGCGCATGGCGGGAGCAGATCGGCGGTGGTGGTGCGGATGGCGCAAGACGGAATCCCTGTCGATATCGCGCCGGAAGGCTTGGCGCGGCGGGAATTGTAGAGAGCGCGTGTAACAAACGCAAATAGGAATGATTTACGAATATGGCGGAATTGATAGGCAAACGTTGTCGTGGGCTGTTGGCTGGCAAGCAGGGAGCCGGCGCCAGGTGGGCAGGCCAACGGCCGGCGCTACCGGATCGTCAGGGCGCGCACTTGTGCGTGCGGCGATTTCGCCAGCATGGGCAGGGTATGCGCCAGGAATGAGGGGCTGCCTTGCGCCAATGCCTGCTGCAGCCACACGACCGCCTCGTCGATCCGGCCGGCCGCCAGCAACAGCGACGCGTGGCTGGCCTGTCCGCGGAAATCGCCTGCTTCGGCGGAACGTCGATACCAGTCTGGCGCCGCAGCCGGATCTCGCTCCACACCGATGCCCTCTTCCAGGCAGCGGCCGACCAGGTTCATGGACTTGGCGTGGCCCAGCTGGGCCGCGCGCAGGTAATGGACGAACGCGGCCCGTTCGTCGCGGCGCACGCCGCGCCCGGTGCCGAGCAGGTTGGCCAGGTTGTACATGCCCCAGTCCAGCCCTTCGCCGGCCGCCTTGCGATACCACACCGCCGCCAGCTCGAGGTTGGCCGGCGTGCCGGTGCCGAGCTCATGGCAGCGGCCCAGCATGTTCATTGCAATGGCCAGGCCGGCGTTGGCGGCACGTTCGAACCAGTGCATGCCGGCCTGCAGGTCCACGGCGACGCCGCGACCTTCCATGCAGGCCTGGCCGAGCAGGTACTGCGCCTGCGGATCGCCGCGCTCGGCGGGACCGCGCAGCGTGGCCAGCGCGGTGGCCGGGTCGTGCTTCAGCTGCCCGACCAGCGCGTCGACGTCGAACGCGGCAGGCAGCTCAGACATCGGCCCATTGCCGCAGCAGGTTGTGATACACGCCGGTCAGGTTGACCAGCGCAGGGTGTTCGGGGTGGTCGTGGGTAAGGCGGCGGATCGACACGTCCAGGTCCCACATCAGCCGGCGCTGGCCGTCATCGCGCAGCATGCTCTGGATCCAGAAGAACGAGGCCAGGCGCGAACCCGCGGTAACGGGGGTGACCTGGTGCAGGCTGGTGCCCGGGTACAGCACCATGTGACCGGCGGGCAGTTTGACCCGCTGGTTGCCGTAGGTGTCCTCGATCACCAGTTCGCCGCCTTCGTACTCGTCCGGATCGCTCAGGAACAGCGTGGCGGACAGATCGGTGCGCACCGGTTGCGGTTGGCCGGCCGCGCTGTAGTCGTAGCGCACGGCATTGTCGATGTGGAAGCCGAAGGTCTGGCCCTGCTGGTAGCAGTTGAACAGCGGCGGAAAGATCCGTCGCGGCAGCGCGGCGGAAAAAAAGGTGCTGTTGCGGCCGAGCGCGTCCAGGATGATGGAGCCCACCGCGCGCGCGGCCGGGTCGGCCTCGGGCAACTGCAGGTTGTGCTTGGCCTGCGCGGACTGGTAGCCGGCGGTCAGCCGTCCGTCGGTCCAGCCGGCGGTGGCCAGTTGCCGGCGTGCCTGCGCCACCTGGTCGGCGGTCAGGACATCGGGGATGTGCATCAGCATGATCGGCTCCCGTTCCTCCCGCGCCGGGGCGCGGGAGGACGACGTGTCGCTTAGAACTTGAAGTTGAAGGCCAGCGTTGCCGAACGGCCCGGCGCGATGGCGGCGTAATGCGAAGCGTAGGCCTTGGTGAAGTAGGTCTTGTCGGCCAGGTTCTGCACGTTCAACTGCAGGCTGTAGGCCGGGTTGAACTGGTAGCCGACCATGGCGTCCCAGCGGGTGTAGGACGGCACCCACTTGGTGTTGTTGACGTTGCCGTACACCTTGTCCACGTAGTTGGCGCCAACGCCCAGGCTCAGGCCCGGCGCGAACGCGGGTGCCCAGGTGGTCCACAGGCTGGCGCTGTGCTTTGCGGTATTCGGGAACTGGTTGCCGTTGAACGGCGACGGCGTCCACACCGGTGCCGTGGCGGTGCCGGTGTTGACGAAGCCGTTGTCTTCCACCACCGCGTCCAGGTAGGTGTAACCACCGAACACCTGCCAGCCTTTCAGCACGGTGCCGCTGAAGCCGATCTCGGCGCCCTTGACCTTCTTGCGGCCCGCATTCTGGGTGGTGCCGGCATCGCTGGTCACGCGCGCATTGGTCATCTCGGTTTCGAAGATCGCACCGGTCAGCGACAGGCGGGCGTCGAACAGGTCCCACTTGGTACCCAGCTCGATGTTGCGGCTGCGCTGGGGTTCCAGGTCCTGGATGGTGGCGCTGATGCCGTCGGCGCCGTCGCCGCCGTCCATGCCGACCGGCGTGGAGGAGGTGCCCCACGACAGATAGATGCTGCCGTTTTCGGCGGGCTTGTACACCAGGCCGGCCTGGCCGTTCCAGAACGAAGTGTCGTTGCGCAGGTGCTGCAGGTTCGCCGCGGCGGTGGGCACGAACTGGTGCACGCTGTAATCGTCGAAGCGCGCGCCGAGGTTCAGCATCCACTGCTCGCTGAAGCTGATCGTATCGAACACGTAGGCAGACGTGGTGCGGGTGGTCTGGCGCACGTCATTGGCCGGATTGCTGCGGCTCACCGTGTGCAGCGATGCCCACGGATCGTTCGGGTTCGGGTTGGTCAGGTCCGTGCAGTTGTAGCCGGTTTCCACGCCGGTGGTGGGGCAGCTCTGGTTGCCGGTGACCGGGTTGTTGGTGCCGGCGGTGGTCTGCCCGTTCGGGCGACGCACATCGGCAACGACGAAGTTGCCGCGCACGGTCTTTTCGTCGCTGTATTCGATGCCGGCGTTGAAGCTGTGGCGCAGCGCACCGGTTTCAAACTCGCCGGTCAGGCTGGTCTGGTTGATGAAACTGTCGGTCTGCGTGGCCCGCGAATTGGTCCGGCGCCACACGGTGCCATACAGGTTCGGGTTGCCCTTGCTGTCGTCCGGCTGCGTCCACAGGTAGTCGTTGCGGGTATCGCCATAGCGGGCGATGTTGCGCAGGACGATGCCGCCGAAATCATGCGACACGTTCAATGTGGTGATGTCGGCGCGGGTCTTCTGGAAGTCGCGGTCGACCAGGCCGTAGAAGGCATCGCGGTTGGTCACGATCGGGCTGCCGTCGCCGTTGAGCGCCACGTTGGCACCGGTGGTGAACGGGTTGTTGTACGGGAACCCGCCGGCGTCGGGCAGGTCGTCGGTTTCCATGTGGTAGTGGCCCAGGGTCAGCTGGGTCGGACCGTTCAGGCCGAACGCCAGCGACGGCGCGATGCCCCAGCGGCTGTTGTTCACCGCATCGCGGCCGGCCACGTCGGCATCGTGGCTCATCAGGTTCACGCGCGCGGCGATGCCATCGCCGATCACGGCGTTCGCATCCAGGGTGCCACGGCGGTAGCTGTCGGTGCCGGCCACCAGCGAGCCCTGCACGAAGTCGTCCAGCTTCGGGGTCTTGCTCACCAGGCCGATGGTGCCGCCGGCCGAGCCGCGACCGGAGTACGCCGAACTCGGGCCCTTGACCACGTCGATCTGCTCGATCGCGAACACTTCGCGGGTCTGGCTGCCGGCATCGCGCAGGCCGTCCACGTAGATGTCCGACGCCGAATCGAAGCCGCGGATGAAGGGACGGTCGCCGGTCGGGTTGCCGCCTTCGCCAGCACCGAAGGTGATACCCGGCACCGTGCGCAGTGCATCCAGCAGGGTGGTGGCGGCGGTCTGCTCGATGACCTGCTGGGAGATCACGCTGACCGACTTGGGCGTATCCAGCAGCGGCGCGGTGAACTTCGACGACTGCGCACGCACGCGCTCGCCATGTACATCCACGCCGTCAAGCTCGGTGGCACGCTGCGGGTCGTTGGCAGCGTCGGTTTCAGCATGGGCGAGAGCGGGTGCGGCAATGGCAAGCAGCAATGCGGACGACAGCGGGGTCGGACGAACGGTCATGGAGTTTCCTGGAGATGCGGACGAGAGCCGGACAGCCGGGGGAGCCGGTCGCGGCAGGTGGATGACAGAGAGAGACAGCAGACAGGCGCCCACGCCGGGCGTGGATGCCGGGATCAGGCGCGGGGCGGGGCGTGCCCGGGATTCAACCGCAGCGAGGGCTCGAGCCGCTGCCAGCGCAGCGCATCGGATGGCCAGAGCGGCACCTTCGCCACCCATGCGCCGCGGCCCGATGACGCCGACGCGGGCGCGCTGGCGGAATCGGTGTCGGTGGCTTGGTCAGGCGCGGCCGTCTCGGTCGCCGGGAGGTCAGGCGACGGGGCCAGCGGCTGGCCCGGGCCCGGGGTGACAAGCGCCTGGAACTGCGCGCCTGTCGGCGGCTGCGGGACCCGGGCCTTACCGGTCCCGGCGCACGCCAGCAGCACCACGCAGAGCGTGGCCCACAGGGCGAAGGCACCGAAGAGGACGCGGTTGGCAGACACGGAAGACCCGGCAGGGCGGCGGGATGGCCGCGATGCCTATGGTAATGCTAACAATTCGCGTTTTCAAAAGCCCCGCATTCAGCTTCGGCCGCGCGTGGCCCGTGCCGCCTCAGTCGCGGTCGTCGCGGGTCCACACCGCGTCGTGCTCGCGCTTCACCGGGAACTTCGGCACGGGGGTGTACGCCGGTGCACACAGGGCGCGACCGTCGCGCACGTCGAAGCGCGCGCTGTGCAGCACGCACTCGATGCTGCCTTCTGCGGTGTCGAAGGTGCCCGAAGACAGCTCGAATTCTTCATGGGTGCACTGGTCTTCCAGCGCGTACAGTTCGCCGTCCAGGTTGAACACCACGATCGGCGTGCCGGTGACCTCGTCGAAGGTGCTCTTCATCTCGCCCGGCAGCAGTTCGGCCGTGGCGCAGACGAAGGTCCAGGTCTCGCTCATGCGTGCGCCGCCAGGGGTTTTTCCAGGATTTCGAAGCGCAGGTCGTCGCGCTTGGGAATGCCGAAGCGTTCGTCGCCGTAGGGGAAGGGTTTCTTGATTCCGGTGCGCTGGTAGCCGCGGCGCTCATAGAACGCGATCAGCTCGTCGCGGACGTCGATCACCGTCATCTGCATCACTGGCACGGCCCATTCGCGTGCGGCGTGCGCTTCGGCGGCATCCATCAGCTGCTTGCCGATGCCGCCGCCCTGCTGGGCCGGGTCCACCGAAAACATGCCGAAGTAGCCCTTTCCGTTGTCGTCGGCCACGTGCGCGCAGGCCAGCAACCGGCCGTCGCGCTCGGCGAGCAGGACGGTGCTGCGCGGGCGCTCGATATCGGCCTGCAGGCCGGTGGCGTCGATGCGTGCGCCGTCCAGCAGGTCGGCCTCGGTGGTCCAGCCGGCGCGGCTGGCGTCGCCACGGTAGGCCGAGGTGACCAGGGTGATCAGGGCGGGGATGTCGGCCAGCGTGGCCGCGCGGAAGGTCAGGGTGCTCATGCCGTCATTCTAGTGGCGGCAGGCAATGGCGGGTAGCGCGGGTGGGCCGGAGTCAGCGGATGAAGAACTCGACCGGGAACGACAGCTCCACCGGCGCCGGGCGGTCATCCGGTACTGCCGGCAACGGCTCGGCGCGGCGGAAGGTGTCCAGCGCCGCCTGGTCCAGCATCGAGAACCCGGAGCTGCGTTCAACCGACAGCGCCAGCAACGTTCCATCCCGCGCCAGGCTCACCCGCACCTGCACCACGCCCTCGTGGCGGCGTGCACGCGCCGCGTGCGGGTAGCGTCGGAACCGTTCCAGCCGCGCCATGACCTTGCCCTCCCAGCTCTCGCGCCCGGGCGTGGCTTCGCTCGGGCCGGGCGGCAGCGGCGGGCTCGGTGGCGCGGCCGCTACCGAGGCCTGCTGCTGCAGCGGTGCCGGCGCATCGGTCTTCGGCTGCGGCGGGGTGGGCGGCGGGATGATCCAGTTCGCGGCATCGCGCGGCGGCGTACACGGCAACTCGCGCGGCGGCTCGGGCTTTTGCTGCTGCACGGCGGCGGCCACGCTTGGCGTTGGCGCGACGATGTCTTCCAACGGCACCGGCGGCGCGCGCGGCGGAAGCAGCGCCAGCTGGGTCCGCTCGGCTGGCGTGGGCGGAAGCGTAAGGGTGCTGCCTGCGTGCGTCCAGAACAGCAACGCGATTGCCGCCGCATGTGCCAGCACGGTCACGCTGGCAGCGAGCGTGCGGGCGTGGCGTTCGGTGAAGGGGGCGCGCTGTTCCACTGCTTCCCTGCCGAAGCTGCCGTGGCGCCCGTGGAAACCGGGGTCGAGCGATGCACCGTCGAAGTCGAACGAGCTTGCAGCAGTGGTGCGGACCGACGACGACATCAGGCTTCGTAAATGAGAAGGGTTCGCATCATCTCATGGGCGTTGGTCACGGCGCCAGCGATACGCAAGGCAGAACGCTGGCGAGCGCAGAGGTTGCGGCAGTGTTGCGCCGGCCTGATAGTTGACTGGGCGGCAGGGCGTTACTGAGCCTGTCCAATGGACAATCTGATCCTGCAGGCGGCCCACATCTTGACAGCAGTTCGAGACCGGGTTGATCTGGATCCGAGGAGGTGGTCGATGATTGATGAGGACAAGAGGATCGAATTGCAGCTCAGAAGGCTTCAGCTCGGTCTATCCAGAGTCCGGGCCGAGAAGCGTGCAAGATTCGGCGAGGAACTCGTCAGGGTCATAAATGCTGCTACCTCCAGGGACCTGGAGTTGGATGAGTTTCAGTTGCGCCAGTTCCACAGGGAAATCGACTGGCCAAGGGACATCCGGGACGCTTCTGGGCTCGTTCTGGCATATGTCGACAGGTCTAATGCCCTTAGGGCAATGAAGTGCGTGGCGAACGAGTTGGGACCTGTTTCCGGCTCACTTGGTTACCATGAAAAGGATTACCTGGGCTTTGCAGCGGTTGAGAGTCTCGATGTTTCAAGGATGGTGGACATAGCAGAGCAGGCTGAGGATTCCGCCCTCTTTCACGTGTGTACTCTGGACCTGGTCATTCTCGTGGACTGTTACGGAAACATCGACGAAGAGCGCTTCAGCGTTGTGATCCAGGGTGGAGAGGTTCTGGGCCGTCTGGAACGCTGCTTCTTACGGCGCGATCAGAACTCCAGAAGCTGACGGAAAAGTCATGGCCTTTGGTACCGCCGGTTGGCCTGAAACGTTCCATCGAATGTCAGGCGGTTGAACGAAAGTTGAACCTCCATGTGAGTGAGAATCTCACTTATGAATCGGCATCCCACCCCCAGGCTGGTTCGGAAGATGAAAGTCCATGAAAACGTCTGTCCCGTCCCGCCTAAACTCTCTACTGGTTCAGATTGCAGTGAAGCGTGGTTTGGAGTTGCCTGATGACGGCATCGAGCGCCTTCTCGAACGTGACCGCGAGTTGCTGATTGACGCGCTGCTGCAAGAGCTTTCGGAAACCGGTTTGCGACCTGGCGATGAACCCAACCAACGAGGCGTCGAGATCGAAGAGATCATCGACTTGGTCAGTTCCATCATTGATCAGCCGATGCGTCAGAGCGACCAGGAAATCGTTGACGTGGAGTCGTGGTCGGTTGGTCGCAGGTGAGGCTGCAATCTCCGACAACAGGTGAAATGAAGAGGCTCTGGCCTTGGTGCCGTAGCGTTTGCTCGTCAGGGTGCTGGAGCGCGTTGAAGGGAAGGCACCATTTTGGCGGGCGGCAATCTGGTCCCACTGCATTGCGGGTTGTGGGCAGGGGTATCCGCGGATTCCTGCTTGAAGTGCCGTCATGGGTGGACTCGGTAGGAAAAATCTTCTTTGTGATAGGCATCACTATTTGCAATGGTCCATTCGCGTGAAGGTCATAAGTTAATGCCGAAGGCCTATTGACGGGCCATTGGCCACTGCCTCATAACAGTCCCCTGCAAGACGTGTCGACGCATCGGGGATTCGAAGGCGTGGCACTCCGGGAACCAGCATCACCTACCTGCCAGTCTGGCGGGCCGGAGTTGTGCGCTGCGTTGTGCGGCTGCTTACCGACAATCGGGGGCCTGGGAACATGCAATTGATCGAGAA
>Ga0105251_10002631_pt1 | contig 13849 bp, 11 predicted proteins | sample KBSS64metaG_FD_80424 | JGI IMG/M metagenome (GOLD analysis project Ga0105251, IMG submission 80424) | Switchgrass rhizosphere microbial communities from Kellogg Biological Station, Michigan, USA - KBS S6-4 metaG | ecosystem: Host-associated > Plants > Roots > Rhizosphere > Soil | place...
CGATCATCAACCAGTACGGCGGCGACATCAAAGAAACCTACGGCGTGCCGGTTGAAGAAATCGTCGAAGGCATCAAGTACGGCGTGCGCAAGGTCAACATCGACACCGACCTGCGCCTGGCCTCCACCGGTGCGATGCGTCGCCTGATGGCTACCAACCCCAGCGAGTTTGACCCGCGTAAGTTCTTCGGCGCGACTGTGACAGCGATGCGTGATGTGTGTATTGCTCGTTATGAGGCGTTTGGTACTGCGGGTAATGCTTCGAAGATCAAGCCGATCTCGTTGGAAGCGATGTATCAGCGTTACCTCAAAGGTGAGTTGAACGCGAAGGTTAACTGAGTCTGAGCGTTAAACAGAGTTGATATAAAACCCGCCGAGAGGCGGGTTTTTTATGGAGAGGGTTATGGGGGATAGATTAAAAGAGTGATTAAATAAATCTTCCCCTCTTTCCTTAACCCTTGTCGCGCTAGTCACCAACCACTCGTGTTGAACAGTGTGTCTCCCATCTTTTCAAAAAAACTTCTGTTGTCTACGGCCACAATAGGCTTGTTGCTTTCAGGCTCCCTGTAAGGCTGCCAAGCCATTGCAATTTTATAATTATAGGTGGACCCTGGAATGCTATCGGTGATATGCCCTGCGTAAATTTCGCCTTGCCCGATATTGGTTGAGACATACTGTAGGAATTCCTCAAGTGATTTTGTGGTCGAATCCGTATCAGCCACCAAGGTAATTAGCCACAAGCGGCGGCTTTTTGAATCGACTATTTGAGCATTGCGTGCCCAATCGGTACCGTGCTGCCCCTGAGGTTCATTCACTAGGTCCTTCGCTACGTCCCTTATGAACGGAATAGCATCTAATAATCGAGTGACTGGTTTGCCTTCGCCATAATATTTTGCCATTTTGGTGTTCCTCATTAACAAAATTTATCTTCATCTTTTTTAGAGCCGCCGAGAAAAATTTACAGAGATTTTTTCTATATGAAACCTGTTAAAAGTAACAGTTTTTTATACCGTTTAGTTATGGACTTTATAGCGGCAGATAAAGGGGTCAGATAAAGGCAGATAAAGGGGGCGAGATAAAGGGGACGGATTTATTTAAATTAGATAAAGGGGACGGATTTATTTAAATTCGAGATAAAGGGGAGAGATAAAGGGAGATAAAGGGGACGGATTTATTTAAATTGATTTATTCAAATTACCATGGCCTACCCCGCCCGCGATTGGTGATACGCAACCCCGTGATTTTCTCAATCTCATCTACAAAAACTGAATTTCCCGTCAACTGCCCTCTTTGCAATGCGTTTCTGATCAATTGAATTTCTGATGTTGGGATGCCTTGCTCAATAAGGGCGGTGTAGCGTGCTCGCTTTTCCTCAGGAGTTAGACCTGCCGCTTCAAAACAAGGGGTCTCATCCAGCCAGTCAGCTCCGGGCGTTGTGTTGAAACGTGTTTTGAAGCTGGACCAAGGATAGTCGCGTGGATGAGCAACCATCCTGGCTCGGATTGGATTGAGTTCGATGTATCGGGTGCACGCAAGTAGATAGGTATCGTTCTGAACAATGCTTGAACGGTATCGACTTTCCCAAAGCGTGCCTGTGCGACCTTCCAGTCGGTTGCGGTAACGATAAAGGGGACCGATAAAGGACCGATAAAGGGGACAGATTTATTTAAGTCACCAAGGCCTACCCCGCCCGCGATTGGTGATACGCAACCCTGTAATTTTCTCAATCTCATCTACAAAAACTGAATTGCCCGTCAACTGCCCTCGTTGTAATGCGTTCCTGATCAACTGAATTTCAGATGTTGGAATGCCTTGCTCAATAAGGGCGACGTAGCGTGCTCGCTTTTCCTCAGGCGCTAGACCTGACGCTTCAAAACAAGGGATCTCATCCAGCCAGTCAGCCGTGGCCGTCGTGTTGAAACGTGTATTGAAGCTGGACCACGGATAGTCGCTTGGATGAGCAACCATCCTGGCACGGATTGGATTGAGTTCGATGTATCGGGTGCACGCAAGTAGATAGGTATCGTTCTGAACAATGCTTGAACGGTATCGACTTTCCCAAAGCGTGCCCGTACGACCTTCCAGTCGGTTGCGGTAACGCGTCGTACGTGCTGCTAAGACCTTCATTAGCTTGGCTAATGCCATAGGGTCATCGCCCGGATCCAGCAAGAGGTGTACATGATTGGTCATAAGGCAAAAGGCGTACACCTTTACTGCCAGCGCTTGTTTCAGTTCCCGCAAGTTCGTGAGGTAGTGTTCGAAATCTGATGCATCAACAAAGACGACCTGCTTGTTATGACCACGCTGAACGACATGGTGTGGGTAATTAGGCAGTACCAGCCGTGCCATTCTGGGCATGTTGACCTCCTACTTCCGTGTAGAGAGATAAAAGGGTAGCACTCGGAAAAACAGGGTTCGGCTTCACGTGTGTGATGTGATGTGACTGGGGAATTCTCCTTCAAGGCTCCTTGGTGAACTGATAGGGCACGGGCCGAGTGGTAGGAGAGTGTCAGATAGTTCGACAAATAAATCTGTCCCTTTAAGAAAAACGGTCCCTTTAAGAAAAACGCCCGCAGCGGTGCGGGCGTTTTGTGGCTGAAATTTGATCAGGCGGCTGCGGGGGTGTCGAAGCCGCGGTATTCGATGACGCGGAATACGTCGCTTACATCCTGCACCAGGATGCGGGCGGTGTTGGCTACGTGGTTCAGGTCACGCTCCGCAAAATCGGGCAGGCTGGAGCAGGCCATCAGGTTGAGGTGTTCGAGGGCGGCGTTGAGGCGTTCACGCAGGCAGGCGTGCAGGTCCGTGAGTGGTGCATCGCTGTCGATCAATAGCACAGGGTATTCGGTGGCTGTTTCGGTGCAAGGGGTGAAACGGCGGGGTGGGAGTTCTGGCGTCATGGCAAATATTCCTCGTATCTAAAAAGGACTACCGCCGTTCGCTGCGAAACGAATGGGTGGTAGCTGTGTGCGGGTTCGCAGACCGAGGATACGAGGAACCCGGCAGACCCGAAGGTCTCCCACACACAGCCACCATAAAATAAACGACGGACGTAGAAGCGCTAGTCGTTGCATTCATGATGCTTGGTTACACACGTATCGTTAGGGCTGCGAAACCCTATCGCCGTTCAATGCCGGCGACGGGGCGAACTATAAGCGGCGCTCCGACTCACCGCAACGGCCCTGTAGGACACAGAACCCCTGTGGGAGCTGGGCCTGCCCGCGATGGCGGTGGGTCAGCCAACTTATTCTGTGACTGATACACCGTCATCGCTGGCAAGTCGAATCGTCGCACCGCCGGCTCCCACAGGGCTCAGTGGTGTTTGATCGACTGTTATTGAGCACCGAATGATCCTTAGGTCTTTAGGACTGTGCCTACGAGCCGCCAGCCTCACTCGTGATCAATATCCAGCTTGGCAAACGTCACCCGAGCCCCTTCCTTGCTGTTGCCGCTGTTGTCCTGCACGTAGGCACCGGCCTTGAAGTACAGCGGTTGTTTGCCCCAGGCAGCGCCGATGCGCTCGTTCCATTGCCCATTGGCGGCGTCGACGCTCAACAATCCGGCCTTGTTCAGGTGGATGACATAGGTGAAGTCACGGTCCAAAGGTACGTTCTCGGCGACGATGATCACCCGGCCTTCCGACTCGTCGGGGCGCATGCGTACCTTGGCGACGATGTTGCCGGTCTGGGTTTTTTCCTTGTATTGGTACTCGACCTTGATCAGTGGCTTCTGGCTTTCGTAGGCGTGGATTTGACCGATCACCACCTTGCCGGAGGACGGCACCTTGTTGACCGCCAACGTGGCGCGCAGGTAGTTGTCGGCGTCGCTGTACAGCCAGTTGCGCAGGCGGCCGTCGGCGTAGGTTTCCCGCAGTTCGCTACGGGGGTAGACGGCGTTTTCGGTACGCGTGCCGGTGACCGGCGTCCAGAATTGCACGCTGCTGCCTTCGGCCTGGAAGTATTGGTCCTTGAACCCGCTGAGCAGTTTCGGGGTGTCGATGGTCGAGGGCGGGGAGCCGACGGGGATGCTCAGGTTCCAGGTGGACAGATCAATCATTGAATACGCCTTTAACGGGGAGAGAAGGCCTTGGCTCGGGGGCCGGCACTTTCTTTATAGGTGGCTCGAAATGGATTGTTAATGATTTTGTGGCGGTTTGTTGGCGTCAGACAAATGTCAAAAAGCCATGTTTCCCATAAACCGGGGGCTGTAGACACTGACCGTTAGTCGGTTGGCTGGACTTTGGCGCAATGATGGCACCGCCGTGGCTTCTGCTTTATGGGATCCAGGGATAGAGTGAGCCCTTATTGTTTATCCGGTTTTGTCGCAAAAATGACCGGAGTGACGCCGACGAAAGAGAAGCAGCAATGGAATGCGCTCCAATCAAGCCTCGCGATGGTTGTTCAGTGCTTTTGGTGGTCGATGACTATCCCGAGAACCTGATCAGCATGCGTGCACTATTGCAGCGTGAAGACTGGCATGTGGTGACGGCGGCGTCCGGGATTGAAGCCCTGGGATTACTGCTGGAGCATGACGTCGACCTGGTGTTGCTGGATGTGATGATGCCCGGCATGGACGGTTTTGAAGTCGCCCGGCTGATGCGCGGCAGCCAGCGCACGCAAATGACCCCGATCATCTTTCTCAGCGCCCACGCCCAATCGCCGGCGGCGGTGCTGGAAGGGTATGCCAGCGGCGCGATCGACTACCTGCTCAAACCCTTCGACCCCAATATCCTCAAGCCCAAGGTCCAGGCCCTGCTGGAGCACCAGCGTAATCGCCGGGCCTTGCAGCGCCTGAGTCATGACCTGGAGTCAGCCCGGGCCTTCAATGCCTCGGTGCTCGACAACGCCGCCGAAGGCATCCTGGTGGTGGGCGAGGACGGCGTGATCAGCTACGCCAACCCGGCGATTTCGCGGCTGCTGAATGCGCCGGTCGCCGAGTTGCAGGGCGCCGAGTTCCTCGCTTTTCTGCAAAAGCCCCATGTGCCTGGCTGGCCTGATTCGGCCTTGTACGAAGGCTACAAACGCGGCGAAACCTGGCGCCTGCACGACGCGATCTTGCGTACCGCACCTGGCCAGCAACTGCCGGTGGCGATGTCGTGTGCGCCGCTGCCGGCCGAGCAGAAAGCCATGGTGGTCACAGTGCTGGACATGTCCGAGGTGCGCCATCTGCATCAGCAGCTGGAGTTCCAGGCGGTTACCGACCCGCTGACCGGCTTGCTCAACCGGCGCGGGTTTCACCAGGCGGTGGAGAATGTGCTGTTGCGCAATGAGCGTAGCGAACAGTCGCTGGTGCTGCTGTACCTGGACCTCGACGGGTTCAAGCGGGTCAATGATTCCCTGGGGCACGACGCCGGTGACCGGGTGCTCCGCTGGGTCTCGGAGCAGTTGAAGGCGTGCCTGCGCTCCTACGACATTCTTGGCCGCATGGGCGGGGATGAATTCACCGCGCTGCTGGAGCTGGAATTCCCGGAGCAAGCGGCCAAGATTGCGGAAAAACTGATCGAGCGGGTGTCGATCTGTCAGCAGGTCGACGGTTTGGATGTGATGCTGGGCGTCAGTATCGGCATCGCCACCTTTCCGGACTGCGGCTCGGACCTCAACGGCCTGCTGCGGGCTGCCGACGTTGCCATGTACGAGGCCAAGCGCGCCGGGCGTCAGCAATATCGCTATTACGACCAGGAAATGAACGGCCGGGCCCGCTCGCGGCTGATGCTCGAAGACAGCGTGCGCAACGCCATCGACAGCAAGGATTTCACCCTGGTGTACCAGCCGCAGGTCTCGCTGCACGACGGTCACTTGCGGGGCGTCGAAGCGCTATTGCGCTGGCAGCATCCGAGTGTCGGCGATGTGCCGCCGGGGCTGTTTCTGCCGTTGCTGGAAGAAGCGCGGCTGATCAGCCAATTAAGCTCGTGGATCTATCAGCAGGTGGCCGCCCAGCGGCAGGAATGGAAAGCGGTGTTCAGCGACGGGCTGGTGCTGAGCGTGAGTTTGAGCAGCAGCCAGTTCAATATGCCGAACCTGGCCAGCCAGCTGCAGCAGGTACTCGAGCGACATGGGCTGCAGGGCCGGCAGCTTGAGGTGGAGATCAGCGAAGAAAGCCTGATGCACAACCTGGATGAGTCCACCAAGCAGCTCAAGCTGTTGCGCCGGGCAGGGGTGCGGATCGCCCTCGATGACTTCGGCGCGGGCAACTGCTCCCTGGCGCACCTGCGGGACCTGGAGTTCGATACCCTCAAGCTCGACCCTAAGCTGGTCGCCCGCCTGCCAGGCTCATCCCGGGATGCGGCGATGACGCGGAGCATTATCGAACTGTGCCGGCACTTCGACCTGCTGGTGATTGCCGAGGGCGTCGAGACCCAGGAGCAAGCGGAGTGGCTAAAGGCCAATGGTTGCCAGTTCATCCAGGGGCCGCAGATAGCGCCACCGTTGATGGCCGATGAAATTGCCGACTGGCACCAACGCGCAGCACTGCGCTGAATTCGCTACACTGGCGCCCATTCAAATCCCCGTTGTTGACCCCATGACCGCGCTGAAATACCTCCAGGCCTACCCCGCAGCATTGCAGGAGCAAGTGCGCCAGTTGATTGCCAAGGACCAACTCGGCGACTACCTGACCCAGCGTTACCCCGAGCGTCATGGCGTGCAGAGCGACAAAGCCCTGTACAGCTACGCCCAGGCCCTGAAGCAGGAACACCTGCGCAATGCCCCGGCCATCGACAAAGTGCTGTTCGATAACCGCCTGGACCTGACCCACCGCGCCCTCGGCCTGCACACCACCATCTCCCGGGTGCAGGGTGGCAACCTCAAGTCGAAGAAGGAAATCCGCATCGCCTCGCTGTTCAAGGAAGCCGCGCCGGAGTTTCTGCGCATGATCGTGGTACACGAACTGGCGCACTTCAAAGAGTCGGACCACAACAAGGCGTTCTACAAACTCTGTGAATACATGCTGCCGGGCTACCATCAGGTGGAATTCGACCTGCGGGTATACCTGACCTGGCGGGACCTGCAGGGCAAGCCCTAACCTTCAAAGGCGATCGAGCATGGATGTGAGCAAGACCAAAAGCAGCTTCTACCGGCGCCTGTATGTGGCGTATCTGATCGACAGCCAGTTGGCCAGCAGCGTCCCGGCATTGACCGACGTGACGGGCATGCCCCGGCGCACCGCTCAGGACACGATTGCGGCGTTGGCGGACCTGGACATTGTGTGTGAGTTTGAGCAGGAAGACGGCGCCCGCAACCATGCCGGGCGCTATCGGATTCGTGATTGGGGCGCGATTGATCGGCGCTGGATCGAGGCGAACCTGGCGAGCATTAAACAGGTGTTGGGTTACCCCTGAAGGTTTGTGGTGACCGGGCTGACGCCTTCGCGAGCAAGCCCGCTCCCACATTCAACCGCATTCCAAAGGTGGAACTCGGTCAAATGTGGGAGCGGGCTTGCTCGCGAAGAGGCCCTCATGCCCGACGCATGCCTATATGTGGAATGTCATCCTCCAGGTATTCCTCACCCGCCACCACAAACCCGTACCGCCCGTAATACCCCTGCAAATGCGCCTGGGCCGACAGATAGATCGGCACTTCGGGCCACTGTTTCTCCGCCTGCCTGAGCGCCTCATCCATCATCTGGTGGCCCAGCCCGGTGCCTCGTGCACTGGGTGCAACGATCACCCGGCCGATCACCACATCGCCGCCCTGGGATTCTGGATCCAGCAGGCGCAGGTAGGCCTGCAGTTGACCGTCGCTCCAGGCCATCAGGTGATGGGTGTCACCGTCCAGGTCCTGGCCATCGATGTCCTGGTAGACGCATTTCTGCTCGACCACGAAGACCTCCGAACGCAGGCGCAAAATGGCGTACAGCTGCTCCTTGCCCAGATCACTGTGGTGTTTGCAGACCCATTCGACTGTCATGGTGTTTTCTCGGCTGATTGTCTGGTCAGGATAGTAAGCGCGTGGGGGGGCGGGTGTCTAAATTGCGGATTTTTTGTGAATGAGATCAATTTGCCATCATTCTGTGCGTGCGCCACTTCCGCGTTTGTGTAATCTGCAGTACAGGCTCATTGATGAGCTACTGTTAAACCCTCGGGTTCAACCCTGAGGTCAGGCCATAGAACGCCCGCCAAGGACTTGAGCATGCCGCGATTTTCTCGTGCCGTTGCTTTGATCGGTTTGTTGTTGCTGGCCCAGACGGCGGCGGCAGAACGTTTGCGCCTGGTGGCGGATGCCTGGCCGCCGTTTACCGATGCCACCCTGATCAATGGTGGGTTGGCCACCGACATCGTGACCACCGCCCTGGCCCGCGCCGGCTTCGCCAGTGACTTTGAACAGGTGCCCTGGGCCCGCGCGCTGATGGGGGTGGGCGACGGGCGTTACGACGTACTCATCAACGCCTGGTACGACGACGCGCGAACTCAGTTGGGGCAGTTTTCCGGCGAATACCTGCTCAATCGGGTGCTGTTTCTAAAACGTCGGGATGACCCCATCGAGTACCAGAACCTGGAGCAATTGCACGATTATCCCGTCGCTGTGGTGCGTGGGTACGCTTATTCGGCGGCGTTCGACGCCGATGTGCAATTGCAGAAAGTCCCGGTGCATAACTTCGCCATGGCTGTGCGGATGTTAGCGGCGCGGCGGGTCCGGCTGACGGTGGAAGATGAATTCGTCGCCCGTTACTACCTGGCGCGGGAGTCCGCCACGGTGCGCAACGCGGTGGATTTTTTGCCGGTACCGTTGAGCGAAAACAGCCTGCACATTCTGGTCAGCCTGAAAAATCCGCATCATGAGCAGATTGTTGCCGGGTTTGATCGGGAGATTGCCAAGATGAAAGTGGATGGCAGTTATGCGCGGTTGATGAAGCAGCATGGGATGTAGTGAGGCTAATGGCCCCTTCGCGAGCAAGCCCGCTCCCACATTCGACCGAGTTCCACCTTTGGAATGCGGTCGAGTGTGGGAGCGGGCTTGCTCGCGAAAGGGCTTCAGGCTTCGCTGGTGTCTTTGATCAGGTGAGCCGCCAACGTGCGCAACGGCCCCAGTTGCCGGCAGATCAACGCCAACTGCGTCTGCACCAACCGCTGTCCTTCATCAATCTCATCCGGCATCTGCTCCAGGTCCACCGCCAAGGCTTCTTCCGCATCACTTTGAATCGCGATCGGCTGCTTGTTGGCCAGCCCCGTGGCGATCTCATCGATGCTCGCCGCCAGCGTCTTCCCGGCGCCTTCGATCAAGTGCTCGCGCACCTCCGCCGGCAATTGGGTTTCCCGGTGCGCACCCAGCCCCGACAGGTAGCTGAGCAGCGTGTGGGACAGCACCAGGAACCTGAACCCCACATCCGCCTCCTTACGGAAATGCCCCGGCTCCATCAGCATATTGGCCAGGGTGGTGGACAGTGCGGCGTCGGCGTTGTGGGCGTTGCGCCGGGCCAGGCGATAAGCCAGGTCGTCGCTCTTGCCGGCGGCGTACTGCTGCATGATCTGGCGCAGGTAGATGCTGTTGCAGGTCAGGGTGTTGGCCAGCACCTTGTTCAGGCGTCGACCCTGCCAGTCCGGCAGGAACAGGAACACCGCCAGCCCGGCGATCAGGCTGCCGAGCAAGGTATCGAACAGCCGTGGCAGGAACAGCCCGTAGCCATCGCCCACCTGGTTGAAGCAGAACAGCACCATCAGCGTGATCGCAGCGGTCGCCAGGGTGTAGCGCGTGGTGCGGTTGATAAAGAACACCAGGCCGGCGGCGATGGCGAACATTGACTGGATCAGCGGGTTGGGGAACAGGTCGAACAGCGCCCAGGCGATGGTCAGGCCGATGGCGGTGCCGATGATCCGCTGGCCCAGTTTGCGCCGGGTGGCACCGTAGTTCGGCTGGCACACGAATAGGGTGGTGAGGATGATCCAGTAGCCCTGGGACGGGTGAATCAAGTGCACCATCCAATAGCCGATGCTCAGTGCCAGGGGCAGGCGCAGGGCGTGGCGGAACAGCAAGGAGGTTGGTGTCAGCTGTGTGCGCAGGCGCGTCCACATCTCCTTGAGGTTGCGCGGTGCACGGTCCAGCAGGCTGCTGTCGGTGGCATCGGCCAGGCTGTCGGGGTTGGCGGCGTCGCCGAGCAGGCGGTCCAGGGTCGACAGGTTGGCGGCCAGGGCGCGCAGGGAGCGCAGCAGGCCGCGCCAGGCCGGGTTGCTTTGGATGCGCAGGTGTTCCAGGGAGGCATTCAGGTCGCCCAGGGCTTCGGCAAAGCTGTCGTCATAGACGAAGGGCTGGCGCATCTGGATCGATTCGGCGAGGGTCTGGCAGGCTTTGCCTTGCTGGCGCAGCAGGCGCTGGCAGCGGAACAGCACGTCGCTGTGGAAGAAGGCCTCGGCGAGTGCGTTGTAAGGGTAGTGGGAGGAACTGGCGCGTTCGTGGATGTCCTGGGCCAGGAAATACAGCTTGAGGTAGCGGCTGACCTTGGAGCCCGGGCGGCCATTGCCGACCCGGTGCAGGATGATCTCTTTGGCCGCGTTCAATGCTGCCACCACCCGGCCGTTTTGCTGCGCCAGTTCCAGGCGCCGCGCTTCCACATCAAGCTGGCGGATCGGTTCGAACAATGAGGACTTGAGCTTGAGGTAACGCCCCAGCTCACGAAACAGTCGCGCCAGGCTCTGCTGCACCGGCTGGTTGGAAAACAGCACTTGCCACAGCACCGACAGCGCGCCATACCACGCGGCACCGGCCACCAGCAGCAAGGGTTCATGCCAGAAGTCCGTGACCGCACCACCGCGCTGGTCCACGCCGATCATGGTGTAGACCGAGAGAATCAGGGTGGCCGAAGCGATCGCCCCATAACGCTCGCCGAGGGCACCGAGCATGGTCAGGCCGAAGCTGGAGAGCGCCAGGAAGATCGCGAAGATCCAGGGGTAGGGGAAGAGCAGTTCGACAGAAAGCGCGGCGGTGCTGAAGCACACCAGTGTCACGGCCAGGGCGTTGAGCCGGCCTTGCCAGTTGTCATCGGTCTCGGCCAGGGCGCTGGCGATAATCCCCAGGAACAGCGGGATCAGCAGCGCCATTTCATTCTGGTACCAGCACAGCGCCATGCTGCCGGTCAGGGCGATGAATACCCGTACGCTGTAACTGAACTTATCCAGTGCCCAAAGGCGCCGCATGGACTGCTTGAAGGAGGTCGATGACATGAAGTCTGGGGTCTTCCGGGACGATGCCGCTAAATTGAGCCAGTAATGACGCCACGGCAAGCGTGGCGATCACATCTGAGAGCAAAATATGTTCCGGGCCCGACATTATCAATGTGGGAGCGGGCTTGCTCGCGAAGGCGGTGTATCAGTCACTGATGTATTAGCTGACACTCCGCCTTCGCGAGCAAGCCCGCTCCCACATTTTTTTACCGCGTTGCGTCAGGCAAATTGGGCAGCGGCATAACCGGAAGCCCACGCCCACTGGAAATTGAACCCGCCCAGGTGACCGGTCACATCCAACACTTCGCCGATGAAGTACAAACCGGGGCTTTTCAGGGATTCCATGGTCTTGGACGAAACCTCCCGGGTGTCCACGCCACCCAGGGTGACCTCGGCGGTGCGATAGCCTTCAGTGCCCGCCGGCACCAACTGCCAGCTCCCCAGTTTGCTGGCGATGTCGGCAATCTCGGCGTGGGTGTACTGCTTCATCGGCTTGGAAACGAACCAGGTTTCGGCCAGCAGGTTGGCCATCTTCTTGGTGAAGATCTCACCCAGCAGGGTTTTCAGCTCGCTGTTCGGGCGCTCCACCTGTTGCGCTTGCAGCCAGGTGTGGGCGTCGTGATCGGGCAGCAGGTTGATTTCCACAGTGTCGCCGGGTTCCCAGTAGGAGGAAATCTGCAGGATCGCCGGCCCGCTCAGGCCGCGGTGGGTAAACAGGATGTTTTCGCGAAAGCTCTGGTCATTGCAGCTCACCAGGCAATCCACGGACGTACCGGACAGCTCGCCGCACAATTCCTTGAGCTGATCGGTGATGGTGAACGGCACCAGCCCGGCGCGGGTTGGCAGCAGTTCATGGCCGAACTGCTTGGCGACCTGGTAACCAAAGCCGGTGGCGCCCAGGGTCGGGATCGACAGCCCGCCGGTGGCGATCACCAGCGATTCGCAGCGCAACTCACCCAGGGTGGTTTGCAACTGATAGCCGCCATCGACCTTTGCAATCTCTTGTACCGAGGTGTCCAGGTGCATGCTCACGCCGACCTGGATGCACTCATCCAGCAGCATCCCGAGGATGTCGCTGGACTTGTTGTCGCAGAACAGCTGGCCGAGTTTCTTCTCGTGGTACGGCACGCCGTGCTTGGCCACCAGCGCGATGAAATCCCACTGGGTGTAGCGGGCCAGGGCGGACTTGCAGAAGTGCGCGTTGTGGGAGAGGAAGTTGGCAGGCTCCGTGTACATATTGGTGAAGTTGCAGCGGCCACCGCCGGACATCAGGATCTTTTTGCCGGCCTTGTTCGCGTGGTCGATCAACATCACCTTGCGCCGACGCCCGGCGGCGGTCAGCGCACACATCAAGCCTGCGGCGCCGGCGCCAATGATCACAACTTCGGTCGAGCGCACAGCCATGTCCTCATACAAATTCTGAATTGGAATACAGTCAAATGTGGGAGCGGCGGTGCGACGATTCGACTTGCTCGCGAATGCGGAGTGTCAGTCACCGAATCTGTCGACTGATATACCGCATTCGCGAGCAAGCCCGCTCCCACATTTTTGATCTCGGTATAGCTTGAGATCTTTACAGGATACGCACGCGCAACGAACGGCCTTTGATCTTGCCGTCATTCAAGCGCTGCAGCGCCTGTTTGGCGATCCCACGTTCCACGGCCACGAAGGCCTGGAAATCAAAGATCGCGATCTTGCCGACCTGGGCCCCCGGAATCCCGGCTTCACCGGTCAGTGCGCCAAGGATATCGCCCGGGCGAACCTTGTCTTTACGGCCGGCGGCGATGCACAGGGTGCTCATCAACGGCAGCAACGGGCCGCCGCTCTGAGGCTTGAGGTTGTCCAGTTGGTCCCAGTTCAGCGGCGACTTCTGCAGTTGCTCGATGGCCTGGGCGCGATGGGCTTCGGACGGTGCGACGAGGCTGATAGCAATGCCCGTCTCACCGGCACGACCGGTACGGCCCACGCGGTGAATGTGGATTTCCGAGTCGCGGGCCAGTTCGACGTTGATCACCATGTCCAGTGCATCAATGTCCAAGCCACGGGCGGCAACGTCGGTGGCCACCAGTACCGACGTACTGCGGTTGGCAAACATCGCCAGCACCTGGTCACGGTCGCGCTGTTCCAGGTCACCGTGCAGGCCGACGGCGGAGATGCCCTTGGAGGTCAGGTGATCCACGGTTTCCTGCACTTGCTGCTTGGTGAAGCAGAAGGCCACGCAAGAAGCCGGACGGAAATGCGCCAGGACCTTGGTCACCGCGTCCATGCGCTCTTCCGGAGAAATCTCGTAGAAGCGCTGCTCGATCTGATCGTCCGAGTGGAACGCTTCGGCCTTGACCTGTTGCGGCGCGCGCATGAATTTCGAGGCCAGCTGCTTGATGCTCACCGGGTAGGTGGCCGAGAACAGCAGGGTCTGGCGGCGGGCCGGGGTCTTGCTGATGATGTCTTCGATGGCGTCGTAGAAGCCCATGTCGAGCATGCGGTCGGCTTCATCGAGGATCAGTGTGTTCAAGCCGTCCAGGACCAGCGAACCCTTGCGCAGGTGCTGCTGGATACGGCCCGGGGTACCGACGATGACGTGGGCGCCGTGCTCCAGGGAAGCGATCTGCGGGCCGAGGGACACGCCGCCGCACAGGGTCAGCACCTTGATGTTGTCTTCGGCGCGGGCCAGGCGACGGATTTCCTTGGCCACCTGGTC
>Ga0105251_10002635_pt1 | contig 13844 bp, 12 predicted proteins | sample KBSS64metaG_FD_80424 | JGI IMG/M metagenome (GOLD analysis project Ga0105251, IMG submission 80424) | Switchgrass rhizosphere microbial communities from Kellogg Biological Station, Michigan, USA - KBS S6-4 metaG | ecosystem: Host-associated > Plants > Roots > Rhizosphere > Soil | place...
ACGCGCTGGCTGCACGAGCGCTGCGCGCCGGGAATGCGGATCGACGCGCGCTATCCGCTCGGCCGCTTCACGCTCGATCCATCGAACGCGACGCCGCTTGCGCTCGTGTCGGCGGGATCGGGCGCATCGCCGCTCATGTCGATGCTGCGCACGCTCGCGCTCCGCAGGCCGGATGCCGACGTCGCATGGCTGCATTGCGCGCGCAACGCCGACGACATCCTCTTCGCCAGCGAACTCGCGACGCTTCAGTCGCGCATGCCGAACCTCAAGGTCAGCGTGTGGCTGAGCGCGCCCGCGCCGGGATGGTTCGGCTTGCGCGGGCGCATCTCGCGCGGCACGCTCTGGGCGATGACGCCGGACTTCGGGCGGCGCACGGTGTATTGCTGCGGGCCTGCGGGTTTCATGCAGAGCATCCGGCAGATTCATGCAGCCGAAGGCGCGCGACGCGCGGCGTTTCATATCGAGCATTTCGGGCCTTCGCCTTGCGCGGCACCCGAACACGATGCAACCTCCTTGCCCGAAGAAATGCACGGCGTGGTTCATCACGCCACCCTCGGCGACAAGCGCTTCCAGGTGCGCGCGGGCGAAACGCTGCTCGTCGCGGCGACGCGTCAGCAGGTCGTGATTCCGTGCGGCTGCGCGAGCGGCATGTGCGGCACCTGCAAGGTGCGCCGCGTGTCCGGCGAAGTATCGATGCACCACGCGGGCGGTTTGTCGGCCGCCGAGGAATCGCAAGGCTGGATTCTCGCGTGCTCCAGCCGCCCGTCCACCGACGTCGAAATCGCCTTCCGATGATGACCGCCGCCCTGCCTTTGCTCGACGACGCAAGCCGCTTCACGCACGCGTTGCGCTTCGAGATGCTGCCCGATGCCGTGGTGCGCGATGCGCAACGCCGTCTGCTCGACCTCTTCGGCATCGCGGCGGCGGGCACGTCTACGCGCATGTCGTCGATTGCGCGGGAGCATGCGCTCGATTGCTTCGCCGCAGGCCGCACGCCCGCGCGCATGCTGTTCGACGGACGCATCGCGAGCGCGGCGGGCGCGGCGTTCGCGGGCGCGGCGACCATCGACAGTTTCGATGGTCACGACGGCCACGCGCTCACCAAGGGACATGCGGGCGTCACCGTGCTGCCTGCGCTGCTCGCAATGACCGAGCGCGTGCCCGGCATGAGCGGGCGGGAATTCATCGTGCAGACCGTCCTCGGCTACGAACTCGGCACGCGCGCGGGCATCGCGCTGCACGCGACGAGCCGCGAATATCACACCTCCGGCGCGTGGAATGCGCTCGCGGCGGCGGCCATCGCGAGCCGCGCGCTTAGCTTCGACCTGACGACGACGCGGCATGCGCTCGGCATCGCGGAGTATCACGGGCCGCGCTCGGACATGATGCGCTGCATCGATCATCCGACCATGCTGAAGGACGGCTCGTGCTGGGGCGCGCTCGCGGGCATCAGCGCGGCGCTGCTCGCATCGCGCGGCTTCACCGGCGCACCGGCGACAACCGTGGAGCGCGATGCGCCCGCGGTCTGGGCCGATCTCGGCGAGCGCTGGCTGATCCTCGAACAGTATGTAAAGCCATATCCGGTTTGCCGCTGGGCGCATCCGTCGATTGCAGCGGCGCTGGCGGTGCGCGCGCAGGCCGGTTTCGATGCGGCCGACATCAAGCGTGTGGAGATCGAGACCTTCCACGAGGCGAAGCGCCTGTGGTCCGGCGCGCCCCGCACTACCGAAGAAGCGCAATACGGCGTGCTGTTTCCCGTCGCCGCCGCGTTGCTGCATGGTCGCGTGGATGCCGGCACCATCGGCGATGCGGGTCTCGCCGATCCTGCGGTGCGCGCGCTGCTGCCGCGCCTCGTCACGCGCGAGCATGCCGAATTCAACGCGGCGTTTCCCGCCGAGCGCTGGGCGCGCGTGCGAATCGAACTGCGCGATGGACGCCGTCTCGATTCCGGCGCGATGCAGGCAAGCGGCGATCCCGCCCGTCCGATGACGCCGGGCGCCGAGCGCGAGAAATTCCGCACGCTGACAGGCGCGCGCTTCGGCGCACGTTTCGCGAGCGAACTCGAAGCGGCCGTCGATGCGCTCGCCGAACCGGACACAAGCGCCGCCGCCTTGTGCGAGCTCGTGCTGAACGCGCCGACCGCCATCGGCGAATCGGATGCGCGGCGGGACGACGCGCAAGCCATGACATCCTGACTTCAAAGAGTCGAACCCGTGGAAAACGAAGCCATGCAAACGCCCTTCTACGATCCCGCATCCGTGGCGGGCAAGGCGCCGCCCGTCGATGAATCGACCGATCTGCTCATCGTGGGCGCGGGTCCGGCGGGCATCGCGGCCGCGCTCGAAGCGGCCGGACGCGGCATCGGCGTGACGCTCGTCGATGAGAATCCCGTGCCGCTCGAAACGATGGGCGAGGACGTGCCGCTGCATTTCGGCGCTCGCATGGGCGCGGCGGCCGGCAACGCCAACGCGATGCTCGAAGCCATGCTCGAAGCGCGCCCTGAACTCGGCGATGCGCTCGAAGCAGGCATCGACGTGAAGCTCGGCACGGCAGTCTGGGGCCTCTTTCCGCACGGCCCGGCGAGCGCCTGGATGGACACGCATGTCGCTGGTCTCGCCGATTCATCGCATACGTGGCTCATGAGTTTCAAGCGGGTGATCGTCGCATCCGGTCGGCGCGACATGGGCCTCGCGTTCGACGGCTGGCAGCGTCCCGGCGTGATGGGCGCAAGCGCCGCGTGGCGGCTGGCGGCGCTGTACGGCGCGCTCGATGCGCGTCGCGCGGTGTTGATCGGCAGCGACACGGACGCGCTCAACGTGGGCGTCGAACTGATGACGCGCGGCGTGCAGATCGTCGCGGTGATCGAACAGTCCGATGCGATCCTCGGCGATGCCGCACTCGCGTCGCAACTCGAAGCGGGCGGCGCGCGCATGCTCACGCGTCATGTCGTGCGCCACGCGCACGGGGATGCGTATGGCGTGACGTCGGTCGAAGCGGCATCGCTCGATGCGGGCGCGTCGGCTAGGTTCGATTGCGACACGGTGCTGCTCGGCATCGCCGCGCTGCCCGCGATCGAACTGCTCGAAGCGGCAGGTTGCGCGACTGCGTTCGATGCGGCGCGCGGCGGTCACGTCGTCAGTGTCGATGCAATGCAGCGGACGTCGCTGCCGTTCGCTTACGCAGCAGGCGACTGCGCGGGCGTCTGGGCGGCGAAGAGCCGCGATGAAGCCATCGCGCGCGAAGAAGGCCGTCGCGCGGCGCGTGCGGCGCTCGATGCGTCGAGCGTTGCGGACCTAGCGCAGGTCGTGCAGCCCGAAGCACCCGAGCACGATATCGCCCGATCGCGCGTGGAATGGGTGCGCGCGAGCGTTCTCGGCGCGGCGGGCGAGCCGTTCGTGTGCCAGTGCGAGGAAGTCACCGCGCGCGAAATCCTCGATGTCCGCCCGCCGCGCTACCTCGACTGGCATCCCGCCGATCCGGCGCACGACACGCGCGGCGTCGCCGGCCTCGCACGCAGCGGCCCGCCGAATCCCGATGCGGTCAAGCGTCTCACGCGCGCCTGCATGGGCCCATGCCAGGGCCGCCGATGCCGCGAGCAAGTGGCGGCACTGGTCGCGATCGGCGCCGGCTGTGCCCTGCCGCAGATTCCGCTCGCGACCTTTCGCGCGCCGGTGCGCCCGCTCGCGTTGCGGCAACTCGCCGACGTGGCCGAAGCGTCATCGACCGCGGCGCACTGGGATAGCTGGTTCGGCATGGCCTCGCAATGGGTGCCGTTCTGGCGTGTCGATCCGCTGTATCGCGCGGGTACGCGGCGCGTCGGAGAACCGGTTGCAAGCGAATAGCGGACATCGGCATCGGCTTTTCATCGAAACGAAATCTCGCAATCAAGGCTCGCAAGCATGAACACGTTGGCAGCAGGCAATATCAAGGGCGCATCGGTCGTCATCGTCGGCGGCGGCGTGACGGGCCTCTCCGCGGGATGGTGGCTCGCGCGCGAAGGCATCGACGTGCTGGTGCTCGAAGCGGGCATGATCGGCTGGGGCGCGTCGGGGCGCAACGGCGGCGGCTGCTCGCATCATCACAGCCCGCTCTTCATGGAAGAACAGCGCCTCTGGCCGATGATGGACGAACTGCTCGGCTATCCGACCGAATTTTGCCGCGAGCGCATCCGCATTGCGCTCGACGAGCATCAGTTCCGGCTGTATCGGCGTGCACTGGAGAACGGGGCGCATCACGGCCTGCGCTCCGACGTGCTCGATGCGAAGCAGGTGCGCGAGCTCGTGCCGCTCGCGGGCGACAACGTGCATGCCGGCTATTTTTATCACTTCGGCGGGCATGCGAATCCGCATCGCACCTTGCAGGCTTATGCATGGGCGATGGAGGATCACGGCGCACGCATCCTGCAACATACGCCGGTGACGGGTTTCGTCACGCAAGGCGGACGCGTCAGCGCGGTGAAGACGTCCAGCGGAGACTTTGCCTGCGATCACCTCGTGATCGCGGCCGGACCGCATACGGGCGTGCTTGCCGCGCAACTCGGCATCGACGTGCCGCTCGCGGCGGCGCGCGCGGAGATGATCGTCACCGAACCGCTTCCGCAGATGCCGCTCGGCGGCGTCGACGGCAACGGCCTGTACGGGCGGCAGACGCTGCGCGGCAACCTCGCGTACGGCGGCGGTCCGCACGAATGGATCGGTCTCGACGACGTGCCGAAGGTGCGTCCGCATTCGACGCCGCTTCAATGCAGCATCGCGGCGCGGCTCGCGGCGCTGCTGCCGAAGGCCGCGCATGCGAAGGTCATCCGCAGCTGGGCGGGTTACATCGAGAACACGCCGGATGGACGGCCCGTGATCGATCGCCCCGATGCGCAGGGCAACGTGACGGTCGCGACGTTATCGAGCGTGGGTTTCGGGCTGTCGCCGGCGAGCGGCCACGCGATCCGCGATCTCGTGGTGGACGGGCGATGCGCGTTCGCGGATCTCTCGTCGCTGTCGCTTTCGCGCTTTGCGCACCTGGAACCGAACTGGCGCGAGCTGCAAGGCTGGCTGCCGTTGCCGCTGCGAGCCGCAGCGCCGGAGCTCGAAGCGGCATAAGCCCTTCACGACCTCGGCTGCGCGGCGCGCAACTCCGTCGGGCTGATGCCATACGCCCGACGCACCCAGCGCGCCAGATGCGACGGCGACGCGAAACCCGTCGCCACGGCCACATCGGCCACGGGCACGCTCGAATACGTCAGCATCTCGTGCGCGCGCTCCAGCCGCAACTGCACGTAGTAGCGCGCGGGCGTTGCGTTCAGATGCCGCAAGAATAGCCGCTCCATCTGGCGCGACGTCATGCCGATGGCCGAGCCGATATCGTTGATCTGCAGCGGCGTTTCCACATGCGCGCGCATCATCTCGATGGCCCGGCGGATGCCGCGCGGCAGGCTCGCGTGATTCTGGTCGCGCCAGCCGCGCTGATTATCGGCCGTATCGCGCATGCGTTCGTGGTGGAACTGATTGGCGACGCGCACCGCCAGATCGCTGCCGTGCTGCGTCTTGATGAGATGCAGCATCATGTCCATTGCAGCGATGCCGCCCGAGCACGTCATGCGGTCGCGGTCGATTTCGAACAGCTTGCTGCTGCATAGCAGGTCGGGAAACGCCTCCGTGAACGCTGGCAGATTCTCCCAGTGGATCGTGCAATGGTAGCCGTCGAGCAATCCCGCGAGCGCAAGCAGATACGTCGCGGTCGAGAGCGAACCGATGACCGCATCGGTGCGGGCCGCGCGTTTCAGCGCCGCGACGAAGGCCGGTTCGAGCGCGGGCGCGAGACGAAGGCCGCCGCAGACGAACACGTAATCGGCATTCTTGTAGACGTCGTCGAAGTTGCGCGCCGCCAGCGCGATGCCGCCCGACGAATGCACCGGCTCTCCGTCGAGACTCGCGAGCGTCCAGTCGTACAAGGTGTCGCCCGCGAGGCGGTTGGCCGAGCGCAGCGGCTCGATGGCGGACGACAGGCTCATCATCGACAAGCCGTCCGCGAGGAGGAACACGAACCGGCGCGGCATGGCGTCGGACGAGGAAGTGTGATTGACCAAAGCGCGCGATGTGGGGTTGACCTGCGTGCCCTCGCATCAGCCCATGTCCATGCGAAGGCGCCCGGTTCGATACATGTGCCGCTATTATGGCCGCGAAAACCGCCCGATGGACAGGGCGCGACGAGGCTTATGCGGCAGAATAGGCCCGGGAGGAGACCATGCGAAATACATTCGTCGGGGTGGACCTGCGTGCGTTGCAGGCGTTCGTCGCAGTCTGCGAGACGCGTTCGATGACCGAAGCCGCGCGTGTGCTTGGCGTCACGCAGAGCGCGGTGAGCCAGCTCATCGCCGCACTGGAGCGCGAACAGGGCGTGGCGTTATTCGATCGCGAGTTCCGGCCGGTGCGGCCCAACGCGGCGGGCCGCATCCTGCTCGAACAGGCGGGCGGGCTGCTCGAACATGCGCAGGCGGTCTCGCATAACGTGCGCACAGCAACCAGCGAAGGCGTGCCGAGCCTGCGCATCGGCTGCGTGGATTCGTTCGCCGCCAGCGTCGGGCCGCATCTCGTGCAGCGCCTGTCCGATCGCATGAAGACGCTTTCGATGTGGTCCGGCCTCACGCCGACGCTCAGCGAGCAGCTCGCCAATCGCGAACTCGATCTCGCCATCTGCACGGAAGCCACGCTCGATCCGCGGCGTGTGGAATTGCGCCCGCTGTTCTCGGAGACCTTCATCGCCGTCGCGCCGAAAAAATTCGGCGCAGGCCGCAAGCTGCGCGATTTCCACGACGTCGCGCGCGAACTGCCGCTGTTGCGCTACACGGGCCGCTCGCTGATCGGGCAACAGGTCGAGCGGCTCGTCAAGCACATGAACTTCCATGCACCGAACCGCTACGAATTCGATGCCACCGATCCGCTGCTCAGTCTCGTCGCGTCCGGCTTCGGCTGCGCGATCACGTCGCCGCTTTGTTTGTGGCAGTCGCGCGCGCATCTGCCGGACGTGACTGTCGTTCCGCTGCCCGCAACGCGCATCGGGCATCGCCACTTCTACATTCTCACGCGCCGCTCCGAATGGTCCGCGATGGCCGATGCGGTGTCGCGCGAGTCCATTGCGGTGGCGCGCGAGGTGATCGCGCCGGGCTTGCACGCCGCCCTGCCCGGCATGCCCGCCGAACTGTTCGACGCCTATGCGCACGACTTCGACGCGCAAGGCGCAGCATGACATTAGCGAAACTGCTTTAAAACATAAGAGTTTCTGATTTGGTCAGATGGCTTAATGGCCGCGTCACGTTCGCCACTACCATCCATTGCAGACCAGGCTTTGCGGGCAGGCCGCCGCCGTTTTCCACCTCTCATTCAGACAGGCATAACGATGACAAGCAATCGCCGTACATTTCTGAAGCAGGCTTCCTGGATCGGCGCGGCAGCGGCCACGGCGGGCTTCACGACGGCATTCGCGCCGCTCGCGCGCGCGGCGACCGCCGTCAATTACGGCGGTTCGGCATGGCTCGGCCACTACGCGGCGTATGTCGCGATGAAGACCGATATCTTCACGAAACTCGGGATCGACTGCCGCTGGCAATCGTTCTCGACCTCGTCGGCACGCATGGGCGCGGTGATGGCGGGCAACATCGATATCGCGGGCACGGGCGTCGTCTCGGCGCTCGCGCTGATGGCCAACGGCGCAAAGCAGTTCCAGCTGATCTCGACGCCCAATAACTTCGGCAAGTCCGAAGGGCTGCTGGTGCGCAGCAACGTGAAGTCGCTCGCGGATCTGAAGGGCAAGAAGATCGGCGTCACGTATGCGTCGAGTTCGCACGTGCTGCTGCTCGACGTGCTGCGTCAGGCCAACATGGACCCCGGCAAGGACGTGAGCATCATCAATCTGCCCGCGAACGAACTGCTCACCGCATACCGCGGCAATCAGATCGATGCCGCCGCCGCATGGACGCCGACCTTCGATCGCATCAAGGCGCTGCCCGACACGAAGCTCCTGCTCGACGATTCGTCGTTCTCGCTCTACAAGCAGTATCAACTGACGCCGGGACCGGACGTGCTGCTGGTGCGCACGGCGTTCGCGAGCGCGCATCCCGAGGTGCCGAAGGCTTTCCTGCAAGGTATCGCGCAGGCCAACGACATGATGACGCAGCATCCGGAGAAAGCCGCGCCCATCCTGATGACGCTCACGAATCTCTCGGAAGACGAGCAGATGGCGGTCCTCAAACAGACCCAGTGGTATTCGCACGCGCAGCAAAAATCGCTCTTCGTGGGCAGCGGCGGCAAGCCGGGACCGTTCGTCGACGGCGTGCAGAAGCTCTCTGACATGCTCGTCGATCTCAAGCAGATCGATCAGTCGCCGAAGGTGGCGGACTGGATCAACGCAAGCTATCTGTGAGCATCGACGAATGGCATCGAATCGCAAATGGAGGGGCGGCCTGCTCGTCGTGAGCGCGTGCTCGCTGATCGGCTTCCTGCTGCTGTGGGAACTCGTATGCCGTGCCGGGCTGGTCGATGCGGTCTTTCTGCCCGCGCCATCGCAGGTGCTGGCGCGCGGCATCCGCATGTGGAATCAGCATGCGCTGCTCGACAACGTGCTCGCGTCCACACGTCGCGTGATGGTCGGCTTCTTCGCGGCCGCGGTCGTTTCGATTCCGCTCGGCATCATGCTCGGCACCTCGCGCGTGGCGCGGGCGGTATTCGATCCGCTGCTGTCGTTTCTGCGCCCGCTGCCGTCGATGAGCTGGATTCCGCTGTCGCTGCTGTGGTTCGGCATCACCGAGACGCAGAAGTACAGCATCGTGTTCATGGGCTCGTTCGCGCCCGCGCTTCTGTATGTGATCGACGCCACGCGCAACATCGATCCGATCTTCATCCGTGCGGCGCGCAATCTCGGCGCGAATCGCTGGCAGGTCATGTTCGAAGTCATTCTGCCCGGCTGCATCCCGCAGATTCTGTCGGGCATGAAGGTGATTCTCGGCCTCTCGTGGACCTGCGTGATCTCGGCGGAACTCGTCGCCGCGCAACAGGGTCTCGGCTTCATGATCATGAACGGACGCGAGTTCTTCCAGACCGATACCGTCGTGCTCGGCATGGTGCTCATCAGCATCACGGTGCTCATTACGGATGCCGTGTTCCGGCTCATCGAACGCGGAGTGCTGTCATGGCAACGATGAACCATCCGATGATCCGGCTCGAAGGCGTCGCGAAGAGCTACGGCCCGTTGCAGGTACTGAGGGAGGTCGATCTCGACATCGCAAAAGGCGAGTTTCTCGTGCTGCTCGGCGCATCGGGCTGCGGCAAATCGACGATGCTCAACATGATCTCCGGCTTCGAGCAGCCGACGCAGGGCCGCGTGCTCGTCAACAACAAGGTCGTGAAGGATGTCGAGCCGGCATGCGGCATGGTGTTCCAGCAGTACGCGCTGTTTCCGTGGAAAACGGTGAGCGAGAACGTCGCGTTCGGCCTGAAGATGCGCGGCATGGGCAAGGCGCAAAGGCGCGAGGCGGCGCGGCGTCATATCGAAGCGGTGGGTCTGAAGGGCTTCGAGGACAGCTATCCCGGCAAGTTGTCGGGCGGCATGAAGCAGCGCGTGTCGATCGCGCGTGTGCTCGCCAACGACCCGGACGTGATGCTGCTCGACGAGCCTTTCGCCGCGCTCGATGCCATGACGCGGCAAGTGCTTCAGGAACAACTACTTTCGCTCTATGAAAAGAGCGGCAAGACCATCGTCTTCATCACGCATTCCATCGACGAGGCACTGATGCTCTCCACGCGCATGATCGTGATGGGCGCGAAGCCGGGACGCATCGTGCAGGATATCCGCAACGATTTGCCGTTGCCGCGCACGGCCGAAGTGCAGCTTTCGCCTGCGTATCTGGAGATGAAGAAGTCGATCTGGGAAACCGTGCAGGCCGAAGTCATGAAGGGCCTCGAAGGCGCCGCGTGAATCCGCGGTATGCATCGCTGCTTCTGCTCAGCATCGGTTTCTCTTATGACGAGGGCGAAGTGCAACTGGCGCGGCACACTGCGTCCATGATCCGCATGAGAAAGGAAGCGCAACAGTGAATACCTATGACGTGGTGGTGATCGGGGCCGGCGTGATCGGCAGTTCCGTCGCGTTCCATCTTCAGAAGCTGGGCGCGAAAAGCGTGCTCGTGCTGGATCGCGCGACCATCGGCGCGGGCACGACGTCGCAATCGTCGGGCATTCTGCGCACGCATTATTCCGTGAAGGAAAACGTCGAACTGGCGCGCAAGTCATGGGCGGTGTTCAATGACTTCGCGGCCTATCTCGGCGACGACGAAGCATCGTGCGGCCTCGTGAAAAGCGGTTATATGATTGTCGCGGCCGAGGGCGACAAGGTCGAGCCGTTGCGCGCATCGCTCGAACAGCAGAGACAGCAAGGCATTCCGCTTGAATTGCTGAGTGCGCAGCAGGCGCACGAACTCATGCCGATTGCACGCTTTTACGATGCCGCGCTGATCGGCTTCGAACCCGAGGCCGGCTTCGCGGACGCCTATCTCACCGCGACGAGTTTCGCGCGCGCCGCGCGACGCGGCGGCGTGACGATCCGCGAAAACGTTACGGTGAACCGGCTGCTGATCGAACACGGCAAGGTGCGCGGCGTATCGACGAGCGTGGGCGATTTCGCGGCGTCGACGGTCATCAGCACACAGAACATCTGGACGCCCGAACTCGCAGGCTGGACGGGCAAATCGCTGCCGGTCTCGCCCGAGCGTCATGCGGTGCTCGCCCTCGAATGCGAAGGCGCGGCCTACACATACGCGATGCCGGTGTTCAAGGACCTCGCATCGAGGGGCATGCTGTATTACCGCAGCTACGGCGGCAATCAGATGCTGGTGAGCGAAGGCACTGCCGGCGAAAAGCTCGACACCGCCGACACCGAACAAGGCGATATCCCGATGGACTATGTCGTCGAAGTCGGCGCGCAGGTCGCCGAGCGCTTTCCGGCGTATGAGGCGGCGGGCATCGCATCGTCGTGGACGGGTGTGTATGACGTCACGCCCGACTGGAACCCCGTGCTCGGCGCGTTGCCGGGTATCGAAGGGCTCGTGGTCGGCTATGGTTTTTCAGGCCACGGCTTCAAGCTGTCGCCCACCGTGGGCAAGGTGCTGGCGCAGGCCGCGCTCGGCTTGGACACCGATGTATCGCTCGCGCCGTATTCCGTCGAACGTTTTGCGACCGGCGCATTGCTGACCGGGAAATACGGTGTCGGCGCAGTGTCCTGAAGCGCGCGTGCCGGACGGCGTCGAAGTCCGGGCGTTGACGTCGTTCGAGACGCAGCCCTGGCGCAACGGCGGCGGAACGACGCGGCCCCTCGCTTACGACCAGGATGGCGCGTGGCGCATCAGCCTCGCAACGGTCGTGCGTGACGGGCCTTATTCGCGCTTTGCGGGCATGACGCGTTTGTCGCTCGTCATGCAGGGCGCGGGCGTCACGCTACGCCATGGAGATGTGCAATGTCGCCTGAGCAGCGGCGCCGTCGCGGATTACGACGGCGATGTCGCATGGGACGCCACCTTGCACGATGGACCGGTGCTCGCCCTCAATGCGATGGCTGCGCGTGGCGTCTGTCGCGCGAGTATCCGGCCGCTGACTGAAACGATGACCGTGCCATCGGGATGCTTCGTAGTCGCGTTGACGATCGAGGCGGAATGCACGTTCGCCGTCGAAGGCTTCGAGGCCACGCTCGATGCCGCGCATGTCTTATTGCGCGGCGAACGAGGACCGCCGCTTCATCTCGCGCCGCATCGCGGCTCGCAGGCTGCGCTCGTCGTCATCGAGTTCATTGACCCTCGCTCTTGAGATTCGAACCAGGGAACGCAACCATGAAGATCATGGCCGCAGTGAAGCGTGTCGTCGACTACAACGTGAACGTCCGCGTGAAAGCGGATCAGAGCGGTGTCGAGACGAGCAACGTGAAGATGTCGATGAATCCGTTCGACGAGATCGCCGTCGAAGCGGCCACGCGCCTGAAGGAAGGCGGTCACGCCAGCGAGGTTATCGCGGTGACATGCGGTCCGGCGCAGAGCACGGAGACGCTGCGCACGGCGCTTGCCATCGGTGCGGATCGCGGCGTCCACATCCTGACGGACGTCGAATTGCAGCCTCTCGCGGTCGCCAAGTTGCTGAAGGCGGCTGTCGAACGTGAACAGCCGCAACTGGTGATTCTCGGCAAGCAGGCCATCGACGACGATGCGGGCCAGACGGGCCAACTGCTCGCTGCGTTGCTCGACTGGCCGCAGGCGACATTCGCCAGCAACATCCGGATCGGCGCGAATACCGCCACGGTCACGCGTGAAGTGGATGGCGGTCTCGAAGTCCTCGAGCTTACGTTGCCTGCCATCGTCACGACGGATTTGCGCCTGAACGAGCCGCGCTACGTCACGCTGCCCAACATCATGAAGGCGAAGAAGAAGCCGATCGAGACATGGAGCCCTGCGGATCTGGGCGTCGATGCTTCTGCACGCCTGAAGACGCTCAAGGTCGTCGAGCCGGCGGCGCGCAAGGCGGGGGGCCGCGTGAACGACGTCGCGGCGTTGATCGACAAGCTCAAGAATGAAGCGAAGGTAATCTGAATGACCACTCTCGTCATTGCCGACCACGAAGGCGCGCGGCTCAAGGCGGCCACGCTCAATACCATCAGCGCGGCGCGCCAGTTGAACAACGGTGTGCACGTGCTGGTTGCAGGTCACGATGCGCGCGGTGCGGCGGATGCCGCGCGCATCATCGAAGGCGTGGACCGTGTCGTTCTCGTGGATGCGCCGCATCTTGCGGACGGTCTCGCGGAAAACATCGCAGCACAGGTGCTGATGCTTGCGACGTCCTACACGCATGTGCTTTTTCCGGCCACGGCGGCGGGGAAGAACGTCGCGCCGCGCGTGGCTGCGAATCTCGATGCGTCGCAGATTTCCGATGTGATCGCCATTCACGATGCCGATACGTTCGACCGCCCGATCTATGCTGGCAATGCGATCGCCACCGTGCGATGCGATGACGCGATCAAGGTCTTGACGATTCGAACCACTGCCTTCGATGCCGCACCTTCGGCGAGTGCGCCGGCGCCTGTCGACACGAAGGCGGCTGTTGCAGGGACGCAGCGTGCGCGTTTCGTGCGCCGCGAGGTCCCGGTGAGCGAGCGGCCCGAGCTCACGTCGGCGCGCATCGTCGTGTCGGGCGGCCGCGGTATGGGCAGTGCGGAAAATTTCGCGCTTCTCGATTCGCTTGCGCAAAAGCTCGGGGCGGCGGTGGGGGCTTCGCGGGCGGCCGTCGATTCGGGCTTCGCACCGAACGACTGGCAGGTCGGACAGACCGGAAAGATCGTCGCGCCGCAGTTGTATGTCGCGGTCGGCATCTCGGGCGCGATTCAGCATCTGGCTGGCATGAAGGACTCGAAGGTCATCGTTGCCGTCAACAAGGATGCTGAAGCGCCCATTTTTAGTGTCGCGGATTACGGACTGGTCGGCGACTTGTTCGAAGCGATACCGCAGCTCACGCAGGCGTTGTAGAAAACCGCCAACCGTCATGGCCGATTGCGCGAGCTTCGCTTCGGCATGGTCGCGCTTCGACGACTTTGTCGAAGCGCGCATGGAACGACGATTGCTGCCCGAATGACACTGATTCCATGGGGGCGCGATCATGAGCTATCGACCCGAGGAAACCGACAGCTTTACGCCGTTCGCCGCCGGCCTGATCACCGGTCTGGCCGCCGCTGCCGCCGCGTTGATCGCGCGTCGGGCGGCCGCTGTCATGAGCGTGGGCGCCGGTCATTCGGCCAAACATCGCGCGCTGGACTTCGCTGCCGGC
>Ga0105251_10002637_pt1 | contig 13832 bp, 13 predicted proteins | sample KBSS64metaG_FD_80424 | JGI IMG/M metagenome (GOLD analysis project Ga0105251, IMG submission 80424) | Switchgrass rhizosphere microbial communities from Kellogg Biological Station, Michigan, USA - KBS S6-4 metaG | ecosystem: Host-associated > Plants > Roots > Rhizosphere > Soil | place...
CATTACAGTCAACAAGTGAGGGCAACACCCTATGAGAAGACTTAAGCGTGATCCGTTGGAAAGAGCATATTCACGTGGCTACCAATACGGGGTCACCGGCAAATCCCGCGAACTTTGCCCCTTTACACTTCCTTCAGTTCGCCAAGCCTGGATCAACGGCTGGCGCGAAGGTCGCGGAGATAACTGGGACGGTATGACTGGCACCGCTGGCATCCATAGACTCAACGAAAATCACGCCGTTGGCTGATCGAGGACACTGAATTCGAGTTACCATGCGCGCCCTATCCGGGCGGCGGGCTTCGGCCCAGGGGCCCCTTGACGGGGCCCTTTTTTATGCCCGCCTTCAGGCCTTGGGCATTGCCGCGATCGCATCCACCGCTTCACGGATCAGCGCCGGCCCCTTGTAAATGAAGCCCGAGTAGATCTGCACCAGGCTCGCCCCAGCGGCGATCTTCTCTGCCGCATGACGGCCTTCGGTGATGCCACCGGCGGCGATGATCGGCAGCTTGCCAGCAAGCTCACCCGCCAGCACCTTCACAATATGCGTGCTCTTGTGCAGCACTGGCGCACCCGACAGGCCACCGGCCTCACCACCATGCTCCAGCGCTTCGACACCCTCGCGGCTCAGGGTGGTGTTGGTGGCAATCACCGCATCCATTCCCGATTCCATCAGCGCCGAGGCCACCAGCGCGGTTTCCTCGTCGCTCATGTCCGGCGCGATCTTGATCGCCAGCGGCACGCGCTTGCCATGCTCTGCGGCCAGTTGCTCGCGGCGTTCGGCCAGGGCATCCAGCAGCTGCTTGAGCGAGTCGCCGAACTGCAGGCTGCGCAGGCCAGGGGTGTTCGGCGAGCTGACGTTGACCGTGATGTAACTGGCTTCGGTATAGACCTTGTTCAGGCAGATCAGATAGTCGTCGACCGCACGCTCGACCGGGGTATCGAAATTCTTGCCGATGTTGATGCCCAGCACCCCGTCATAGCGCGAAGCACGCACGCGCTCGAGCAGGTGATCGACGCCCAGGTTGTTGAAACCCATGCGGTTGATGATCGCCGTCGCTTGCGGCAGGCGGAACAGCCGCGGCTTGGGGTTGCCAGGCTGCGGGCGCGGGGTCACGGTGCCGATCTCGACAAAGCCGAAGCCCAGCTGGGCGAAGCCATCGATGGCCGCGCCGTTCTTGTCCAGGCCCGCTGCCAGCCCCACCGGGTTGGCGAAGTTCAAACCCATCACGGTCACCGGCATCGCGGCCGGCTGCTTGCACAGCACACCGTTGAGCCCAAGCCGGCCACCGGCGCCGATCAGGTCCAGGGACAGGTCATGGGAGGTTTCCGGGGAAAGCTTGAACAGCAGCTGGCGGGCCAGGGTATACATGGGCGGGCAAGACTCGGGGTGAGTGAGGCAGCGATTATAGCCAGCGCGCGCCTGGCATGACAGGGGCTTGGCACATGGGTTGCAACTTCACTTGCCTACAGCCTATTCAGTACGGGCGAGGACCTTTGTGAATACAGCACCTCTAGCCTGGGTTAACGGTAGTGACGCCCCGGAAAAACCCAGCCTCAACATCGGCTACATGGCCCTGACCGATTGCGCCTCGGTGGTGGTCGCCGCCACCCAAGGCTTCGCCCAGCAACACGGCCTGACCCTCAACCTCAAACGCCAAGGCTCCTGGGCCGGCTTGCGCGACAAACTGGCCAGTGGCGAACTGGATGCCGCCCACTGCCTCTATGGCCTGGTCTACGCCGTGCACCTGGGCATCGGTGGTGTGCCGGCCAGTGACATGGCGGTACTCATGGGGCTGAACCAGAATGCCCAGGCCATCAACCTGTCGCCGGCCCTGCAGCACAAGGGCGTGACCAGCCCTGAGGCACTGGCGCAGCTGGTGCACCAGCCTGGCGCACGACTGACCTTTGCCCAGACGTTCCCCACCGGCACCCACGCCATGTGGTTGTATTTCTGGCTGGCCAGCCAGGGCATCCACCCGCTGCATGACGTCAACAGCGTGGTGGTGCCGCCGGCACAGATGGCGGCGCATCTTCAGGCCGGGCGCATCGACGGTTTCTGTGTCGGTGAGCCTTGGGCCGCTGCCGCCGTCAGCCAGGGCCTGGGCTTCACCCTGGCGACCAGCCAATCGATCTGGCCCGACCATCCGGAGAAGGTACTGGCCAGCGCCCGCGCCTTCGTCGAGCACTACCCCAATAGCGCTCGCGCGCTGGTAAAGGCGGTGCTCGCTGCCAGCCGGTTCATCGAACAGAGCCCGGAGAACCTGCGCAGCACCGCGCAACTGCTCAGCGGCAGCGCCTACCTGGACACGCCACTGGAAAACATCGAGCCGCGCCTGCTGGGCGATTACCAGGACGGCCTGGGCAACGCCTGGCACGATCGGCACGCCCTGCGCCTGTTCGACCAGGGCCGCGCCAATCTGCCTTACCTGTCGGACGGCATGTGGTTCATGACCCAGTTCCGCCGCTGGGGCCTGCTGCGCGACGACCCCGACTACCTCGGCGTGGCTCGCCAGGTGCAGCAATTGAGGCTGTACCGCGAGGCCGCCGCGTCACTCGGCGTGCCCTGCCCCGATTCCGCCATGCGCAGCAGCCTGCTGATCGACGGTTCGCGCTGGGACGGCAGTGATCCATATGCCTACGCCCGCAGCTTCCGCCTGCACGCCCTGGGCGATACGCCCGATGCCCGGATCGGTCTGTGAGGGTCATCACCATGCTGCGCATACTGCTGATCGACGATACCCGGAACAAGCTTGGCCGCCTCAAGGCTGCACTGCGCGAAGCAGGCTTCGAGGTGATCGAGGCGCCAGACTTGACCATTGACCTGCCGGCCTGCGTCGAAACGGTGCGCCCGGACGTCGTGCTGATCGACACCGATTCACCCGACCGCGACGTGATGGAACAGGTGGTGCTGGTCAGCCGCGACCAGCCACGGCCAATCGTGCTGTTCACCGACGAGCACGACCCGTCAGTGATGCGCCAAGCGATCCAGGCCGGGGTCAGTGCCTACATCGTCGAAGGTATTCATGCCGCACGCCTGCAGCCCATTCTCGATGTGGCCATGGCCCGCTTCGAGAGCGACCAGGCGCTCAAGGCCCAGCTGCTGGCCCGCGACCAGCAGTTGGCCGAGCGCAAGCGCATCGAGCAGGCCAAGGGGCTGCTGATGAAGATGAAGGACTGCAACGAGGAACAGGCCTACACCCTGATGCGCCGGCAAGCCATGAGCCGGCAGCAGAAGCTGATCCAGGTGGCCGAGCAGATCATTGCCATGCATGAAATGCTCGGTTAGCACTGCAATCGCGATCCCTGTGGGAGCGGCCTTGTGTCGCGAAAGGGCCGCGAAGCGGCCCCAAAGTCTTGAGGCATATGCTGGAACAACCGGGGCCGCTTTGCGGCCCTTTCGCGACACAACGCCGCTCCTACAGGAAGCGTGCCTGCCAGGTACAAAGTTGGCCCAGCTCTTGCTGAAGATATTGCACCGGTAGCCAACGGCGGTTGCCTCATAAAACTCCCGACAAAGACGTCGCTCTCCCCTCCACGCCAGTGGACCGGGTAGCGGCGTCTTTTTCGTTTCCGTTGCATTGCCGAGTGAGGTGTTCGATGAGTACCAGCTTCTGGAAATCCGGGCATGTGCCCACGCTGTTCGCCGCGTTCCTGTATTTCGATCTGAGCTTCATGGTCTGGTACCTGCTTGGCCCGCTGGCGGTGCAGATCGCCGCCGACCTGCAACTGAGCGCCCAGCAGCGTGGCCTGATGGTGGCCACGCCGATTCTCGCCGGTGCGGTGCTGCGCTTCGTCATGGGCGTGCTGGTCGATCGCCTGTCGCCGAAGACCGCCGGCCTGATCGGCCAGGTGATCGTCATCGTCGCCCTCGCCGGCGCCTGGTACCTGGGCGTGCACACCTATGAACAAGCCCTGCTGCTGGGCGTGTTCCTCGGTGTTGCCGGTGCTTCGTTCGCCGTGTCGCTGCCACTGGCCTCACAGTGGTACCCGCCACAGCATCAGGGCAAGGCCATGGGCATCGCGGGCGCGGGCAACTCCGGCACGGTGTTCGCCGCCCTGCTGGCCCCCGTGCTGGCCGCAGCGTTTGGCTGGAACAACGTGTTCGGCTTTGCCGTGCTCCCACTGCTGCTGACCCTGGCGCTGTTCGCCCTGCTCGCCCGCAATGCCCCGCAACGGCCCAAGCCGAAGGCGGCGGCCGACTACCTGAAAGCCCTGGGCGACCGTGACAGCTGGTGGTTCATGTTCTTCTACAGCGTCACCTTCGGCGGCTTTATCGGCCTGGCCAGCGCCCTGCCCGGCTACTTCAGCGACCAGTACGCCCTGAGCCCGGTCACTGCCGGCTACTACACCGCCGCCTGCGTCTTCGCCGGTAGCCTGATGCGCCCGCTGGGGGGCGCCCTGGCCGACCGTTTCGGCGGCATCCGCACCCTGCTCGGCATGTACAGCGTGGCCGCCATCTGCATCGCGGCAGTCGGCTTCAACCTGCCGAGCGCGGCAGCCGCCCTGGCGTTGTTCGTCAGTGCCATGCTCGGCCTTGGCGCCGGCAATGGCGCGGTGTTCCAGCTGGTACCGCAACGCTTCCGCCAGGAGATCGGCGTGATGACCGGCCTGATCGGCATGGCCGGTGGCATCGGCGGCTTTCTGCTGGCAGCAGGGCTCGGCGCCATCAAGCAGCACACCGGCGACTATCAGCTGGGCCTGTGGCTGTTCGCCAGCCTTGGCCTGCTTGCCTGGTTCGGCCTGCACGGCGTCAAGCAACGCTGGCGCACCACCTGGGGCTCGGCAGCGGTTACCGCGGCCCGGGTCTGAGGCAGCGCCATGAGCCTGCAACTGAGCTTTGCCCAAGCCAGCGCCACCGGGCCACGCACGGAAAACCAGGACGCCCTGCGCCTGGTCACGCCGGCGCCGGAGCTGGCCGCCAGCAAGGGCTACCTGTTCGCCCTCGCCGATGGCGTCAGCCAGTGCGCCGACGGCGGCCTGGCAGCTCGCGCCAGCCTGCAGGCGCTGGCCATGGACTACTACGCCACGCCCGCCACCTGGGGCGTGGCCCAGGCCCTCGATCGCCTGCTGCTGGCGCAGAACCGCTGGTTGCGCGCCCAGGGCAGCCAGCCTCTGCTTACCACATTGAGCGCCCTGGTACTGCGCGGGCGCCGCTTCACCCTGGCGCACGTGGGCGATTGCCGAGCCTACCGCTGGCACGCCGGGCGCCTGCATTGCCTGAGCGAAGACCACGTCTGGGACCAACCCGGTATGCAGCACGTGCTCAAGCGCGCACTGGGACTGGACCAGCACCTGCTGGTCGACTACCTGGACGGCGAGCTGCAGGCCGGAGAGTGCTACCTGCTGCTTAGCGACGGCGTGTGGTCCAGCCTTGGCGACCAGCACATCCAGGCCGTGCTGCGCGAGCAGCCCGACCTGCAGTCGGCGGCCGACACCCTGGTGGCCTGCGCCCACCACAATGGCAGCCAGGACAACGCCAGCGCCTTGCTGGTGCGGGTTGAGCAACTGGGCACGGCGAGCCTCGGCGATACCCTGGTGCAATTGCAGCAGTGGCCATTGCCAGGCCCGCTGCGTGACACTCAGACAATCGATGGCTGGCAGGTCGAAACCCGCCTGGCGCACAGCCGCCAGTCACTGCTCTACCGGGTGCGCGACGCACAGGGCCAACCCTGGCTGCTGAAGACCTTGCCCGAGGACCGTGAGCAGGAACCCGGCGCCGCCCAAGGCCTGCTGCTGGAGGAATGGTTCCTGCGCCGGGTCGCAGGCCGTCACTTCCCCGAGCTGCATGCCGCCAGCCAGCGTCAGCACCTGTACTACGTGATGCGCGAGCACAGCGGCAAGACCCTCGCGGCACACTTCGCCGAACACGGCCCGCTGCCGCTGGCCCAGTGGATGGAAGTCGCCCGCCAGCTGCTGCAAGCAGTCGGTGTCCTGCACCGGCGCAACCTGCTGCACCGCGACATCAAGCCCGACAACCTGCACCTGGGGGATGATGGCCAGCTGCGCCTGCTGGACTTCGGCCTGGCGTATTGCCCCGGCCTCTCCCAGGACCCGCAGCACGAGCTGCCCGGCACGCCGTCATTCATTGCGCCGGAAGCCTTCGAAGGCCAGCCGCCCAACCCGCGCCAGGACCTGTACGCCGTCGGCGTCACGCTTTATCAGCTGTTGACCGGACACTACCCCTACGGCGAGGTCGAGGCCTTCCAGCGCCCACGCTTCGGCCTGGCGGTCAATGCCTCACGCTATCGCCCCGACCTGCCCGAATGGCTGCAGCACAACCTGCAGCAAGCCGTGGCAGCAGACCCGGCGCAACGCTTTGAAACTGCCGAGCAGTGGCTGCTGCTGCTCGAGCGTGGTGACCGCCAGGAACTGCCCAGCCGCCCGCGCCCGCTGCTCGAACGCGAGCCGCTGAAAGTCTGGCGAACCCTGGCCCTGCTATCCCTGTTGCTCAACCTGATTCTGCTGTTCACCCTGCTCAAGGGTTGAACGCACCCTGCCAATGAGGAAACACCGATGAATGCAAAAGTCTGGCTGGTGGGTGCCGGCCCTGGCGACCCTGAACTGCTCACCCTCAAAGCCGTGCGTGCGCTGCAACAGGCTGCCGTGGTGATGATCGACGACCTGGTCAACCCGGCTGTACTGGAGCATTGCCCGCAAGCCAGGGTAATTGCCGTAGGCAAGCGCGGCGGTTGTCGCTCCACACCACAGGCCTTCATCCAGCGCCTGATGCTGCGCCATGCACGGCAGGGGCGTTGTGTGGTGCGCCTCAAGGGCGGTGACCCGTGCATCTTTGGCCGCGGCGGTGAGGAGGCACTGTGGCTGCAAGGGCATGGCATCGAGGTTGAGCTGGTAAACGGCATCACCGCAGGCTTGGCCGGTGCGACCCAGTGCGGGATCTCGCTGACCTCGCGCGGGGTCAGCCGCGGGGTGACGCTCGTGACCGCGCACACCCAGGATGACAGTGAGCTGAACTGGGCAGCACTGGCGCAGGGTGGCACGACCCTGGTGGTGTACATGGGCGTGGCGCGGCTGGAGCAGATCCGCCGGGGGTTGCTGGAGGGCGGCATGGCGCCGGGGATGCCGGTGGCGATGATCGAGAACGCGTCGTTGCCACAGCAGCGGGAGTGCCGCAGCGATGTGTCGGGGATGGTCGAGGATGCCCGGGCGTTCAGGCTGTGCAGCCCGGCAATTCTGGTGATTGGTGAGGTGGTTGGGGAGCAGGTGATGCAGGGATGGGTGGCAGAGGCTGGGTAATGCCGGCACAGGAAACAATCCAGGCAAAGAAAAACCCGGCCGAGGCCGGGTTTTTCATTGAAGCTTCAGACCAATTACTTGGACTGGGCTTCTACCTGAGCTTCAACGCGACGGTTGATAGCACGGCCTTCTTCGGTGGCGTTGTCGGCAACCGGACGGGTTTCGCCGTAGCCAACCGAGTCAACACGGCTGGATTCTACGCCGTACTGCTGGGTCAGGACCTGCTTCACAGCGTTGGCACGACGCTCGGACAGCTTCTGGTTGTAAGCGTCTGGGCCGACGGAGTCAGTGTGACCTTCAACCACGGTGGTGGTCTGTGGGTACTGCTTCATGAAGTCAGCCAGGTTCTTGATGTCGCCGTAGCTGTTTGGCTTGACGACCGACTTGTCGAAGTCGAACTTGACGTCCAGCTCAACGCGAACGACTTCGGCAACAGCCGGGCAGCCATCAGCGTCAACGGTAACGTTGGCTGGGGTGTCTGGGCACTTGTCGACGTTGTCGCAAACGCCGTCGTTGTCGGAGTCGGAGCAGACTTCAGCAACTGGAGCCGGAGCAGCAGCAACTTTGCCACCGCTGCCACCGAAGTTCAGACCAACACCAACGGTTGGGCCCCACTCGGTGTTGCCGTCGTCGATGTTGTACATGGCTTCTACGCCGGCACGGGCGAAGAACATGTCGGTGATGTACCACTTGGCGCCAGCGCCAACGTTGGCGAAGGTGGAGTGGTCACGGCCGCCACGAGTGGCCTGGCCCAGGCTCTCGTGAGCGAAACCAGCGGAAACGTACGGACGCAGAGCGTCGCCGACGGTACCGAAGTGGTAGGTAGCGTCCAGCTTGGCCTTGGAGCCTTTGATGTCCTTGTTGAAGACTTCGCCACGAGCGTTGTGGGTCTCGTTGTAGCCCAGGTCCAGGGATACGTCGTCAGTCAGGAAGTAGCCCAGGCGAACACCAGGATTGGTGCCGTCGTTCTTGAAGTTACGTTCGCTGTCGTAGTACTGCTTGGTAACGTTGCCTTCGATTTCGACTGCGCCCTGGCCTTGAGCCATAACGCCGAACGAAGTAGCTGCGACGAGCGAGCCAATGGCCAAGCCCAAGGTGTTTTTCAATTTCATCCGTTAAATCCCCATCTGGTGATAGTTAAGCAGTCCCACCAACATCCGGGGGACAACTCGACGGCAAGTCTAGCAGAACTCGCCGATCCGTTAGAGATATTTACAAGGGACTAAGTTTCATCCAGACCTGCAAATTTCTCACGAAGCTTGTCTAGCGCGCGCTTGTAGCGCATTTTCGTTGCGCTCAGGCCCATGTGCATGATATCGGCGATCTCCTGAAATTCCAGTTCCGCGACAAAACGCAGCACCAGAATCTCCCGGTCAATCGGGTTCACATGCACCAGCCACTTGTCCAGCCCGCCTTTTTCTTCCGGTTTCGGAGCCTTCTCTTCGGACGCCTCTTCTACAGGGTCCAGGCTCAAGGCATCCATCAACCGGCGTTTACGACGCTCCTTGCGGTACTGGGTAATGCATTCGTTGTAGGTAATGCTGTAGAGCCAGGTCTTGAACTTGGACTTGCCCTCGAAGTTCTTCAGACCGTACAGCACCTTCAGCATCACTTCCTGACAGACATCATCAGCGTCGCGGTCGTTCCCCAAATAACGTGCACAGACGTTGAACAGGGTCCGCTGGTAGCGCCGCATGAGTTCCTCATAGGCGCGGGTTACGTGATACAGCTCCTCATGCGAGCGCGCCACCAACTCCTCGTCGGTGAGTTCGCGGGGGTCATAACGCATGGGCGGCGAATGAACTTTATTCAAAACGGATCTGGCCGACAGTCAGGTCAATGTCGCCGCTCAGCCCCATGGGGCGATTTTCGCGGCGGCATACATTAACAGCTTTTGTGCGGTTAGCGGCTATTCACTCGCTGCTCGAGGAGCACGCGGTTGGACAGCGACACCAGTTCGCCATCATCGGTCAACAGCGTTGTCTTGACCGTGCCGATCTCTTCGATCATTCCTTCAACCTCTCCAATCCGCACCTGCTGGCCGACCTGGTAGAGTTCGCGAACGTAGATGCCGGCCAGGATCTGCCCGGCGATTTCGCGGCTGCCAAGGCCCATGGCAAGCGCAACGGCCAGACCAACGGTTATCAGCCCAATGACGATCACGTGGTTGAGCAGGTCGGTCTTGACCTCAAGCTGGCTGATGGCCACCGAGATGCTGATGATGATCACCAGGCCCTGGGTGATGCGCCCCAGGCCGGCGGAGTATTCCAGGCCGATACCCTCGGCGGCGCCGCGCACCAGGCCGTTTGCCACCTGCGCCAGCAGCACGCCGGCCAGCAGCACCAGGGCTGCGCCAAAGACCTTGGGCAGGTACAGGGCGAGCATGTCGAGGGTTGCCGAAACCCGCTCCAGGCCCAGCGATTCAGCGGCCGACACCAGGAAGATCAGCAACACGAACCAGTAGACGACCTTGCCGATGAGGGTCGAGATCGGCACCTGGATGCCGACCCGGCCAAGCATCTTGGTCAGCCCGGTGCCGGCCATCAGGCGGTCCAGGCCAACTTTGGCCAGAAGCTTGGAAAGCAGTGTGTCGAGCAGCTTGGCCACCACGAAACCGAGCAGCACCACGACCAGCGCGCCGAACAGGTTGGGGATGAAGTTCGCTACCTTGGTCCATAGGGCGGTCATCGCAGTGACCAGGCTCTGGGTCCAGAGATCGAGTTCCATATTCAATCGGCCTTATCTGCTTTGCTGCCATCGGCAGCGTTGCGGGTAGAGTGTCGACGCACCGGCGCAACGTGCGCCGAGCCATTGTTCACGGCGATCAGCAGCGCCTGGCTCCAGCGGCCAAGCAGGCTGAACAGATCACCGGCACCGACCTGGCGGTTGGCGGTTTTCAGCACGCGACCCAGGCACGCGGCATCGTCTCGCTCCTCACCGGAGGGCGACGCCTTGAGCAGGTCACGCAGGGATTGTTCAAACGGATCGTGCATAGGCACCTCGCGCAGTGTCACTCAGAGACGAGATGGCCGGGCGATGGGTCACACATCGCAGTGGAACGAATGTTTCAAGATGACTCGCCACCTTCATACCCAGCGCAACCGCCGGAACAACCACCACTGCCCCACTGCCAGGCCCAGCACGACGATGCAGGCCAGCAGGAAGCCGTAAGGATTGCTCGCCCCCGGAATGCCGCCGACATTGATGCCGAGCAGCCCGGTGATGAAGCTCATGGGCAGGAAGATGCAGGTGATGATGCCGAAGCGGTACATGGTCCGGTTCATGCGCTCGCTGCGCCGGCGGTCTTCGCTTTCCAGCACCAGCGCCGCCCGCTCACGGGTCAGCTCGAGCTCTTCGAGGTAGCGGATCAGGCTGTTGTTCAGCTCGTTCCAGTAATCGGCGTCGGCATCGCAGAACCAGCTCCACTTGCTGCGCGACAGCTGGGCATAGATCTCCCGCTGTGGCGCCAGGAACCGGCGCAAGGCCGCGGCGCGGCGACGGATCTGCTGCAGGCTGCCCTGCTCCGGGGTATACCGCTCGTCGGATTCAACCTTCTCTTCTTCGAGGTCGACCAGTTCCGAGAGGTCGCTGACCAGGCTCTGGACCTTCTCGGTCAGCAATTCGCCCATCAACAGCAACAGTTCGGACGCCGATTTCGGCCCCCTGCCCTCTTCCAGCTGCTGAAGGACTTCATCGCTGGCACGCAACGGCCGCAAGCGCAGGGAAATGACCCGCTGCGCCTGGGCATGGATGCGTACCGAAACCATGTCCTCGGGCTCGGCACCCGGATTGAGGTTGACCCCACGCAGGAACAGCAGCATCTGCTCACCGGGCTGCGGCAACAACCGTGGCCGGGTGTTTTCCTCCAACAGCAGGTCACAGGCGAATTCGCTCAGGCCGCTGTCCTGCAACAGCCAGGTGCGGGTTTGCGGATGACTACGGTCCCAGTGCAGCCACAGGCTTTCCTGTGGCTGCAACTGCAAGCCGTCCAGCTCGGTCCGGGCGATCGAACGCGCGCCGCCTTTACCATCGAGCACCAGGGCATGCACCAGCCCCCACTGCGCGTTGTCTTCCTCGAACATCAAAGCTCCATCAGCGCGTACTGCGCGTCACTCCGGCATTTTCAGCGGGCTTGGCGAGATGATCACACCGTTGTTGTCGGCGTACAGGTACTCACCCGGGCGGAAGGTGACACCGGCAAAAGTCACGGCCACGTTGAGGTCGCCGATGCCGCGCTTGTCGGTCTTCATCGGGTGGCTAGCCAAGGCCTGCACACCGACGTCGGTCTGGATCAGCACGTCGACGTCACGCACACAGCCATAGATCACCAGGCCCTCCCAGCCATTCTTGGCGGCCTTTTCCGCGAGCATGTCGCCGAGCAGCGCACGGCGCAGCGACCCTCCCCCATCGACCACCAGGACCTTGCCCTTGCCATCGAGCTCGACCTGGTCCTTGACCAGCGAGTTGTCTTCGAAGCACTTGATGGTGACGATCTGGCCACCGAAGGAATCGCGGCCACCGAAGTTGCTGAACATCGGTTCCAGTACCTGAACCAGGTCCGGGTAGGCGTCACACAGGTCGGGCGTTACGTAATGCTGCATGGGAAGCTCCTGTCAGTCACAACGAAAGCGGTTATCGGCCAAGGCTACACCGTAGCAGCTGTCGCAGTCATCCGGGACCGGGCAGTCAGTTATGCATTCAGCCTGTACCGGCCTCTTCGCGGGCAAGCCCGCTCCCACAGGGACAGCACACGCGCTGAATGTGGGAGCGGGCTTGCCCGCGAAGAGGCCGGTACAGGCGAAACAGATTCAGCTGACTGGTACAGGCTCGCGCATCACCGTCGACTCATGCACCGGCAACAGCGGATCGCGCAACCAGCGCTCCACCAACGGCCAGACCTGCGCCTGCGCCGCCTTGCTCACCAGCATGTCGACATGCCCGAAGGCCTCGAAGCCCTCTTCGCGCCCCAGGCGCAGGAACTGCTTGCGCTCCCCGCCAAACTGATCGAACAGTTTGCGGCAGGCCCACACCGGGTCCTGGAAGTCGCCAGCGCCAGCCACGGCCAGCAGTGGCACATCCGCTTCGGCCAACCCCGCCCACCAGTCGCTCTGCTTGTCGCCAAAACGGCCGAACAGGCCATGCCAGCGCATGCTCTCGAGGGCCAGGCCGATCGGCTCGTCCTCCGGCCCACGCTTGAAACGCGGCCCGGAAATCTGCCCCCAGCGCTTGAGCAGCAGTTTCGCCCCCCAGGTCAGCGGCGGCACTTTGAGCGGCCAGTAGACACGGCTGATCTGGGTACCGAAAAGCGCCAGGCTGGCCACCTGCTCAGCCTTGAGAAAACCACCCCCCAAGGCCGCCACCAAAGTGGTTCCACCCAGGGAGTGACCGACCCAGTGCGGCGCCTGGCCAGACTGCTCACGCACGAACGCGCCGATCAACGGCAGATCGTCGCGGGCATAGTCGGCGACGCTGTTGTGCTTCCACGCGATATTGCGCGGCGACAGGCCATGCCCCCGCATCTCCGGGATCCACACGTCGAACCCGGCACGCGCCAGGTAGGCGCCAAGGCCGATGCCTTTGGGCGAATACCAGAAGCGCCGGTTGGAGAAACTGCCATGCAGCAGAATCACCGGCACCCCATGGGCCCGGCCTTGATCGGCCAGCCCCAGACGGGTCACGGCCAGTTCGACGCTGGGGTCAGGGCTGTTGCCGGCCTTGATCCGGTACACGTCTTCGCTGAGGTCGCCGCGGCGCTCGGCACTGAGCAAGGCCACGGGAAATAGGTTGCTGCTGCTTTGCATAAGGTTGCTTGGTGCACAAAAAAGGGCGGGATCCATCACTGGAACTCGCCCTGGAAAAAACCAGGCGGGGGCGCGCCAGACGCGCCCCCGCAATTTACCGCATCAGGCCGCGCCCTGGCCTTCGGCCAGGAAGAACCAGGTCTCGAGTACCGAGTCGGGGTTCAGCGATACGCTTTCGATGCCCTGCTCCATCAGCCACTTGGCCAGGTCCGGGTGGTCCGATGGGCCCTGACCGCAGATGCCGATGTACTTACCGGCCTTGTTGCACGCCTGGATGGCGTTGGCCAGCAGCTTCTTCACGGCCGGGTTACGCTCGTCGAACAGGTGGGCGATGATACCCGAGTCGCGGTCCAGGCCCAGGGTCAGCTGGGTCAGGTCGTTGGAACCGATCGAGAAGCCGTCGAAGTACTCGAGGAACTCTTCGGCGAGGATCGCGTTGGACGGCAGCTCGCACATCATGATCACGCGCAGGCCGTTGTCGCCGCGGGCCAGGCCGTTTTCGGCAAGCAGGTCGACGACCTGGCTGGCTTCGCCCAGGGTGCGCACGAACGGCACCATGATCTCGACGTTGGTCAGGCCCATCTCGTTGCGCACGCGCTTCAGCGCACGGCACTCGAGCTCGAAGCAGTCACGGAACGACTCGCTGATGTAGCGCGAGGCGCCACGGAAGCCCAGCATCGGGTTTTCTTCTTCCGGCTCGTACAGCTTGCCGCCGATCAGGTTGGCGTACTCGTTGGACTTGAAGTCCGACAGGCGCACGATGACCTTTTTCGGGTA
>Ga0105251_10002642_pt1 | contig 13815 bp, 6 predicted proteins | sample KBSS64metaG_FD_80424 | JGI IMG/M metagenome (GOLD analysis project Ga0105251, IMG submission 80424) | Switchgrass rhizosphere microbial communities from Kellogg Biological Station, Michigan, USA - KBS S6-4 metaG | ecosystem: Host-associated > Plants > Roots > Rhizosphere > Soil | place...
CGAGCAGAGCATCGAGACCAGCATGCCGGTGCCTGCCCTGAAAGACGGCGAGGACTACCTGCTGGGGATCTTCCTGGTCGGCGCCTATCAGGAAATTCTCGGCGACATGCACAACCTGTTCGGCGATACCGACTCGGTGAACATCTACCAGAACCCGGACGGTAGCGTGTACCACGCCGGTATCGAGACCCACGACACCATCGAAGACATGCTGCGCTACGTGCACTTGTCGCCGGAGGAGTTGATGACTCACTACCGCGACAAGGTCGCCAGCGCCAAGATCACCGCCCGCGAGCGCACGTATTTCCTCGATGCCTTGCGCTTGGGCCTGACGCGGTCTTCGTACCTGTCCTCTTAAAGGCGCCTCAAGACCCTGTGGGAGCGGATTTATCTGCGAAGGTGGTATTTCATATGATGAAAATCTATCGAATGTACCGCCCTCTTCGCGGATGAATCCGCTCCCACAAAGGCTCTTTCTTTAGCTGTCCTACAAGTTTTGCCTATTCCTGCGTAGGCAACTTCCGAATCTGCTTTTCCCCCCTCTACTCCCCCAGGTTTCTCGGCCAGAATTTCCGGCCCGTCAGAGGAACCTGTCATGCCTACTCCTGCCTTCAAACTGCGCATCCTGCGCGCACCTGTTGCATTCACTGTGCATTCATTCACCGGCTTCGAAGCGATCAGCCAGCCCTTTGTCTTTGAAGTGGACGTTACATGTCGTGATAACTCACTGGATATGCGCGGCCTGATGTACCAGGCGGCCTACCTGGCATTCGGCAACGGCAAGGGCGGTTTCCACGGGCAGGTTCAAGGTGTCGAGCGCCGTCATTTTCTGCCAGGCCCTGCCTGTTATCGCCTGACCCTCGGCCCGCGCATGGCGTGTCTGGCGCAGCGGCATAATCAACGCGTTTTCCAGGACTGCACGGCGCTGGAGATCATCCGCCGCCTGTTGCTGGAGCATGGCATTCGCAAAGACCATTATCGCTTCGACCTCAAGACTGAATGCCAGCCGCGTCGCTACTGCGCGCAGTACCGTGAAACCGATCTGCAGTTGCTTCAGCGGCTGTGTGCCGAGGAGGGCATTCACTATCATTTCCGCCATTCGCGGCGGGACCACGTACTTGTGTTCGGGGATGGCCTGCGCAGTTTTCGCCGGGCGCCCGAAGCGCCGTTCCAGAGTTTGCCAAGTGTCGACGGTGTGCGGCGTTTTGCCGTCAGCCATGAGCAGGCCCAAACCCCGGGTTCGCGCATGCAGCAAGTTGCGCAAGGCGAAAGCACTCTACCGTTCCTGGGGGCGGGGCAGTTGCTGCCCCTGACCGGGCACCCGCAGCAGGCGTGGAATCATTTATGGCTGGTAACCGAGGTGCGTCATCAGGGTTCTAGCCACTATCGCAATCAGTGGCAGGCAGCGCCTTGGGAAGTCGGCTTTCGCACCCATGAGGCGCCGCGTCCGGAACGGCTGCTGGATATGCAGCGGGCGCGGGTGGTGGATGCAGTCGCCGACCCTGACGGGCGGGTGCGGGTGCAATTCGAGTGGGCCAGCCAGGGCCATGAATGCTGGCTGCCGGTGGCGGATCATCTGCAAGGGCGAGGGCCTTGGCGCGTGGGTGCGCTCGTGGTGGTGAGCTTTCTTGAAGGGGACGCGGACCGGCCTTTGATTACCGGTTGTATGCCGACTGGGCCAATGTCCGTGCCGGTTGCTCAATTGCCTGCGCCGATTGAGGCGGGTGAGGGCCTTGAAGTCTGGCTGGATTCGCAGCGGCTGCTTGGTGACGAGCGCTGCCTGCAGGTCAATGACGACCTGAAAGTCAGTTTCGAAGAGGACTGCCAGCTGCTATTTCGCGTGGGCGGCAGCACTGTGGAGCTGGATCGCCGATCCCTGAGGTTGGCTGCGCCCCGACTGGATCTTGCGTACGAGCGCGATAAGTCGCCGCGCGGCTAGCCGCTCCTACGGAAAACACGGTGCTCTGTAGGACCGGCTTCAGCCGGGAGCCAGCCAGTGCGGACAGCGAAAATTGCCTATTCAATTCGAAAACCATCCGCCACTGCGATTCAACCGCCAAGCAATCACCCCCAGGCTGACACTGCGCAACACCATGAACAGCATGAAACTCAGCCACAGCGCGTGATTGCCCATGCCTTGGGCTAGCCACGCCACCGGCGCGATCAGCAGCACGCTAAGCAGCATGGCATTGCGCATTTCCCGGGCGCGGGTGGCACCGATGAACAGGCCATCGAGCAGGTAGCTCCAGACCGCTACCAATGGCAGTGCTGCCAGATACGGCAGGTATTCGAAGGCAATCGCGCGCACCTCGACAATATCGCTCTGCATGGCGATAAACCCGTGCCCGGCAAACAGGAACAGCAAAGCAAAGGCGACGCTACAGATGAGCGACCAGCCCCCCGCTACTGTGAGAGCGCGGCGCAGGGCCGTGCGGTCTCGCGCGCCGATGGCGTGGCCGCACAGGGCTTCCACGGCGTGGGCCAGACCGTCGAGGGCGTGGGCGGTCAGCAGCAGGCCGTTGAGTAGCAGGGCATTGGCCGCCACCGTCGCATCGCCCAATCGCGCGCCCTGTACGGTGATCAGGAAGAACACCGATTGCAGGGCCAGGCTGCGAATGAAGATATCGCGATTGACCGTCAGCAGCGGTCGCCAGTTGCTCCAGCGTTGCAACGCCGCCCAGCAAACCTGACCGGGGTAGGCCAGCAAGCCCTTACGGGTCAGCGCCAGGCCCAATAGCGCCCCGAACCATTCGGCCAGCACCGAGGCGCGTGCCGCGCCGACCACGCCCCAATCCAGGCCCAGCACGAACCACAGGTTGAGGACGATATTGCTCAGGTTGGTCGCCAACAGAATCGCCAACGGCGCCCGGGCATTCTGCAAACCGAGGAACCAGCCCACCAGGGCATAGCTGGCCAGGGTCGCGGGCAGGCCGAACAGCCGGGTATGGAAGAAGTCCTGAGTCAGCTGATTGAGATCCGCCGAAGGCTGCATCATCGCCAACGCCAGATGGCTGAAGGGCAGGGCAATCACTGCCAGGAAGAACGCCAGCAACAGCGATAGCAACAAGCCCTGCACCAGTATCTGCCGCAACGCCGCGCCATCACTGCGCCCAGCCGCCTGGGCAGCAAAGCCGGTGGTGCCCATGCGCAGAAAACCCATGGCCCAGGCCAGGAAGGTATACAGCGTCGAACCCACCGCCACGGCGCCGAGCTGATGGGCATGGGGCAGGTGGCCGATGACACTGCTGTCGACCAGTGCCACCAGCGGCACGGAGATATTCGACAGAATCATCGGCGCAGCCAGTGCCCAGACCCGGTGGTGGGTGAGGCGGTGCTGCCAGTCGTTGAGCAGGTTGGACAAGTGGGGGCCCCTTGAAAGGCGGGCATTGTAGCCGTGTGCCTCGCCGATCACAGCAGCCCCTTGGTGAAAACCAGGTCAGGCAATAAATCTCGCGACTGATTGGTCGCCTGGCAACCCTGTGGTCAACAGTATCTTTGTACCATTCTGGATAGAGGCAGGGGAAAAACGGAGCATGTCCTGGCGAATGGCGAGTCCATTGACACCGAAGTCAGCATCGCGTGTTCCATTGGGCAGAAGTCTTGCCAAAAAGCCACGGTTATTCATTGGTCCATCGTCTACATAGCCCGATAGCATGATTCGGTTTCCAGCATCCAGAGTCATGCCGACGGCCATAAGTCTGGCATCGGGGGCAATATCATCTAACTTTAGTGGATCACCGTTATTGAAGGTGGGGTCACGGCGGCCATCGCGCAGGAGTTTTATGACAGCGGGATAGAAATAGGGATAGGGAGGATCTTCTTTCAAACCATCAAATTGGAAGACAATGAGTATCGCCCCATCGTCCACCGCTTTTATAGCGATGGCTCTGCCACCCAGAACCGAGTCATCTATCACTACAATTCCGCCGTTACCAAAGCTTTGATCAAGGCTTCCTTCGGCGTCATACCTGAGCACTATGCCAGTATCACGACGATCAGCGAAAACCACCATTCCTCCACGTCTATCAATATCGTAAATTCGAGCATCTATTAAGAAGTCTGGATCCGCCGGGTCTTCGATTTTAACAAAGCCGTTTTGACCAAACGTTTCGTCGGGCATGCCGTCCAGGTGGATCCTGGCCTGGTAAACGCCTGCCCCGTAGCCGTTAGGGTACTGTCTATAACGGGCAAGGAACAACATTTTCCCATTCGGCTGGATATTCAATTGCGGTGTGATATTGGCTTCTACAAGCACTCTGAAGTTAAGCCATGGTGTATTGTCAACGTCAGCTTTTTCGTTATTGGTCGTTGCTTTGTCTGATTTGAGCAGCCAAGGTGGCGGGAAATGTCTATAGCCACTAAATGAAAAACTCCTATCGAGCGAACCTGAGGGTTTGAAGCGGGTCGCGCCTGGCACCCACCAACTATTAGTGAAAAGTATTTCTGAAATGCCGGTTATGGCGCCACTGCCACTGAAAAAGATCAATTCTCTCAGTCGTGCCGGAGTTGTGAGAATCGTGGGAATGGTGGCGTACCCATTGTCGCCAAAGCTTCTGTCAATTTCACCGTTCTCTAACAAGCGGACGAGATAGAAAAGTGCGTCTAAACTTGCGTTCCAACAGACAACATATATAAGTTGGTTTGTGCTTGTGTTCGGGGCTGCTACCACGTAGAGGGCGTCAAGCATTAATGGTGGTTTCATCGGGCTGGGTATATATACTATACCTCCGGTGCCGAAACTTGGGTCTGGTTCGGGGGTTGAGTTAGTTGTTTGGTTTTCGGGGTATTTATTTTTTTTCATGATGCTCACTGGCTTTATTTTTGTTGCTGGGAAGTTGATGGTAGTTGGTATAAAGCTACGGGTCAAAAGCAGCAGGCAAGAGGGGCGCTATCTTTTGGTTGTAAAAACAATAAGTTGAGATATTATATTGCGATTCGCGATAGAGGTTATTGGTAAACGGTATAAAGTTAAGCTTTTGAAGCGCCGGTCAATGTCGATACAGCATGATTTACAACTCAAAAGTCAATATAGTGAGCGATGATTCGCAGCACCCGACGCAGCCTTTAAAAGGCTATAAAAATCTGCTCCCGCAAGCGTTTGAGGGGTTGAGAGAGCAGGCAAAAAGCCATCATTCGGCCTGAGAACAAAGTCTCATTCCCGCTGTCCTATCACGCGGTCCCTGCCATGTGGGCCAATGACTGCTATATAGTCAGCACCCTCCCTAAACCGTTGCCAATTGAGTGCCCCATGTTCAACAAAGGATTGTTTCTGGCTTGCGCGCTTGCGCTGCTCAGTGCCTGCGATTCCTCCACCCCCGATAAACCCGCTGCTGCAGCGACGCCGAACACTCAGGCAACGGTCGCTACGGCGAGCAAACCCAAGCCTGCGGTCGATCTGCCCGCGCTGGCCAAGCGTTATGCGGGCCGCGAGTTGAGCGTGATCGATGTCTCGGAGATTCAGGTCGACGGTGCCAGCACCCTGTCGGTGAGTTTCTCCGCGCCTCTGGATCCGGAGCAGAAGTTCGCCGAGAAGCTGCATCTGGTGGACAGCAAGGACGGCAAGGTCGACGGTGCCTGGGAGCTGTCGGATAACCTAATGGAACTGCGTCTGCGCCATCTGGAGCCCCAGCGCAAACTGGTGCTGATCGTTGATGCCGGGTTGGTCTCGGTGAACAAATCCAAGCTGGCCGCCGAGTACATCAGCCGCCTGGAAACCAAGGACCTGCAAGCCACCGTAGGCTTTGCCAGCCGTGGCAGCCTGCTGCCGACCCGTCTGGCCGAGGGCCTGCCGGTGATTGCGCTGAACGTCGACAAGGTTGAAGTCGAGTTCTTCCGCATCAAGTCGGACGAGCTGCCAGCCTTCCTCAATCAGTGGGAAGGCTCGTCGAGCATTTCCAGCTACGCCTCCGAAGACCTGCTGACCATGGCCGAGCTGGTCTACAGCGGCCGTTTCGACCTCAAGCCTGCGCGCAACACCCGCGAAACGGTGCTGCTGCCCATCGGCGGGATCAAGCCCCTGCAAGAGCCGGGCGTTTACCTGGCGGTGATGCGCGTGGCCGGTGGTTATACCTATACCTACCCGGCGACCCTGTTCACCCTCAGTGATATCGGTATGTCGGTGCACCGCTATGCCAATCGCCTGGACGTCTTCACCCAGGCGTTGGAAGGCGGCAAGGCCATGAGCGGCGTTGACGTCGATCTGTACAACAATGCCGGTGCCGTGGTCGGCCAGACCAAGACCGACAGCACCGGTCACGCGCAACTGCCAGTGGTTGCCAATACCGCGCTGATTCTGGCGCATACCGGTGACCAGACCACCATGCAGCGCCTCGACGGTTCGGCGCTGGACCTGGCCGAATTCGATATCACTGGCCCGCAATCCCATCCTCTGCAGTTCTTTATCTTCGGCCCGCGCGATCTCTATCGCCCTGGCGAAACCGTGCTGCTCAACGGCCTGCTGCGTGACAACGATGGCCGCGATGTGAAGCCACAGCCAATCACCGTCGAAGTGCGCCGCCCGGATGATCAGGTCAGCCGCAAGTTCGTCTGGGAAGCCGACAAGTCCGGTTTCTATCAGTATCAGCTGCAACTGGCCGAGGAGTCGCCGACCGGCCGCTGGCAGTTGGTGTTTGACCTGGGTGACGGCAAGCCGCAGATCTATGAGTTCAAGGTCGAGGACTTCCTCCCTGAACGCATGGCTCTGGACATCAAGGGCAGCGACACCCCGGTAGCCCCGGCCGATGCCCCGGTATTCGAAATCAAGGGTCGTTACCTCTATGGTGCTCCTGCTTCGGGCAACACCCTGACCGGTCAGTTGTACCTGCGTCCGCTGCGTGAAGCGGTGGCCAGCCTGCCGGGCTATCAGTTCGGTTCGATCACCGAGGAAGATCTGAAGCAGGACCTGGAGATCGACGCTAGCACTCTGGATGCCAACGGTGAGCTGGAACTGTCCCTGGAAAGCACCTGGGGCAAGGCGAAGTCGCCGCTGCAACTGATCCTGCAAGCCAGCCTGCAAGAGTCCGGTGGCCGTCCGGTCACCCGTCGTGTGGTGCAACCGGTGTGGCCGGCCGAGCAACTGCCGGGCCTTCGTCCGCTGTTCGGCAAGAGCGCCGACGATGACGACGATTACTCCGGTTCGGCCAAGGGCGAAGCCCAGACCGATGGCGACGGCCCTGCCGAGTTCGAAGTGCTGGTGGCTGACGCCGCCGGTAACAAGCTGGCCGCCGACAACGTCAAGGTGCGCCTGGTACGTGAGCGTCGCGACTACTACTGGAACTACTCGGAGAGCGATGGCTGGAGCTATCACTACAACGAGAAGTACCTGAACCTCGACGAACAAACCGTTTCGATCAAGAAAGACTCCACCGTCAAGGTCAGCTTCCCGGTTGAGTGGGGCCCATACCGCGTCGAAGTGGAAGACCTGCAGACCGGTCTGGTCAGCAGCCTGCGCTTCTGGGCCGGCTACCGCTGGCAGGACAACACCGACGGCGGCGCCGTGCGTCCCGATCAGGTCAAGCTGGCGCTGGACAAAAAATCCTATGCCGATGGCGACACCGCCAAGGTCACGGTTACACCGCCTGCCGCGGGCAAGGGCTATCTGCTGATCGAGTCGAGCGAAGGCCCGCTTTGGTGGCAGGAAATCGACGTGCCTGCCGAAGGCAAGACTTACGATATCCCGCTGGACAAGAAGTGGGCCCGTCATGACCTCTACGTCAGCGCCCTGGTGATTCGTCCGGGCGAGCGCAAAGCCAACGTTACGCCGAAACGCGCCGTGGGCCTGCTGCACCTGCCGCTGGATCGCGAGCAGCGCAAACTGGCCGTGAGCGTTACTGCACCTGAAAAAATGCGTCCCAAGCAGCCGCTGAAAATCAAGGTGGCGGCGAAGAACGCCGATGGCAGCATCCCGAAAGACGTGCATGTATTGGTGTCGGCCGTGGACGTGGGCATTCTCAATATCACCAGCTATCCGACCCCGGACCCGTTCAACGCCATGTTCGGCCGCAAGGAATACGGCGTCGACCAACTGGACGTCTACGGTCAACTGATCGAAGCCGGTCGCAACCGCATCGCGACCCTGGCTTTCGGTGGTGACGCTGCGCTGGCCAAGGGCGGTAAAAAGCCCGACACCAGCGTGACCATCGTTGCTCAGCAGGCCTTGCCGGTGACCCTCAACGAGCAGGGTGAAGGCGAAGTCAGCGTGGACATTCCGGACTTCAACGGTGAAGTGCGGATCATGGCCCAGGCCTGGACCGGTGATCACTTCGGCGTGGCCGAAGGCAAGACCGTGATCGCCGCGCCAATCGTGGCCGAGCTGTCGGCACCGCGCTTCCTCGCTGGTGGCGACCAGACCTCCGTCGCCCTGGACCTGTCGAATCTGACGGACAAGGCGCAGAAACTCGTGGTGAGCGTCAGCGCCGAAGGCCAGTTGGCTATTCCCAACGGCAACCAGTCCCGCGTCGTGCAACTGAACAAAGGCCAGCGCACCACCTTGAAGGTGCCGGTGCAGGCCCTGGGCGGTTTCGGCCAGGGTTCGGTCAAGGTGCTGGTAGAAGGCTTGGTGCTGCCGGGCGAGACGCTGCCGCCGTTCAATCGTGAATGGAAAATCGGCGTGCGTCCGGCGTATCCGGCGATGCTCAAGCACTACCGCGCTGCGCTCAAGGATGATGTCTGGAGCCTGCCTGACGGTGCCCTGGATGTGTTCGAACCGGCTGGTCGCGAGGCGATGTTCTCGGTTTCCAGCCGTCCGCCACTGAACCTGGGCGAGCAGATCCGCGCCCTGAAAGCCTATCCGTATGGTTGCCTGGAGCAGACCGCCAGTGGTCTGTATCCGTCCCTGTACGCCGATGCCGCGACCCTTAAGCGTCTGGGCATCAAAGGTGAGCCGGATAACGAGCGCAAGCGCAAGGTCGAGCTGGGCATCGAACGCCTGCTGGGCATGCAGCGCAGCAACGGCAGCTTCGGCCTGTGGGGTTCCGACAGCGAAGAGGAATATTGGCTGACCGCTTACGTCACTGACTTCCTCATGCGTGCCCGTGATCAGGGTTACGCCGTGCCGCCGGACTCCCTGAAGAAAGCCAACGAGCGTCTGCTGCGTTACCTGCAGGACGCCAATCAGGTGCAGATCAACTACAGCCGCAATGTCGAGCACAGCCGTTTCGCCGTGCAGGCCTACGCCGCGCTGGTCCTGTCGCGTAGCCAACAGGCGCCTCTGGGTGCCCTGCGCAGCCTGTTCGACCGTCGTACCGACGCACGCTCCGGCCTGCCGCTGGTGCAGCTGTCGATTGCTCTGGACAAGATGGGTGACAAGCCGCGTGCCGATCAGGCGCTGCTGGCAGGGCTTGCCGTACAGCGCAAATCCGGTGAGTGGCTGGCCGACTACGGCAGCTCCCTGCGTGATCAGGCGCTGATCCTGGCCCTGCTCAACGAAAATAACCTGGCCGCCGACAAGCGCGATGGCCGTCTGTTTGCCCTGGCGGACGAGGTGGCGGCCAACCGTTATCTCTCCACTCAGGAAAGCAATGCCCTGTTCCTCGCCGGTCGTGACTTGCTGAACAAGCCTGAGAAGGCCTGGGCGGCGAAACTGGTCAGCGGCGCGCAGAGCTTCGATCTGAGCAACAATCAGACAGCGGTCAAGCTCGACGGCGACAGCCTGGCGGCGCCGATGACCCTGCAGAATCAGGGCAGCGACACGCTCTATCAGCAGATGACCATTTCCGGCTATCCAGTGCAGGCGCCAGCGCCTGGCGGCGAGAACCTGGAAATCAGCCGCGAGTACCTGAGCGTCGATGGCCAGCCGCTGAATCTCAATGCGCTGAAGAGCGGTCAGTTGGTGCTGATCCATACCGCGATTCGCGCCAAGGAGCGGGTGCCGGATGCTTTGGTGGTTGACCTGCTGCCGGCCGGTCTTGAGCTGGAAAACCAGAACCTGGCGCAGAGTTCGGCCAGTCTGGAAGACGCCAGCGAGTCAGTGAAGAACTGGCGCGAGTCGATGGAGAACGCCAACATCAAGCACCAGGAATACCGTGGCGACCGTTATGTCGCGGCCCTGGACTTGAACGGCAGCACCACGGTGAACCTGGTCTACCTGGCCCGTGCCGTGACGCCGGGCGTCTACCGCGTACCGCCACCGCAGGTGGAGTCCATGTACCGGCCGAACTGGCAGGCACTGGGTGCGACGCCGCCGCAGTTGGTGGTCAAGGCTAAGTAGTCTGAAGCGATGATCGATCCCACAAGATGTGGGATCGGTTGAATTGTGGATCTAATGTGGGAGCGGATTTATCCGCGAAGAGGTCGGTACATCCAATTAATTCCTATTGTGTGTACTGCTGTCTTCGCGGATAAATCCGCTCCCACAATCCGTTTTCCCCAGGCATATTTGATTCAGATATTGCTTAATGCACCACCCAACTCATGACCCACAACCCCAGCGCCAGCCAGATGATGCCCATGATGATCGAAGCGCGCATGAACGCGCGGATGGCCGAATAGAGCAGAATCAGGCCGATGATCAGCGCGCCGATGCTGATCAGCGAGGTGTCCATGCCCAGTGTCCGGGACAGGCCCTCGATAAAGTTGCTGCCGGCATGGGTGAACCCGTGGAACAACCAATCCAGCCCATCGACCACGAAGCGGATCACCGCACCGATGGCCTGGCCAAGCCCTTCGAAAAAGCCTTCTACCTGCATATGTGCGTCCTGATCAGTGTCATGAAAAAGCGGATCTCCAAGCTTTGGCTATCATGTGCCATCACGAGTTCCGTGGAGCATAGAGGTTCTGTGTGTTGATTCGCGGATTTGTTGTGCGCGGGCTGCCGGAGGTGCGTCGTTTTGCCCGCCGTTTATGGGGCCGGCGCTTTGAACCGAAGACCTGGCGTCAGGGCCTGGCGCTGTTGCTGCGTCGGGCCTTGCTCGGTCTGTTGCTGCTGATCGCCCTGTTGTGGCTGGCCGACCGTATCTGGCCGTTGCCACTGCCCAAGGACGATCTGGCGCGAGTGGTGCTGGCTGAGGATGGCACGCCGTTATGGCGCTTTGCTGATGCCAACGGCGTATGGCGCTATCCGGTCAGCCGCGATCAGGTCTCACCCTATTATCTTGAGGCGTTGCTGACCTACGAGGACCGCTGGTTCTACAGCCATCCGGGGGTTAACCCGCTGGCGCTGCTGCGGGCGACCTGGCAGAACATGCACGGTGCCCGGGTGGTCTCCGGCGGCAGCACACTGTCGATGCAGGTGGCACGCTTGCTCGACCCGCACGCCCGCACCTTGCCCGGCAAGCTGCGCCAGTTGTGGCGCACCATGCAGTTGGAGTGGCATCTGTCCAAGGACGAGATTCTCGGCATCTACCTCGACCGCGCCCCGTTTGGTGGCACCCTGCAAGGTGTTGCGGCGGCCAGTTGGGCGTATCTGGGCAAATCCCCGGCGCAAATGACCCGTGCCGAGGCCGCGTTGCTCGCGGTATTGCCCCAGGCGCCGAGCCGCCTGCGTCCCGACCGTCACCCCAAGCTGGCCCAGGCGGCGCGGGACAAGGTGCTCAAGCGTCTGGCCGAGTTCAACGTGTGGCCGCAACAGGCGGTCGACGATGCCCTGGAGGAGCCGTTGCTGCTGGCGCCGCGTCAGGAGCCGAGTCTGGCGCCGCTGCTGGCCCGACGGCTGAACCGGCCTCGCAGTCCGACCCTGATCCGCACCACCCTGGATGCGGTGCTACAGCGACGTATGGAAGACCTGATCCTCGGCTGGCGCGCGCGTCTGCCGGAACGCACCTCCGCAGCGATTCTGGTGGTTGAGGCGGAGAATATGGCGGTGCGCGCCTATGTCGGCTCGGTGGATATCAACGACGTCAAACGCTTCGGCCATGTCGACATGGTCAGCGCCCTGCGTTCACCCGGCTCGACCCTCAAGCCATTCCTTTATGGCAAGGCCATGGATGCCGGGCTGATCCACTCCGAGTCGCTGTTGCAGGACGTGCCCCGGCGTTTCGGCGACTATCGCCCCGGCAACTTCTCGGCGGGCTTCAGCGGGCCGGTGGCGGCCAGTGCGGCGTTGTCCCAGTCCCTCAACCTGCCCGCCGTGCAACTGTTGGAAGCCTACGGGCCGAAACGCTTTGCCGGTGAGATGCGCAATGGCGGCGTACCCCTGACCCTGCCGCCGTTGGCGCAGCCTAGCCTGGCGTTGATCCTCGGTGGCGGCGGCAGTCGTCTGGAAGATCTGGTAGGCGGCTACAGCGCCTTTGCCCGTGGTGGGCGCAGCGCCGACATTCGCCTGCAACCGGATGATCCCCTGCGTGACCGGCCGATGATGTCGCCGGGCGCGGCGTGGATCATCCGGCGGATTCTCAGCGGTCAGTCGCGCCCGGATCTGGACACCCACGCCGACCTGGTACAGCGCCCGCAACTGGCCTGGAAGACCGGCACCAGTTATGGCTTCCGCGATGCCTGGGCGATTGGCGTCGGGCCGCGCTTTATCGTCGGCGTATGGATCGGTCGACCGGACGGCACGCCGGTACCGGGGCAGTTCGGCCTGGCCTCGGCGGCGCCGTTGATGATGCAGGTTCACGATGTACTGGTGAACCGCGACAGTCAGCGCAATATCCTCGCGCCGATCCAGCCGATGCCGATGAACGTCGGTGTCGCGGCGATCTGCTGGCCGTTGGGCCAGACCATGAGCAAGACCGACCCCAACTGCCGCCGTCAGCGCTTCGCCTGGACCCTGGACGGCACTACGCCGCCGACCCTGATGCCGCCCGAACAACCCTTGGGTCTGGGCCTTGAAGAGAAGGTCTGGATCAATGAAAAGGGCCTGCGCGTGGCCTCGGATTGCCCCGGTGCACAATTACGTGACGTTGCCCTGTGGCCATCGGCGCTGGAGCCTTGGCTACCGCGTAGCGAACGCCGCGATGCCCGCCTGCCCGCCAACGACCCGGATTGCCCGCCACAGGCATTGGGGCTGGCAGCGCCATTGGTAATCGTCGGCGTGCGTGATGGCGATAACCTGCGCCTGCCGGTGGGCAGTCGCCAGGCCCTGCGCCTGAAGTTATCCGCCTTGGGTGGCAGCGGGCGGCGCTGGTGGTTTATAGACGGTAGCCCCATGGCCGATACCGCCAACCAGGACTTCTTCAGCCCGACGCTCAACCGCCTGGGCCGCTACCAATTGAGCGTGCTCGATGAAAGCGGGCAGACGGCGTGGGTGGAGTTCAACGTGATCGATTGATTGCTGAGGTGATCACCTTGGTGGGATTCATCCGCAAAGATGATTGCGGCCGACAGAAATGCGTCGAATGTACCGGCCTCTTCGCGGATGAATCCGCTCCCACAATGAATCTGTTTGCGTCGATCAGGCCGCGCGCGCTTCTTCCAGTGCAGCTTCGGACAACTGGCGCTTATGCCGCGCCGCGTAGTTTTCCGCCATCACCGAGCAGACGATCAACTGCATCGGGTGGTAGATCATGATTGGCAGCAGGATCAGGCCCAGCCCCGGGTTGTTGCCGAAGATCAGCGCCGCCATGGGCGCCCCGGCTGCCAGGGATTTCTTGCTGGCGCAGAACACGGCGGCAACGCTGTCGGCATGATTGAAATGCAGGGCGCCGGCGGTGCGGGTGGTCATGAACAGGATCACGGCGAGCAGGATCGCGCTGCCGATAAACGCGGTGAGGATCACGCTATTGCCCTGGGTCTGCCACATGCCCGATACCATGGAGTTGCAGAACGCCGCGTAAACCAGCAGCAGGATCACTACCTTGTCGATGATATTGGTGTAGCGCTTGTGCCGGGCGAAGAACTTGCCCAGCCACGGCCGCAGCAGTTGGCCCAGCACCAGGGGCA
>Ga0105251_10002645_pt1 | contig 13809 bp, 10 predicted proteins | sample KBSS64metaG_FD_80424 | JGI IMG/M metagenome (GOLD analysis project Ga0105251, IMG submission 80424) | Switchgrass rhizosphere microbial communities from Kellogg Biological Station, Michigan, USA - KBS S6-4 metaG | ecosystem: Host-associated > Plants > Roots > Rhizosphere > Soil | place...
GCTGCTGTGCCAGGGTCTGGCGCTTGGCTTCCAGCTCGGCAATCTGCGCATCGATGTCCTCGATCTTCTGCTCGATGTTGTCGTGGTGCTCCTGCAACAGCTCGCGGGCCTCTTCTATGTCCGAAGCGGCAGGTGCGGCACCGCGCAGCGGCTTGTTGGCGGTCTCTTTCATGGTCACGCCGGTGATCAGGCCGATTGCAGCAATCACCATCAGGTAGTAGGCCGGCATGTACAGGTCGCCGGTAGTTTCCACCAGCCACGCGGTGAGGGTCGGGGTCAGGCCGGCGATCAGCACCGAAATGTTGAAGGCGCTGGCCAAGGCGCTGTAGCGAATGTGCGTGGGGAACATCGCCGGCAGCGTCGACGCCATCACGCCAATGAAGAAGTTGAGCATCACCGCAATGATCAGCAACCCGGCGAAGATCACCCCCAGCACGCCACTGTTGATCAGCATGAACGCAGGGATGGCCAGGACGAACAGTCCTACGCTGCCGACCATGATGAACGGGCGACGGCCCCACTTGTCGCTGAGCAGGCCGATGATCGGCTGCACGAACAGCATGCCGACCATGATCGCGATGATGATCAGCACGCCGTGGTCTTCGCTGTAGTGCAGGTTGTGCGACAGGTAGCTGGGCATGTAGGTGAGCAGCATGTAGTAGGTGACGTTGGTGGCGATCACCACGCCAATGCAGGTCACCAGGCCGCGCCAGTGCTGGGTGGCAACCTCCTTGAACGACACCTTGGGCCCCGACGCCAGGCCTTCGCGGTCACCCTGTTCAAGCTTCTCGACATGCTGCTGGAACGCTGGTGTTTCCTCCAGCGCATGGCGCAGGTAGAGGCCGATGATGCCCAGCGGCAAGGCCAGGAAGAACGGCAGGCGCCAGCCCCATTCGAGGAACTTCTCTTCGCCGAGAATGGTGGAAATCAGCACCACCACACCCGCCCCCAGCACGAAGCCGGCAATCGAGCCGAAGTCCAGCCAGCTGCCGAGGAAGCCTCGCTTGCGGTCCGGGGCGTACTCGGCGACGAAGATCGATGCCCCGGTGTATTCACCGCCCACCGAGAAGCCCTGGGCCATTTTTGCCAGCAACAGCAGGATCGGCGCCCAGATGCCGATCGAGGCATAGGACGGTATCAGGCCGATGGCGAAGGTGCTCAGCGACATGATCACGATGGTGGCGGCGAGGATCTTCTGCCGCCCGAAACGGTCGCCCAGGGCGCCAAAGAACAGCCCGCCCAGTGGGCGAATCAGGAACGGTACCGAAAAGGTGGCCAGCGCCGCGATCATCTGCACGCCGGGGTCGGCACCGGGGAAGAACACCTTGCCCAGTGCGAAGGCGACGAAGCCGTACACACCGAAGTCGAACCACTCCATGGCGTTACCCAGTGCGGCGGCGGTGATCGCCTTGCGCATCTTGGCATCGTCGACGATGGTGATGTCCTTGAGGCCGATTGGCTGGACGCTTTTCTTGCGAGATTTCATGCCTGTATCCCTGTCACTGAAGGCTCTATGGCATCAGATACAACGGGACACTAAATAATTCAGCACTTACTGATTTTTTCTGCTTCCACCGCGTGTAGGAGCGGCCTTGCGTCGCGAAAGGGCTGCGTAGCGGCCCCGGCGATATTGATGCTGACGCAAGAATCGCGGGGGCGCTTTGCGCCCCTTTCGCGACGCAAGGCCGCTCCTACACGCGGTGGCTTGCCGGTATGGGCAGTTGTCAGATGCCTTCGCGGGCCAGGTCCATGGCGAAATAGGTGAGGATCAGGTCGGCACCGGCGCGCTTGATCGCGCCGATGCTTTCACGCACCACCCGGCCTTCGTCGATGGCACCGGCCAGGCCGCCGAACTTGATCATCGCGTACTCGCCGCTCACCTGGTACGCCGCCAGCGGCAGGCGCGAGGCGGCGCGGATGTCGGCGATCACGTCCAGGTAGGCACCGGCCGGCTTGACCATCAGCACATCGGCCCCTTCCTGCTCGTCGAGCAGCGACTCGCGCACCGCTTCGCGGCGGTTCATCGGGTTCATCTGGTAGCTCTTGCGGTCGCCCTTGAGCGCGGTGCCACCGGCTTCACGGAACGGGCCATACAGCGACGAGGCGAACTTGGTGGAATAGGCCATGATCGCGGTGTCGTGGAAGCCGGCGCCGTCCAGCGCGCTGCGGATGGCCTGCACCTGGCCGTCCATCGCCGCCGACGGGGCGATGAAGTCGGCACCGGCAGCTGCCGCGATGACGGCCTGCTTGCCCAGGTTGGCCAGGGTGGCGTCGTTGTCCACGCCATGGTCGTGCAGCACGCCGCAGTGGCCGTGGCTGGTGTATTCGCAGAAGCAGGTGTCGGACATCACCACCATTTCCGGCACGGTGTCCTTGCAGATGCGCGACATGCGCGCGACCAGGCCGTTCTCGTTCCAGGTGTCGCTGCCGGTGGCGTCCAGGTTGTGCGACACGCCGAAGGTCATCACCGACTTGATGCCGGCGCGGGCATAGCGCTCGATTTCCTGGGCCAGCCGTTTTTCCGGGATGCGGTTGACACCCGGCATGCTGGTGATCGGCACGAAGTCATCAATGCCTTCCTCGACGAAGATCGGCAGGATCAGGTCTTCCAGGCGGAATTCGGTTTCCTGGAAGATCGTGCGCAGGGATTCGTTCTGGCGCAGGCGGCGGGGACGAACGGAAGGGAAACGGTTGGACATGACAGCTCCAGGGCATTTTTTAACGGCGTATACCTTATGCCTGTCGCGCGCCAGTGAAAAGGCCAGATGACGAGATTATGTCTTGCGTCGAAGGCAATAGCCGTTTTTTGCCTGTGCCGGCCCTTTCGCGGGCAAGCCCGCTCCCACAGTTACAGCACCCGTCTTGAGCCTGTGGTGATCCTGTGGGAGCGGGCTTGCCCGCGAAGAGGCCGGCAAGGGAGAAACTCAATCCACCAGCCGCGGCGCCCCCACCTCGGCCGCCTGGCGGTCCAGCCCATGGGCCTCGAGAATCCGCGCAATCTCGCCGCTGTCATGCAACGCCTGAATATTGCCATCCAGCGCCTTGCCCAGTTCGGCATTGCTCAGCATGTAGGGTATAGCCGTCTGCCCCGGCTGCTCGGTCGCCTTCACCCGCGGATCGGCCGCCGACACCTTGATGCTCGCCCCTTGATAGGCCCCCTTCTGCTGCGAGGCCACCGCCACCGCGTGGCTGTCGATGCCCGCCTCGATGCGCCCGGACGCCAGGTCCTGGGCCATGGCAACCGGGTTGGGGTACAGCACCAGGTTGTCGCCCAGCACCTTCTTCAGGTCATTGACCCACAGGTAACCCTGTACGGTGCCGACCCGCTTGCCTTCCAGCTCGCCGACTGTGGCATAGCCCGGCTTCGAGATGATGCCCATCACATCCAGGTACAGCGGCGCCGACAGGCCCAGCACCTTGCCGCGCTCGACGGTGCGGTACCAGTCGCCGATCACCACGTCGGCACGGCGGGTGACCACCGACTGGATCGCTGCCGCCGGGTCGAGCACGCTGGCCTTGATGGTCAGGCATTCGCGGGCGGCGATCTGCCTGATGATCTCACCGTCCACACCGCCCAGCTCTTGGTTGGGCCCTGGGATCGAGTACGGCGGGAAGACCCAGGCCGCGACGGTCAGCACGCCGGGGATCAAGGTCGTGAAGCTGTGGCTCGGCTTGCACTCGGCCAGGGCCTGGGCACTGGCGGCAACGGCGACGCAAAGGGCCAGGCAACGGGTGATGCGCTTCAATGGTTTCATCACAGATACCTTTTCAAGGTTAAGGGGCAGGCAGGGTTCAAGGCGTTGCGTGCTGGCCGGGCGCCAGTCTTCTTTCCAGGGCAGCGACGCCCAGGCTCGCCGGGGCGCAGACGGCTGCGTACATCAACCCGGCCAGCACCAGCACCGGCATGTACTGGAAGGTCGAGGAGCCGATGGCCGAGGCGCGGCTGACAATTTCCGGCAAGGCGATGGTGAAACACAGCGACGAGGCCTGGAACATCATGATCGAGAAGCCCAGCAACGACGGCAGCGCCACCCGCAAGGCCTGGGGCAGGATCACGTAGCGCAGCGCATCGACCCGGTCCAGGCCGATCACCTCGGCCGCTTCATGCTGACCACGGGCCACCGCCTCCAGGCCGCCACGGATGATCTCGCTGGTATAAGCCGCAGTGCAGTAGGCCAGCGCCAGCACGGCCGCCCAGAACGAACTCAAGGTCAGGTTCACCGACGGCAGGCCGAAGTAGAAGTACTGCAGCAGGATCAACGCCGGCGCACCCCGCCCCAGCTCCACGATCACCAGCGCCGGGTAGCGCACCGCCCTGCCCTTTGCGCTGACGCCCAAGGCCAGCAGCAGGCCGAGGAACACGCCGAATACCAGGCTGATGGCCGTCACCTGCAACGACAGCACGAAGCCCTTCCACAGTTCGGGGAACCATTCGGCCCATTGGCTCAGGATCTCGTTCATTGGCTGATCCTCCGTTGCAAGCTGGCCGACACCCAGCGCGAAGCCAGCGCCACCGGCACGCTAAGCACCAGGTACACCAGCGCGGCGGCGCTGTACACGCCCAACCCCTGGAAGGTCTGCTGCGAGACCTGATAGGCCTGGAAGCTGATGTCCGCCACACCCAGCGTCGATGCCACCGCCGAATCCTTGAGCAGGCCGATGGCATAGGTGGCCGCCGTGGGAATGGAGATGCGCGTCAGTTGCGGCAACACCACATCGAAGAAACGCTGCGGTGGCGACAGGTTGAGTACATGGGCCGCTTCGTACTGGCCCTCGGGAATCGCGGCAAACGCGCCGCGGTAGACTTCGGCCATCTGCGCGGCAGTGATCAGGCCCAGGCCCAGCACCGCCGCAACGAACGGCGACAGGCTGAGGTAACCACCGCCAATGCCGAAGAAGATGAAGAACAACCAGACGATCGGCGGGATCGAGCGCAAGGTCAGCACGATGGCTGCCCCCAGCGCCGCCAGCCCGCGTGAGCGGGCCATGCGCAGCGCGCACAGCGCAAAGCCCAGCACCACACCGGTGGCGAACGCGCACAGGGTCACCCCCAGGGTCCACGGCACGCCCGTCAGCAACATCGACAGTATGTCGTTCATCAGCGGTCCCTCACGGCCTGGAGGAACTTCACCACCCGCTCATGCTGCGGCTGGCGCATCACCCGGGCACTGGGCCCCTGTTCGAGGATGCGCCCGTCGGCCATCACCACCACCCGGTCAGACACCGTCTCGGCAAAGTGCATCTCGTGCGTGACGACGATCATCGACATGCCCTCGGCGGCCAGTTCCTTCATCACCGCCAGCACTTCCAGGCCCAGCTCCGGGTCCAGCGCCGAGGTCGGCTCATCGAACAGCATCAGCTCAGGCTCCAGCGCCAGAGCCCGGGCGATGGCGATACGTTGCTGCTGGCCACCGGAGCAACGCGCCGGGTAATGCCCGGCCTTGTCGGCCAGCCCCACCCGCTCGAGCAACTGCAGCGAGCGCGCATCGGCTTCACGCTGGCTGCGCCCGAGGGTGCGGACCTGCGCCAGGCTGACGTTGCGCAGCACGGTCATGTGCGGGAACAGGTTGAACGACTGGAACACCATGCCGATGCGCCGGCGCAGCTTCAGCAGGTCGGCGCGGGCCAGCGGCGTGGCGGCGTCGATGTCCAGTTCATCGAGGCGGATGCGCCCGCGGGTCGGCGGCTCCAGCTGGTTGATGCAGCGCAGCAAGGTGCTCTTGCCCGAGCCGCTGGGGCCGATGATGGCCACCACCTCGCCCTTGCACATCTCGAAATTGACGTCGTGCAGCACCTCGTAGGGGCCGAACTGCTTGTGGATCGACTCCAGGCGCAGGAACGCTGGTTTGGCAGCAGGCATGGGTGGCACCTGGCGCAGGGGAACGCTCATCGGGTTCATGGGCAGGCCCTCCGCTCAAAGCCGCTGGTCATCGACCAGGGGCGTACTCGACAGCTTGACCGCGCCCTGGGCGGTGATCAGCACCTGCTCTTCCAGCTTCACGCCTTCGCGCCCGCCGCGCTCGCCGATGTAGCTTTCCACCGAGACCACCATGTTTTCCTGGAACAGGCCGTCGTAGCCCCACTCGGCGAAGTCCACGGCGTAGGCCACGCTGGGGTATTCGTCGACCAGGCCGACACCGTGCAGCATCATCATGTAGCGGTTGTGCTCGAACTTGCGCGGCACCGGCCAGCAGCGCTCGGCGAACTCGCGGAACGAAAGGCCCGGGCGCAGCAGCTCGAGGTTATGGCTGATCTGCTGACTGGCGATGTCGAGCAGTTCGCGCTGCGCCGCAGTCACCGGTTTGCCGGGGCAGACGAAGCTGCGCGAGATGTCCGACAGATAACCGCCAGGGCCGACCATGTCGGTGTCGAAGCAGACCATCTCGCCCGCTTCGATGACCTTGTCGGTGGCGTCCTGGAACCACGGGTTGGTGCGCGGGCCGGAGCTGAGCAGGCGGCTTTCGGCCCACTCGCCGCCCTGGGCCACGTTGGTGCCATGGAGAATGCTCCACAGCTGGTTCTCGGTGATGCCCGGCTGCAGGCTGGCCCGCATGCGGGCGATGGCCAGGTCGCAGACCGCCATCGAGACCCGGTGGCTGGCGATCTCCTCGGCCGACTTGATGAGCCGGGCCTGTTCCATCAATGGCTGCGCATCGAACAGCGCGATGCCTTTGGCCTTGAGCTTCTCGGCACCCCATGGATCGCAGCGGTCCACCGCCAGGCGACGGTTGCCACCGCTGTAGCGGACCATCAGCTCGGCCACTTCGGCAGCCCAGAGTGCGGCCTTCTCGTCGACGCGCGGGCCGGCAAGGAAATACAGCCACGGCAGCGCCGGGCGGATCTCGTCGATGGTCTCGACGTGCTCGCTATTGTGCCGGCTGCTGGTGAACTCGAACAGCACCACCGGGCCCTCGGTCGGCACGAACACATAGCGGCTGGGTGAGTGCATGACCCACAGGCCGAGGTTGTTGGTGTCGGTGGCGTAGCGGATGTTGATCGGGTCGGCGAGCAGGATGCCGCCATAGTCATGGGCGCGCAGTTGCTGGCGGATGCGCGCCAGGCGGTAACCGCGCAGGGCCTTGCGGTCGATCGCGGCCTGGGCGGCGAGCAGCTCGCTGTCTACCGGGGCCAGGGCGTGGCCGGTTACGCTGAAGTCATCACGAAACTGCAGGGATGGCACGGGGCTCGGTCGGGTACCGATGTGCATGGTTACACTCTCCACTGGATATCGTTGTCGTTGTTGGAGCCAGGGCAGTAACAAGTGAGCGCGAAACGGGTGCTGCTGTTCTTATGGTTTTTATGGCGCGTGAATCAGAGGTCCTTGACCAGGCGCAGCGCGTCGTAGATGGCGGCATGGGTGTTGCGCGAGGCCACCGCGTCCCCGATGCGGAACAGCTGGAAGCGGCCATCGTCGCGGCGGGCCACCGCCTGCGGGCGGCCGGCGATCAGGTCCATGTACTCCACCGCGCCTTCGTTGCTCGACAGCGGGCACAGCTGGAAATACAGGTCGTCCAGCGGACGGGTGCCGTGGTTGACCACCACCTGGTCCACCCGCCGGGTCTGGCGCAGCTCGCTGTAGTCGGTGCCGATGGTTGCCAGCAGGCCGTCGGCGGTTCTGCTCACGGCCTTCAGGCGCCAGGTCACGGTGAAGGTGGTGTCCAGCTGCTGAAGGGTGCGCATGTAAGGCACCAGGTTCATGCCCATGACCTCGGGCGAGAAGGTGCGGTCGGGGGTCATGATCTCGGTGCGCGCGCCGCTCTGGGCGATGAACTCGGCGGCCTGCAGCGCGGCGTGGTCGCCGGCATCGTCGTACACCAGCACGTTGCGCCCGGGTTTGACGTCGCCAGAGATGATGTCCCAGCTCGACACCACCAGGTCGTTGCCCTGCTCCAGCACCTCGGTATGCGGCAGCCCACCGGTGGCGACGATGACCACATCGGGGGCTTCGTCGAGGATGATCTGGCTGTCGGCCCAGACGTTGTAGTGGAAGGCCACGCCCAGGCGCTCGCACTGGGCCAGGCGCCAGTCGATGATGCTGATCATTTCCTTGCGCCGCTCCGACTGCGCGGTCAGGCGGATCTGCCCACCGGCCTTGTCGGCCACCTCGTACACCACCACTTCATGGCCCCGCTCGCCCGCTACCCGCGCCGCTTCCAGGCCCGCCGGGCCGGCGCCGACGATGACGATCTTGCGCTTTTGCGCCGCCTTGGGAATCTCGTGCGGCATGCTGGTTTCGCGGCCGGTGGCAGCGTTGTGGATGCAGTAGGCGGAGCCGCCGTGGTAGATGCGGTCCAGGCAATAGTTGGCGCCGACGCAGGGGCGGATGTCGTCTTCGCGGCCTTCGATGATCTTGCGCACGATGTGCGGGTCGGTCATGTGCGCACGGGTCATGCCGACCATGTCCACCTTGCCGCTGGCAATGGCATGGCGGGCCGTGGCCACGTCCGGGATCTTCGCTGCATGGAAGGTCGGGAAGCCGGTCAGCGAGCGGATCTCGCCGGCGAAGTCCAGGTGCGGCGCGTTGCGCATGCCCTGGATCGGGATGATGTCGGTAAGCCCCGCGTCGGTGGCGATGTTGCCGCGGATCACGTTGAGGAAGTCGATCATGCCGCTGTTCTTCAGCAACTGCGAAATCTGCAGCCCTTCATCCTTGGTCAGGCCTCCGGCCAGCACTTCGTCACCGGTGTAGCGGATGCCGACGATGAACTGGTCGCCGACCCGCTTGCGGATCGCCGTGAGCACTTCGAAGGTGAAGCGCAGGCGGTTTTCCAGCGCGCCGCCGTAGACATTCTGCAGCTCGTTGGTCAGCGGCGACCAGAACTGGTCCATCAGGTGCCCGTAGGCCTGCAGCTCGATACCGTCGAGCCCGGCGGCCTGCATGCGTTCGGCGGCATCGGCGTAGTCCTTGACGATGCGCTCGATGTCCCAGATTTCCAGGCGCTTGGGGAAGGCCCGGTGCGCCGGTTCCTGATTGTGCGACGGTGACACCACCGGCAACCAGTCGCCCTTGTCCCAGCGGGTGCGGCGGCCCAGATGGGTAAGCTGGATCATCACCGCCGCGCCGTGCTCGTGGCACTCATCGGTGAGGTCCTTCATCCAGCCGACCACTTCGTCCTTGTAGGCCAGCACGTTGTTGAACACCGGCGGGCTGTCGCGGGAGATGGCGGCGGAACCGGCGGTCATGGTCATGGCCACGCCGGCCTTGGCGCGCTCGACATGGTAGGCGCGGTACAGCTGCTTGGGCATGCCGTCTTCGGGGTAGGCGGGTTCGTGGGAAGTGGTGATGATGCGGTTGCGCAGGGTGAGGTGCTTGAGTTGGTACGGCTGAAGCAACGGATCATTGGACATGGTCGTTCTCGCGTTCAGGTCATCAGGCAAAATCGACATTAGACCCCATGTACACCAGTGTCAATAAATTCGACAGTGGTGTACATTGAGCTTGTCAGGCCCCCATGGATACGGAACAATGCGCCTATGAACATGACCTCGAACCACCCCGAAATCGCCACCCGCGGCTCGATCGAGAGCTGGCTCAACGCGGCCTTCGAAACCCTCAAGGAGTCGGGGGTGGATGCCGTGCGTGTGCTGCCGCTGGCGAAGAAGCTCAACCTTGCCCGCACCAGTTTCTACTGGTACTTCGAAGACCGCGAAGCCTTGCTCGCGGCACTGATCGAGCAGTGGAAGAACAAGAACACGCACAACCTGGTGAGCCACGCCCAGGCCTACGCGGGGTCGATCACCGAGGCCATCCTCAATGTGTTCGACTGCTGGCTGAACACCGAGCTGTTCGATTCGCAGTGCGAATTCGCCATGCGCAGCTGGGCGCTGCAATCGGAGCAGGTAGCGGAGGAAATCAAGCAGGCCGACAGCCTGCGCATGGCCGCGCTGAAGGAAATGTTCGACCGCTTCGGCTTCAGCGAGGATGCCGCCGCCACCCGCGCCCGCTCGATCTACCTGACGCAGATCGGCTACATCAGCATGAAGACCGTCGAACCGCTGGAATACCGGATGCGCTTCATACCAGAGTACCTGCACATCTTTACCGGTGAGGAGCCGGCGGCACATGAGCTGGAGCGCTTCTACCAGCGCAACGACTATGTGCCGCCCCCTGCGTGATAGGCGGGAGTGTTAGATTTAAAGCCGTTACCACTGACAGGCCAACGCCTTCAGAACCCCACCCTACCCAGATAAAGGTGGGGCCCTGAAGAAAGAGGCAGGCTGCGCAGAGCAGCTGCAGTCAAACCGTTACTGCATCCACGGCGGCGTTGGCTCTTCAGCCTTGGCCGGCCCGTGCTCGGCCTCTTCCCGCGCCGCACGGCGGCGGGCTTCATCGCGCAGGGTGGCATCGATCTCGCGCATCACGCCAGACACGTCGGCGGCCTGCTCGTCTTCCTCGAACTCCCCGCTCAGCGGGCTGTCCGTGCGCAGCTCACCGGCTTCGTACAACGCCCACATCTCATCGGCGTAGCGGGTGCTCTTGAGCTCCGGGGCAAAGCGCCCGAAGTAATGCGCCATGTTCGCCACGTCACGCTGCAGCATGCTGAAGGCATGGTTGTTACCCGCCGCATCCACCGCCTGGGGCAGGTCGATGATCACCGGGCCATCGGGGCCGAGCAGCACGTTGAATTCGGACAGGTCGCCATGCACCAGGCCGGCGCAGAGCATCAGCACGATCTGGCGGATGACGAAGGCATGGTATTCGCGGGCTTCTTCAGCCTCCAGGTGCACATCGTTCAGGCGCGGTGCGGCATCGCCGTCGGCGTCGGTCACCAGCTCCATCAGCAGCACGCCGTCCTGGAAGTCGTACGGCTTGGGCACCCGCACGCCGGCGCCGGCCAGGCGGAACAACGCCGCCACTTCGGCGTTCTGCCAGGCGTCCTCGGCCTCCTTGCGGCCGTACTTGCTGCCCTTGGCCATGGCCCGGGCCTGGCGGCTGTTGCGGACCTTGCGGCCCTCCTGGTACTCGGCGGCCTGGCGGAAGCTGCGCTTGTTGGCCTCTTTGTAGACCTTGGCGCAGCGTACCTGGGCACCGCAGCGCACCACGTAGACGGCCGCTTCCTTGCCGCTCATCAATGGCCGCAGTACTTCGTCGACCAGGCCGTCTTCGATCAGTGGTTCGATTCGTTTTGGTGTCTTCATCAGGCTGCGTTCGGGGTCCTGGCTGGGGTGGTGGACATCCTCTCACAGGCTGGGACGACTTGCTCGTTTGTCTGCAATTGCCGATCACCGGCATGCCCTCACTGCCGCTGCAGGTAGCCCTGCAAGTAGTCGATGAACGCCAGCACCTTGCCGCTGGCGCGTCGGTGGCTGGGGTAGACCGCGAGGATGTCTTCACCGAATGCGTCCGGTTCGATCACGCACTGCGCCATCACCCGCACCAGCCGCCCCTCCTGCAGGTACCGACGCACGCTCCACTCCGGGGTGTGCAGGATGCCGTGCCCGGCCAGAGCATTGCGCAGCAGCAAGTCGTAGTTGTCGCTTTCCAGCCGCGCCTTCTGCGGATACGGCAGGCGCATGCGCACACCGTCACACTGCAGCCACCAGAACCGCGCATCCAGCGCCGGGTGAATGTACTTGAGCCAATGGTGCTGGACGATGCTGTGCGCCGTCACCGGCAGCGGGTTGCGCTCGAGGTATTCGGGGCTGGCACAGAGAAAGATGCGGTTATGGCCAATGACCCGGGCAATCAGGCCCGGCAGGTCGCTGTGCCCTTCGCGCAACGCCAGGTCGTAACCGGCTTCGATCAGGTCGACAAAGGCATCGGACAACTCCACCCGCAGCTGGATCTGCGGGTATTCATCCATGAAGCCGGCACAGGCATCGGCCAGGAACGCCCGGCCGAACGCCAGCGGCGCGGTCAGGCGCAAGGTGCCGGACAGCCCTTGCAACTGGCTGATCTCTTCACCGGCCTCATGCAGGCTCTTCAACACCTGGCGGGCGGTTTCCAGGTACAGCCGGCCGGCTTCGGTCAGCACGATGCGCCGGGTACTGCGCTCGAACAGCTGGCTGCCCAGCTCACGTTCCAGGTGTGTGACCGCCTTGGTCAGCGCCGAGGGCGTCTTGCCCAGCGCCTCGGCCGCGCGGCTGAAACTGCCGTGCTCGGCAGTGGCGACGAACATCGAAATCGCACCCAAGGTGTCCATGCGGTTTTTCCTGAATGGCAAAAGGCTTTTTAGCGATCTGACGATTCTATGCCAGGCCCGCGCTGGTTAGGCTCGCATTACACCAATAAATACAAGAGGCTACACATGTCGAGATGTCTTCCTGGCTGGCTGGCGCTGGCCGTGGCTTTTTCCTCGGCGCAGGCACTGGCCGCCGCCGACCTGGTGCTGGTCAACGGCAAGATCTTCACCGCCGACCGCAGCAACCCGCAGGTGCAGGCCATCGCCATCGAAGGCGGCAAGCTCGTGGCAGTGGGCTCCGATGCCCAGGCCCGCGCACTCGCCGACCCGCACACCCAGGTGATCGACCTGCAAGGCAAACGGGTCACGCCGGGCCTGATCGACACCCATTCCCACGCCATCTTCGGCGGCCTGCAACTGAGTGGCGCCGACATGGGCGGCGAGGCGCTGGCGCTGGACGACTTCGAGGCCCGGGTGCGCGCCTGGCGTGACGACGGGCGTGCCCGCAACGGCGATGTGCTGCAAGTGCTTGGCGTCAGCTCGAACTACTGGCCCCAGGCCAAGGCGCTGAATGAGCGCTTCAGCCAAGGCGAGTGGGCGACCACGCCCATCGTGTTCATCGGCGAGGACTACCACACCGCCTGGGCCAACCAGGCCATGCTCAAGCGCGCCGGTATCGACAAGGCGTTGCTGAGCAGCCTGAGCCCCCAGGAAAAAGACACCATCGGCCGTTTCGACGATGGCCAGCCCAGCGGCTTCCTGGTCGACGCCGGCTGGGACCGGGTCGCCGGCGTACTGCCCAAGGCCGATGCCGCCGCCCTGCTCAAGGGTGCGCAGGCCGCCGTGCAGTTCAACAACAGCCTGGGCATCACCGCCTGGATGGACCCGGCAGCCAACAGCATGCCCGGCGAGGCGCTTTTTGCCATCAGACCCACCGACCATACCGTGGGCGTGCTGCCAGCCTACAAGGCCCTCGCCGAGCAGGGTGGGCTCAACGCCCATGTTGCCGCACTGCTGGTGGTCAACCCGAAAAGCACCCCCGCCGACCTGCAGACCATCGACAACGTGCGCAAGCAGTTCGCCGGCGTGCCGAACCTGACCCTGCCGGGCATCAAGGTGTTCGCCGACGGCGTGCTCGAATACCCGGCGCAGTCGGCCGCCCTGCTCAAGCCGTACCACAACACGCACAAGCCGGGTGAACTGCTGATCGACCCGCAACACTTTGGCGAGCTGGTCAGCGCCGCCGACCAGCGCGGCTGGCTGGTGCACATTCACGCCATCGGCGACCGTGCGGTGCGTGAATCGCTCAACGGCATCGAGCAGGCACGCAAAGCCGGCAACAGCGGCATCCATCACTCGATCACCCACCTGCAACTGGTCAACCCCCAGGACTTCGCCCGCTTCAAGGCCCTCGACGTGATCGCATCCATGCAGTTGCTGTGGGCCGCCGGCGACGACTACACCCTCGACATGGTCAAGCCCTACGTCGACGCAACGGCATTTCGTTACCAGTACCCGGCCCATTCGCTGCAGAAAAAGGGAGCGACCATCGCCGGTGCCAGCGACTGGCCGGTGTCGTCCCCGAGCCCCTGGCTGGCCATCGCCCAGGCGGCAACGCGCAAAGGTGAGCAAGGCGTGCTCAATGCCGACGAACGCCTCGACCGCCAGACCATGCTCTATGCCTACA
>Ga0105251_10002646_pt1 | contig 13805 bp, 11 predicted proteins | sample KBSS64metaG_FD_80424 | JGI IMG/M metagenome (GOLD analysis project Ga0105251, IMG submission 80424) | Switchgrass rhizosphere microbial communities from Kellogg Biological Station, Michigan, USA - KBS S6-4 metaG | ecosystem: Host-associated > Plants > Roots > Rhizosphere > Soil | place...
GACGCTTCGTCATTGGCGTAGGCGGCCAACCACTGCTTGGCCGACTGAACGATCAGGCCGACGATCAGCGTTAAGACGAACAGCTTGGCTCCTATTGCGACGGTGAAACGCATTGGGGCGATCGCAAAATCACGCGTCCATTGTGAGCCGCCAAAGCCAAAGAACAGCACCGAAGCATTGATGATGACGTACGACTCTACGAGCGTTACGAACATGAATGCAGCGATGAAGGCGAAACACGCTAATACAAGGATTGCGCAAACTGCGATCAGGATTCCTTTGGCCGGCGAAAACACTGATATGCCCTTTACCATGGTGCGGCCAAAATCCAGGGCAACCGCCAGCATATCGCCGGGTTCTAACGCACGGCCGAGGCTGCTCGCAGATGCCGCCGCATCGCGGAAGCTATCGACAATGGCAGATGACCACTCCACCGAGTACTTCATAACGGCAAGGAAGAAGCCGACCACCAGGACGAAGCGCAGCAGCTCGCCGACAATCTCGCCGAAGTCGGCTTGCTTCATGACCAGAGGCATGAACGTCCAGATGAACTGAATCGAGGCCAACAGCCAGAATAATCTGATCGCATAGGCATACAGCTTTTCTGACCACTGGTGCGACTGCTGCAAAACGAGGTCGAGTAGGCCCTGGACCGAAGTGTCGGCATGGGAAAGGTCGGTCGCGGCCATAGCATCTCCGCTCACGAATACACTCGCCAAGACGAGGAGAAACAGTAGGCGACGATCCATAGCTAGTACCCCTTAACGCCGCCGCGAGTGTTCGGGCGCGCTTCAAACGAGGCATCAGCGTCGCGCTGTTGCTGCTCCGCCACCGATGTACATTCGCTGTTGCGTTGAACCGCCACGGTGACCATAGAACCGATTAATGCAGAGCCGGAGCAGATCAACGCGATGAGCCATTTCGAAATATTCATTCTCAGTACCCCTTCACGCCGCCGCGTGTGTTTTTGCGCGCTTCAAACTGCTGTTCGGTAGCTTCGCGGGCTGCTGTACGGTCACCCTGCTGCGCCAGATAGTTGCCCTGCATGTTGATTTGCGTAGCCACAAGATCGCGCAGCTTTTGCAACTGCTGTACGTTCTGTGATGCTATTTCGTTGCCCGCCTGAAGTGCTTGCATCCGGCCCGCAGCCGACTGTGAACGGGTCATCATGCGGTCAAGCTGCTCGCCCTCAGACTCAAAGGTGCTGGTATTGAGGTTCGCCGCTTCTAGCGCAGATTTCACGTTATTGCGGCCTTGCTCAGACCACGTCTGATAGCGATCTTGTGCCGGTGACTCAGCCGAGTTGGCAGCTTGATTCAGGTAAGAATTGAAACCGGGGAAAGCCGTGTTGAACTGCGAGTCCATGTTCTGGATTTGGCGGCCCAACGCCTGCGAGCGGTCGTAGATGTTCATCACTTTTTTAAGATCAGCCGCGATACTGCCGAACATCGAATCAGGCAAGCCCGTGCCCTGCGTGATCATGCTTTGATACTGCTGCACCTGGGTTTGCAGTTGCTCGGCGGTGTTCAGAGCCGTGTTAACCGCCTCAGCGTACTCAAACATTTGCTGATAGAACGTGGAGCAATTTGTGCAGTAGATGGCGTAAGCCATGGCAGGTGCAACGTATAAGGTCCCGCCAACTAAGCTGGTTCCGGCCATCGCAATGCTCAAAGCAGCATGACGCCCGGTTTTGCGTACACGGGACGACGCTTTTATGAGTAATTTCCTTTCCATGCCGAATACCTCATTTTTAACCGTGGTGGCTTGATTATTTACCGATATTGGCCTGTTTAAAATATGCGGATAACTATGCTATCCGCATAAAGTTCTCGTGGTCTGTCCGTAAACTGTCCGGTATATGGGCTAGAAATAAAAACTATCGGTCTGATTTATAGGGCGTTAATTGTGAGGAGGGGAAGGGGTAGGTTTGTCCGGTTTTATACGTTTTACGGACACAAAAAAGTCCACCGGAGTGGACTTTTTAACGAGAGCGGCAGAGTCAATGTGCTGAATAATATGGATTATGCGCTCGGTAGGGCGCACGCTCCGCCTTAGGTATGCGCAGCGCGTCGAGATGCCAGTCTTCGAGGGATAAAGCCAGCTCAGCCGCGATGCGCTGGGCTTCGGTAACATTTTCCGTAGCCCGGTTACTGGCTCGACCGAGGCAGGCTTGCAATTCGTCGAGTCGACTGGCAAATGCGCTGATGCGGTGAGCTGTCTTCATGGTCAATTCTCCTTGCTGATCTTTTCCACGATTCGGTCGAATTCTTCTCGGACTTGATCGTCCGTAAGCTTCAGATTAACCAATCCTGACTTTATTGCAATTCTGCCGATTCTTTCAGCGGCCTCATTGTCGAGTTTCGCCAGTCGTGCTTTAGCGGTTTCCAGTTCGGAAATGGCGTCAGAACGGCGCTCAGCGAGAGTTTTGCGTGCCATTGATTGCTCCGATATTTCTGATGATTTTCTTCGGTTAAAGTGCGTAAGCCTATGAATGCTCTCATTCGAGATGCGTAATTTTCAAGGTGCATGCTTTGCACATTAGCAGCGCTCGCCGCCAAACCGCCTGTATTGGTGCACGACGTTCGAAATTCAATTGGCCTCGTTTGCGATGACGGCTTTATGCGATTCTGCGCGATTCTATGCGATTGACACCATTTATTAATGCGACGGTATGCGAATGTATGCGAATCTACGCGATTAGATAAAATGCAAATAGCATCTCTGCTTCAGTTGCATAGAATCGCATAGAGATAGACGGCAAGATGTGTGTTGTACGGGTACGGGCAAGCCCGAACCCATCCAACACCGCCGCTTATTCGCCTTCGGCTCAACGGCATCTTGCTCTGCGAGGCCCATAGCCGCTGCTGCGTCTAAGAGCAAGAAAACTGAGCAGCAGCGAGAGTAGGAGCGTGGCCATGACTGGCGACACCAAAGAAAAGCCTCCGGCCCGCAAGCGCGGGAAGTCAATCGAGGTTTGGGTGACGGACGACGAGAAAAAGAAAATCACAAACAAGCCAAGGAGGCGGGTTTGTCTCGTTCTGGCTAGCTGCGCGCGCTTGGTTTAAACATGCCGTTAAGGTCGGTCGTGGCCCTGGCGGCCGTGGCTGATCTTGCCAGAGTGAATGGCGACCTTGGGCGGATTGCTGGTTTGTTAAAGCACTGGCTTGCAGAGAAGCGCGGAGAAGGCGTGAGTGTTATCGATGCGCAAAGCGCAATATTTGATTTTCGTAGCTAGTGGGTTAAGAATGGGATCGCTTGTCTAAGCTCATAAGTTAATCATCAGCTTTAAGAAGTAATTGGATTGTGCAATCCAAAGAGGCCTACGGCATGTTAGCTTCCAAATTTTTATTGCGTGAGCTCGCAGCTTTTATTATGCCAATATCCCTAAAGGGTCAGGAGGTTTGCTCAGTGGCCCATGGTGAGTTCTGTCTTGCCAATGGGCCTGGAGCTATACATGCCGCTATTTAGAAATGTCAGTCATCAAAATGAATCTGCGCCATATTAAAAATTTAGTAATCGGAAATAGCATGGCTAAGCTTGTAAGATAATCAGAACCACCCAAATCGGCGAGGTTCGTCTTTGCCCCCGCCGGGCATTTTCTGATTACAAATCCCAATCCATTTTCTATATTCAGGCGCCTGGGGAGTATAGATATCAAGTTCGTAATCTATTCCTGGGGCCTCTGAGAAATACATGATCATGACTGAATAAGGGGGTACAACTGAAACAAGCGGAGAGGCCGTCACGCGAATCTCGCTTTTTTTGGTATAGAATACCGTATTCAATTCATAAGCTGGTAATTCTAGCAGGATCTTATTCTTTCTACCTATTACTCTGATGTTACATACCGGGTCTGGCGAGCGCTGAGGATAGCCGCCGTTTTTTATTCCCCGCTTGGGAGTTGTTATCCCAGTGAACGGCATCCCAAAAAAAGCTGGGTTTTGTTTAGCTGCGGTACTACTCAAAAATATTTCCCCATTGCCATGGGGGTTAATCTGAATCGCAAGGCCAGTAACCGGAGTAAGTGGTTTAGTAACATCGATCTTCAGTGCTTGCGTTTGGATGACTCCAGCTTTGCTCGCAAGTACTTGCTTCGAAGTTTTTTTACCAAAGACACCTTTTGGCAAGCTGCTTGCTGGTAAAACTGGAAGTCTCGCTCCAGCTTTCGCGCTGTAACCTGAACCTCTGCCCCCCGTTCCCGAGCGGTTAACAACAGATTCATCAAGAAGAAGACCATCTGAAATAAGCAGCGCGAGACTTTCCTCTGTTAGTGCATGAGTTACCACACATTGATCCGGCAAAAGATCTTCAAAAGCCTTTGTAATGGCTGAAAAGTCAGCCAGCTCATCTGGAAGTTTAAAGGAGAGCTGAACTCCGGCCTCGAAATTTATTTCAGTTCCGCCTACTGTCAGATTATTCGATCCAATGTATGCTACGGCCTTTGTGGGACCTTTGAACCAATAAATTTTTGGGTGGAAGCTATTTCCTATTTGTTGAGTAAAATATGAGGCGCTCAGATTTTCGACCGCAAAAGTCAAGGCTTGTAAACTAGTTCCCTTATGGTCGATCCCAAAGATGCCGGTAGCGGTCTTACCCTGCGCAATCCAAGCTTGAAGAAGCTCTTGAAGGCGGTAGAACGGACCGACCTTAGCGAAAGCGACGGCAAAGCCAAATTCACTAAGTTCTGGATCGCTAAGGAACCGTTTCAAATCCTCTAGCAAGCGTCTATTTCCAAGTGGTTGATCAAGAGGAGAAAGGATGGAAAATTGCGGCATTTGTCTTCATGTCCTTGTTGAAGTAGCCAGCCCGCTGATAGGCATGGTGCCTCAGGGGATGACGAAGTACGCTAGCAGTGCAGTGGCAAAATGATCTCATCTCTCGTAGATTACTTTAAATTTCAGCGTGAGTATGGGTGTAAATCGGTCCAGATTGACTACTCGTCAACGCCATATTTTTCCGTGTTTCGATCCTAACCCTCTGTATTTCTTGAATTCTTCTGATTTTTTTCTTGACGTCTAGCTAGGTTTGATGTCTAATTCCGGCGCTGCCCAGATAGCTCAGTCGGTAGAGCAGGGGATTGAAAATCCCCGTGTCGGCGGTTCGACTCCGTCTCTGGGCACCAAGATGCCAAACCCCTGTACCTCCTCGGTTCAGGGGTTTTTTTTTGGTTTTGGATTGAATTTCTGTTGGTGGTGATAGGTGGCCTCTGGCGTAGTAGGTATGTCATCTAGTAAGGCTATTACAGCGCCCTTTGCGTGTAATGTAGAAAAAGTTTATGAAAAGCTAAAGCGAATCGAGTTCAAAGTGGAAAGAATTGAGTCTCGATTTATCCACAAGTTATCAGTTGGAACCTAGAATGAAGTTGCTGAGCACTTATGAAGATCGGGATGATGCTGAAGAAGCAGCGGCGACCCTTACTGGGCCCAGGCGCCTTGCCAGCGAACGTGACTCAACTCAAGTTATCTATAATTTGTTTGGAGTTCCTACGTGGGGGAATTTTCATAGGTTGGGGCTCTATAACCTTAACGAGTTGAAGGTACTTCTTGGTCGCCGCGTAGGGTGGACGATTCAAGATCAACAGCGGCATGCGGAGATAATTGTAGCGCTTACAGTAGTCGCCAAAAATTTTGAGCTGTCGCTTCCCGATCACTGGCTATAGCGCCAATGAATGCGGGGGTTGCGGCAGCTTAAGGCCGATGTCGTCTCTCTCTTGGTACGCAAACCTCTGCCTTCTAGGGGGAGGGGGTGGTTTTCAGGCTGATTTCTGCAACGGGGCGTTGCAATCTCGGCCGCAATCGTTATGATCTGGCATTTTCAGGTATTTTCTGGCATTTAGCCATCATTGAAAATGTGGAAGTTCTCATGGAAGTAAGCTTCATAGCCCAGCCTTACAATAATGTTCAATTAGGCTCTCTTCTAGATGCCAAGCTAGAAGATGGTCACGATATTGAGTCGGTAACGATAGTCTCTGCATTCACTTCGCGGTCGTCAGTGATTAGGCTCAAGAAAAGATTAATTGCACTTCATGATGCCTCAGCTCATGTTCGATTGGTGATCGGCGTGGATATGGGGGGCACCAGTAAAGAAGTTCTAAATGAGTTAGCATCTTGGCCTGTCGATGTCAGGATCTTCAAGAATAGAAAAAATGGTGTAACGTTTCATCCGAAAATGTACGTTATAAAGAGGAAGGATGCTGCTGAAATATATGTTGGTTCGAATAATTTGACTGAAGGTGGTCTCTTCAGGAATTATGAGGGAGGTGCACTTGTTTCTTATGATTTGCCTAACGATTTTGTACTCTATAACAAAGCGTTGGGCGAGTTACAGCAGTTCATTGATCCTCAATATCCAATCGCCAGAGTTCTTGATCAAGAATTTTTGATGAGGCTGATCTCTAGGAATGATATTCCGAGTGAGGCAGAAAAACGAACTCGAGAAAAAGTTGCTAAGGTTGGGTCTTCTCAAGCTGACGATATATTCGGCTTTGAGGCCACTCCATCGCCCAAAGCTTTGCCGTTGGATTATCAACATATTGTTTTGGCTGCAGTGGATAGTCAGTTGCAGGAGATACAGAGAAACAAGAGAGCGGCTGCGTTAAAGGATAAAAGAGATGGTAGAGGGACGGAAAACTCTGTGAGAGCTCCACTGCCTGAAGTCGAGCCGATCGCTACTGTTCCAGCAACTGCTTTTTACATGGAGTTAAATGCCACAAAGGGCGAAGGTAATATTCCAGGTGAGCAGCGTATTCCTCTGCCAGCTATCTGGTCAGCACAAAGTTTTTGGGGGTGGAAAGAGAATTACACTAGGGATGTTAATCCTAGAAAAGGTGAGCAGCAGCCAGCTGTAGGTGCTCGGGCTGAAGACAGAGTTTATTACAACTGGCGCCCTGTGTGGGATATTTCTGAGTTGGGAAATCCAGAGCGCAGAGTTATCAGGCAGGTCAGAATGTATCTATACGAAAATAGTTCTGACTTCCGATTCACTTGTGGCGAGATTAAAAATTGGGGAGAGCCTGGCGATATTATAAGGCTTGAAAAAATTGAGGATGGTGAAGTTCATTATCGCTGCCAGTTGGCAAAAAAAGGGACGCCAGAGCACGAAGAGTGGAAGAAAATTTGTACTGGAACACCGGGCGCTCACACGCGCAGAGGCTTCGGGTTTACATAATTTTCTAAAAGCTTCAGTCTGTGTGCTCAGTATGTTCGAGCGCACAGACTGATACTAGGTTGCCGACGGGCTATTTTTTTCTAAATCTTAAAACAACATTTTCTGTAATCGCATTTTTTATGTGAACAAAATTTTCAGTAGTTACTGAAATATCTATGCGTTCGACTAAGTGGAAACCCTGCGAAACTCCGATTACCTCTAAGAAGTCCGTGGAAGGAATTCTGATTTCCTTATCACCAACGGTCATTTTACTGTCGCCAATTACGACCATGGCTTCAGCGCCTTGCTTACATAGCCTGTAGAGCTGGATGAATACTTGGTTCATGTCTACCAGGAATCTATGGATCAATGCCGGCATATTTCTTTTTCTAAATCCAGCATCTTCATCCTCAAGTAAATTTTCGTGAAGATCGCGGATGAAGTTTTGACATTGAATAGGGAGTTCGGTGTCGCCAAGGAATACTTTTTCAAGTTCTTTTCTTACGCGTTGTGCGATTTCCCGACTACCAATTAGCGAGCTCTCGATAGGGCGCCTACTGCTACTGGACAGTCCGAAAATAGTAAGTAGAGATAGTCTGTCAGTATCAATATATGGAAGAGCCATAGCATATGGCGGGCTTGTGAGTACAAAGTCCACCGAGCCATCTTTTAATCCTAGCTTGTCATAGGTTTCACGGCATCGATTATCGCCGGAGACAATGTTTGAGGAGTAGAATGGGTTTGGAGCATACCCTCTGATTCGCCAGAATTTCTCAATGCGCGAAAATTGGGTCACTAGTTGTTGGCTGAATGCGCTAAAGACATCATAGTCTACGAGTAGTTCTTTTCTATAGCGAATACGCAGGTCGGTTGGCTCCTGCTGAGATATTTCTCTAACAATGCTGCTTGCCACTGCTTCCAAAAAATCACGAGTTGCCCCTTCACTACCCTTACGGATAACGCTCAAGAGCCAATTAAACTTCGCTGCGACTGCGGGTGCAAACCATTTGCGTATTTCTTCAATGCAGCCGTAATCGAATTGGTCGTAAGCATAAGGAATATTTTCCGGAGCTTGTTCGACGGTATCTAAGATGCTATATACGATCTCTGATAGAACATCGGGTTCTTCATCTAGTACTTTTGTCTTGGCTTTGGCAACTTTTGCTGCTATTGGGTTTATGTCGCAGCCATAAGCTGTGTATCCGTTCAAGTAGCCTTCCAGAAGGGTGGTGCCGCTCCCGCAAAAAGGATCTAATATTTTTGCTCCATGAGGAAGGGACTTTAAGTTCATTAACCCTTTTGCAAGTTGTGGGTAGAACTTTCCTTTATAAGGATGCAGTCCGTGCGTCACATATTTTGGGTCTTTTCGAGCGGCAGGATTAGAGGCCATCCCATTTTCTAAAATCGCCTGCCAGGTTGGCTCAGATCTTCCATCTTTGGTAACTATTTGGTGGGTGAACACCATAGAGCGGCTTTTCACCAAAGCTTCTACAGTCAAATTGAGAGCAGAATCTGCTCCCCCTATCTCCCTCTCCCTCAAAGCTGCTTCATATGGCCAAAGCTTGTAGGGTGGAGGCTGTAGGAATACAGACGTATTTTTTTCGGCTTTCCGCAAGATAAGGATACTTTCGCTAGAGGCACGTCTACCGGCGTGAGTGAATGAACGCTTTACTTTATGTACCTCGCGCTCAATTACTTCCGCTGAGTCGAAGCCTAACTCAGGTGATATTTCACCGAGTAGCTTAGCAGTGTCAAATTTTTCTCCGCCGTATACGGAATCACCGATTACGAGCGCTGCATAGCGCCCTGGTTTGAGTACTCGGGAAAATCCTTTCAAAGCGGAAGTCATATCGTTGAAATAACTTTCAAATCCGCTTGATTCACGCTGATGCTTGAGGTGAGAGCCAATTTCTAGCTTTCCAAAGGCAACAGGATCATGGCCAAGCCAGAGAAGTCTGAATCTGTGGTAGAGATGATAGTCCATCGCATTTCCGTAAGGCGGTGACGTCACAATCAGATCAACAGATTCATTAGGTAGTTCGATTTCAGGGATGTTTCTTACATCCCCAGTCAGAAATCGTGATATCCCATAGCGAGTGGCAGAAGCATTTCGCGCAACTGACTTCATTACCAATTCGAATTCGCGTACAAACCTTTTCGTTGCGTCACCCACGGGAATTTCCCGAGGAACACTTTTATAGCGTGTTTCCGAGTCTTGGAAGGATGATGGAAGCACAGTCCTAGAAAGTGATAGCCATGCTATGTCTTGCGCAATTGGATCTGTTAGTTGGGATATTCTGTAACGTATATGGGAAAGCTCACCATAAGATGAGTCAGGAAACCACTTCTCCCTGTTTACTATCGTAGGGGCGTATTTACTATACTTGACTACAAACTCTGAAGGGTCCATTGGCATTGAGCTGATCAGCGCACGGAGTGCACCATGCAGCAGGTGTAATTCTCGAGTAGCCTCTATGCCAACCCGCGCTGTTTTGACGCGGCCGATCAATGCTGCCACAGGGTTTGCATCTGAGCTGACGGCTCTGCGCCCTAATCTAATGGACTCCAATGCCGTGGTGCCGCTGCCGCCAAAGGGGTCGAAGACTACTTCTCCTCGCGAGCTGAGCAGTGAGACCAGCGTACCAGGTAACTGTGGTATGAACTTGGCTGGATAGGGGTGGAGATCATGGCCTAGAAACCGAGTGTCATCGTCGGTGAATGCCCAATCCAGGCTTCGCAGATGATTCATGGCATGGTCGAACGTCCCAATATGCAGTGGGATTTCTTGATAGTCAGGCACGTCATTTTCTTTAGCGCCACTAGACGAAAAAGCAGAAAGCTGTGCTTGTGTAGCGGGTTTCTGGTCCTGCATGCCATCCTCAATCTGGGATTTTAAAACAAGCCCAGATTTTACAGTATTGTGCCGTTTGCTCAACCCTCGCGGGGCCATTTTGAAGGGCTGTTGACGGACTTATGGGGAGTGGCCTGCGGCTCAACGTCTCGGCCGAGAAGGTACCTCTAGGCAGCAGGACCGCCTGGGGACATCATGGGCTCACGTGATAATGGGGTAGACGATGAAAGACATTGGTCATGCGGAGATGATGGCGCAGGTCCTTCGGACGGATCCTCCTTACGCTATTGCGCTTCTGGCTGAGGTTTACCGGGATGGTGACCAGGCAGAGCTGTCCATCCTTATGGATCTAATTACGGCAGCGATCGATGTGAACAGAGTTGAATCAGGGGGAGCCTACCGTAGGTATGGCGATTGAAAGGTCATGGTATTTTTCATGGCGCAGAGAGCTGTATTGCCTTAAAAGTGCAATGTTTGTTGGGGTTTTATTTGTTGTTGATAATAGAGTGGGAATAAGTTGAGCCACAAGGGCGCCGCAAGGCGCCCTTGTCGTATCAGGCTAAAAGGGTAGGCTAGCTGTTCAAGGACGAACGTAGCGCAGGCCTTGGCGGGCCAGGGCAGCGCGTAGTTGCGCCAGGCCATCCACGTGGCGTCCGCTTATCCACGGCCAGTCGGGCTTTTCGATATGGACGTAGCGCCCGTCCTGGTGCACAGGGGTATATTTCAGTTGCCCGTCGTTGCTTCGATGGACAAGGGTCAGTTGGCCATCGAGGTCGCTGAAGGCAAACATGCCTTTGTCCACCAGTGCTGTTTCCAGGTTGCGGCCTGCAGTTGCACTCTGCTCCACCGCGACCTGTACCCGCAGGTCGCCCCGAAGGCGCTCCACGGTAAGGTCGTCGCTGACAACCGTGTGGCCCGGGTCGATGTCTACACCGCCCACTTTGCCTATCTCGATATCTTCAAAGCGCAGCCCGACAGCGCCTTGCAGTTCACTTAGCCCGGGCACCCCTTCGAAGGTATTCGAGTGCGTGCTCCCCACCAGTGCGACCCACTTGCCAGGGCCACGCACCGCCTGGTCGGCATTTATTGTCAAATGGGCGAAGTAGTTCATCATTTTTTGCCGGATATAGGGCAATGGCGCACCTTCCCAAGCCTGGCGGTAACTGGCCATGCAATCGATGGGCTGGATGCGGATGCCTTGTTTCTGGGCGGCGATCAGCACTTGCTTGAAGGTGTAGCGGCTTGAGCTGTCTGTCCCGTGCCCTTCGTCCAGTGCATCCACATACTCCTCCAGTTCTGCGGGCATCTGGCCTGTGCGGTTGAATACGTCCAGGTCCGCCTGCTGGAAGTCCGTCATGAAATGCTCCATGTACAAAACGCTGACTTTCTGTTTTTTCAGCAGCACCATGTTGTCGATCAAAAAACGTTTGCTGCCCAGTTGTGAGTGGCCTTCACCGATGACGAGGCCGGGACTGCGCTCATACAAGCTGCCGATGATCTGCTTCGGGCTTGACCCGCGGGGCAACTCGGGTAAGTCGGGCCGAGGTGGCAACTGTACCGTTTCGAGGAACTGGCTGGCGTCGGTGGCCAGGGCAGTGCGAAGCCTTCTGAACTCGATATAGGATTCATTGGCAACCGGGCCCGTGTTCACAAAGATGCCGCTCAGTACACGCTTATCCTCCTTCCCCTGAGCGGCTTTTTTCAAACCACGGCGCATGGCCCGAGGAATTTCGTAGGGGCTGTCGGGCAGTTCAGCCAACGCAGGACCGGGAACCCTGCCCCAGCGAGCCAGCAGCTTGCGCGGCAACATGCCGCCGCGTAACCCCAGGCGTTCGAAAGGTTGCCATCGGCCATCAGCGTCCAGGCGTACAGGGACGTTACGGTGGAAAGAAAACGGGTTCTGAGGGTCCACCACTACCCAGCTGTTCAATTGCTCTACATAGCGGACCTGATAGGGCAGTTCGTTAATCAAGGCGTAGAAGTTGCCTTCTTGGGTATAAATACCCTCCAAGCGGCCGGTACCCGGTGTGCCGAGCAGTATTTCGTTGGTTTCAAAGGGTGCCAGCAGGGTGCCTTGATCCACAGGCCTGTGCGGCTCGGGGACCCAGGTGTCGATCTCGGCCGCCGTTGCCTGCTCCATATCCTCGGCGGGTTGGGACGTTTCAGCCGGTTCTACCGGCAGCGTCGCTTCGGTTTCGCCGATCTCGGCAAGGGCTTCGTCAGGCACACCTGCCAGCATGGTCGCGCTGAACAGGCTATTGATGGTGGCCAGCACTGCGCCGGTCACCCCTTGCTGGCGTTCGGCGGTGGTGTGGCCATTGATCGCCTGGTCGATGTTCAGGCCGGTCTCCGCCAGGCCCGCGCCTACTGCCGCCAAGGCAATGGGCCAAGACACGGCAGCCATCGGCCCTGCGATCTCGCCGAAGGCCCTGAGGTAGCCGATCCACAATTGCTTGCGCAAATCGGCATTGGAGCGCAGGGCAAACTTCGCATCGTTGGTCATGCGCGAATGTGCGCAATCACGCAAATGGCTGAATGCATCACCTGACACGGTCCGGTCGAGCTGATTGAGGCAGTGATGGTCGTTGCCACCCCAGTTGAAGAACAGAAGGTCGATCATGTGGTTGAGGCCGACGCTGCTGTCTTTCTGGTCGAGCGTTTCGAGCGAGAAGTGCCCCATGAAGCGCGCCCTGTTGTCGGCCTGGTTGGTGTTCATCAGGACCCACCAGTAAAGCTCGCTGCGATTGCGGAACAGGTGCAGGGCCTCAAGCTCTCCCGGTGTATAGAGCAGTTGGTAGCCATCGTCCATTTCGATCCGGAGGATGTCGGTGGCCAGGTGGCCACCGATATCGAAGGTACACACGCGGTAGCCAGCGGCGGGCGTGGCGTGTTGTTGCAGTTGCGCAAGGCTCGGTGGCCAGCTGTTTGTCCCAGTCAGGGCGGTGGCGACCCTGCGGGCGCGCCTGGCCAGCTCGCTCTGGCCGGCGTCCCCGCACACCTCCAGCACCTTGGCCAGGAAGTTGACCTTGGCCAGGGTGCGATAGTCGTCAGAATGCTGATGCCAGAAATCAGCCAGGCGTTTATGAAACGTGCTGCTGAAGTCGATATTCCAGAAGTCCTGCAGCACATCCCGTGGGGCAAGGGGAATTTCGTTGTGTTCGTTGAATACCTGCTTGTCCGCCCCGTCTTTGTAGAAACCGGTGAGGTAACTGAGCAGGTCGGCATTGTCCTGATCATGGACGTCGAACCGGTGCATGACCAATTGCGGGAGGGTCAGCGATTGAAACGGTGTCTCGTAGTGCTCCCAGCCGCTGAATGTCCGGGGGCTGCTCTCTGCGGTCCTGAACCGGTTGAGATGGACCTGGTCCGGATCCCGTTGTGCCTGGTGGTGCTTGATCAGGATAGAGAGACTCGTTTCGCGGGCCATCTGACGCATGTCCGGGCAGGCGGCAACCAAGGGCAAGGCCATATTCCGGAGCTGCTGTAGGGTTTCCTGTTGCTGGGGGGCGGTATCCATGGACATTACTCGACAAGGTAAAGGGCCGAGCCTGCATGGAATGAGGGGACGCATAGTGGTAGATATCGCTTTGCACCTGCCAGCGTCCCTTTTTGTGGGCCCATCGGCTGCAGGCGCCTTGGGGCCGGTCACCGTGCGGGCATTGCTGACGGCAGGTACTGTGACAACACTTCACTTAATCTTTCCCATTTGCAGGTGTATCGTATTCGCCCTTCATCGCCAGCCACTGCTGGCAGCTTGATTGCGCAGAACACGAGGTACCCGCACCGATGTCCTTCACCCGTCGACAAA
>Ga0105251_10002652_pt1 | contig 13784 bp, 8 predicted proteins | sample KBSS64metaG_FD_80424 | JGI IMG/M metagenome (GOLD analysis project Ga0105251, IMG submission 80424) | Switchgrass rhizosphere microbial communities from Kellogg Biological Station, Michigan, USA - KBS S6-4 metaG | ecosystem: Host-associated > Plants > Roots > Rhizosphere > Soil | place...
TAGTCGCATAGGCGCCCGGATTGCCCGAGGTGTGCGTCTGCCAGACCATCGCGCCATTGCTGTCGTACATCGCCAGATTGCCGTCCGGCTGCATGCGCACCTCCACACCCGGCGTGCCGCTCACGCGCGATGACCAGATCGTCGCGCCGTTCCTGACGGCGACGAGGTAACCGTCGCTCTGCAAGTTCAGTTGCACGCTGCCGCTGCACGCAGCAAGCGATCCGCCCGCGCCGAGACCTTCGCCCGACGCAAGAACGCCGCACGCGGTGGGCGCGTTGATCGGCGGCAGCGCGGCGAACCAGGCCAGATCGACGGCATTGGCGATCGCCTGCATCCCGGCATCGTTCGGATGCAGGTCGTCACCGCTGTTGTAGGTGCGCGTGAACGCGGAAGAGGTGTCCGCGCCCGCCGGGCGGCCCAGCGCTGCGGCCTGATCGAGCACGGCGTCGCAGCCGCTCTTTTTGTCGCGCAGATACGCATTCACCGTCTGGCGCGTGTTCTCGATCTCCGGCGTCCATGCGTCCAGGCCTTCAAAGGGCGTGAGCGTCGAGCAGATCAGTCCCACTCTCGCAGCACTCGTCTGCTGCACGAGCTGCTGATAGGCGCCGATGATCTGCTGCGCGCTCGGCGGATTGCCGCTGATGAGATTGTTCACCGCGTCGTCGGAAACGATCACCCACTTCACGTTGGGCTGCCCGAGCACGTCGCGGCTGAAGCGCTTGAGTCCGGACTGGCCTGAGCCGTCCGTGAAAAAGTCGTTTCCGCTGATGCCCTGATTCAGCACGCCGACCGTCATGCCCGCGCGACTCAGCCGCTCGGCGAGCCGGTTCGGCCAGCGCCGGTTCGTGTTGGGCGTCGATGACAAGCCGTCCGTGATCGAGGCACCGAACGTGACCACCGCGCCCGTCGCCGCGGCGTTCATTACATCGACATTGGTGAGGAAGTAATACGACTGCTCGCCCGCCGCGTTCACGACGCCGCCCGCGAACGCCGGGTCCGCGCTGACGTCGCCCGGCGCAATGTAGTTGTCCTGCAAGCCCTCGATGTGGCCGGTCGATCCCGGCGGCGTTTGCGACGGAATGTGAAAGCTCACGGCGATATCGGCGAGTGCGGGCACCTGAAATGGGATGGCGTCGGTCTGAACCGTGCCGCCCGCGGGAATCGTGACGTAGGGCTGGCCGTTGAAAGTCGCGGCGCGATCCGTGCCGGCGATCGTCCGGGCTCCGCTCTCACGGCGCGCGATATGCACGTCGCCGAGCGTGACCGGCTTCGCGCCGAAGACATTGGAGAACGTCAGGCGCGCCGCCGTGCCGCCGATACTCGTGTGCACGATCTGGCGAATCGTCTGATTGTTGAAGCCGGGATCGCCCGTGACGTCAGGCGAGGCCGACCAGGTCCCGGTCCACGGTGCTGTCGTGATGACCCCCTGCGCAAAATAATGCGAGGTATCGGGCCAGGACAGAAAAACGGCGAGCGTAAGCCCGATAAACGTACGAAGCCCTCGTTTCACGCCGCCTCCCATGTGTCGACGGGCAGCAGCGTCTGAAACGCGCGGCGCCATCTTTCATTTTCGTAAAACGAAACTACAGCAGCTTGCCCGCGTGGCGCCCGTGCGCTGGCGTACAGACAACGCAAAAACCGTGGAAATAGCGGCGTTAAAAAAATAGCCGCATGGGCGCCTCGCTCATGCGGCTTCTTCCTTAAATACCTGCAGACAGCGCGATATCAGACGACGTTCATCGCCAGCGCGCTCGCGCGGTAATGCTCCGCCGCCTTTTCGGTGTCGCCGAGCTGCTCATGCAAGCGGGCGAGCGCGCGATGCGTGCGGATCTTGAGCGGTTCGTTGTCGGCGAGTTTCAGTGCCGATTCGAGGAACGCCTGCGCCTTGCCCCACAACTGCTGATGCAGGCACAGCCGTCCGAGCGTGAAGAGCAGGTCGGCGTCTTCGGTGCGCTCCTTCTGCCACGCTTCGGCGCGCTGGATCAAAGGGAACGCGTCGCCGCCAACGATGCAATCCGGATAACGCCGCAAGAGCCGCGCGTCCCAGTTGTGCGCGAGCGCATCCTCGACGATCTTCTTCGCCTCCGCGCGACGATCCAGCGCGATCAGCAGCTCCGCGGCGAGATCGGCGAGACGCGGCGACTGGCGCTCGGTCACCGAAAGCGATTGCCATAGTTCGAGCAGCGCGTCGGGATTGTGCCGCCGGTCGCGCAGCAGGTTTTCCGCCGCCACCTGACGCAGCCGCACCGCGACCGCCGGATGCAGCGCCTCGCGTTTTTCCAGCGTACGCACGAGCTTCAGCACTTCGCCCCAGTTCTTCAACTGCTGCTGCGCGCGCAGCGCGATCTGCTGCGCGTGAATACGCCGTCCGCCCTGCGCCTGCATTTCGGTGAGCGCGACGAGCGCGCCGTCGGCGTCGCGGCCATCGGCGCGCATGTCGGCGGTCGCCATGAGGCGCGCGTCCTGCCAATCCGTGCCGGAGACCTGCGCGAGCCATTCGTCGCGGCGCGCGTATTCGTGCAGGCGGTGCGCCGCGTTTGCACCGATGAGCCCGGCCGCGCCCTTGTTTTCATCGACGGAAAGCGCATCGCGCGCGGCCTTTTCGGCCTTCGAAAAGCGCCCGGCGTACAAGTGCCCGATCGCATCGCGCAGCGACGCATTCGCCTTCGCGAGCTTGCTGCGCGCGCGATACGCGGCGACGCGCGACGGCATCTTCCACACGCCGCGCACCGCACGGATGATCGCGTAGAGCACGATGAACAGCACGACGAGCGCCACCGCGAACAGGTTGAGCGACATGTCGATCCGATACGGCGGCATCACGAGCAGGATCTGCCCGCCGTTGAAGCCGCCGACCGTCGCGACGATCACCGCGACGGCGAACAGCAGCGCGAGCCAGATGAGTCCACGAATCGTCATCATCCGCCTCGCTTGAACTGATGGACGGCGGCGAGGCTGGCGTTCAGGTTCGGCACGGCGACGGCGAGCGACGCCTGATCGACCTGCTTCACGAGATCGCGCACGGCCTGCACTTTCTTCGACGATGCATCGAAGTAGCGCGCGAGCGCAGCATCGGCGGCATGCAGATCCGACTTGAGCGTCGGCTCGCTGCGCGACAGGAGCGACAGACGCGCGGACAAGAGACGCAGCTTCACGTTCTCGCGCACGAAGTAGCCCTGATCGGGCGACGTGAGCATCGCGTCGGCATTGTCGATGCGGCGCACCGACACGAGGCTCGACAACTGCTGGCCGATGCCGTTCGTGATCTGATGCCACAGCACCTTCCAGCGCGGCTCGCCGGTCGCCGCGGCGATCGACGCGCTGTTGGCCGGTTCGGCCGTCTGCGCGCGGGCGCGGGCGATCGGCGCTTCGCCCGACAGCGGCAACTGGTCGATCTGGTCGATCGCCGTGTCGAGCTTGATCGCGAGTCCAGTGAGGTCGGTGGTGGGCGTGGCCTTCAGCTTGTCGATGTCCTGCGCGATCGCTTTACGGATCGCGACGACCTGCGGGCCGGTGGTCGCGGCAAGGCGCGTGTCGGCGCTTTGCAGCGCGAACAGCGCGAGTTGCACGTTGCCGGTCAATTGCAGTTGCTGGCTCGCGCTCGACAGGATCTGCTCGACTTCGGCGACGGTCCAGTCGTCGCGATTGCTGGCGAGATCCTGATACTGCTGCTGCAGCGCCTGGCTATGCGCTTCCGCATCGTTGAGCTTGCCTTGCAACTGGATGATCTGCGTGTTGAGCGCGGTGGTCGCGCTCGCGGCCTGATCGGCTTTCGCGCGCAGATCGGCGTTCTGATCGTCGGACTGGGCGAGGCGCTGCGACAGTTGCGCGTCGGCGCGGTCGAACTTGCGGTTCAGGACGAACGCGCCCGCGCCCGCCGCCACCGCCAGAATGACGACGACGAACCACAACAACACGATGCCCGCGCCGCCGCGACGCTTCTGCTGCTCGAAAGGCGTGAAAGGCGTGTTCGGCGGCAAGGGCGGTGTCACGTTCGGCTGAGGTGAGGCTTTCTTGGAATCGTTCGAATCAGTCATGCGTGATTGAGCCGTTTGGTGGGCCGGCGCGTTGGCCGGATGGGCGTCCGTCGGCGCGGATGAGGAATGCTTCGAGCTCGATGCGCTCGCTGCAGCGCTCGCGTATGCGTGGGCCTCCGGATCGCGTGAGTTGCGTTGTGGCGCCGCCTGCGCGGCTCTTTCGGCGGTGTCGAGCGGGAACAGCGCTTCCAGCGAATGTGCGATGCGTTCGTCGCCCGCGCCGGACACCGTAATCCTATCAAAACCCGCTCCCCGCGCAGCTTCGGCGATACGCGGATGAGGGCAGACGACCGGCGTGCGTTTGAGCAGCACGATTTCGTCGGCGGTGAGATGTTCGTGCGCGAGTTCGTTGAGATTGCGCACGCCTTCGGAACTCGTCAGCAGCCATGCGTGCGGTTTTCCCGCGAGCAGTTCGTGGATGCGCTCCCACTTCTGCATCGACGGCTCGGGCAGCACGCGGCGATACGCTGCGGCTTTCTCGACCCGCGCGCCCGCCTCGGTCAGCCGCTCGGCGAGCCATTCGCGGCCGCCGTCGCCGCGCACGATCAGCACGCGCCTGCCTTCGAGACCGTTCGTGCCGAAATGCGCTTCGATCGCGGTGTAGAGCGCTTCCGAGTCGAAACGCGGATCCGCTTCTTCCGTCGACGGACTGATCACGCGATGCGCGGGCGCATGCACGCCCTGCCGCGCGAGCGCCGCGACCGATCCCGGACCCACCACCGCGACCGGCAGATCCGCGGGCCACGGCGCGCCGAGCCGGGTGAACGCATGATCGATCGCATTGGGCGACACGAACACCACGAGCGCGTAACGCGCGGGCATATCCGCCAGACCCGGCGGCAGAAAGAGCTCGTCGAGCGCGGCGCGCAGCGGCGCATCGTCAGCGACGGGCGCGATATCGATGAGCGGAAATTCCAGCGTCTCGAAGCCGGCGCTCGCGAGCAGCGCGAGCAACGCGGACGACTGTCCGCCCGGACGCGTGACGATGACGGTGGCGCGGCGCTCGCTCGCCATCAGGACTTGGGCCCCGAAGGCGCGGTGTTGGGGGCATCGGCACGGCTCATCGTCGTGAGCGCGTTGACGATGTCCATCGCGCCTTGCGCTTCGAGATCCGACGACACGCGCTTGCCGAGCGCGAGCGCGCCCGCGAGATCGGGCGAGCGCACGGTTTCTTCCGCGCGCAACACGCGCTTGCCATCGGTCGTCGACACGGCGCCGCACAGATGCAGCGAGCCTTCGCGCCACACGGCATGCGCCGCGAGCGGCACTTCGCAACTGCCGCCGAGCGCACGCGACACCGCGCGTTCCGCCTCGACCGCGAGGGCGGTATGTTCGTCGTGCAAAGGCGCGAGCCACGCGGCGAGATCGGCGCGATCCGTGCGAATCTCGATGCCGAGCGCGCCCTGCCCCGCCGCAGGCAAGCTCTCCGACGGATCGAGCAGCGCGCGGATGCGCGCTTCGAGCCCGAGCCGCTTCAGCCCCGCGGCCGCGAGAATGATCGCCGCATATTCGCCGCGATCGAGCTTGGAAAGACGCGTGTCGAGATTGCCGCGCAGCGGACGGACTTCGAGTTCGGGAAAGCGCGCGCGGATCATCGCTTCGCGGCGCAGGCTCGACGTGCCGACGATGCTTCCAGCAGGCAACGCTTCCAGCGATTCATAGTGCGGCGACACGAACGCATCGCGCGGATCTTCACGCTCCAGAATGGCGCCGAGCACGAAGCCTTCGGGCAATGCCATCGGCACGTCTTTCAGCGAATGCACGGCGAGATCGGCGCGGCCATCGGCGAGCGCGGCTTCGAGCTCTTTCACGAAGAGACCTTTGCCGCCGACCTTCGACAACGTGCGATCCAGAATCTGATCGCCGCGCGTCGTCATTCCGAGGATTTTTATGTCACAAGATGGATATAATTTGTGCAGCGCACACCGCACATGCTCGGCCTGCCACATCGCAAGCCGGCTTTCCCGCGAAGCGATGGTGATGCTCGCGGGCGGTGTCGTTGAATGCGTCTCGGAATTCATTGATGCTCGATCGAATGACGGGATGGATGAATACACATTAGCGAACAATGGTAGCACGCACGCCAAGGTCCACTGACACACGGGCAGCGCGCGAGAGCCTTGTCCGATGCGCCTTTCGGGGCGCCCGTGGCGCGTTTGCATCCGGGTGAACGACGGCGCAGGCCGCTTCGCGCGATGAACGCCCGGGCGCCCGCAGAACGCCGCGGCATGCTGTCGCCGGTTTGACGCACGGCCGTTCGCACGGCCTGCGGTTTCCTGCCCGATGCAGCGCCCGTCCGGGTTGCCGTATCGCGTCGATGTGCCCTGGCTTCGCAGCTTCTGAGAGGAACCCAACGTGACGTCTTCTGGATCGGCTCGCCCGGCGCGCCGCAACGCCGCATTGCCCAAGTCTTCCTCCTCCGACGCGCCCCGTTCGGCGTCGTCGCCCATCGTCACAAAGGCCGCCACGGCCGTGAAGGCATCGAAAGCGGCTATCGCGCCGAAACCGAGGCCAGGCGTCAAGGCCGCGGCCAAACGCGTTGCGACCAGGGCGAAGGCGCCGCGCGCCAACGGCGCAGCCGCTCCGAAATCCGCGAGCCGCACGCGCGACGACAAGGACCGCCCGCTCTTCGAGGACATCCGCTTCCTCGGCCGCCTGCTCGGTGAAGTGCTGCGCGAGCAGGAAGGCGACGCCGTGTTCGACGTGGTGGAAGCCATTCGTCAGACGGCCGTGAAGTTTCGCCGCGAAGACGACAGCGAAGCCGCACAGACGCTGGAGAAGAAGCTGCGCGCGTTGTCGCCGGAGCAGACGGTGTCCGTCGTACGCGCGTTCAGCTATTTCTCGCATCTCGCGAACATCGCGGAAGACCGGCATCACAACCGCCGCCGCCGCATTCACGCGCTCGCCGGCTCGGTCCCGCAGCCGGGCACGATCGCCTATGCAATCGAGCGCATGCGCGAGCACAAGAACATCAGCGCGACGCGCAAGCTGCTGGAGAAGTTCTTCGGCGATGCGCTGATCGTGCCGGTCCTCACCGCGCACCCGACCGAGGTCTCGCGCAAGAGCATTCTCGATGCGCAACATGACATCGCGCGACTGCTCGCGGAGCGCGATCAGGAACTGACGGCGCGCGAGCGCGCCCAGAACGAAGCCGTGCTGCGCGCGCGGGTGACCTCGCTGTGGCAGACGCGCATGTTGCGCGACGCGCGGCTCTCCGTCACCGATGAAATCGACAACGCGCTGTCCTACTATCGCGCGACCTTCCTCGCGGAGATTCCCGCGCTCTATGCCGATATCGAAGGCGCACTCGCCGAGCACGGCCTGCCCGTGCGCCTGCCGCCGTTCTTCCAGATGGGAAGCTGGATCGGCGGCGACCGCGACGGCAATCCGTTCGTCACCGGCGAGACGCTCGAAACCGCGATCACGCGTCAGGCGATCGTGATCTTCGAACACTATCTGGAAGAGACGCACAAGCTCGGCGCGGAATTGTCCGTGTCGAACCTGCTCGCCGGTTCGAGCGATGCGTTGAAGGCGCTCGCCGATGCCTCGCCGGATCAGTCGCCGCATCGCACGGACGAGCCGTATCGGCGCGCGCTCATCGGCATCTATACGCGGCTTGCGGCGAGCGCTCGCGTGCGGCTCGGCGAAGGCGTCGTCGCGGTGCGCAGCGCGGGTCCGGGCGCGCCGCAGATCCGCGCGAAGCCCTACGCCGACGCCTCCGAATTCGTGCGCGACCTGCACGTGCTGATCGACTCGCTCGCGGAGCATCACGGCGCGTCGATGTCGATCCTGCGCCTGTCGCCGCTCGCGCGCGCCGCGGAAGTGTTCGGCTTTCATCTCGCGAGCATCGACTTGCGGCAGAGCTCGGATATCCACGAGGCAGTCGTCGCGGAGTTGCTCGCGCGCGCGGGCGTCGCCGCCGATTACGCATCGCTCCCCGAGGAGCAGAAGCGCGAGGTGCTGCTGAAGGAACTGGCGCAGCCGCGTCCGCTGCGTCTGCCTTACGCCGAATATTCCGATCTCGCGAAGAGCGAACTCGGCGTGCTCGAAACCGCGCGCGAGACGCGCCAGAAGTTCGGCGCGCGCGCGGTGCGCAACTACATCATCTCGCACACCGAGACCGTCAGCGACCTGCTGGAAGTGATGCTGCTGCAGAAGGAAACCGGCGTGCTGCGAGGCTGCCTCGGCGCCAAGGACGACTCCCCGCGCGACGGCCTGATGGTGATTCCGCTCTTCGAGACCATCGCGGACTTGCGCAATGCGCCGGTCATCATGGGCGAGTTCTTCGCGCTGCCGGGCATCGACAAGCTGATCGAGAATCAGGGCAACGAGCAGGAAGTGATGCTCGGGTATTCCGACAGCAACAAGGACGGCGGCTTCCTCACGTCGAACTGGGAGCTGTATCGCGCGGAACTGGCGCTGGTCACGCTCTTCAAGGAACGCGGCACGACCCTGCGTCTGTTCCACGGCCGCGGCGGCACGGTCGGGCGCGGCGGCGGCCCGACCTATCAGGCGATCCTGTCGCAGCCGCCCGGCACCGTCGACGGACAAATCCGCCTGACCGAGCAAGGCGAAGTGATCGCGAGCAAGTTCGCCAACGCGGAGATCGGGCGGCGCAATCTGGAGACGGTCGTCGCCGCGACGCTCGAAGCATCGCTGCTGCCGCACGAGAACGCGCCCGCGCAGTTGCCGCAATTCGAAGCGACGATGCAAACGCTCTCCGATTCGGCGATGGCCGCGTACCGCGCGCTCGTCTACGAGACGCCCGGCTTCACCGACTACTTCTTCCTCTCGACGCCGATCTCGGAAATCGCGGAGCTGAACATCGGCAGCCGGCCGGCGTCGCGCAAGCTGCAGGATCCGAAGCAGCGCAAGATCGAGGATCTGCGCGCGATTCCGTGGGGCTTTTCATGGGGTCAGTGCCGTTTGCTGCTGACGGGCTGGTACGGCTTCGGCAGCGCGGTGACGGCGTATCTCGACAAGTCCGGCTCCGACGACGAACGCGCGAAGCGCCTCGCCACGCTTCGCAAGATGCACAAGACGTGGCCGTTCTTCAAGAACCTGCTGTCGAACATGGACATGGTGCTCGCGAAGACGGATCTCGCGGTTGCGTCGCGCTATGCGCAGCTCGTCACCGACAGAAAGCTGCGCAAGACCGTGTTCGACAAGATCGTCGCGGAGCATGAACGCACGTCGAACGTGCTCGCGGAAATCACCGGCAAAGGCGAGCGACTCTCCGACAACCCGCTGCTCGCGCGCTCGATCAAGAACCGCTTTCCGTATCTCGATCCGCTCAACCACTTGCAGGTGGAGCTGCTTAAGCGCCACCGCGCGGGCGATCAGAACGTGCGCCTGCGTCGCGGGATTCACCTGACGATCAACGGGATCGCCGCGGGTTTGCGCAATACGGGTTGATTCAGGACGGCGTCGTGCGGTGCCGCGCGACGCCGTTTTTCTCAATCCCTTCGTTTCGCCTCGATCATCATCGCGTCCAGCTCGAACGAGCAATCGTCCTTCACGCCGAAATACTGGCGCACTTCATCGGGCGCACTTTTCCACATCGATCTGATTGCCGTCACGCGCTCGGCCGGCGTGCGCATGCGCGTCACCCACGACTCGAACTCCAGCGGAATGCGCCAGCGCTCCGTCACCTGCGCGTCGAAACCGGCGGCGTCGAGCATGGCGATCCATTCGTCGGCGCGATAGTCGCGGATGTGCGACGCATCGCGCAGAAGTTCGATCGCCTGGATGTGCGTGTCGTAAAGCGGATCGTCGATGCCCGCGATATCGATGAACCTGAGCCGCCCGCCCGGCTTCAGCACGCGATGCGCTTCCTTCAACGCGGCCGCCACGTCCCGCCAGTGGTGCGCGCTCATGCGGCTCACGGCCCAGTTGAACGTGCCGTTGGCGAACGGCAGCGTTTCAGCGGCGCCTTGCTGTGTCCGGATCGTCGTCAGACCGCGTTCCTTCGCGGCGGCCTCGACCGTCGCGAGCATCTGCGGCGCGATGTCGTACGCGACGATCTCGCGTACATGTGGCGCGATCGCGAAGCTCGCGTGACCCGCGCCGCAGCCCATGTCGAGCACGACCGCGTTGCCGCACGTGGCCGCGAAAGTCGCGGCAAGGCTCTGCAGATCGGCACCGCTCGCGTGGACGGCGCTCGTGAGATAGGCGGCGGCCGTGCTGCCGAATGCGTCGGCGACCTGATCGTGGTGTTTCATCGCGTTCTCCGGTTCGATGTGGGGAAGGTCTGCCGCTACAATAGAGCCCGCTTTGTACCAGTACAAGTTGTGAATGTATCCTGGTATATAAACCACCTGTCGACGTTTGAATGAACCTCACCGACAAAAACGAACCCCTCGCCGAAACGCCCGCGCATGCGCTCGGGGAATTTATCCGCGCGCATCGCGAAAGGCTGTCGCCGCAGGCAGTCGGCCTCGCGGGCGGTCCGCGCCGCCGCACGCCCGGCCTGCGCCGGGAGGAAGTCGCGCAATTGTGCGGCGTGAGCCCGACCTGGTACACCTGGATCGAGCAGGGCCGTCCGGTGTCCGCTTCCGCCGATGCACTTGCGCGTATCGCCGTCGCGCTGCAGTTGTCGCGCGCCGAACGCGCGTATCTGTTCGAGCTCGCCGCCCAGCGCGACCCCGCCGAGCCCGATCCCGCCAGCCAGGACGCGCCCGCCGCGCTGCTGCAGACGGTCGCGCTGATCGGCGCACCGGCCTATGTGCTCGACCGCCAGTGGAACGCGCTGCGCTGGAACGAGCATGCGTCGGCGCTGTTCGTCGGCTGGCTGGACGGCGACCATGACCGCAATCTTCTGACCTACACGTTCACGTCGCCGGCGGCGCGCGCGCTGATCGTCGATTGGGAGACGCGCGCGCGACGCCTCGCCGCCGAATTCCGCGCCGATTCGATCCGCCATCTGAACGATGCGCCGACCCGCGCGCTCATCGACAGTCTGAGCGCCGCGAGCGACGCCTTCGCGCGCTTCTGGGCGTCGCAGGACGTGTTCGAGCGCGAAGGTGGCGAGCGCGCGTTCAATCACCCGTCGCGCGGGCCTGTCGTGTTCAATCAGATCACGTTCAAGCCGGCTCACCGGGAGGATCTGAAGCTGGTGATTCTCGTCGGGTCCGAATAGTCCCGAATGTTAAAATTTTCGACCTCTTGAAGCCGAATCGAAGCCAAACCCTCCGCTGAGAAAATCACCATGACGTCCCAACTCCACAAAAAAGGCGAAGCCTGGTCGGCTCGCTTCTCCGAGCCGATGTCGGAGCTCGTCAAGCGCTATACGTCGTCGGTGTTCTTCGACAATCGACTTGCGCTCGTCGACATTCAGGGCTCGCTCGCGCACGCGTCGATGCTCGCGGCGCAGAAGATCATCGGCGCCGAGGATCTTGCCGCCATCGAGCGCGGCATGACGCAGATCAAGGGCGAAATCGAGCGCGGCGAGTTCGAGTGGAAGCTGGATCTGGAAGACGTGCATCTGAACATCGAAGCGCGGCTGACGGCCTTGATCGGCGATGCCGGCAAACGCCTGCACACCGGCCGCTCGCGCAACGATCAGGTCGCAACGGATATCCGGCTGTGGCTGCGCGGCGAAATCGACCGTATCGGCGACTTGCTCAAGGATTTGCGTCTCGCGCTCATCGACATGGCCGAGAAGCATGCCGACACCATCATGCCGGGCTTCACGCATCTGCAAGTGGCGCAGCCGGTGACGTTCGGTCATCACCTTCTCGCCTACGTCGAGATGTTTTCGCGCGATGCCGAGCGCATGCGCGATCTGCGCCGTCGCGTGAACCGTCTGCCGCTGGGCGCGGCGGCGCTGGCCGGCACGAGCTATCCGATCGATCGTCACGCGGTCGCGAAGACGCTCGGCTTCGACGGCATCTGCACGAATTCGCTCGATGCCGTGTCCGACCGCGATTTCGCGATCGAATTCACCGCGGCGGCCGCGCTCGTCATGACGCACGTGTCGCGCTTCTCCGAAGAACTCGTGCTGTGGATGAGCCCGCGCGTCGGCTTCATCGATCTGGCGGACCGCTTCTGCACGGGTTCGTCGATCATGCCGCAGAAGAAGAACCCCGACGTGCCCGAGCTCGCGCGCGGCAAGACCGGCCGCGTGAACGGCCATCTCATGGCGCTGCTCACGCTGATGAAAGGCCAGCCGCTCGCGTACAACAAGGACAATCAGGAAGACAAGGAACCGCTGTTCGATACCGTCGATACGGTCGCGGACACGCTGCGCATCTTCGCGGAAATGGCGGCCGGCATCACCGTGAAGCCGCAAGCGATGCGCGCGGCGGCACTGCAAGGCTTCTCGACCGCCACCGATCTCGCGGATTACCTCGTGAAGCGCGGCCTGCCCTTCCGTGACGCGCACGAAGCGGTCGCGCATGCCGTGCGCATTTGCGTGGATCGCGAGTGCGATATCGCCGACCTGTCGCTCGAAGAAATGCGTCGCGAACTGCCGAACGTCGCACATCTGATCGGTGAGGACGTGTTCGAGTATCTGACGCTCGAGGGATCGGTCGCGAGCCGCAATCACCCAGGCGGCACCGCGCCGGATCAGGTGCGCGCGGCGGCGAAGGCGGCGCGCGCGGCGCTTTGATCGCATTGCCAGTCGTCACCTTTGCCTCGTGACATCGAGGGCCGTTCGCAAGGACGGCCTTTTTATTGCCGGACGCGGCGTCACGTCCCTGCTCGGCGCCCGGCATTTCCGAGATAATCGGATGTCACGCACTCGCGCTTATCGAAACGCTCCGTCATGATCATCCGCCCCGCGCTCAACTGGTTTCGACTGCTGTTCGTGTGGCGCGGCTCCGTCCTGCCGCAACTGCTGCCGCGCCTCGGGCTGATCTTCGCGCTGTCGGTGGCGGCGATCTTCATGCACGACCACATGCGCCACTATCCGATCGGGCTCGGCACGCCGCCGTTCGCGCTCGTGGGCATCGCGCTCGCCGTGTTTCTCGGGTTTCGCAATAGCGCGAGTTACGAGCGCTGGTGGGAAGGCCGGAAGCTGTGGGGAACGTTGCTCAATACGTCGCGCGCGCTGGCGCAGCAAGTGCTGTCGCTGCCGGCGCCTCCCGAGCGCGGTCAGTCGCATCGCTTCCTCGCGGCGCTCGGAGCACTGGCGCATGCGCTTCGACATCAGTTGCGCGGCACCGATGCGCTCGCCGATCTTGCTCCGCGATTGCCTTCCGAACTGCACGCGCGCGTCGCGGCGGCGAAATACCGGCCCGCGATGATTCTGCTCTGGCTCGGCGAGTGGGTCGCGGAACGCCGGCGCGAAGGCGCGCTCGACGGCTATGCGATGCTCGCGATTCAGCACAATCTGAACGCGCTTTCCGATGTGATCGGCGGATGCGAGCGCATTGCGAGCACGCCGCTGCCGTTTTCCTACTCGGTGATGATTCATCGCACGATCTATCTCTTCTGTGTGATGCTGCCGTTCGGGCTGGTCGATGGCGCGGGTGTGCTCACGCCGTTGTTCGCGCTGCTCGTCGCGTATGCGTTCATGGCGCTGGAAGCGATCGCCGCGCAGATCGAAGATCCGTTCGGACTCGAAGAGAACGACCTCGCGCTGAACGCGATGTGCGAGAGCATCGAGATCGCGCTGCATGATATGGCCGACGATGCCGAGTTCGCGATGCCGCCGGCTGCCGGCCCGACGTTGCAGCGAAAGTTCGTGATCGATTAACGGGCTCGCGACTTCGAGCATCCGAGCAGAAACTTCCGTCCCACAGA
>Ga0105251_10002654_pt1 | contig 13780 bp, 12 predicted proteins | sample KBSS64metaG_FD_80424 | JGI IMG/M metagenome (GOLD analysis project Ga0105251, IMG submission 80424) | Switchgrass rhizosphere microbial communities from Kellogg Biological Station, Michigan, USA - KBS S6-4 metaG | ecosystem: Host-associated > Plants > Roots > Rhizosphere > Soil | place...
TCAGCACCAGATCTTTCACCCGCAGGCCGCGTTTTTCCTGATAACGCAGCAGGGCGTCTTCGATGCCCAGCGAGTTGGTCTGCAGCGCCAGCGCCAGCACCACTGCGTCTTCCATCGCCGCGCAGCCGCCCTGGCCGATATCCGGGGTGGTGCTGTGGCCGGCGTCGCCCAGCAGCGCCACGCGGCCGCGCACCAGCCGCTCGAACGGCTCGATGTCATGGATCTCGATGCGGTTGGTGGCGGCGGGGTCGATGGCGGCAATCAGCTTTTGCACCGGTTCGGCCCAGCCGGCAAAGTAGCGCTGCAGATCGGCGCGTGCGCTGCTGCGGTCTTCCGCCAGCCCGGTCGGCAGCGGCATGTCGAAGAAAAAATAAAAGCGGCCGCCGGCGACCGGCATCAGCGACACCCGTTTGCCTTCGCCGACGAAGGTGGTCCACTGGTCCGCCGGCGCTATCGATTCATCAAGGGTCACCAACCCGTTCCAGTTGACGTAACCGGCGTAGCGGCGTTCCACCGCGTGGCCGAGCACGTAGGGGCGGATCGCCGAATGGGCGCCGTCGGCGGCGATCAGCATATCCCCGCTGGCCTGGCTGCCGTCTTCAAACCAGGCCATCACGCCGTCTGCGGTTTCCTCCATGCCGCACACGCGTTTGCCAAAGCGCACCCGATCGCGGCCATAGGTTTCCAGCAGCATCGCCTGCAGCTCGGCGCGGGCCACCGGGTAGGGGCGCTCGCCGACGCTGGCGATCAACGGATCCAGACTGAATCGCGTCAGGGTACGGCCGTGTAAATACTCCTGATAGGCCATGTAATGCAGCGGGCCGCCAAGCCGACGCAACGGCTCTTTCATGCCGAGATAATTCAGGCACTTCACGCCGTTCGGCCAAATGGAGATCGCCGCGCCCGCCGGGCGGATCTCCGTTACCGCTTCATAGACTTCGCTGTCGATGCCGATGCGCTTCAGGGCGATGGCGGCGCACAGGCCGCCGATGCCGCCGCCAATGACGATTGCTTTCATTTGGTTGTTCTCCTTTAATGGCCATAACCGGAAGCTGCAATTTTCGTACCAGCTCGCCGGGGCGGTGGCGCGCGGGCTGGCGCAGAGGGGCGGCCGCAAAGTGGTGCAGGCAATGAACGGCGATGGGGCAAGGCTATTTTTGCTGCCCGCTTCGGCTTTCAATTTACGGGGCGATGCCTGGCGCGATATGCTGGTTTTCTAACGGACTGCGCCAGACGAGGTCACCATGACAGACAACCAAGCCTTTGAACGCCAGAGCCTGGAAAATCTGCTGAGCTATTGGCGGCGCCACCGTCGCCTGCCGGGGGCGCGTTATTTGCCCGGGCCGACGGACAGCCTGTGCGACGTGAGCGGCGTCAGCGTGGGGCATCACACGCTGGACAGCGGCGAATGCCAGACCGGCGTGACCGCCATTATACCGCCGGGCGATCTGTTCCATCAGCCGTTGCCCTGCGGCAGCGCGGTGCTGAACGGCTTCGCCAAACCGCTCGGCCTGGTGCAGCTCAACGAACTGGGCGTGCTGCAAACGCCGATCCTGCTGAGCAACACTTTTGCGGTCGGCACCCTGTTTAACGCCATGGTGCGGCGCAGCTGCCGGCGTTACCCGCAGATCGGCCGCGGCAGCGCCACCATCAACCCGGTGGTGCTGGAATGCAACGACGGCTATCTCAACGATATTCAGGCCATGACGGTGCGTGAGGAGCACGTGTTCAGCGCGCTGGATAATCACTCGGCCGGCTTCGCTCGCGGCAGCGTCGGCGCTGGGCGCGGTATGAGCAGCTTCGGCCTGAAAGGGGGCATCGGCACCGCTTCGCGCTATTGCCCTGGCCTGGGGGCTACCCTGGGGGTATTGGTGCTGGCCAACTTCGGCACGCTGGAATCGCTCACGCTGAGCGGCGTGCGCGTCGGGCCGGCATTGGCTGCGCAATTGGCGGATCCGCCGCCGCAGGTGGACGCCGGTTCGGTCATTATCATCATCGCCTGCGATCGGGTGCTGGACAGCCGGCAACTTAGCCGCATCGCCAAACGCGCCGGGGCCGGGCTGGGCCGCGTGGGCAGCCACTGGGGGCACGGCTCCGGCGATATCGCGCTGGCGTTTTCCACCCGCCTGCAGGGAGCGGCGCTGCCGGATGAACGGCTGGAACCGCTGTTCGCCGCCGCGGCGGACGCCACTGAATACGCGGTGCTGGACGCCTTGCTGAGCGCCGAGGGCGTCAACGGCTTCCAGCAGCATTCGCGCGTTGCGCTGGGGCCGCTGCTCGATCGCCTGGCCGGCGACTATCTGAATTGACTGACCGATAGCCGGCGTTCAGGCAATCACAGGCGTTCGCGCTGGGTTAGCTGGATGGTCAGATTTTCAATGCGTTCGGCCATCTGCTTGGTCAGGGTGGTTAATTCGGTGTTTTGTTTCAACAGCGCCAGCAGCTGCTCGGATTGCTGTTCGACGAGGGTTTGCCGCTGCGCCATCGCCTCATCCAAATCTTCCCGGTGCTGCGCGTCGGTCAGCGCATGCGCCTGATCGCGTTCGGCCTGGCGGGTTTGCGCCAGCAGGATCAGGGGCGCGGCATAGGCGGCCTGCAGGCTGAACGCCAGGTTCAGCAGGATGAAAGGGTAAGGGTCAAATTTGGCGAAGCCCGCCAGGTTGAGGTAGATCCAGACGCCAACTATTAGCGTTTGCCCCACCAAAAAGGTCGGGGTACCGAAGAAACGGGCGAAAGCCTCGGCCTTCAAAGCAAACCACTGATCGCCAAAAGTATGGTTTAACTCTTTTAATGGACGATATAAACGAAATCTCTTGTTTTGCGACATGGCCTTAATGCCTATAAACGTTGCCGGTAAGACCTTTCTTATAGCACAGGTGCGCCTGCGTGCATTGGCGGGGGTTGCAGCGCACAGCGCACGATTCTCCAACGAAAAAAACCTGTCCATCATTAAGCTGTCTGAATAATAGGCTACGCTAACTATTAATCTGTTGCTCTATCTACCCAGGGCGCAGCCGACAATATTCCATAAGAAAATGATTCTGGCTGAACGCATTGACGCGGTTCGGCATTTTGGAGCTATGAGCAATGACCATATCGCAAGTCCCGCTTTCGCGGCGGCGGTTTATCGTCGGCGCCGGGGCGTTGGTGATCGGCGCGTATCTGCCGTCCACCGGCGCGCTGGCCCGGACGAACGCCGCAGCTGCGCCCGGCGCCGCGGCGTTTGATGCCAATGCCTTCGTGCAGATTGGCGCCGACGGCATCGTTACCGTTATCAGCAAACACACCGAAGTAGGCCAGGGCGTCTACACCGGAATGGCGACGCTGGTCGCCGAAGAGCTCGACGCCGATTGGGCCCAGGTGCGAGTGGTGGCCGCGCCGGTGGACACCGGCGTCTATAAAAACCTGGCGTTCGGATTCCAGGGCACCGGCGGTTCCAGTTCGGTGGCCAACGCCTATGAGCAGATGCGCCGCATGGGCGCAATGGCGCGCGCCATGCTGGTGCAGGCCGCGGCCCAGCAGTGGAAAACATCACCGCAGGAAATCAGCGTGCAGGCGGGCAAAATTAGCCATGCCGCCAGCGGGCGCGAAGCGGGCTTTGGCGAGTTCGCCGCGCTGGCCGCCACGCTGCCGCCGCCGGACCCGGCCAGCCTGCCGCTGAAGGATCCGGCCAACTTTACCCTGATAGGCAAGGCCAGCGGCCTGCATCGCGTCGACTCGCTGGCGAAAACCAACGGCAGCGCGCAGTTCTCGCAGGACATTCACGAACCGGACATGCTGACCGTTACCGTCAAAAAGCCGCCGCGCTTTGGCGGCAAGGTGGCCTCTTTTGACGCCAGCCGGGCGCTGGCGGTGCCGGGCGTAGTGGCGGTAAAACAGATCGACACCGGCGTGGCGGTCTACGCCAAAAACACCTGGGCGGCGATCCAGGGCCGTGACCGGCTGCGGGTGGAGTGGGACGACGCTCAGGCCGAGCGGCGCAACACGGCGGAAATTTTCGCCGAGTTCCGCCAGGTGGCGCAAAAAACCGGCGTGGTGGCGAAGAGCAAGGGTAAGCCGGACGAGATCTTCGATAAGGCCGACAAGGTTATCGAAGCCGAATACACTTTCCCCTATGTCGCCCATGCGCCGATGGAGCCGCTGGATGGCTATCTGTTCTGGGACGGCGAAAGCGTCAAGGCGCGCTATGGCTGCCAGATCCAAACCCTCGATCATAAGCAGCTGTGCGATCTGTTCCAGCTACCGCCGGAAAAGGTGCAAATCGAAACCATTTTGGCCGGCGGCAGCTTCGGCCGCCGCATCGATCTGGGCAACCCGAAACTGGGGCCGGATCTGGCGGCGGACATGGCGGCGGCGGCCAAGGGCATTGGGCCGGGGCACGGCGTGAAGGTGGTGTGGACGCGTGAGGACGACATCCGCAACGGCTGGTATCGCCCGATGATCCTGCACCGCCTGCGCGGCGCCATTCGCGGCGGCAAAGTGGTGGGCTGGACTGACACCGTGGTTGGCCACTCCTGGACGCGCAACAGCGCGATGGACGGGCTGGTGGTCAACGGCCTCGATCAGATGATGGTCGAAGGCGCCAGCGAGGTGCCGTATACCTTCGAAGCCTTCCGCTGCGACGCGCATATCGTGCCGGGCAAGGTGCCGACGACCTCGTTGCGTTCCGTCGCCAGCACCCATACCGGCCATGCGGTGGAGAGTTTCATCGATCAGCTGCTGCAGGAAACCGGGCAGGATCCGGTTGAGGGGCGTTTGGCGCTGATGGGCGACGCGCCGCGCGAGGCCGGCGTGCTGCGAGCGGTGGCCAAGGCCGCCAACTGGCAGGGCGCTGCGGTGGTGGATGGCCGCGCGCGCGGCGTGGGCGTCGCCAAGGCGTTCGACACCCGGGTGGCGCAGATCGCCGAAGTGTCGATCGGCGAAGGCGGCATTCCGCGAGTGCACAAGGTATGGTGCGCGGTGGACTGCGGCGTGGCGGTCAATCCGGACGTGATCCGCGCGCAGATTGAGGGCGGCATCGGCTATGGCCTGAGCATGGCGCTGTACGGCAACATCACGCTGAAAGACGGGGTGGTTGAGCAGTCCAACTTCAACAACTTCCGCCCGCTGCGCATTGACGAAATGCCGGAAATCGAGGTGATTATCGTGCCTTCGACCGAGAAGCCGACCGGCGTCGGCGAACTGGGCGTGCCGACCATCGCTCCGGCGGTGGGCAATGCGCTGGCGCTGCTTGGGCGGCCGCGCACCTCGCTCAGCCTGCCGTTACACCAACCCAACCGCGACGCCAGCGTCTGACAAGGAGAGAACAGCATGATTAGCTTAACCGTAAATGACCAGCCGCTGACGTTCGAGGGCGATCCCCATATGCCGCTGCTGTGGTTCTTGCGCGACGAGGCCGGGCTGACCGGCACCAAATTCGGCTGCGGCGTCGCCATGTGCGGCGCCTGTACCGTGCATCTGGACGGGGTGCCGGTGCGCTCCTGCATGACGCCGGTTTCCGCCGCGGTCGGCAAGAAAATCACCACCATCGAAGCCATTGGCGCCACGCCGGCGGGCAAGGCGGTGCAGGAGGCCTGGGTCAATCTGGACGTGGTGCAGTGCGGCTACTGCCAGTCTGGCCAGATCATGAGCGCCAGCGCGCTGCTGGCCCAGAGCAAAAACCCGAGCGATGCGGACATCGACGCGGCGATGAGCGGCAACGTCTGCCGCTGCGCTACCTATGTGCGCATTCGCGCCGCCATCCACCAGGCCGCCAAGGCGCTGGATTAGGGAGAGATGCGATGAGCAACGCCTTGAAAGGGCTGTTATGGCTGATTGTCGCCGTGGTGGTGGTGGCGGGCGGTTACGCGCTTTACACCCTGCTGCGGCCGACCGGCGCGGAACCTGCGGCGCCGATCGCCGGCGCGCCGGCCGGCATTACCGACAAACTGGCGCGCGGCGAATACCTGGCGCGCGCCGCCGACTGCGTGGCCTGCCACACCGCACCCGGCGGCACGCCGTTTGCCGGCGGCTTCGCCTTCAAGCTGCCGTTTGGCACCATTTACGGCACCAACATCACCGCCGATAAGGAGACCGGCATCGGCAACTGGAGCGACGAGCAGTTCGTGCGCGCGGTGCGCGAAGGCGTCGGCCCGCAGGGCAACCTGTACCCGGCGATGCCTTATACCTCGTACACCGGGCTGAGCCGCGACGACGTGCTGGCAATCAAAGCCTATCTGTTCAGCCTGCCGCCGGTGAAACAGGCCAACCCGCAAAATGACCTGTCGTTCCCGTTCAACCAGCGTTGGGGCATGAAGTTCTGGAACCTGGCGTTTTTCAACGAACAGCGTTTCGAGCCTAACCTCAATAAGGACGAACAGTGGAACCGCGGCGCCTATCTGGCGACGGCGCTGGGCCACTGCAGCGAGTGCCACACGCCGCGCAATCTGGGGTTTGGCATCAATCAGAGCAAAAACCTCAGCGGTGAGGTGGTCCAGGGCTGGTTTGCCGCCAACATCACGCCGGACAAGCAAACCGGCATCGGCAGTTGGAGCGAACAACAGCTGTCGCAATATCTGGCGACCGGTCATGCGGAAGGCCGCAGTAGCGCCGCCGGGCCAATGGCGGAAGCGGTGGAAAACAGCCTGCAGTTCCTGACGCCGGAAGATAACCTGGCGCTGGTGAAATACCTGCGGGATATCGAACCTATCGCCGGCGACAGCGCCGCCGCGGTGAACCTGCAGCCGAAGGGCGCCGTGTCTTCCAGCCCGGTGTTGCCGGGTGGGCAGGATCAGTCACTCGGCCGCCGGCTGTTCGCCGGTGACTGCAGCGGTTGCCACCAGTGGAACGGCCCGGGGCGGCAGAGCAAATACGCTTCGCTGGTCGGCAGCACGGCGGTGAACGATCCGCAGGGCCGCAGCGTGGTGCAGGCCATTCTCAAGGGCACGCGCATCAGCATTGGCGAACAGCATGAAGTGATGCCGGACTTCGGCAGCGCCTATTCCGATGAGGAAGTGGCAGCGGTCGCCAACTTTGTGGTCGGCCATTTTGGCGACAAACAGGGGACGGTCACGGCGAAGCAGGTGGCTGAACAGCGCAAACAGTAAAGAACCGGCGGCGAGGGGGCTGAATGCGCCCTCGCCGCTGCATCAGCTTCTGCGGCGCGACATCACCAGCTTGTCTTTTGGCCGCTCCCGCCAGTCGTCAGGTTGATTGTTGAAGTTATCCGCCAGCAGATAGGCCGGAGTTTTGGCCAGCCAGTCGGACAATGAGATATCCTGATAAACGCCGTTGTCCAGCACGATCAGCACTTTCAGATCCTCCTCGCCGATATTCTCGATGTAATGGCCGAAGCCCTGCGGCACGTAGCCGACGTCGGTAGGGGCATATTCCTCGGTCTGCGCGTGGCCGTGCGAGCTGAATACCGTCATCCTGCCCTTGCCGGAAATATAGTATTGCCATTCGTTGGCGTTTGGGTGCCAGTGTAATTCACGCACCGCGCCGGGCTTGACGATTTCGATAATGCCGGTGATGGTGGTGGAAATAGGAAACTCTTTTGAAGAAACCAGATGCACGCTGCCGGCGTCATTTTCAAAAAAAGGTTTTTTCTTCATTAATTCATAACGGTGATCCAACGGGGAATTATTCAGGCCGCCGTCGTTGGCGGGCAACGGCAATGCAGGCGGAACCGCGCCGCCGACAATATAGGCTTCACCCTGTTTGGCTTTTGAAAATACCGACGCCGGCATATTCACGCTTTTTTCCAATACTTCTTTCGGCATATGCGCCACCCAGTCGGTAATGCTGAAGGTGCCGAATTCAGAGAAGTGCCCGTTGTCGAAGGTCAAGACAAAATGCGCGCCATCCGCCAACGCCTGAATGGAGTGCCCGTAGCCCTTGGGGAAGTACCAAACGTCGCCGGGACCGAAGTCCGCCACCTCGCATTTGCCTTCAGGATCGATAATGGTGATGCGCGCGTGCCCCTCCAGCATAAATGCCCATTCGGCGGCTATCGCATGCCAGTGCAGTTCGCGCACGCCGCCCGGCTCCAGCGTCATGTCCACGCCGGCCACGCCTTCGGAGATCGGGAACTGCTCGACGGTGGCCTCGCGCGCCCAACCGCTGGGCAGGCTGCGTTTTTTGCTGTCGGTAAACTTGTACTTGTAGACGCTTTGCGCACCGGCGGGCGGCTGATAGCTGCTGGGGGGGACGATATTGCGGTGGTCGTCGGCGGCGGCGGATTTCATCATGCCGCCCATAACGCCGGCGGCGGCTGCGCTGACGGCAGAAACTTTCAATATGTCACGACGCGATAGCATAGGTTTTTCTCCATATAAATGGCGGGAGGTTTTTGCAGGTTTAAATAGGCTGCCGACGATGGGTAATGCGGCGGCCATTAAAGCGTAGCGGCTTGTTTTTATTATTTCCGTTTATTGTTGCAAGGTTTGTGTTACCAAATACGTTTTCGCTTTATTATTTATTCCGATCTTGATTAATCAAGCGGGTAAATTAATTTCAATCTCCAATTAAACTCAATAAATCTTAAACGGAATGCTTTTTTACCCGCCGTAATGGTTATTTTTGTTGCGAGAGTTGTCCGCTCTCGGGATATACCGCCTCGGCCACCAGTTGGCGAAAACGCTCGACTATCGGCGAGCTTTGGCTGCGGCGCAGCGCCAGATACAGCGGAGCGCTGAGCAGCGCGTCTTCGGCGATGGCGCGGTAAACGATGCCATCGCCGCCCAGCCGCCGCATGGAGGCCGGCACGATCGACAGCCCCAACCCGGCGCCGACCAGGCTGAGGGTGGCCGGCAGGCGCGGCGCTTCCTGCACGATGCGCGGGCTGAAACCGGCGCGGTGGCAGGCGGCCAGGATGGCGTCGTACAATCCCTGGCCCGCCGGGCGGCGGTAGAGAATAAACGCCTCGTGCGCCAGCGCGGTCAGCGGTAGCGGCTCCTGCGCGTCTGTCGCCAGCCGGTGGCCGAGCGGCAGGGCGGCGATCATCGGTTCGCTGAGCACCGGCTCGATGGTTAAGCCGGGGATGCCGCTGGCCGGCGAGCGCACGAAAGCGACGTCGAGCCGGTCGTCCATCAAGGCGTCCATCAGTTCACCGCTGCCGGCTTCCTCCAGCTGGGTGGTGATGCCCGGCAGAATGTCGCGATAGCGGCGCAGCAGGTTAGGCACGAAAGGGTGCAGCGCGGCGGAGCTGGTAAAACCGATGGCGATATGCCCCTGTTCACCGCGCGCAGCACGGCGCACCGCCTCGGTCAGGTGTTCGGCGCGGGCCAGCAGGGCGCGCGCCTCATCGAACAGCACGCCACCCGCTTCGGTGGCGCGCACGCCGCGCGGCAGGCGTTGCAGCAGCTTCACGCCCAGTTCGTCTTCCAGCCCCTGCAGCAGGCGCGTTAACGGCGGCTGCTGGATAAACAGCCGTTCGGCGGCGCGGGTGATATTGCCTTCTTCCACCACGGTGACAAACGCCCGCAGGCGACGCAGTTCGATCATAGCCATACCTCAAAGGTATCTTTAGTTGCTCTGGAATGCATTAGACATCATGGCACGGCGGCGCGCATGATACCAGCCATCAAAATAAGCGATGTGGAACGGCAATGTCTGAGTCTAATGCGGTAAAAACCCGGCCGGTGAGCGCGCCGGGCAACGGCGAACTGTTTCTGGGCTTTCTGTGGCTGGGGCTGATTGGTTTCGGCGGCGTGTTGCCGCTGGCGCGCAGCATGCTGGTGGAACAGCGGCGTTGGCTGAGCGGGGAACAGTTCACCGAGCTGTTGGGACTGTGTCAGTTTTTGCCCGGCGGCAACGTGATTAACCTGTCGGTGGCGGTGGGCATGGAGTTTCGCGGGCTGCGCGGCGCGCTGTGCGCACTGCTCGGGCTGATCAGCGCGCCGACGGCGATCGTGGTGGGGCTGGGCATGGTTTACGCCCGCTTTCAGAACGATCCGCACGTTCAGCATCTGTTCGCCGGGCTGGCGGCCGCGGCGGCCGGGCTGTTGCTGTCTACCGGCTTGAAAATGCTGCGGCCGCTGTGGGGGAAATGGCTGGCGTTGGCGATAGTCGCGCTGGCCCTGGTCGCCATCGCCTGGCTGCGCCTGCCGCTGCTGCCGACCATGCTGGTGCTGGCGCCGCTGAGCATTCTGCTGACGTGGAGGATGCCGTCATGACCGGCGTGCTGATCGCGCTGGCGATGATCTTTACCGAGCTTTCCCTGCTGGCGTTCGGCGGCGGCATGACCATACTGCCGGAGATGCAGCGCCAGGTGGTGGAGGTGCATCAGTGGATGAGCGCGCAGGAGTTCAGTGCGCTGTTCGCCATGGCGCAGGCCGCGCCGGGGCCGAATATGATGATCGTGCCGCTGATTGGCTGGCACGTTGCCGGCTGGGCCGGGCTGCTGGTGTCTTCCGTCGCCAAGTTTGGCCCGTCGTCGATCGTTACCCTGTTGGTGATGGGCGTCTGGCGGCGCTTTAAAGACCGCCCGTGGCGGCGCATCGTGCAGGCCGGGCTGGTGCCGGTGACGGTTGGCCTGGTGGCCGCCAGCGGGGTGTTGATCGCCGAAGCCTCGGCGCCAAGCTGGCCGCTGGCGGCGATCGTGGCGCTGGCTACTGCGCTCAGCATGAGCAAACGCATCCACCCGCTGTGGGTGCTGGCCGGCGGCGCCTTGCTTGGGTTGCTGATGGCCTGAGCGCCGTCAGCGCGGGGTCAGCACAAAGCGGGAAGGGCCGTTGCGGTCGATCAGTTCGTATCGTTTTGGCGCGGTCAACGCCAGGAAGGCCACCATGCCGCCTTCGGCGTTGGTCAGCGTCATGCCGTCCGGCGTCGGTCGCCAGGCGACGGGCGTCTCTTTCAGCGCCAGCGGCTGCAGGCACTGCGCTGAAGCGCTAAAACGAAAGGCGTTGGTGTTGGCCACGGTTTCATCGCTCAGCTCCACGTCACAGGCCTGGCTTTCGCCGCCAATGGCGGTCAGCTGCCAGCGGCCTTTCAACGCGGAAGGTTCCAGCAAAGGCAGCGAGCTGCCCAAAGCACTGCTGCACAATAAGCTCATAACGACTCCTGTCAGGGCGGCGCGGCATAACGCGCGCGTTGGGGAAAAGATCGGCATCGGTCACTCCTCTACGGCTCTCCGTAAACACCTTAGCACGTTCCCGGGGTGCCGGTGCGTTAAGGGTAAATCATTTTAAACATCGTTTATTCTGAATAAAAAAGCCAAACACCGGCTTAAAAAACGAGCTATTTATGATTTAATACTTATTAAATTTATTTAATTGATTGTTAACATTAATGTTTTGCAAGCAAACCATTTCAATGTTCGGTTAACGATGCTGCACCGCAGGCATGCGAACGCTGGCCTTATGGCTATACTGGACAACCGGAGGCGCGAGTTTCCATTAGAAACACTGATGAATAGTCTTACAAATTGAGTGGGTTCCTATTGTATACAAGGAGAATGCAATGAGCCGTAACGACAATGACATTTTGCAAGATGAAGAACAGTTCAGCAGCCTGGCGACCACATCCCCCAACGACCCTAACTATCAATTTTACTATCACCAACCCAACAGCATCTACGACGGCTACGGTTATGGCGCCATGTTTACCCTGGACAACGCCAACCTGTACAGCAACCAGCGCGGCGGCGCGCCTATCTTTAACCTCGGCAAAAACCGCGACAACTACAGCTTCGATCGCGCCGCCGATCAGCTGACTCGCCCTGGGTTAACGCACAACGGCGACGGCGTATACCATCAGGCGGCGGATCTGACCTATTCCTTTCTGACGCAGAGTGCGCTTGACCGCATCGGCCAGACCGGCAGCGGCGACAAGGGCCTGCAGCCGCTGACCCAGGCGGCGCAGGTGCAGGCGCTGAAATCGATGCAGGCCTGGGCGGACGTGGCGAACATCACCTTTACCGAGGCGAACTCCACCGATCTCAACCATCGGGCAGACATCACCTTCGCGTACTTCACCCAGCGTGCCGATGGCAGCCTGGCCGCCGGCAGCGGCCCGAAAGCCATCAACGCCTACGCCTACTATCCGCCGACGTCCCGGGCGGGCGTAGATAACAGCGATGCCGGTACGGTGTGGTTCAACAAAAACTTCCTTACTCATGAAGCGCCGGTGGCCGGCGACTTCAGCAGCCAGACCTTTACCCACGAGCTGGGCCATGCGCTGGGGCTGGCGCATCCGGGGGAATACGACGCCTCGAAGGGCAACCCAACCTACCAGGATGACGCCAGGTATTATCAGGATTCGCTGCAGTACTCGATCATGAGCTATTTTGACGCGTCTTATACCGGCGCCGATACCAAAGGGGTGTACGGCTATGGCCCGATGGTCGATGACATCGCGGCGATGCAGAAACTGTACGGCGCCAATATGAATACCCGCACCGGCGATACCGTTTACGGTTTCAACTCCAACACCGGCCGCGATTTCCTGACGGCGACGGCGGATAACGGCAAGCCGGTCAACTTTGCGGTCTGGGATGCCGGCGGCAACGACACGCTGGATTTTTCCGGCTACAGCCAGCAGCAACTGATCAATCTGAATGACGGCGCCTTTTCCAGCGTCGGCGGCGGCGCGCAGAACGTGGCCATCGCCCGCGGCGCGATCGTTGAGAACGCCATCGGCGGCAGCGGCCGCGACGTACTGATCGGCAACGATCAGGCCAACCTGCTGGCGGGCAACGCCGGTTCCGACGTGCTGTACGGCGGCCTGGGGGCCGACCATCTGTGGGGCGGCAAAGATGCCAACAACTTCACCGATTATTTTGTCTACCTCAACGCCAAAGAATCCACCACCGCGGCGTTCGACGTGATTGAGGACTTCGAACACGGCATCGACAAGATTGACCTCTCCGGGCTGCGCTTCAACGACAGCCTCAGCGCTTTGCGGTTTATCGACAGCGGCAGCAGCTTCAGCGGCCAGAAAGGCGATCTCCAGCTGAACTTCGACGCTTTTAACGGCACCACCGATCTGCTGTTGAATACGCAAGGCAACAGCTACGCCGCCGATTTCAAGATCCACGTGGTCGGCCAGGTCGAGCAGAGCGATATTTTGTTTGCCTGATCGGCTGAAGAGTCAGTGGTTATTTTCGCAAAGGGCCAGCAGGCCCTTTTTTATAAGAGCGACCATGAGTTTCTTTTCGCTGCAGCCGTTCGAGATCCGGCTGGAATGGGGGAGTCATGCCGTCGAGCTGCTGGCGCAGGACGTTGACTGCATCATCATCGTCGATGTGATGTTATTCTCCAGCTGTGTCAGTCTCGCGGCAGGCCGGGGCACGAGGATCTCCCCCTATCCGTGGAAAGACGCGTCGGCGGAGGCGTATGCCGCCGCCACTTACCGGGCGCTTGCGCCAAGCGCCTTGAGACAGTGCAGCTCGGCCCGTGAGTTGATCGAACGCGGGTTTTCCGCCGATGTAGATCTCTGTCTGGCCGTTGATGCGGATGAAAGCGCCTGCCGGTTGCAGGGCGATCATTTCATCTGCGTTTAACGCTTAAGGCTGCAGTGCTTTGATCAGCGCCTGGTTAAAGCGTTCGGGCTGTTCCATTTGCGGCGCATGGCCCAGCCCCGGGAACTCGATCAGGGTGGCGTGCGGGATCAGCTTCGCCGCCTGTTTGCCCAGCACCTCGTAGTGGCCAAGCGTCTCCTTAACCGCCGGCGGGGCGATGTCGCTGCCGATGGCGGTGGTGTCGGCGGTGCCGATCATCAGGGTGGTCGGCGTTTGCAGGTTTTTGAATTCGTAGTACACCGGCTGGGTGAAGATCATGTCGTAGATCAGCGCCGAGTTCCA
>Ga0105251_10002659_pt1 | contig 13774 bp, 8 predicted proteins | sample KBSS64metaG_FD_80424 | JGI IMG/M metagenome (GOLD analysis project Ga0105251, IMG submission 80424) | Switchgrass rhizosphere microbial communities from Kellogg Biological Station, Michigan, USA - KBS S6-4 metaG | ecosystem: Host-associated > Plants > Roots > Rhizosphere > Soil | place...
GCAATCACACAGGCACCGGTCAGCGTCGCCACGTCGATAACCACATCAGGTTCGAAGCGCTCAACGTAAGTCAACACATCGCACAGAACCAGGCGGCCTTCAGCGTCGGTGTTCAGCACTTCAACCGTCTGGCCGGACATCGTGGTCAGCACGTCGCCTGGGCGATAAGCACGGCCACCAGGCATGTTTTCACAGCCCGCCAGCACACCAATCACGTTAATCGGCAGATTCAGCTCTGCAACCATACGCATTACGCCGTATACGGATGCTGCACCGCACATGTCGTATTTCATCTCGTCCATGCCTTCGGCAGGTTTGATAGAAATACCGCCGGAGTCAAACGTCAGGCCTTTACCGACCAGCACGATTGGGCGCACATCAGGATCGGTGCTGCCTTTGTATTCAATAACCGACATCAGCGATTCGTTCTGGGAACCATCACCCACCGCGAGGTAGGAATGCATACCCAGCTCTTTCATCTGCTGTTCGCCAATCACGCGAGTGACCACGTTTTTGCTGAAAGCATCCGCTAACTGGCGCGCTTGAGAAGCCAGGTACGCAGGGTTACAGATGTTTGGTGGCATATTGCCCAAATCTTTCGCGGCTTTAATGCCAGCGGCAATTGCCAGGCCGTGCTGAATCGCACGTTCACCACTCGTCAGTTCGCGGCGGGTTGGCACGTTAAAGACCATTTTACGCAGCGGGCGGCGTGGCTCGCTTTTGTTAGTTTTTAACTGGTCGAAGCTATACAAAGACTCTTTTGCCGTTTCTACTGCCTGGCGTACTTTCCAATAAGTGTTACGGCCTTTAACGTGCAGTTCGGTCAGGAAGCATACGGCTTCCATTGAACCGGTATCGTTCAGAGTATTAATGGTTTTCTGGATAACTTGCTTATACTGACGTTCATCCAGTTCACGCTCTTTGCCACACCCAATCAGTAGAATGCGCTCTGAGAGGACGTTTGGAACGTGGTGGAGCAACAAAGTTTGACCGGGTTTCCCCTCGAGTTCACCACGGCGCAAAAGCGCGCTGATGTAGCCATCGCTGATTTTATCGAGTTGTTCGGCGACCGGGGACAGGCGACGCGGTTCAAAGACTCCCACAACGATGCAGGCACTACGCTGTTTCTCGGGACTACCGCTTTTTACACTGAACTCCATGCACTACGCTCCTGAATCTTAAAGACAACGGCGGTGGCTACAGCTAGAATTGCAAGCTTTCGTAACTCATCTCCGCGGTTGCGATGACTTCGTGTTAATCTTACGAGTATGTTTTTTACGGTTTCGGCAACGTCATTTAAATCACCCTGCGCCAGTATTATGCCGGGCTTTTTAATCTTAGCGATGTTTTCGACGACTCAAGAGAATAAATGACGTATAAGCGATGAAACAAGCGATTTTCCTGCAAAAAGACTCGTTTTCACAGGCGTATTTAATGTGATTATCATAAGATATCTGGTTCGGGAGACGCTCAAAAGCCAACTTGCGATCCTCTTCATCCTGCTACTGATCTTCTTTTGTCAGAAGCTGGTCAGGATTCTCGGGGCGGCGGTTGACGGCGATATTCCGACAAACCTCGTACTTTCTTTGTTAGGACTTGGTGTGCCTGAAATGGCGCAGCTTATCCTTCCACTTAGCCTTTTCCTTGCGCTGCTTATGACGCTAGGTCGACTGTATACCGAAAGTGAAATCACGGTAATGCATGCCTGCGGTTTGAGTAAAGCTGTGCTGATCAAAGCTGCAATGATCCTCGCACTCTTTACCGGTGCAATTGCAACAGTCAACGTAATGTGGCTTGGGCCGTGGTCTTCTCGTCATCAGGACGAAGTATTGGCAGAGGCCAAAGCTAACCCTGGTATGGCTGCACTTGCTCAAGGGCAATTCCAGCAAGCGACCGACGGCAACTCAGTTTTATTCATTGAAAGCGTTGACGGCTCAAGTTTTAAAGACGTTTTCCTGGCTCAGTTGCGCCCGAAAGGTAATGCACGTCCATCGGTAGTGGTTGCGGATTCCGGCCATTTATCCCAACGCCCAGACGGTTCGCAGGTTGTGACGCTTAATACCGGTACTCGTTTTGAAGGTACGGCATTGCTGCGCGATTTCCGTATTACTGACTTCCAGGATTATCAGGCGGTTGTCGGGCACCAGACGGTGGCGCTTGACCCTGAAGATTCCAGTCAGATGTACATGAAAGCACTGTGGACTAATGATGCGCCAAATGCTCGCGCTGAACTGCACTGGCGTCTTACGCTCATCATGGCCGTTGTCATTATGGCATTGATGGTGGTGCCATTAAGTGTGGTGAACCCACGGCAGGGGCGCGTGCTTTCAATGCTTCCGGCGATGTTGTTGTATCTGATTTTCTTCCTGCTTCAGACCTCGCTGAAATCGAATGCGGCGAAGGGGAAAATCGATCCGATGATCTGGCTGTGGTTGGTTAACCTGGTCTATTTTGCCATCGCGATTGTCCTCAACGTGTGGGATACGGTGCCGATGCGCCGGCTACGTGCAAGCTTTAGCAGAACACGAGGAGCGGCATAAATGTTTGGTGTTCTCGACCGTTATATCGGTAAAACCATCTTTACCACCATCATGATGACACTCTTCATGCTGGTGTCGCTGTCGGGCATTATTAAGTTTGTCGACCAGTTGAAAAAGGCCGGGCAGGGTAGCTATTCAGCAATGGGCGCAGGTGTATATACCGTCCTTAGCATTCCAAAAGATATCCAGATCTTCTTCCCGATGGCGGCACTGCTTGGTGCTCTGCTTGGGTTGGGGATGCTGGCGCAACGTAGTGAACTGGTGGTGATGCAAGCTTCTGGTTTTACGCGTATGCAAATCGCGCTGTCAGTGATGAAAACGGCTATTCCGTTGGTGTTACTGACCATGGCGATTGGTGAATGGGTTGCTCCGCAAGGCGAACAAATGGCCCGTAACTACCGTGCACAACAGATGTATGGCGGTTCTTTGCTGACAACTCAGCAAGGCTTGTGGGCTAAAGATGGCCACAGTTTTGTCTATATCGAACGCGTGAAAGGCGATAACGATTTGGCGGGCGTGAGTATTTATAGTTTTAACAAAGAGCGTCGTCTGCAATCTGTTCGTTATGCGGCATCGGCCCAGTACGATGTGGAACATAAGGTATGGCGTTTGTCACAGGTTGATGAGTCAAACCTGACAAATGAGAAGCAAATTACCGGTGCTCAAACGGTTAGCGGTGAGTGGAAAACCAACCTGACCCCAGACAAACTAGGTGTGGTGGCGTTGGACCCGGACGCGCTTTCTATCAGCGGTCTGCACAATTATGTGAAATACCTGAAATCCAGTGGCCAGGATGCCGGGCGTTACCAGCTCAATATGTGGAGCAAAATCTTTGCGCCGCTCTCCGTTGCGGTAATGATGCTGATGGCCCTGTCATTCATCTTTGGCCCACTGCGTAGCGTGCCAATGGGTGTGCGGGTTGTCACTGGTATCAGCTTTGGCTTCGTCTTCTACGTGCTTGACCAAATCTTTGGCCCGCTAAGCCTCGTTTACAGCATCCCGCCGATTTTGGGTGCGTTGTTACCAAGTGCGACGTTCTTCCTTATCAGTCTGTGGATGATGATGAAGCGCTCCGGCTAATAATACCCTTCATACTTCAAGCTGCAGCTGCGTTGGCTGCACTCGCAAACCCCAGTCACTTACTTATGTAAGCTCCTGGGGATTTGCTCTCTTGCCGCCTTGCTGCAACTCGAATTATTTTGGATATATACCCGTCATACTTCGAGTTGCAGGGGTGTTGGCCGCACTCACTTACCCCAGTCCCTTACTTGTGTAAGCTCCTGGGGATTTGCTCTCTTGCCGCCTTGCTGCAACTCGAATTATTTTGGGTATAGATAGTTAACGTGTAGAAATCACCGTTTACGCCCCCCCATAATACTGCCTAAAACTCCGCGAATAATTTGATTCGTTACCTGGCGTGCCGCACTTTTCGCCATGGTTTGCACGACGCCATCGTTCTTGCCGCCACGTGGCCCTGTGGTGCCAAAAAGAATATCTTTCAGTCCGCCTAGAATACCGCTATCAACCTCTACAGCTTCACCTTTAGCAGGTGGTGCATTTTGTTGCTCACCAGCGGTCTGAACGCCTTTTTGCAAACGCTCATACGCCGATTCCCTGTCGACTGTTTCATCGTATTTGCCGTACAGCGGTGAGTGGTTCAAAAGCCCGTTGCGTTCATCGTCAGTGACCGGTCCCATGCGTGAGCAAGGGGCGATAACCATGGCTCGCTCAACCACCGTCGGGCTGCCTTTTTCATCCAGCAAAGAGATTAGCGCCTCACCAGTACCTAACTCCTGAATCGCTTTTTCGGTATCGAATTTTGGATTGGCCCGCATGGTTTGTGCCGCCGTTTTCACTGCTTTCTGATCTTTAGGCGTAAAGGCACGCAGCGCATGTTGAATGCGGTTTCCGAGCTGGCCGAGCACGGTGTCTGGAATATCAGATGGGTTTTGGGAAACAAAATAGACCCCAACGCCTTTGGAGCGAATCAGGCGAATAACCTGCTCGATTTTGTCCAACAATACCTGTGGGGCATCGTTAAACAACAGATGCGCTTCGTCGAAGAAGAACACCAGTTTTGGTTTTTCCAGGTCGCCCGCTTCAGGTAATTGCTCATAGATTTCAGAAAGCATCCACAATAGGCTGGCGGCGTAAAGTTTGGGCATCTGATAGAGCTTTTCGGCCGATAGAATATTGATAATTCCTTTACCATTAGCATCAGTGCGCATCCAGTCTTTGATATCCAGCATCGGTTCGCCAAAGAAATATTCTGCTCCCTGTTGCTCAAGCTGCAACAGCCCACGCTGAATGGCGCCGATGGAAGCACTGCTAATGTTGCCATACTGATTCTGGAACGATTTTGCGTTATCGCCGATGTACTGCGTCGCCGCGCGCAGATCTTTAAAATCGAGCAGCAATAGACCCTGATCGTCGGCAATGCGGAAGATGATTTGCAGTACACCGGACTGGACTTCATTGAGGTTGAGCAGGCGTGAAAGTAGCAATGGGCCAAGGTCGGAAACCGTTGCTCGCACCGGGTGGCCTTTTTCGCCAAAAATATCCCACAAGACAACTGGATTGCAATGAGGTGACCAGTCAGTCACGCCAATTTTGGCAAGCCTTGCGAGCAGTTTTTCGGATTCAGCGCCTTCTTGCGCAATACCCGTGAGGTCGCCTTTTACATCAGCCATAAATACTGGCACACCGATTTCTGAAAATGACTCGGCCAATTTTTGCAGCGTGACGGTTTTACCCGTGCCTGTAGCCCCGGTGATTAGCCCGTGACGGTTTGCCATGTTGGGCAACAGATGCAGTTCTTGTTCGGTGGTTCTGGCAATCAGGAGCGGCGCAGTCATGGTGATTTTCCTGTGGCAACATTTCCATAAGCATAGCAAGTGGATAGGGAACGTCATCACGCAAAAATCCTGGTTTGCGGCAGCTCTCGCAGCAAAGGCTATGCTTTGCATATGTATTACTTATTGTTGGGAAACTATGTCCAGATTCTTCTTTAATGACCGTCAGCAAATGGTCAACGATGCCATCGAAGGCGTCATCATCAGCTCTCGTTTTCATAACCTGGCTCGGCTAGATACCGACCCCGCTATTCGTGTGGTGGTACGTAAAGACTGGAATAAAAGCAAGGTAGCGATTATTTCTGGCGGTGGCTCGGGCCATGAACCCGCGCACGCAGGCTTTGTTGGTAAGGGAATGCTCACCGCTGCGGTATGTGGCGACCTATTCGCGTCACCGAGCGTGGATGCGGTATTAAACGCCATTGTGGCCGTTACCGGTGACCGCGGTTGCCTGCTTATCGTCAAAAATTATACCGGTGACCGCCTGAATTTCGGACTCGCAGCGGAGAAAGCCAAAAAACACGGACTGAAAGTTGAGATGGTTATTGTGGGTGACGATATTTCTCTGCCCGATAACAAGCAGCCGCGTGGAATTGCCGGGACGGTACTGGTACACAAAATTGCGGGCTTTGCCGCAGAGCAGGGGAAATCATTGAGTGATGTTCGAGACATCGCGCAAAGTGCCTGCGATAGCATTGCCAGCATGGGTGTCGCCATGCAAACCTGCAACCTTCCCGAGCAAAACGAGGAAGAAGGGCGCATCAAAAGCGGTCACGTTGAGTTAGGGCTGGGTATTCACGGCGAACCCGGAGCAAGCACCGTTGCCAGCCAGAACAGCCAGGAAACAGCGGCGACGCTGGTAAAACATTTGCGTAAGAAAACCGGTAAAGAAGCAAGACTGGCGGTGCTGGTAAACAACCTGGGCGGAGTTTCATCGTTAGAAATGGCCATCCTGACTAAAGAGTTGGTGCATTCAGAAATGAAAGAGCAAATCGACTATTTGATTGGCCCTGCACCGCTGGTTACCGCGCTCGATATGAAAGGGTTTTCGCTGTCGGCCATTGCTCTGAATGAGACATTTATTAAAGCGTTGCAGGCGGATGTCGAAACCGCAGGCTGGCACCCGATGGTAAAACTCCACGCGATGCCGATGCAAAAACATAGTGTCATTCACGCGGGAACGCAGGCAAAACCGTCGGAAAACGACACGGTTAAAGCATTGGTCTGCCGCATCACGAAGACGCTTATTGAGCAGGAAAAAGTGTTGAATGCCCTGGATGCTAAAGTTGGGGATGGCGACACGGGCTCCACCTTTGCACAGGGTGCGCGGGATATCGCGCAGCTTAACGATGACGGAAAGCTGCCATTAAATGATACCGCAGCACTATTGGAGTTAGTCGGAGAACGCCTGGCAACAGTCATGGGTGGTTCAAGCGGCGTGCTGATGTCTATTTTCTTCACGGCTGCCGGGCAAAAAGTCGCTAAAAAGCAAAAGATTGCAGATGCGTTATTGTTTGGCCTCGATCAAATGAAACGTTACGGCGGGGCCGATCTTGGCGATCGTACGTTGATAGACGCATTACAACCGGCGCTTGAAGCCTTGAAAGATAGCGATCTGAAGGCTGCTGTGAAGGCTGCGCAAGATGGTGCTGAGGCAACGGCGCAAATGCACAAAGCCAATGCCGGGCGTTCTTCTTACGTGAATAGCGACAACCTGAAAGGGGTCAAAGATCCTGGTGCTGTGGCGATTGCTGCGGTCTTTGCCGGGTTGAAGTAATGGCATCGTGATTGTGTCGGATGTCGCTGGCGCTAATCCGACCTACAATTGCATGATTTGGCAGGAGATAGATGTTGCTCAAGCCTGCCCGTTCAATGCCATCTGCGTTAACCAAAGCCGTGTATCAAACTCCAACTGGTGATATTGCGGCTCCATATGGCAGCACAGCGAATAGAATGCTTTGTTGTGGTCTTTCTCTTTCAGGTGAGCCAGCTCGTGAACCACAATCATGCGTAAAAAGGCTTCTGGCCCATTCTTAAATACCGTCGCGACACGAATCTCCGCTTTAGCTTTCAGCTTGTTCCCCTGAACGCGTGACACTGCCGTGTGTAAGCCCAGTGCATTATTTAGCACGTGGATCTTGCTGTCATAAGCCACTTTATTCACGGGTGGTGCATTGCGTAGATACTGGTTTTTCAGATTTTGCGTCCACGCATACAACGCTTTATCGGTGGTGATGTTATGCGTATCCGGATACCTTTTTTGCAGCACCTCGCCCAGACGTTGTTCCGCAATTAATGTTCTGACCTGTGCGAGCAAATGCTCGGGATAGCCTTGTAGGTAGGTTAAATTGCTCATTAGATCTCGCTCGCTCGACGTCTTTCAAAAGGCAGTTGCGCAGTTTGAGGAAAAAAAAGGGTATACTCACGCCCCCATTCGGGGATAACGCCGAAATTTTACCATCCAGGAGGGCCGATGAGCCAATTAGACAACGGTTTCCGTTCACTGACACTAAAACGTTTTCCAGAAACGGATGACGTTAACCCACTACAGGCGTGGGAAGCTGCCGATGATTATCTTTTGCAGCAACTGGACGAAATCGAAATCAGTGGCCCGGTCCTGATTTTTAACGACACTTTCGGGGCGCTGTCTTGCGTGCTGGCTGAACACAAGCCATACAGCATAAGTGACTCGTATCTTAGCGAATTGGCTATCCGTGAGAACTTGCGTGAGAACGGCATCGTTGAATCCAACGTAACGTTCCTTGATAGCACCGTTAAATACCCGGAAGCGCCAGCAGTGGTTCTGATTAAGATCCCTAAAACGCTGGCACTGCTTGAGCAACAGCTTCGTGCTTTGCGCCATGTTGTGACCCCTGAAACACGTATTATCGCGGGTGCAAAAACGCGTGATATTCACAACTCAACTATCGAGTTGTTTGAAAAAATTCTTGGGCCAACCACCACCACACTTGCGTGGAAAAAAGCGCGTCTGATCAACACGACTTTCAATGCTCCGGCAATTAAAGAAGTACCCGAAACGCTGAACTGGAAACTGGAAGGCACGCCGTGGACGATTCATAACCACGCTAACGTCTTTTCCCGTACCGGTCTGGATATTGGCGCGCGCTTCTTTATCGAAAACCTGCCGACAGGCCTTGAAGGCGAAATCGTTGATTTAGGTTGCGGTAACGGCGTGGTCGGTTTGCACTTGCTTGAGCAAAACCCGGAAGCGAACGTGGTATTTGTTGATGAATCACCGATGGCCGTTGCTTCAAGCCGCCTGAACGTTGAGACCAACATGCCAGAAAACCTGGACCGTTGTGAGTTTATGATCAACAACGCATTGTCCGGTGTTGAGCCATACCGCTTTAACACTATTCTGTGCAACCCACCGTTCCACCAGCAGCATGCCCTGACCGATCAGGTCGCGTGGGAAATGTTCCACCATGCGCGTCGTTGCCTGCAAAATGGCGGCGAGCTGTACATCGTTGCTAACCGCCATCTGGATTACTACCACAAACTGAAGAAGATCTTCGGTAACTGTGACACCGTGGCTACGAACAAGAAGTTCGTCGTATTAAAAGCCGTGAAACTAGGCCGTCTTCGCTAAATTTCCAGCGCTAAACGGGTGCCCTGCGCGATTGCGCGCCGGGCATCCAGTTCCATCGCCACATCCGCTCCACCAATCAAATGCAGTGTTTTCCCCAGTTCACGCAGCGGCTCGGCCAGTTCACGACGTGAATCTTGCCCGGCACAGATAATCACGTTATCCACCGCCAGCGTCTGTGGCTCTCCACCGACCGTAATATGCAGCCCTTCATCGTCAATTCGTTCGTAAGTCACACCTGCCACCATTTTCACGCCACGCGCTAACAGCGTTGTGCGATGGATCCAGCCTGTTGTTTTGCCCAACCCTTCGCCTGGCTTACTGGTTTTGCGCTGTAGCATTACAATCTGACGTGGGCTTTTATGCAGATGTACACCTTCCGGGCGCAAACCCCCCGCATGTTGCAGGCTAGTGTCGATACCCCATTCCACGCAAAACTCTGCGATGTTCTGGCTGGTGGATTCCCCTTCCTGACTTAAATACATCGCGGTATCAAAACCAATTCCGCCAGCACCGATGATTGCCACACGGTTACCCACTGGTGCTTTCTCGCGTAACACATCGATGTAATTGAGCACTTTAGGGTGCATGATGCCGTCAATAAGCGGCAGGCGTGGCTCGATGCCGCAGGCGAGAATAACCTCGTCGAACTCTTTGAGCATTGGCGCGGTGACGTACTGATTAAGGCGAACTTCAACGCCCGTCAGCCCCAACATGCGGCGGTAATAGCGCAGGGTTTCGTAAAATTCCTCTTTGCCGGGGATCTGCTTGGCAATATTAAACTGCCCACCGATTTCTGAAGCGGCATCGAATAATGTCACTTTGTGGCCACGTGCCGCGGCGTTGATAGCAAAAGCGAGTCCTGCGGGCCCGGCTCCCACCACTGCCAGATTTTTAAGCACGGCGGCAGGTACAACAGGCATTTTGGTTTCATGGCAGGCGCGCGGGTTTACCAGGCAAGAAGTGACTTTGCCGAGGAAAATCTGATCCAGGCATGCCTGATTACAGCCGATGCAGGTGTTGATCTCATCTTCACGCCCTTGCTGGGCTTTGGAAACAAACTCGGCATCGGCGAGGAATGGCCGCGCCATTGACACCATATCGGCATCACCTTCGGCAAGGATCTTTTCGGCTGTTTGCGGATCGTTAATTCGGTTGGTGGTGACCAATGGGATAGAAACCTGGCCTTTGAGTTTGCGGGTCACCCAGCTAAATGCGCCGCGTGGCACAGGTGTTGCGATGGTTGGAATACGCGCCTCGTGCCAGCCAATACCCGTGTTAATCAGCGTCGCGCCTGCATTTTCAATGGCTTTGGCAAGCTGAACAGCTTCTTCAAAAGTACCGCCACCCTCTACTAAATCGAGCATCGACAGGCGGTAAATAATTATGAAATTAGCCCCCACTTTTTCACGAACCGTGCGTACCACTTCAATGGCAAAACGCATGCGTCGAGTGTAATCGCCACCCCACTCATCATCGCGCTGGTTGGTTCTTGCGGCCAGAAACTGGTTAATCAAATAGCCTTCGGAACCCATGATTTCCACGCCGTCATATCCGGCTTGCTTCGCAAGGCTCGCGCACTGAGCAAACTCTTCAATCAGCGTGAGGATTTCATCATGGGTCAATGCATGAGGCTTAAAGCGGTTAATCGGAGCCTGAATAGCGGAAGGGGCGACTGGGTTTGGCTGGTAGCTGTAGCGCCCAGTGTGCAGGATTTGCAGGGCAATTTTCCCGCCTTCACGGTGCACGGCGTCGGTCACGACCTGGTGATAAGCAAGTTGGCTTTCATTGTTGAGCACAGCACCGCTTTCCACGCCAACACCTGAAGGGGAAGGGGCAATGCCGCCAGTCACAATCAATGCCACACCGTGACGCGCACGCTCGGCATAAAAGGCGGCTAAACGTTCGGCGCCATTCGGATGTTCTTCAAGTCCGGTATGCATCGAACCCATCAGCACACGGTTTTTAAGCTGGGTGAAACCCAGATCTAGCGGGGCAAACAGCGACGGATAGCTCATATTCTCTTCCTACAGGGTCATTATTATTATGTGGTCGGATGAGTTAGTAATTTAGCGGGATGTAGCGTAAATGTGGGAAAGTTGTCTGATGATTGTGACGTGATTCAAAGAACGATGAGGTTTTTCCTCTCCTGCAACGCAGCCTTGCGATTGCTCTCAGTTATGAATTTACGTTTACGTATGCATAAATATCGTTAAAAAAAATGAGGGTAATATATATCTATATTTTTATATTTTTATGATGAATACATTATCGTTCTATTTTGATTTTTATTTATTCGAATGTGATAAAGCTATGATTCTGGCACTTAATATTTTGAGGTGAAAAATTAAAATTGTTATTTTGTTTTCGCTGTAATTAAAGCTAGAGCAGTGATTTATTTTATTCTCTACATATTAGAATGCTCTGATGTATTCATGAGGATTATATAAAATATTCATTTATAAGGATGTATGATGCGTATGAAAATAAAATTGTTAGCATTGTTTACGAGTGCGGTAATATCCGGTGGAGCTATGGCCTCAAACAATGAACGTGCATTAGAACAACGTCTTGATCAGTTAGAACAAAGGCTTATAGCCGCTGAAAAACGTGCATCCACAGCCGAATCAGAAATTCAAAAAATAAAATCTACACCAGCACCCGTTACTACTCCTGTAACTGTTGTTAGTGAGCAATCTGTTAATAGTAAAACCGATAATCAATCACCAAAATTACAATTAACGGGGTACGGGGATTTAAAAATTTATGGCGATGTGGAATTTAATATGGATGCCGCCAGCCGCAGTAATGGTCTGACATCTATGCGTCGTAGTGCCAATACTAACTGGGCAGATGGTAATAACGAACGCTGGGATATTAATGGTCGTTTACTGCTTGGGTTTGATGGTTATCGCCGAATGGATGACGGCAAATTTGCAGGTTTCACTGCGCAACCATTGGCAGACTTAACCGGGCATATGAATCTTGATGATGCAGCGTTCTTCTTTGGCCAGGAAAATGACTGGAAAATTAAGGTCGGGCGTTTCGAAGCCTACGATATGTTCCCGCTTAACCAGGATACCTTTGTCGAGTACTCGGGCAATACTGCAAATGATCTTTACGGTGATGGCTACGGCTATATCTACATGATGAAAGAAGGGCGTGGGCGTAGTGATTCTGGCGGCAACTTCCTGATGAGTAAAACAATCGATAACTGGTATTTTGAGTTGAATACCTTGCTGGAAGACGGCACCTCGCTCTACCAGGACAAGGAATATCATGGTAACGATTTGACTAAAGATAAGAATGTCGCTTATCTGCGTCCGGTTATTTCCTGGTCGCAAGATGCATTCTCGGTTGCTGCCGCGATGGAAGCCCAGGTGGTTAGCAATGCTTACGGATATTATGATGCTAATGGTAAGTTGGTCGATCAATCTGACCGTACCGGTTATGGCTTGACCATGACGTGGAACGGGCTGAAAAACGATCCGGATAACGGCATCGTTGCTAACTTCAATACTGCTTACCTCGACGCCGCCGATGAAACCGATTTCACCGCAGGTGTCAACGCACTGTGGCAGCGCTTCGAATTGGGCTATATCTACGCCCACAACGACATTGATAAGTTTGATGTTAACTCAGCGATGGGTACCTGTGACGACGATTGCTGGATAACCAATGCCGGGACATACGATATTCATACCATTCATAGTTCGTACCAATTCCCGAATGTGATGGGCATGAAGAACTTTAATATTTATCTCGGGACTTATGTGTCGTGGGTTAGCGCTGATCATGACGGCAGTGATGGCGACGACAACACACGCTACGGTGGACGTGTGAGATTTAAATATTATTTCTAATGTGAATTAAGTACGCCCTCACCCTAAGCCTCTCTTCCGTGAGAGGTTATTATTCGGTATTACCCCTCAAGAAGAGAGTCGGGGTGAGGGTGGCATGACCAGGCCTGGGGCCTGCCACATAGAAGTGGTTAAACCGCTATCCACCAATGTGAGCTGATCGGCATATACCTTCGTCCATTTACGTTTCATCTCGTCGTATAGTTCACGGTGCGCTCGATTTGGTATGAATTCGCGTTGCCATTGCACAAGGCGCTCACCTGCTTCAGCAAGGTCGTTAAACAACCCAGCACCTACGCCTGCGGCAATAGCACAACCGAGTGCCGTCGCCTCTTTAACGACAGGCACGCGCACTGGTAAGCCTGTTACATCACTCAGGATCTGGCTCCACAAAGCGCCTTTAGAACCACCACCTGCAAAAACCAATGATTCAAACTGGATGCCGGAAAAACCAGAAATCTGCTCAAGATTGCATGCTGAAACAATCGCAGCATTCTCTTCTAGCGCACGGAAGAGTGTCGCTTTATTGCATTTTTCGGGGTCGATTGAGAGGTTAATAAACGACGGTGCTGCGTGATACCACTGTTTGAAATGCATCGCATCGGAGAAAATTGGCATCACGCCGTGAGAGCCCGCAGGAACTCGCGCAGCCATATCTTCGAGCAGGGAGTAAGTGTCCACGCCAAGCCTTTCTGCCAGCAGTTTTTCTTCGGCGCAGAAAGCATCCCGGAACCAACGCATCGTCAGGCCGGTAAAGAAGCTGATGGATTCCGCCTGCACCATGTTGCTGATGACATGCGGATTAATGCGGATATTCATCTCCGGATCGGTTTTGATAGCGGGCAGGTTCACCACTTGCTGCCAGAATGTACCCCCCAATACTGCCGCCTGCCCGGCACGTACTACGCCAAGACC
>Ga0105251_10002667_pt1 | contig 13752 bp, 10 predicted proteins | sample KBSS64metaG_FD_80424 | JGI IMG/M metagenome (GOLD analysis project Ga0105251, IMG submission 80424) | Switchgrass rhizosphere microbial communities from Kellogg Biological Station, Michigan, USA - KBS S6-4 metaG | ecosystem: Host-associated > Plants > Roots > Rhizosphere > Soil | place...
CCTCACCCACCAGGGCAGCTTGCACGGCTATGAAACCCAGTTGCGGCGCAAGGATGGCAGCCATCTCGACGTGCTGATGAACCTGCTGCTCAAGCCCGACCAGGAAGGGCTGGTGGAAGGATTCGTCGCCGACATCACCGAACGCAAACTCGCCCAGCAACGCCTGCAGCAACTCAACGACGAACTGGAACAGCGCGTGACCGCGCGCACCGATGAGCTGTTGGAAGCCAACCGCAACCTGCAACAGCAAATCACCCAGCGTAAGCAGATCGCCAAGGCCTTGCGCGACGCCCGTGACGCCGCCCAGGCCGCCAATCACAGCAAGGACAAATACCTCGCTGCCGCCAGTCACGACCTGCTGCAACCCCTCAACGCCGCACGGTTGCTGATCTCCACCTTGCGTGAGCGCAAGCTGCCCGAGGTCGAGCAGGTGCTGGTCGAACGCACTCACCAGGCACTGGAAGGCGCCGAGGATCTGCTCACCGATTTGCTGGATATCTCAAGGCTCGATCAAGCGGCGGTCAAGCCGGATGTCGCTCTGTATCGCCTCGACGAGTTGCTTGGGCCCCTGGTCTCGGAGTTCCAGTCCGTGGCCGAGGCCGCCGGGTTGCGTTTACGGGTGCACATGGGCGACTACGCCATTTGCACGGACCTGCGCCTGATGACCCGGATCCTGCGCAACTTCCTCAGCAACGCCTGCCGCTACACCGACGAGGGCAGCATCCTGCTGGCGGCGAGGCGCCGGGGCGACAAGCTGCGCCTGGAAGTGTGGGACACCGGACGAGGGATCCCGGCCGATCGCCTCGATTCGATCTTCCTCGAATTCAATCAACTGGACGTTGGCCGCGCGGCCGACCGCAAGGGCGTGGGGCTGGGGCTGGCGATCGTCGAGCGCATCGCAAAAATCCTCAACTACCGGATCCAGGTGCATTCACTGCCCGGCCGGGGTTCGATGTTCAGCATCGAGGTGCCGATCTCCCGTGAAGTGCCGTTGCCCATCAGCCTCACGGTGCCTCAATCGGGCACGGGCAATCCATTGCCGGGCCGGCGCTTGCTGGTGCTGGACAATGAAGTCAGCATCTTGCAGAGCATGGGCGCGTTGCTCGGGCAGTGGGGCTGCGACGTCGTCACGGCCACCGATGAAGCCTCGGCGCTGGCAGCCCTGGCCGGCCAGGCCCCGGAACTGATCCTGGCGGACTATCACCTTGACCACGGCGTGGTGGGATGTGATGTGGTCAGGCATTTGCGTGAGCATTACCGCCAGTCAATTCCTGCGGTGATCATCACCGCGGACCGTACGGATCAGTGCCGGCGCGCATTGCAGCGGCTCGAGGCGCCGTTGCTGAACAAACCGGTGAAACCCGGCAAGTTGCGAGCGGTGTTGAGTCAGTTGTTGGGGGCGCCGGCGTGAACGCAGCTGCACATTTCGATCATTAAGTTGTCAGTTTCGGTCATTGAGTGCCGGCGGTGCGGCTTTTAGTCTGTCGAACATGACTGACGGGGGCCGTAGAGCGCCCGCTTTTTCCGTGATCGCTCGCTGTGGAGTTACCGATGACCGCCGCTCATTACCCGCACCTGTTGGCCCCGCTGGACCTGGGATTCACCACGTTGCGCAACCGCACCCTGATGGGTTCGATGCACACCGGCCTTGAGGAAAAACCCGGCGGTTTCGAGCGCATGGCGGTGTACTTCGCCGAGCGTGCCCGTGGCGGTGTCGGCTTGATGGTCACTGGCGGTATCGGTCCGAACGACGAGGGCGGTGTGTATTCCGGTGCAGCCAAGCTGACCACCGAGGAAGAAGCGGTCAAGCACCGCATCGTCACCCGCGCGGTGCATGAGGCGGGCGGCAAGATCTGCATGCAGATCCTGCACGCCGGTCGTTACGCCTACAGCCCGAAACAGGTCGCGCCAAGCGCCATCCAGGCGCCGATCAACCCGTTCAAGCCCAAGGAGCTGGACGAGGCAGGCATCGAGAAGCAGATCAGCGATTTCGTCACCTGCTCGACCCTGGCCCAGCAGGCCGAGTACGACGGTGTCGAGATCATGGGCTCGGAAGGTTATTTCATTAACCAGTTCCTTGCCGCTCACACCAACCACCGCACCGACCGTTGGGGTGGCAGCTACGAAAACCGCATGCGCCTGCCGGTGGAAATCGTCCGTCGCGTACGCGAGGCGGTTGGCCCGAACTTCATCATCATTTTCCGCCTGTCGATGCTCGACCTGGTCGAAGGCGGCAGCAGCTGGGAAGAAATCGTGCTGTTGGCCAAGGCCATCGAGCAGGCCGGTGCGACGCTCATCAACACCGGTATCGGCTGGCACGAAGCGCGGATTCCAACCATCGCCACCAAAGTGCCGCGCGCGGCCTTCAGCAAGGTCACGGCCAAGCTGCGCGGCTCGGTGAACATTCCGCTGATCACCACCAACCGCATCAACACCCCGGAAGTCGCCGAGCAGATCCTTGCCGAAGGCGATGCCGACATGGTTTCCATGGCGCGGCCGTTCCTGGCCGACCCGGACTTCGTCAACAAGGCCGCGGAAGGTCGCGCCGATGAAATCAACACCTGCATCGGTTGCAACCAGGCGTGCCTGGACCACACCTTCGGCGGCAAGTTGACCAGTTGCCTGGTCAACCCGCGTGCCTGCCACGAAACCGAACTCAACTATGTGCCGGTGCAGCAGGTCAAGAAAATCGCCGTGGTCGGTGCCGGGCCTGCCGGCCTGTCCGCCGCGACCGTGGCGGCCGAGCGTGGCCACGAAGTGACGCTGTTTGATTCGGCCAGCGAAATCGGCGGTCAGTTCAACGTCGCCAAGCGGGTGCCGGGCAAGGAAGAATTCTTCGAGACCTTGCGTTATTTCGGTCGCAAGCTGCAAACCACCAACGTCGAGGTGTGCCTGAACACCCGTGTCGATGTGGCAAAGCTGGTCGAGGGCGGCTACGACGAGATCATCCTGGCCACCGGCATTGCGCCGCGGTTGCCGGCGATCGAGGGCGTGGACAATGCCAAGGTGCTGAGCTACCTGGACGTGCTGCTTGAGCGCAAACCAGTGGGCAAGCGTGTTGCAGTGATCGGTGCCGGCGGTATCGGTTTCGACGTGTCGGAGTTCCTGGTTCACCAGGGGCAGGCCACCAGCCTGAACCGCGATGAGTTCTGGAAGGAGTGGGGCATCGATACGCACCTTGAAGCACGCGGCGGTGTCGCCGGGATCAAGGCAGCCCCCCATGCGCCGGCCCGCGAAGTGTTCCTGCTGCAACGCAAGAAATCCAAGGTCGGCGACGGCCTGGGCAAGACCACTGGCTGGATTCATCGCACCGGATTGAAGAACAAGAAGGTGCAGATGCTCAACAGTGTCGAGTACCTGAAGATCGACGACGAAGGCCTGCACATCCGCATCGGCGAAACCGGTGAGCCGCAGGTGCTGGCGGTAGACAATATCGTGATCTGCGCAGGGCAGGACCCGTTGCGCGAGTTGCAGGACGGCCTGGTGGCGGCGGGGCAGAACGTGCATCTGATCGGTGGCGCGGATGTAGCGGCGGAGCTGGATGCCAAGCGGGCGATCAATCAGGGATCGCGGTTGGCGGCCGAGTTGTAATCCGCAAGCCCCGCGTGCCAATGGCCTTCGCGAGCAGGCTCGCTCCCACATTGGATCTGTGTCGTTCAGAGAACCCTTGTGGGAGCGAGCCTGCTCGCGATAGCTGCTTATGAGCGACTAGAATGCTGACTCTTCATGAGTTCAATCAGGCGCCAATGTTTTCTTCTGCTTCCAACTGGCTACCCCAAGCCCCCCTCGAGTCCCTCCATCTTGACTGGCTCAAAACCGCCGACATCGAAGTCGCCATCCTGCGCCTGGACCAGATCGACCCGCTGATCAGCGGCAACAAATGGTTCAAACTCACCGAACACCTCAAGGCAGCCGACCAGGCAGGCGCCAAGGGCATCATCAGCCTCGGCGGTGCGCATTCCAATCACCTGCATGCGCTGGCCGCAGCCGGCAAGCGTTTCGGTTTCGCCACGGTCGGCCTGTTGCGCGGACATGCTCAACAAACGCCGACGGTGAACGATTTGCAGGCGTTGGGCATGCAACTGCACTGGCTTGGTTATGGCGGTTATCGGGCGCGGCATGAAGCGGGTTTTTGGGAGCCATGGCTGGCGCAGTATCCCGATCTGCTTGCGGTTGCGGAAGGCGGCGGCGGGCTGCCGGGGGCACAGGGTTGCGTGCAACTCAAGGCATTGGCCTGTCGGCAACTGGACGCACTGGGCTGGAGCGGCTACGACGGTTGGTGGCTGGCCTGCGGAACCGGCACGACCTTGGCGGGCCTGGTCCTGGCCGAGGCGGGAGAGCACCCGGTCTATGGCGCCCTGGCGGTGCCCGGTGATCATGGCGTGGCACAGCAGGTCGCAAGGATTGTGGAGGAGGCGGGCGTGAATCATTCGTCTTATGAACTGTTCGACGCCAGCCGTGGAGGCTTTGCCAAGGTTGACCCGCCGTTACTCGAATTCATCGCGCGGACCGAACAAGCCAGCGGCATTGCCCTGGAACCGCTGTACACCGGCAAGGCATTGCTGGCGCTCAGGCAGCAGGTCGAGGCGGGGAAGTTTGCCCCGGGTACGCGGCTGATATTTATTCACACGGGCGGCTTGCAAGGCCTGCGGGGTTTCAATCCACAAGCCTGATACGGGTGATCTCAAGTGTCCCTGTTCACCCGCTTGGGCATCATCCGCAACAAGGTGTTATCGCCCACCACATAGTGATGATACAGCCCGGCGACGGCGTGCAGGCCGATCAGCCAGTAGCCGATGGTGCCACCGAGTTCGTGCCAGCCCTGGATCTGCTTGGCCAGGTCTTTGTCCTGCGCGATCAAAAGGGGCAGGTCGAAGCCGTAGAACATCACCTGGTTACCTTTGGCGCTGGTGACCAGCCAACCCAGTATGGGCATGACGATCATAAAGATGTACAGCGCCCAGTGCATCAATCTGGCCAGCATGGTTTGCCACTGGGGCGAGGCTGGGAAGATCTGCGGTGCCGGGCCGAGGCTGCGGGCGAACAAACGTAGCCAAACCAGCACGAATACGGTCAGGCCAAGCATGAAGTGCGACTCCACGATCAGCGTTCGACCACCGCTACCCTTGGGAAAAAGGCCGCGCAGCTCGATGCAGGCGTAAACCAATGCCAGCAGGACCAGCATCAACCAATGCAGCGCGATCGAAACGGTGCTGTAGCGCGAGTCGGAATTTTTCCACGGCATACGGTGTTCCTCACAGGGGGGTGTAACCACCGTTAACTGTAATCCTGTTTCACCGGGTTTGCCTGAGGCTATTTGACGCTGAATGCTCTGTAGGAGCTGCCGCAGGCTGCGATCTTTTGACGTTTTAAGATCAAAAGATCGCAGCCTGCGGCAGCTCCTACAAAGGGGGGCGGTGAGTCAATTGGTTTGCGGCATCTCGCCTTTGGCCAAGCGCTTGTTGATGTCGGCAATCACTTCTGGCAAGTCGGTGATGGTGTCGATCATGTAGTGCGGGCGCGAACCTTCGAACAAGGCGTGGATGCGCTTGCGTTCGCTGTCCAGCGTGTCGCTGTCCAGGGCGCGATAGCCTTCATAGTCCAGCCCCAGCGCGTTGCCCGAACAGATCAGCGCCACGGTCCACATGCCGGCACGACGGCCTTCGAGAATGCCCGGTACGGTGTCGTCGATCTTCACGCAAGCGGCGACATCGTCGATGCCCAGGGCGATCACGTTGGCCAATGCCTGTGCTGGCCATGGACGGCCGTTCGGCACTTCGTCGGTGGCGACCACGTGGTCGGCCACGTAGCCGTTGGTGGCGGCCAGTTCGACGACTTTATCCATGACCTGTTTCGGATAGCCCGAGCAGGAGCCAATCTTGATTCCCTGTTGGCGCAGGTTGGCGATGGTGTCCAGGGCGCCGGGAATCAGCGCCGAGTGTTCGGCGATTTTCTCGATCTGCAGTGGCATGAAACGCTGGTAGATGGCGGTGACGTCAGCGTCGGTGGGCGTACGGCCGAATACCTTGCGATAGCGCTCGGCGACTTGCGGCTGATCGCACAGGGTGCGGATGTGGTCCCACTTGCCCATGCCCATCGGGCCACGGGCTTCTTCAATGGAGACCTGGACGTCGAACTCGGCGAACGCCTCGACGAAAATCTGCGTGGGCGCGAACGAGCCGAAGTCGACCACGGTGCCGGCCCAGTCGAGGATGGCGGCTTGCAGTTTGGTTGGGGTGGTGTAGTTCATGGTGATCAAGTCCTGTGGCAACTGGCTAAATGGAGAGCTGCTTTGTTGTGGGAGCGGCGGTGCGACGATTCGACTTGCTCGCGAAGGCGGAGTGTCAGTCGACATCATCGTTGAATGCCAGGACGCTTTCGCGAGCAAGCCCGCTCCCACAGGGGAAAGTGGTGGAGGTTAGATCTCGAGGACTTCCATCTCGCGCAGCACCTCGGCAATCGCCGCCACGGCTTCGCGCATTTGCGAAGGTTGCACATGGCCGATGCAGCCGACGCGGAACGTCTCGACCTGGGTCAGCTTGCCGGGGTAGAGGATGTAACCCTTGGCCTTGACCCGCTCGTAGAACGCCTTGAACTGATAGCGCGGATCTTTCGGTGCATGGAAGGTCGCGATGATCGGCGCCTGGATGGCCGCCGGCAGGAAGCTGCGCAGGCCCAGCGCGGCCATCTCTTCCATCAGGGCCTGGCAGTTGGCGGCGTAGCGCTGGTGGCGGGCTGGCAGGCCACCTTCTTCGTTGTATTGCAGCAGGGCTTCGTGCAACGCGGCGACCACGTGGGTCGGCGGGGTGAAGCGCCATTGCCCGGTCTTGGCCATGTAGGTGTGCTGGTCGTGCAGGTCCATCGCCAGGGAGTGCGAGTTGCCGGCGGCGTTGGCCAGGGATTCTTTGCGGGCGAAAACGAACCCCATGCCCGGTACGCCTTCCAGGCATTTGCCGGAAGCGGCGATCAGCGCATCGAACGGCACCTGTTGCGCGTCCACCGGCAGCGCGCCGAAGGAGCTCATGGCATCGATGATCAGGCGTTTGCCGTGTTGCGCGACCACCTGGGCGATTTCCGGCAGCGGATTGAGGATGCCGGTGCTGGTTTCGCAGTGAATCAGGGCAACGTGGGTGATGCCATCGTCGGCCCGCAGCAGGCGGTCGACGTCGGCAGCGGTGGTCGGTTCGTCTTCGGCGGTCTCGAACGTACTGAACGAGCGGCCCAGCACTTCGCAGATCTTCGCCAGGCGCTTGCCGTAGGCACCGTTGATCAGCACCAGGATCTTGCCGTCGCGTGGCACCAGCGTGCCGATCGCCGCTTCCACGGCGAAGGTGCCGCTGCCTTGCAGGGGCACACAGTGGTGGCTGGCCGCACCGTTGATGATCGCCAGCAGTTGGTCGCACAGGCTGACGGTCAACTGGTTGAATCGGTCATCCCATGAACCCCAGTCAACCATCATCGCCTGGCGGGTGCGGGCCGACGTCGTCAACGGGCCGGGGGTGAGCAGGATGGGGGCGGCAGTACTCATTCTCGTGTCCTCGCAATCGATGGGATCAAGCTACGGGGCTTAAATTGCAATTTGCCGAGCTATCAATCAAATTGTTTGTCGTTATGCCAGCCATCAGTGAGACTTATTCATGAACCTGTTTCAGCTCCGTGCCTTCGATGCCGTGGCCCGTGAGGGCAGCTTCACTCGCGCCGCTGCTCGACTGTTCATCAGCCAGCCGGCGGTCACCGGGCACATCAAGGCGCTGGAGGAGCACTACCAGATCACCCTGTTGCGCCGCACCGCGCGACGGGTGGAGCTGACGGAGGAGGGCACCCGACTGGCGGCGATCACCCGGGCGATGTTTGGTCTGGCCGAAGAAGCGCAAGCGATGCTGGAGGCCAACCGGCAGTTATTGACCGGGCGCCTGGAAGTGGCGGCGGACGGTCCGCACATGGTCATGCCGATGCTCGCGAGCCTGCGTGCGCGTTATCCGGGGATCACCGTGAACCTGCGCTTGGGCAATGCCCAGGAAACCCTGGCGGCGTTGTTGTCCGAGCATGCCGACGTGGCGGTACTGACCGAGGTCGAACCGCGCAAGGGCCTGCACTTGCAGGCCCTGAGCGAATCGCGGATATGCGCGCTGGTACCCGAGGGGCATCCCTGGGCGCGGCGCACCAAAGGCGTACCGCTCAAGGATCTGGACCAGGTGATCATGGTGTTGCGTGAACCGAGTTCGATCACCCGGCGTACCTTCGATGACGCCTGCGTACAGGCGAAGGTCAATCCGCGGGTGTTGCTGGAGCTGGACAGCCGCGAAGCGGTGACCGAAGCGGTCGCTGCCGAGCTGGGCGTGGGCGTGGTGTCGTCGGTGGAGGTCAGCCATGACCCGCGGGTGGCGGCGGTGCCGATCATCGGGGAGGGGTTGGTCAATCGGCACATGATGGGGTGCATGGAGCGGCGGCGGGACTTGCGTTTGATCCAGGCGTTTTTCGGCTTGGCGCCTTCCAGGTAGACCGACTCGTCTGCCTTCGCGAGCAGGCTCGCTCCCACAGTGGTTTTGTGTGCGACACAAATCCCTTGTGGGAGCGAGCCTGCTCGCGAAGGGGCCTGGCCTGCCTACACCAGACTTTCGCGAACCATCTCCAAAAACGTCGCCACAATCCGCCGCGAGCTCTGTTCACGCAAACACACCAGCGTTTCCGTCAACCGCCGTTTGCAATCGGTGATCGGCAACGCGCATACCCGTGAGTCGGCGCCGAATTCAGCCGCCGAGACCACGCCAATCCCGATTCCCACCACCACCGCCTCACGGGCGGCTTCCCGACCCTCGACCTGGATCGCCGGGCGAATGCGGAACCCCGCCCCGGCCATTTCTTCTTCCAGGGTCTGACGGGTCACCGAACCGATTTCGCGCAATACCAGCGGCGTGTCATCCAGGTCCGCGAGGGTGATGGATTGGCGATCCGCCCACGGGTGATTGCGCGACACGAATGCCACCATCGGGTCATTGCGCAGCGGCAGCGAGATCAATCGTTCGTCGCTCACCTCGCGACCGAGCAACGCCAGGTCGGCCTGGTAATTGAACAATCGGAACAGCGACTCATCGGTGTTGCCGGTTTCGATCTTCACGCTGATGCCGGGGTAGCGTTCGCAGAAGCGCGCGATCTGTGGCAGTACATGCACTGGCGCGTCCACCGCCAGAATCAGGCAGCCGGTCTGCAATGCCTGGGAATCCTGCAACAATTCCTGGGCTTCGGCTTCGATCACGAACAGTTTCTGGGTGACGCTCAACAAGCGCTCGCCCAGGTCGGTGAGGCGTACCGAGCGTTTGTTGCGGTGGAACAGCAAAACACCGTAGCGTTCTTCGAGTTTGCGCACCTGGTCGGAAATCGCAGGCTGGGTGAGAAACAACCGTTCGGCGGCTTTGGTGAAGTTGCCATGCACAGCCACGGCATGGAAGGCTTTGAGTTGGGCGTGGGAAACCGACATGGGAATCTCCAGTAACAAGCTGCGCTTATTTTGGAAATACGATAAAGCGATTTCACTTATTAATCAGTAATTGTTTCTATTGATCTCAGGTTCCGTGACTGCTCGGTCGAACAGCGCGGATGCCATGAGCCCTTGCGTGCAGGACACAGGACTCATCTGACCGGAATCGCCCACGGGGACAAGGTGATTTCGCAGTGCTCAACAATAAGAACACAGGCGTTTTCTTTCAGATCTGCCGGCACACTCATACCCTGAGGTCAGAACCACAATGAACCAGCACATCGGCACCCTCAAACGTTGGCGCGTGCAGATCTTCGCGATCACCTGGCTTGCCTACGCCGCTTTCTACTTCACCCGCAAAGCATTTTCCGTGGCCAAGCTCGGCATCGGCGAAGACCCGACCTTCATGCTCGACAAGATGGCCATGGCCAACCTCGACGCGATCTACCTGGCCGCCTACGCCATCGGCCAATTCACCTGGGGCATCCTGGCCGACCGCTTCGGGCCGCGGGTGGTGGTGCTGGGAGGGTTGCTGATTTCCGCCGCAGCGGCACTGGTGATGGGCAGTTTCGCCACCTTGCCGATCTTCGCCACCTGCATGCTGATCCAAGGCCTGGCGCAGTCCACCGGTTGGTCGGGGTTGTGCAAGAACCTTGGCAGTTTCATTCCCGCCCAACAGCGCGGGCAGGTGCTGGGCCTGTGGAGTTCCTGCTACGCCTTCGGTGGCCTGGTGGCATCGCCGTTTGCCGGTTGGTGGGCCTATACGCTGATCGGCAGCTGGCATGCGGCGTTCATTTCCAGTGCGGCGGTGGTTGGGCTGGTCGCCGTGCTGTTTTTTATTTTCCAACGCAATACACCGCAAGACGTCGGCTTGCCGGCGGTTGAGCCGGAGCCGGAGCCGCAGCTGAGCGTCGAGGAGGCCCATGCCCAAAGCAAGATCAGCCTGTGGGAGCCGTTGAAGGACATCCTGCGCAACCGTACGGTGCTGGTGCTGGGGTTGGCGTATTTCATGCTCAAGCCGGCGCGCTACGCGATTCTGCTCTGGGGCCCGGTGATCGTTTTCGAACAGATGCCCTCGGTGGGCAAGGTCGGCGCGGCGATCATTCCTACCGCGTTCGAACTGGCCGGCTTGCTCGGGCCGATCATGCTCGGCCTGGCCTCGGACAAACTGTTCGGCGCCCGGCGCATGCCAGCCTGCGTGTTGAGCCTGTTGGCATTGACCGTGTCCCTGGGGTTTTTCATGGGTGCGCTGCACAGCGGTAGCGTGGTGCTGGTGGTGGCCTTGTTGTTCTTCATGGGCCTGACGCTCTACGGACCTGACTCGATGATCAGCGGTGCGGCCGCCATCGACTTCGGCACCGCCAAGGCGGGTGCCACGGCAGCGGGGTTCGTCAACGGTTGCGGTTCGGTCGGGGCGATTCTCGGTGGGTTGCTGCCAGGCTACTTCGACAGCGTTACCGTCTTCATCGTCTTTGCCGGCTGTGCATTGTTCTCTGCCGTGGTACTCATCCCGCACTGGAACAGCCGCCCCGCGGGCCAAGGCAGCCACAAGGCCCGCGTGCCCAATCAGGCGATCACCATAAAAACCCTGCGCACCTGAACGGTCACTCGGGGTCGGTGCGATTGATCAGCCAGTCGAGCAGCAGGCGGGTGTCGCTGTGGCGGGTGTCGGTGCGTACCGCTGGCGGGCTGCGCAGCTGCCCACCGCTGGCGCAGAGCACCGGTCGGTCGGGGTCGCTGTCGAGAAAACTGACCCAGCCGTCGCTGCCGGCCATTGGCAGCTGGCTCGGTTCCCCGGGGGCAGGGGACATTGCCAGCGCGACAGGCAGCCAGAGGCCGGTGCTCGCCTTGGGATCGACCTCCCTGCCTGGCCACAAAGTCACCAGCAGGCGTCCTTGATCATCCTGTTTTGCGTGCTGCCCGGGCAGGCCATGGACCCGGGCGGGCTGGAAGCCAGGGATGCGCGGCCTGGCCTGGTCCAGGGGTGGGCGAAATACCGTCGACCAGGGAATGGCCGTGAACTGATTGTGATAACGCCGGGCAATGCTGTCTTGAGACAGGATCGAACCCTGCTGGCCATGATGCCGTGCCTGGCAGACCAGCCATTGGTCGTTGAACCCCGGCACGGGATGCTCGGCTATCTGCACGATGCGTGCGCTGCGTAACAGGCCCTGATTGCTTTTTCCGTGGAGCTGCAATTGCTGGCAACGCATACGCTGCAGGTCGCGGCGCTCGAGTTGATCTCGATGACGTTGCTCCTGGGAAGGGCGGGGTACACAGGTGTGGGAAAAAGCGTGATTGGCCGCGCCTTCATCGATCGCAATTCCACGATTTTTCGCCGCCACTCGTGGGTAAACGGCTTGTGAGTCATGGCGCTGGAACAACTCGCTGATCACAGGCGTGGTGCCATCGCCTGGTTCATCGCCCTGGAAAGGCATCAGCAGCGGCTCCTGGGGAAAGCTCATGTTGTCGTCGGCCAACACCAGTACATGACCGTCACGCCGGTGTTCGAAGTGATAGTGAATGCCTTCTTCCTCGCACAGGCGCTGCAGCAAGGCCAAGTCGGTTTCCTCGTACTGAATGCAAAAAGGCCGCAGGGGATAATGCCCGTCTGCCAGCTCCAGGCGATAGCTGTCGGCGGGCAGGTCATGTTCTTCCAGCAGCTGGCGCAGGATCATCGGCACGCTGAGGTGCTGGAAGATCCGCCGCGATGGGTATCGATCCAGCGCTTGAAGGGCCGGCACCAGGACCAGTTTATAGCTCACCCGTCCTTGCCCCCGGTGTTCGCAGCTGGCGCTGTGCAATACGCCATGAATGCCCTGGCCTTGCCCAAGGTCGAGCAACGCCGATTGTTGCAGCAGCCGTTCAAGGTTGAGGGCCGGTGCCAGGCCGATCACTTCGATATCGAATCGATAGGGTTGGTTGAGGGCCTCGTGCCCACTGAACTGCACAACTTGCAAACTCAGGTGGTCGTCGAGGAGTGTCAGGGTGTAGGGACTTTCCTTGTCGTTGTGCATCGGACGTGTTTCTACCATGGAGTACGGCCACAGAGAGTACGAAACCCGCATGCCTTGTGGACATCGCCAATCGAAATTTCAGAATTGCCCTACAACCATCGGTAAAGATGCCGATCCTTGGATGACCCTGAGATTTTTTGGTCGATTGCCAACTTTAGGCCGTATAAACTTGGCGCCATGCGTCGGCCAATAGATGTTTCGGCGCCATAGACAAGAGAGTGAGTAATGGGCGCACAGTGGAAGGTTAAACACAAAGAAGCGGCAGCCAATGCCAAGGGCAAGATCTTCGGCAAACTGGTGAAGGAAATCACCATTGCTGCGCGCAACGGTGCCGATACCGCCACCAACGCACACCTGCGTCTGGTGGTCGAACAGGCCAAGAAAGCTTCGATGCCAAAGGAAACCCTGGATCGCGCGATCAAGAAAGGCGCCGGTCTGCTGGGCGAAACCGTGCAATACCATCGCGTGACCTATGAAGGCTTCGCGCCGCACCAGGTACCGCTGATCGTCGAGTGCGTAACGGACAACATCAACCGCACCGTCGCTGAAATCCGCGTTGCTTTTCGCAAGGGCCAACTGGGCGCTTCCGGTTCGGTGGCCTGGGACTTCAACCACGTGGGCATGATCGAGGCCTCGCCGGACACCCCCGATGCCGATCCGGAAATGGCCGCCATCGAAGCCGGTGCCCAGGATTTCGAACCAGGCGAAGACGGCGCGACGCTGTTCCTGACCGAACCTACGGACCTGGACGCGGTACAAAAAGCCCTGCCTGAGCAAGGTTTCACCGTGTTGTCGGCCAAGTTGGGCTACCAGCCGAAGAACCCGGTCAGCGGCCTGAGCGACGAGCAAATGGCTGAGGTCGAAGCGTTCCTTGAAGGGCTCGATAACCATGATGACGTGCAGGATATGTTTGTCGGCCTGGCGGGTTGATTTGCGCCCTCGCGGCGACTGAAAAAACAACCCCGTAGGAGCCAGGCTTTGCCGGAGAAGGCCGACCTATGTTTTGTTGACTGCGTACATATCCATTCCTGCGGTAACGGCCGCTTATGGTTTCGCTCTTACAGCGAGTCACTTGGAAAAGCCCCAAGTAACCAAGGGCTCCTGCCCCTGACGTTCGGTGGCTCGCTAAGGCTCGCCATACCCTCGCTCCGGTCCTGCTCCGTGGGTCGCCGCGATGGGCCATCCATGGCCCAGCGCGGCTAAACCGGCATCCATGCCGGTTTACCCACTGCGCAGAACCTCCACTCGGCCTCTCGA
>Ga0105251_10002669_pt1 | contig 13750 bp, 20 predicted proteins | sample KBSS64metaG_FD_80424 | JGI IMG/M metagenome (GOLD analysis project Ga0105251, IMG submission 80424) | Switchgrass rhizosphere microbial communities from Kellogg Biological Station, Michigan, USA - KBS S6-4 metaG | ecosystem: Host-associated > Plants > Roots > Rhizosphere > Soil | place...
CCCAGGTCAGCCCAGCAAGTGCGAGCCAGCTTGCGCAGGTCGTGGCTGGTCCACTCGCCTTCACTGATGGCTCCGAACACCATCCACGCCTGAACCTCTCCCAGCGGCTTGCCCTTCCTGCCCGGGAACAGGAACTGGCCGTCATAACCCTCGCTGCGCTGAATCTCGCGATAGGCGATGAGCACGGCGCACGCCTGGGCGGTCAGTGGCAGGCGATGTTGGACGCGGGTTTTGGTGTGCTCGGCCGGAATGAACCACTCCCGCTCAGCCAGGCTGATGTGGCTCCATCGTGCCATGCGGGTCTCGGCCAGACGCGTTCCATGGAACAGCATCATCAACGCCAACACGCCATGTTGCGGGTTTTGGGCTAGCGTGCTGACCAGGCGCGCTACCAGCTGCTCCAGGTGCACACCCCGCAGTCGGGATGGTTTGACTGTGACCTTGGCCTTGGAGAAGTCGCCGAAGCGGATACCTGCCATAGGGTTGGTACTGATCTTTTCGAGCTTGAAGGCCTGGCGGAAAGCCAGAGCCAGGAGCTGATACACCAGGCGCACGTAGTCGATCGACAGCGACTCCTGCAGCGGCCACATCAACTCGCGGTCGAGCAGCGCCTTGTCGATCTGAGCCAGCGGCGTTTCGCCCAGGCGCGGCATCAGGTGCTGCTTGATCGCCGACGCCGCCGTGCTCTTGCGCTTGGCCGAGAGGTTGCGGTCACGGGACAAGCGCTCCGCGAACCAGGCCAGCAGCTCACCAGTCAGCACCCAGCTCGACAGGCTCGAACCCTCCCCGGCCTCCAAGCGCAGGCGGATATCGGGAAGCGCAGCGGCCACCTTGGCAGCGCTCAGCTCAGGGTATGAGCCGATCAGATTCCACTTGCCCTTGTGGATTAGGTACCACGAGCCGCGCTCACGGGAGCGGTGAAACCGGAAATACAGGCCGTGGTTACCCAGAGCGCGCAAGTCACGCACCTGGCCGGCGGCCTGCCGGCGAATCTCTGCATCGCTGATTTTCACAGCGGCGGTGTTGGTCATGCTGCAACCTCCGTTTTTGGCAGCAGCAGGTAGGCCCTCAGCTGCTCCATTGCGTCGAAGTGCCCTCGGCACACGATGGCGAGATAGCCCTGTCCGTTCAGGCGGCGAATGCACGCCTGCTGACTGGGAGAGACGGGCGCCGGGTCAACGGTCGCCTTGAGTTCGATGTACAGCCCGAAGTAGCCCCCGCGGGCCATGGGCAGTACCAGGTCGGGAATGCCAGCCTTCACGCCCTGAGCCTTGAGCTTCGCCGCAACAGCCTTCACCCGGTGACCGCCGTTCGGGACGTGGTAGATCAGCGCGAACACTTCGGGATAGCGGAGCTCGATTTCTTCCATGAGCGCGGCCTGCTCCTGACCTTCCCGATCAACTGGTTTTGCCCGAGGCTTCTTGGCCCGCACAGGCTTCATGATCGCCGGCATCACTGGTCCGCCCTCCCCAACTGGGCTTGGATTTTCGCTAAGGCTTCATGCGAGACGAACGCCCGGCCTCCCAGGATGATCATCGTGTCGCAGGGGACTTCCTGCGCACGCTGGCGGTAACGAAGAGACGGATCGTTCTTCCAGTGGCACCACTTCCGCTCTGTCTTCCAGCGGACGGTTTTCGTCTTGGGCAGGAGATCGCTGACATAGACCGGAATGCCGTTGAACATCATTGCCGGTGCGCTCAAGCGGCCACCTTCCCTTCGCTCACCAGGATATCCAGGGTGCGCACCACGCCTTCGAGGTGCATGAGTCGCAGGTCCTCGTGGCTGAACATGGTCTTACTGCGCGAATCGACGGCGTCATGACAGGCACTGCACGCCCAAGCGCCCTGCAGGTCGTTCGGCTTGCAACCCATGCCGCATGTGCCAGCCATGCGGTAGTGGGACAGGACGGTGGTTTCGGGGTTGCCGTTGCAGACGCCTGGGATGCGCACCTGGCACTCCCGACCGCGCGCGGCCTTGGTCAGTTTCGATTGCCGCATGGGCTGTCTTCTCCGTGAAGATCGATAACGTAATAGGTGCTCGGCCACAGGCGATGGCCGTGAGCCAGGGCGAATGCCTTCTCGCGGTATAGGCAGATCGGCTGAGCCGGCTCATGGGATAAACCAAGGAGATCGCTGCGGCAGTAGAGCGCGTAGCGGTATTCGGAAACCTCTGGCGGCAGCATCATCAGAATCGCTCCCCGGGCTGGAAGTTGTTCAGAAGTGAACGGGATGACTGGCGTACCGTCTGCGCGGCAGCTTGCTGCTGTTCGCGGGAGCCCGCGTAATTGGCAAACCTGGCGAACTCACCCTGGTGCTGGAGCAGGCAGTGCCCGACAGGAGCGTGACGGTGCTTGACCGCATCAATCTCGGTGACACCGCTCTGGCCCAGGTCGGAGTCGGCATCTCGGTGAGCGATCAGGATGATGTCGGCGTCCTGCTCGATCTCTCCGGAGTCACGAAGGTCTGACATTTGGGGTTTCTTCGCTGAGCGCGTCTCAATGCCCCGGTTCAGCTGGGCGAGGACGATCACCGGCACGTCCAGTTCCTTCGCCATCGCCTTGATGCCCCGGCTAATCGCGCCGAGTTCGAGGTTCCTGTTCTGTTGCCGGCTGCCCGGCTCTGGGGCGATCAGGCCGATGTAGTCGATGACAACCAGGTCGAGCGGTTTGGCCTTGTGCTGGAATCGGGCGATGTTGCGAATTCGACTCAGCGGCAAGCCGCCCTTCTGGCAGATTCGCAGGTCGGCGTCTCGCATGCGCCCTACGGCAGCGGTGATCTTTTGGATCTGCTCGCCGTCCCCCATCGCCTTGCCTGTATCGATGCTGCCGGTTGTAACCGACGACGCCGATGCAAGGCTGCGCTTGGCCAGTTCCTTGCCGGCCATCTCCAGAGAGAACACCAGCGCCGACTTGCCTTCGCGAATGGTCAGGTGTTCGGCAATGCCCAGGCCCAAGGTAGTCTTCCCGGTGCCTGGACGACCAGCGACGATGATCACGTGCGAACCGCGAAGGCCTTGAACCAGCTCGTCAAGATCGGTTAAGCCGGTCGACAGCCCGTTGATACCCCTGCCGTTGAATCGATCGTCCATCTCGTCGATCACTGGCTCGAGCGCTTCGGCGAGCGTCATCACATCCGGCTCATCGTCCTCGCTGTTCAGCGACAGAGCGGCCTCCTGTACTTCGGCGATGATCTGCGCGATAGGTCGGGCCTGGGACGCCAGGTCGATGATGGTTTGGCCTAAGTTGTTTACGACGCGGGCCTTGGAGCGCTCGACGACGATCCGTGCGTACTCATTGGCATTGGCCACGCTGACGGTGTCGCGCATGATCTCGGCGGCGCGCACCAGGGTCATCTCGCCGCTGCTCAGCGTTGGACGGATATCAGCAAGGGACACAGGATCCGCCGGGCGGCCGGCTGAACGTGCGGCAAGGATCATGCTGAACAGCTCGGCAGCGTCTTGCTGGTGGAAGTGCATTGGCGAAACCTTGGCGCCGATGGTTTCGATCAAGGATGGCTGGTGCATCAGCGAGCCAATGACGCCGAACTCGGCTTCCTCGGCAATCAGGGGGCGAGTCGCGATCATTGCTGCGCCTCCAGCACCTTGAGCACAGTGGCTTCGCGGGTCAGGAACTCGATGTCGGCGGTCCAGCCGCGGTCATTGCTGCCGGTGTAGTGCTTGACCGCCAGGCAGTCGGAGAAGTAGGCGGCCCAGAATTCGCTCTTGCGGAACGGGTGGACACCATTGATTTGCAGGTTCCAGCAAGCGCGGATGCGGGTGCGGCGCTTGTCGTTGAGCTTCAGGCACTGGGGCAGCGCGTGGCCGCAGGTCTGGTTGTAGATCTCGACGATCCGGGCATATGGGATCTTGTCGACCTTGGTGGCCTTGGGTTGGCCGGCTGGAGGGGCCGCCTTGTCGTTGCCATGATCAACTTCACCGTCGCCGGTCGATGCGGATGCGTCGACAACCAATGCGTTAGCATTGGTATTTGTATTTCTGTATTTATTGTGTGGTAGAAACGCCACATTGGAAGTGTCGGAAACGCCACACTGTGGCGCTTCTTCTGACTTGTTCGGATGGGTGTTTTTCTTGTCGATCTTCCACTCGCCGACCGGGGCGAAACCGATCGGGCTACGGCTGCCACCTTCGCGGTGAATAACACCCTGGCGAAGCAGCTCGGAGATTGCGCGAGACACGTCTTCGCGACGGATGCCGGACATCTGGGCGATGTACGAAGCGGCGATGCAGGCGCTCTCCAGGTTGTAACCAGCGGTTTGGCGGTGGATTGCCAGGGCGACACGAAGCTCGCGGCCTGACAGCTCAGCCCCGATCAGGGCCTCGTACAGGTCGTTGTCCATTCGGGTGAACCCGCTTTTTGGTAGGATAGTGGTGACGTTGCTCACGCGCCACCTCCGCACAACGATGCCCGCAGGTGCTCGACACGCTCACGGCGGAGTGCGGACTTCGAGGAGGCTGCGTACTGGAGGCGAATCATTCGCGCGGCATGGAGTGCGGCGGATTGGTGAAAGGCTTTCTGGTGTGATACGGCCAAGGGTGCAGTGTTGCTCGCATCCATTGCAGAGTGCATAATCGACCTCGTTTTGTTGCTGTTGAAGAAGCCGGGCTGCCACCCGGTTTTTTTATGCCTGCAATTCAGGTACTGGACGGATGAACAGCAGGGCGGCCTCACTACTGGCGCAAGGCTAGGAATGGCATCATTTACTCGTCAGGCAGCTGTCCTCCCGAGATCGGTTGGCGGAAATACCTCATCCAGGTCGCATATCGCTCCAAGCGAGTTCAGGGCCGACACGATCGAGCGCGCTTCTTCCAGGCCTGGATTTCTCCGACCCGCCTCGTAGTTGGCCAGGCGCGACTGATTCCAATCGAGCTTCCGGCAAAGGCTGGCCTGGCTTACACCCGCCCCCAATCGGATCTTGCGAACGTTGTTCATCAGGGGTTCCTCAATGACTTGCACTCAGGATAAACACGCATCGTGTTAATGGCAATCACAATAAGTGAAAGCCGGGTATTTCGTTTCGTGATGAAATCCCGCGCATGAACGAATCATTGAGCCAGCGCATCAAGCGCCTGAGAAAATCGACCGGGATGTCCCAGGCACAACTGGCAGATGCCTGCGGCTGGAAATCACAGTCTCGTGTTGGCAACTACGAGGCCGGTACCCGCGAACCGACCTTGGCTGATATCGCCTCCATTGCATCAGCCTTAGGCGTAGATCAGTCCGAGTTACTTCTGAATACTCCTGTTGCCGACCCCGCTCCTGCGCCTGGTAGAACCACGGCTGATTTGGTAAAGCAGATGCTCGCCAAAAGCGGAAAAGGCATCCCGGAAGAAGCTCGACAAAGGCTCCTAGCTGCAGCGGAAGAGCCAGGCGATCAAGCCCTAAAGGCGGATGCCGGCCTAATGACTGCTGACTTCTCTCGGCCAGGCCTAGTCGGCGATGAGGTGTGGATTGCCCACTATGACGTGCGCGGCGCCATGGGCGGCGGGGAGCAGACTCATGACTTCCCCGAGATGCTGCAGGACGTGCGGGTCAGCCCCCGGCACCTTCGCGAGCTGGGCGTCGAGTTCAAAGAGCACTACCACCTGAAGCTCGTCACCGGCTGGGGCCAGTCCATGGCTCCCACGATCAAGAACCGCGACCCGCTGATCGTCGACGTCAGCATCCGCGATTTCGCCGGCGACGGAATCTACTACTTCTCTTGGGGTGGGCACGAGTACATCAAGCGCCTGCAGATTGCGGACGACGAGTACTTCGAGATGATTTCGGACAACCCGAAGCACAAGGATCGGATGATCCGGCGAGAGGAAACATACATTCAGGCTCGCGTGCTATTGGTCTGGAACGCGCATTTGGTCTGAGTGGCGATGAGCGCTACCAGCAGAGTCACGCTAAGGTTTGTTTGGGCTGTTAGGCGTTCTTGAGCTCAGTGCTAACCGGATAGTCAACATTATATGGAATTGTGATGAGCGTACTACTTCATACCAATTTAAAGGGACGGCTAAGAAATACCTCCCTACCCAAAAGCCATGGACTGCTCCCAGTATTTGAAGCCATTGTCAATTCCATTCATTCGATTGAAGAAAAGGGCAACCTCGAAACCGGGCGCATATTACTGGAAATTAACCGCTCCACCCAGTCATCACTCGACATTGAAGACGGAGTGGAAGCAATTACCGGATTTACCGTTTCGGATAATGGCTGCGGTTTTAATGATACAAATCTTAACTCTTTCCAAACTCTAGACTCCGATCATAAGATTGATAAAGGCTGCCGTGGTGTTGGGCGGCTCATGTGGTTGAAGGCGTTCGACAACATCGAAGTCGAGAGCTATTACCAGCACGAACAAACCTTCAAATTTCGCACATTCCGCTTAGATGAGTCAAATGGGGTGTTTGATCTAAAGTGCGAGGACAAAGCTGCAGTTGGCAGTGGATCCCGTATCAAGCTTTTAGGTTTCAACCAAGGATATCGGGATTCCACACCGAAGTTAGCTTCAACAATTGCCAATCAGTTGCTTGAACATTGCCTTTGGTATTTCGTTCGCCCTGACGGCGCCCCGCGGATCATCGTCAAGGATGAGCGCGAAACTATCGACATCTACGAGCTGTACGACAGAAACATGATGTCTGCAGCCACACATGAAAAGATTGACATACTAGGGCATAGCTTCGAACTTACGCACATAAAATTTCGATATTCAACATCTAGAAAACACCAAATTGCATTATGCGCAGCAAATCGCCTTGCCAAAGAAGAAGGAATTCAAGGTAAGATACCTGGCCTAACCGGCAAGCTAACAGATTCATCAGGCGATTTTATTTACAACTGTTATGTATCCTCGCCTTATTTAGACGAAAACGTAAGAAGCGAAAGAACATCCTTCAATATAGCAGAAGAGTTCAATGGGATTTTTTCCCAGACAGAAATAAGCTTGCGCATGATTCGCGAAAAGATCCTAGATCGGGCTAAGCTATATCTTGAGAGCTATTTGAGAGAAAGTATTGAGGCGGGAAACCGAAGAATCTCATCTTTCATCGACACACAAGCTCCGCGCTACAAATTTATTACTCAGTATGCACCACCTGAATCCTTAATTGTCGCACCGGATATTACAGACAAAGATTTAGACCTGCACCTTCATGAAATTTGGTACTCCATCGAGCGAGAGCTGGTAAGTGAAGGCCATGATATTATGACGCCAGGAAAAAACGAGTCGGTTCAAGACTATAAATCGCGACTCACTGGCTACATAACCAAAGCTGAAGACATAAAAAAATCAGACCTAGCCAACTATGTATCCCATCGCAAAGCCATTATAGATATTCTTGAGGCTTCCATAGCGCGGCTTGATAATGGCAAGTATGCCCGTGAGGATACAATACATGAGTTAATTTTTCCAATGGGGAAAGACTCAGATTCAGTTATGGCTGATGGCAGTAATCTTTGGTTATTGGATGAGCGACTCTCATTCCACGCATATCTGGCTTCAGATAAAACCCTCAGCTCAATGCCTATTACAAATAGCAGCTCAACCAAAGAGCCGGACATTGTGAGTCTCAGGGTCTTTGATAACCCCATCTTGGTTAACGACGGAAGTTCGTTCCCCATGGCGTCTCTGACTATTGTAGAAATAAAGAGGCCCATGAGAGATGACATGAGGGAGGGAGAAGACAAAGACCCTATAGATCAAGCTCTAGGCTATCTTGATCGTATCAGGGAGGGTGGGGTTCAGACTAAAGCTGGCAGACCAATACCAGGAAACAAAGAGATACCCGGGTACATATATGTCGTATGTGACTTAACGCCGAGCATGACTAAACGTTGCCGCAGAGCAAACCTTCGAGTGACATCAGATGGCCTGGGTTATTTCGGATACAATGAGCCAAGCCACGCATACATAGAAGTCATATCATTTGACCAACTAGTCAAATCTGCAAAGGAGCGTAACCGTTCCTTCTTTGACAAGCTTGGATTCCCTACAAACTAACAATATCGCCGTGCTCGACTAAATCAGAGCACGGCTAATCTACCACCATATAAAGTGGCGTAAGCGCCTCTCCATACGCCAACAACTCTTCAGCTTTGTGCTTGTCCACGGTAACATGTGAACCCAGGTAAAACCAAGACCAAGCGACAGGCTTCAATCTTATGACGGTCTCACCATTTGGCAACTGACTCGACCTAGTTGATTCCTCAGACACTGGCCATACCCTCAAGTTTTTTCCAGCAACCAATACATCGCCAAATATATTCTTAGAATTCATCCCCCCTCCAAACAACAAACCAATAGAGATTCTAAGTGTAGACTGTAAAACAAGATACAACCCACCGAAAGTATTCAATACAACACTAAACTTAAACGCAGTTATGGCAGCTTTACAGTACGCTTTACATGCTTTCGGATAGGCCGAATCTTACTTTCAGAAAGGCGCCTCCTCCTCCGCCTCAATTTCGCTGTCCTCCTCAATGACGAAGTCGTCCCGTTCCTGAAGCGCGCTTCGCTCCCACCGGACGGTCACCGTGCCATCATCACTGAACGTCAGATCCAGCTCAGGCACTTCAGCGATCAGCCCCATCACCTCCTCCCACTCCATTTCTCCGTCCGTGTCCAGGCGATGGATAGTTACCCAGCGCTGCGTCTGCGCGATCGGGTGATTGATCATCGACGAGACACGTAGGCTAAGACGCTCGAGCCCGGTCACTTCCTCACGCTGTTGCGTTGCTGCCTTCTTCTGCTTGGACATAAGCATTTCTCCTTTACTGTATATCCATCCAGCACTTGCGACGAGCATACATCACGCCCCGTGAAAGGTGAACCCGCGCTGTAGGGAAAATCCTCAACACGCCATAGAGAAATAAATCACATATCGTGTTGACATTGAAAACACGGTGCGTGATATTTGCCTCAGCACGCAGTCACTCACGAGGGATTGCAGAGGCCCACACCGGCCGCCGCTCTTTCACATTGATGGGAACCTCGCGGATCGATCCCGGCAACGGTACAGCGCGAGCAACAAATTCGATCCCCATGCCAGCTCTGGAACTGGCCAGCTCGAAGTCAGGCGCTTATGGCGCGGATGGAGGGTTGCGCTGTAGATGCTCCCTGCCGGGATGCCCTAAGAACGGGCGTCAGCACCTGGCACAGCGCGAGCAGCGATTAATCAATAGGAGGAACTTACCCATGAAGTAGAAAGCCCAGCCGGCACGCGGACCGGCAACCCACGACGGACTGCCCCATCCAACGGGCCGCAGAGCTGCAGTCGGCAGTCGTGTAGCGAACACCTGCCCCCATGACCACCCCGCCGATGCCGAACGCCGCCGGGTGAGAGGGAAGCTCAAGGCCAACAGAACTGAGAGCAAGGCCGTCGGCGGCTGAGCTCTAACGATCACCGCTGATGCAGCCCCGGCCTGTCGCCAGTAGCGAGGCCGGGATTTCATCAGGTGCCATTCCATGAGTGGCATCTGGGAAATCAACCGGAGGGATTCACGATGTTCAACATGGCAACCATGGCGGCTGATGAATGCCGCGACGACGCTGAAGAGCGCACTTACTACCGCTGGATTGACAAGGCATCCCAGCTGCTCGGCCACCAGGTCGCCTTGGGCTCGCAGGAAGAAAGCGACCTGGGCGACTTCTACGCCGATGACTGCAGCCCGGCCGAGGCTGTAACTGAGCTGTTGGCGCAGCAAGCTCTTGAGCGCGCAGCCTGAACAACCAGCGCCACGTCCGCCTGACGTTAAAACCCCGACTCACCTGGTTACCCATTACCAGGCTGCATCGGTCGTGACGTTCGCCCTCCCCTGGTCCGGGAGGTTCATGGCAGCGAGTGTCACGACCAATGCAGCCCCAACGGAAGTGAATTGCAATGGCAAAGTCGTTCAAGCAAATGATCAAGGATGGCGAGGTGCGGCGCGCCGATGCCATGAAAGTTCAGCTGGAGGATTTGCACGAAGAGCCAGGCTTCAACCTGCGCACCGAGGGCGAATCGCTCGAAGCCAGCATCTCTGCGCTTGCCGAGTTCATCGCAGCCGGCGGCCAGATCCCTCCCCTTGAGGTTCGTCCTCGAGCAGAGGGCGGCGTGTGGGTAGTGGATGGACACCGCCGGCGCCGCGCGCTGATGAAGCTGGACGCAGCTGGCCGACTGCCCCGGACGCCGAACAAGGTGAACCCAAAGATCCTCGAAGCCTGGGTATCGGTGATCGCCTTTGAAGGAAGCGACGCTGATCGCGTGGCTCGGATCATCACCAGCCAGGAAAACGAAAAGCTATCCCCTCTTGAACTGGCCGAGGGATACAAGCGACTGCGCACCTTCGGCTGGTCGGTCGAGCAGATCGCAAAGAAGGTTGCCAAGACACGGCAGCACGTTGAGCAGGTACTCACAGTTGGCAACGCCAACACCGATGTGCAGAGCCTGGTTGCCACCGGCCACGTATCGGCAACTACCGCCGCGCAGGTGGTAAGAGAGCACGGTGACAGCGCCGGGCAAGTGCTGGGAGCGGAGCTGCAGAAAGCTCAGGCCAATGGCAAAACCAAGGTCACTGCCGGCACGATCAAAGGGCCCGCAATACCGAAGCCCCGGCTCGAAGCCGTGCACGCCGCCTCGCGCAATTTGATTGCATCGCTCGAAGCAATCGACGAACAAGCATCCTCAACCAAGCTGCCCACTGCGCTGGTAATTGAATTGCGCAAAGCTCTGGACAGCGCCACACCGAGATAGGTCATGGACACGATCACCATCGGCACATGGATAGGCCATCTTGGCCGAGGCCTGGCTCCCCGCGAGCTGGAATGCGTTCTCGACATCGCCCGCGGCATGACCTCCAAAGAGATCGCCCGCCATTTCGGCATCAGCGAGGGTGGCGTCGAGAAGCGCATCGCCGCCGCTATGTACAAGCTCGACGTGCCGCGCCGCGCTGCCCTGGTCGCCGAGGCCATGCGCCGCCAAATCATCAGCCCGCTCTGCATTCTGCTGGCCAGTCTTATCGCCATGCATGCGGTGATCGACGACAGCGACCCGATGCGCCGCGATCGCCGCGCGGCCGAGCGGCGCACCGCACAAGTTCGAATCGTTCGCCGGGCCGAGGCCCTGGAACTTCACGCCTGACCACAATGAGGACCACCACCATGCAAGTAGCCATCCGAGAGAGCCAGGACCAGCTCGAAGCCCTGCGCCAGGAAGTCATCACCGCCACCGAGGCGTTCCACGCCAAGTCGCGCTTCACCGTCACCAAGGCGGGAAGCGGCTGGATGGTGGTCTCGTCCCGCGACAATCGCGTGTACGGCCGCAACACAAGCTACCCGCAAGCCGTTCGCTACGCAGAAAGCCTCGAGCGGGCCATTGACGCGAGGGCGCTGCCGGTGATGGCCGCTGTGAAGGTGAAAGAGATCGGTGAGCGCGCCACCCGCTGGGCGAGCCTGTTCGCCCTGATGCTGATCGTGCTGGCCGGGGCGGCATCGTCATGAGCCGCGGGGTCAACAGAGTCATCCTGGTGGGCGCGGTCGGCCAGGGCCCGGATGTGCGCTACATGCCCAACGGCCAGGCGGTGACGAACATAAGCCTGGCGACCAGCGAGCAGTGGACCGACAAGCAAACCGGTCAGAAGGTCGAGCGCACCGAATGGCACCGTGTGGTGATGTTCGGCAAGGTCGCGGAGATCGCCGGCGAGTACGCACGCAAGGGCTCCCAGCTCTACATCGAGGGCAAGCTGCAGACCCGCGAGTGGGAGAAGGACGGCATCAAGCGCTACACCACCGAGGTGCACGTCGACATGCGCGGCACGATGCAGCTCCTGGGCGGCAAGCCGCAGCCGGGCCAGGTGCCAGATCGGCAACCTCAACAACGCCGGGCCGCGCCACAACAGCAGAACCAGCAGGCCGCGCCGCCTAATCACGAAAGCTTTGACGACGACATTCCGTTCGCCCCGCTCCACCACCTCGCCGGTACGTAGCCATGAAGCGCCGGCAGCAGGTCCATCCTACCCCGTACTACCTCGGCCGCGCCTGCCGCGATAACAGACAGTCACGCGATGCTCAGCCATACGGATGGATGACCGTGGATTGCGGGTGGTGGCTGGCAGGCTGGAATGATCGTGACAGAGAATTGTGTAGCAAATGCAACCAACTTTAATCGACTAGAGTATGTTGACGGTATTCCGCCCACGAGTAATTGATATTATCCACGTGCGCCGATATCCGAATATAGGTTTGACGCAACCGAGAAATGTCTCTGGCGGCCATATAATCAGTAACCGCATCCTGAATTGTGGCCATCGCACCGGTAATAGCCATAAGTTGCACCACAAGCTCCGCTTCTCCAAGCTCATGAGTTGGCAGCGCCTTAAGAGCTTGGACGGAAGCCTCAAACGACCCGCCCAAACCATCCCGCCAGAAAGCTCTAAATATCGGATCTTCTGGGAACTGCTTAGCAAACCCGCCGATGGACTCCGCATGCTCAATTGCGACTGCTACTACAGCGTGCATGGCGTTAATTTTTTGTTTTTCTTTCAACGCACTTTGTCGCAACTGATTTCGATATTGTGAATTCGCAATCAGAAACGCCCCAATTACCGCCCCAACCGAACCAATCGCTTGCGCCCAGTAAGCAGACACCGTGCTATCTGGACCTATTTGCTTGATGGCTGATGCAACAAGCCAAATGGTCGGGCCAGCGATTAGAACTACCCACATGATTTTAATGGCGAATGGAGCACTTTCTTTAAGTAGTTCATTAAATCGCATCAACGCGTCTCCTGCTTGAGGTTGCGCATGAGACACGAAATCAGCCCAAATTGCCACCATGCCGCATCCGGCCACGGAGGGCGGCGCATGCATGGAGAAAGCCATGACTCAGTTCTACCTGCAGGACAGTAGAAGCCATGTCGGTGACGGCATGGTGTTCTGGGCGAAGGAAGGCCGCGGCTACGTGACCAACCTAGACCAGGCTGAGCTGTTCACCTTTGATGAGGCATGCCGCTACCGTGACACTGATATCCCCTGGCCAAAGGAGTACATCGACGCTAGGGCGCACTACGGCGTCGACTGCCAGCTGATGGAGGAGGACAGGCGCATAGCGGGGCTACAGCCCGGCGCCCGCGTCTACGTGCACGTGCCAGGCGACTGGAACGGGAACGATGTCTACTGGGTCAGTGAGCAACGCGGCAGGTTGACCGAGAACCTGCAACAGGCCATCAGCATGGATCTGGAAAACGCCCAGTTCACATATGCCAACCACGCCGGCCAGGGTACGCGAGTATTCTGGCCGGCGGCCTACATCGAGAAAATCCGCCGGCGCTTAGTACATCGCCAGAAAGTCGATCATAATCTGGCCCTGCGTGTGGCCGGTGTGAAGATGCCCAGGCCACCCAAGGTCGCCAAGCGCCGCGAGCCGATGCTCAACTGCTGCGGCTGCGGACGCTTCATCAGCTGGGACGGGCGATTCTTGAACAATTGCCGAAACTGCGGCGCGAACAACTGCCCCTGACCCTCCAGCGCTGCCCGCCAGCGCCTCAACGCTTGTCATGAAGCTCGGGAGGCCAAGCGCTCATGAACCACATCATTCCGGGAATCATCACGTAGATCCAGTACTCGCCAGGGTACACGCAGATGCCGACAGCCCATATGACGAGCAACGTACCGCCCGCTCGCCGCCGGCGCTTCGGCGTGAACCACTCCTGAAACGCCTTATGCCTTTCCCGCAACTTCATTACCACTCTCCCTGTTTGGTAAGCGGC
>Ga0105251_10002672_pt1 | contig 13738 bp, 16 predicted proteins | sample KBSS64metaG_FD_80424 | JGI IMG/M metagenome (GOLD analysis project Ga0105251, IMG submission 80424) | Switchgrass rhizosphere microbial communities from Kellogg Biological Station, Michigan, USA - KBS S6-4 metaG | ecosystem: Host-associated > Plants > Roots > Rhizosphere > Soil | place...
GCAAAATCGTTGGTATTGATGCGGTAGTTCTGTCTACCCAGCACTCTGAAGACATCGACCAGAAATCGCTGCAAGAAGCCGTGATGGAAGAGATCATCAAGCCAGTTCTGCCAGCAGAATGGTTAAATGCTTCCACTAAATACCACATCAACCCAACAGGCCGTTTTGTTATCGGTGGCCCAATGGGTGACTGCGGTCTGACCGGTCGTAAAATTATCGTTGATACCTACGGCGGCATGGCTCGTCACGGCGGCGGTGCATTCTCCGGTAAAGATCCATCTAAAGTGGACCGTTCAGCAGCGTATGCGGCTCGTTATGTGGCGAAAAACATCGTTGCTGCTGGCCTTGCTGACCGCTGTGAAATCCAGGTTTCTTACGCAATCGGCGTTGCCGAGCCAACTTCCATCATGGTTGAAACCTTCGGTACTGAGAAAATCTCTACCGAGCAATTGACCCTGCTGGTACGTGAGTTCTTCGACCTGCGTCCGTACGGTCTGATTCAGATGCTGGATCTGCTGCACCCAATCTACAAAGAAACCGCAGCATACGGTCACTTTGGTCGCGAGCATTTCCCTTGGGAAAAAACCGACAAAGCAGAATTGCTGCGTGATGCTGCTGGCCTGAAATAACCCCTCGCCAGTTCACCATCAAACTTTAAAGGCCAGCGCTTCGCTGGCCTTTTTCTTTTTTTACTCCCCTTCAGTACTTAAATCCTCTTCCTGCAAAATCTCTCGTAACAAACAACACCAGTGGAAACGGTTACATTGGCGTTAACAAGGCATTAATTAAGACAGTTCTGCATGACAACATTTTGTTGCTGCGCTAGTTACAAAACATTTCAGATTAGTCTTGCATGGAAAATTTTGGTTTTATTTTCTACACTCAATTCACTGTTTTAATTAAATAAATTATACATACAGTTCTTGACACTAGTGTAACCGATTACACTAACGTGAGTTGAATCACACAATTTTACGTCGCGTTAACCTAACCTTAATAGCGAGATATCCCCCAAATTATTCAACTGGAGAGCACTATGCCTGAAATAAAAAAACAAGGGCGCTCGAACAAAAGCATGACCTTTTTTGTCTGTTTTCTTGCAGCCCTGGCCGGTTTGTTATTTGGCCTTGATATTGGCGTGATTGCCGGTGCGTTACCGTTTATCGCTAAAGATTTCCAGATAACTGCGCACCAGCAAGAGTGGGTTGTGAGTTCGATGATGTTTGGTGCAGCTGTCGGTGCCGTTGGCAGTGGTTGGCTCTCCTTCCGCATCGGGCGTAAATACAGCCTGATGATTGGCGCAGTGCTTTTCGTTGCAGGTTCACTGTGCTCGGCTTTTGCACCGAACACTGAAATTCTGATTCTCTCCCGTGTATTGCTCGGCCTGGCAGTCGGTGTTGCGTCTTATACCGCCCCACTTTACCTGTCAGAAATTGCTCCTGAGAAAATCCGTGGCAGCATGATCTCGATGTACCAGTTGATGATTACCATCGGTATTCTTGGCGCTTACCTTTCCGATACAGCTTTCAGCTATAACGGCTCATGGCGCTGGATGCTGGGTGTTATCACCATTCCTGCTTTGATCTTGCTTGTAGGCGTCTTCTTCTTGCCAGACAGCCCACGTTGGTTCGCCGCAAAACGTCGCTTCCATGATGCTGAGCGTGTCCTGATGCGCTTACGTGACACCAGTGCTGAAGCAAAACGCGAACTGGAAGAAATCCGTGAAAGCCTGAAGGTGAAACAAAGCGGCTGGTCATTGTTTAAAGAAAACAGCCACTTCCGTCGTGCCGTGTTCCTGGGTGTTCTGCTTCAGGTGATGCAACAGTTCACCGGTATGAACGTCATCATGTATTACGCACCGAAAATCTTCGAAATTGCAGGCTTCACCAACACCACTCAGCAAATGTGGGGCACCGTCATCGTTGGGCTTATCAACGTACTGGCAACCTTCATTGCGATTGGTCTGGTAGACCGTTGGGGCCGTAAACCTACACTGGTACTGGGCTTTATGGTTATGGCCGTGGGCATGGGCATTCTCGGTACGATGCTGCACGTCGGCATTCATTCCCAGGGAGCGCAATACTTCGCTATCGCCATGCTGCTGATGTTTATCGTTGGTTTTGCGATGAGCGCCGGTCCGCTGATTTGGGTACTGTGTTCTGAAATCCAGCCACTGAAAGGGCGTGATTTCGGTATCACCTGCTCAACCGCCACCAACTGGATTGCGAACATGATTGTGGGTGCAACGTTCCTGACCATGCTTAACACGCTGGGCAATGCGAATACCTTCTGGGTCTACGCCGCGTTGAACCTGTTCTTTATTGTTCTCACTGTGTGGCTGGTTCCGGAAACTAAACACGTTTCCCTGGAACACATCGAACGTAACCTGATGAAAGGCCGCCGTTTACGTGAGATTGGTGCTCACAACTAAGCAATAGCCGCCCTTCTCCTTAACGGGAGAAGGGCTTGCACCCTGCACCACCTCGCACTATTCTTTGCCGCTATGAAATCCCCAAGACTCCCCATCGCCATCCAGCAAGCCGTTATGCGTTGCCTACGGGAAAAGCTTCAACAGGCAAATCTGCACTTAGGCCGTAACTATCCTGAACCGAAGCTGGTATATCAGCAGCGAGGCACGGCTGCGGGCACCGCATGGATGGATAGCTACGAAATCCGCCTCAACCCGGTGTTGTTAATGGAAAACCAGCAAACCTTTATTGATGAGGTGGTGCCGCACGAACTGGCTCATTTGTTGGTGTGGAAACACTTTGGCCGCGCAGCGCCACATGGCAAAGAGTGGAAATGGATGATGGAAACAGTGCTTGGCGTTCCTGCCCGCCGGACACATAAGTTTGAAGTGCAATCCGTTCGCAAAAATACCTTCCCGTATCGCTGCCGTTGCCAACAACATCAATTGACGGTGCGCCGTCATAACAAAGTCCTGCGCGGCGAATCAGAATACCGCTGCGTGCAATGTGGCGACCTGTTAAAACCCGACGTTACAACCTCCTGTAATTAAAAATATTATTCATAAAGTTTCCTGATTTAGCTTATTGAATCCCAATAAAGCTTCAAGTACGGTGCGAGCACGTTTTAAAAAGGATTCTGGAAATGTCTCGCAAAATTTCTTTGGCTGTTGCACTTGTTGCAGCCCTCTGCTCTTTCTCCACGTTCAGCGCCGGTATCAATAATTTCTCTCAGGCAAAAGCGGCCGGTGCCAAAGTGAATGCCGACGCGCCAGGCGACTTCTATTGCGGATGTAAAATTAACTGGGAAGGGAAAAAGGGTGTTCCCGATCTAGAGTCATGCGGCTACAAAGTGCGTAAAAATGAAAACCGCGCCTCACGTATCGAATGGGAACATGTTGTCCCAGCCTGGCAGTTCGGCCATCAGCGCCAGTGTTGGCAAGATGGCGGCCGTAAAAACTGCGCTAAAGACCCGGAATATCGCAAGATGGAAAGCGACATGCATAACCTGCAACCGGCTGTTGGTGAAGTGAATGCTGACCGTAACAACTTTATGTATAGCCAGTGGAATGGCGGTGAAGGCCAGTATGGGCAATGCGCAATGAAAGTGGACTTCAAAGAAAAAATTGCCGAGCCACCAGCGCGTGCCCGTGGAGCCATCGCCCGCACATACTTCTATATGCGTGACCAATATCAGCTCAACCTTTCTCGCCAGCAAACCCAGTTGTTTGAGGCGTGGAATAAGCAATATCCAGTCACCACCTGGGAGTGTGAACGCGACGAACGCATCGCTAAAGTTCAGGGCAATCATAACCCTTATGTGCTGCGGGCTTGCCAGGCACAAAACAGCTAACCTACACTAGCGGGAATTGTTATCACTGTTCCCGCTTTTGGATATTAAAAACCATGCGTATACCCCGCATTCATCACCCTGAACTTCTCACCGTCGGCCAGGACATCGCGCTTTGCGAAGATGCAGCAAACCATGTTGGCCGCGTACTGCGCATGAGTGCAGGCCACGCGTTGCAATTGTTTGACGGCAGCAATCAGATTTTTGAGGCTGAAATTATTCAGGCCGATAAAAAAAGCGTGCGGGTAAAAGTCCTGAGCGCGAACGTTGATGACCGTGAGTCCCCACTTCATCTACATCTTGGCCAGGTGATGTCGCGCGGTGAAAAGATGGAATTCACTATTCAGAAAGCAGTCGAGCTGGGTGTGAATGTGATTACGCCTTTGTTTTCCGAGCGCTGTGGCGTAAAACTGGATGCCGAACGCCTGAATAAGAAGCTCGGACAGTGGCAGAAAATTGCTATTGCCGCCTGCGAGCAATGCGGTCGCAATATCGTGCCAGAAGTTCGCCCAGCTATGGATCTTGAATTGTGGTGTGCTGAAGACGATGCAAGCCTCAAGCTCAACCTGCATCCTCGTGCCAGCGCCAGTATTAATACATTGCCGCAACCTGTTGAACGTGTGCGCCTGCTAATTGGCCCGGAAGGCGGTTTAACGGCTGATGAAATTGCCATGACCGCACGTCATCAGTTTACTGATATTCTGTTGGGACCTCGCGTTCTACGCACTGAGACTACCGCGCTCACAGCCATTACTGCGCTGCAAGTGCGTTTTGGCGACCTGGGCTAAAACCGGAGAAAAACAATGATCAAGCTCGGCATCGTGATGGACCCCATCGCAAACATTAACATCAAGAAAGACTCAAGCTTTGCCATGCTGCTGGAAGCACAGCGCCGTGGTTATGAACTGCATTACATGGAAATGGCCGATCTGTATTTGATCAACGGCGAAGCACACGCACGCACTCGCCTGGTCACTGTCGAGCAGAACTACGATAAATGGTACGAATTTGGTAGTGAGCAAGACATCCAGCTTGCCGATCTCGACGTCATATTGATGCGTAAAGATCCTCCGTTTGATACCGAATTTATCTACGCGACGTACATTCTTGAGCGCGCCGAAGAACAAGGCACGTTGATCGTTAACAAACCGCAAAGCCTGCGCGATTGTAACGAAAAGCTGTTCACCGCCTGGTTTGCTGATTTGACGCCAGAAACGCTGGTGACCCGCAACAAAGCGCAGCTTAAAGCGTTCTGGCAAAAGCACGGCGACATCATCCTCAAGCCGTTAGATGGCATGGGTGGTACTTCAATTTTCCGTGTTAAAGAAGGTGACCCTAACATTGGTGTTATCGCGGAAACGCTGACTGAACTCGGCAACCGTTACTGCATGGCGCAGAATTACCTGCCTGCGATTGTCGATGGTGACAAACGTGTTCTGGTGGTTGATGGGGAGCCTGTTCCATATTGCCTGGCGCGTATTCCACAAGGTGGCGAAACTCGTGGCAACCTGGCAGCGGGTGGCCGTGGCGAACCGCGTCCTTTGACCGATAGCGACTGGGAAATTGCACGTCGTGTTGGCCCTACTCTTAAAGCGAAAGGGCTGATTTTTGTTGGCCTGGATATCATTGGCGATCGCCTGACTGAGATTAACGTCACCAGTCCAACGTGCATTCGCGAAATCGAAGCCGAATTCCCGGTTTCAATTACCGGCATGTTGTTTGACGCAATCGAAAAACGCCTGGCAAAATAGCCCAGTACACCCCATTTAGGGGTATGGCCCAAGGACGGGCCGAGTGTCCAGAGCAGTTCAATAGTGATAAACTGACTATTCCCCGCGCATTACATGCCGCTTTTTCAACCGGAATCAGAACCTCTGACAATGAATTTACAGCATCACTTTCTAATTGCCATGCCGGCGCTCCAGGATCCTCTGTTTAAGCAAGCTGTCGTTTATATTTGCGAATACAACGACGAAGGCGCGATGGGGATAATCATTAATAAACCCCTCGAAAATCTCAAGGTTGACGGTGTCCTGCAAAAACTAAAGATCGACCCGGAGCCACGTGATCCAGCTATACGCCTTGATAAACCTGTTTTTATTGGCGGCCCGCTGGCGGAGGACCGTGGTTTTATTTTGCACTCCCCCCCAGACTGTTTCGCCTCCAGTATCCGTATTTCAGATGACACGGTGATCACCACATCTCGCGATGTGCTGGAAACCATCGGCACAGCAAAACAACCTGCGGATGTGATTGTTGCACTCGGTTACTCATCGTGGGAAAAAGGCCAACTGGAACAAGAGATTCTCGACAACGCGTGGCTAACCGCTCCGGCAGATGCCTCTATTCTTTTCCACACCCCGATTTCTGAACGCTGGCGTGAAGCCGCAAAATTAATCGGCATTGATATCCATAACATGCCAAGTGAAGCGGGACACGCCTGATGAGCAGTGGAACTTTATTAGCCTTTGATTTCGGTACCAAAAGTATTGGTGTCGCCATCGGCCAACGCATTACCAGAACGGCCCGCCCTTTAACTGCGCTGAAAGCGCAAGACGGCACACCCGACTGGAACGTTATTGAGAAAATCCTCAAAGAGTGGCAACCCGATGAAGTCGTCGTAGGCTTGCCACTGAATATGGATGGCACCGAGCAACCACTCACCGCACGTGCACGTAAATTTGCCAACCGCCTGCATGGCCGCTTTGGCGTAAAAGTCTCTTTGCAGGATGAACGCCTCAGCACCGTGGAAGCACGCGCTGGGTTATTCGAGCATGGTGGTTTCCGTGCCCTCAATAAAGGCAGTATTGACTCTGCATCGGCGGTTATCATTCTTGAAAGCTGGTTTGACTATAATCCTTAGTCTTTTTTGTTGTCAGGCATGTCTGAAGACTCATCAATCAGCTCATGCCTTGCTGCGACTGCCAGAAAATGGCTGCGATCCCGGTAACCCGATGATGGCTGTTTTACACGGTTATCAATTCGCATAAGTAGCGTATCCGGCAGAGTAATGTTTATCCGCTGTTGTTTTCCTTCCAGGGCCGACAAATCAACATCAACTAGCAGCCACTGATTACAATACGCATATTCTGGATTTGCCGCGTAGACGAATGGCCCGGCATCTTTAATCTGCGTAATGTCGACGCCACGCTTTACCATTTCATCCGCGATTAACAAAATTGCCTCGCGTACCATTTCTGCGATTTCATCCTGATAATCTGCCGCTGATACACAGCCAAACTCGTCATTGCATAACGCCGGCACAACCAGACCGAACGCTTCGTTCTCGTTTGCAGGCATCTCCACGCCAACAGAAAAAAACATAGGTAATCTCCGTGAGTTGGGAATCATATTCCCGCGCGTTTACGAATGGATCTGACAGTACCGATGGGAAGATCTTTCTTTGGATGCGGAACCGGGAAAGTTTTCCCAGTATTTGGCGACCACCATATCCAATGGCTGCCTCCAGAGTTTCTGGCAGGTTCGCATCCTGCGGCCTTCAGTTCCTTAATAAGGTCAGAAGAATTCATAGTTTTCTCCTGATGGAAAAACAATACACATCAATACACACAGAAGCAATAATTTTAACCATCATTTTTTCCCCCATCGGCAATACGACCTTCCGCACGTAACACCGCTTCACACTGCGCAAAACTCTGCATACCGTATTGCTGCCCGGTTTGAATCTGCCCTGGCAACTGGTGCGTCTTACCTTCGCGGATAAGGCTCGCCACGGCGGGTGTATTAACCAGTAATTCGAACACTGCCGCCCTCCCTCCACAGCTATCGGGCAATAATTTCTGTGCCAACACCGCTTTTAAACTGCCCGCCAGTTGGCTACGCACCATGTTTTTTTCTTCTGCGGGAAACACATCCACCAGCCGCTCTACTGCTTGTGCCGCCCCGCGAGTGTGGAGCGTTGCGAGGACCAAATGCCCGGTTTCTGCTGCGGTGAGGGCAAGGCGGATGGTTTCGCTGTCACGCAATTCGCCCAACAAAATGACATCAGGATCTTCACGCAGTGCCGCACGTAAACCTGCGGCAAACGATCGGCAATGCTGCCCCGGTTCTCGTTGCTGAATCAAACAGCGCTTCGAGTGGTGAACAAACTCAATAGGATCTTCCAGGGTGAGAATATGCCCGTCGAGCTGATGATTTAGGTGGTCTACAATTGCGGCAAGCGTGGTGGATTTCCCACTGCCCGTGGCCCCGGTGACCAGAATCAATCCATCAGCAGATTTTAGTAATTCCTGGACAATGGCAGGAACGTTTAACGATTCAAGTTTTGGAGTGTGGGAAGCGAGTATCCGCAGTGCAAGTGAGTCCCCCTGCAACTGGCGAAAAGCATTGGCGCGCAGCCGCGTACCGCTCGCGAGGGTGACAGCAAAATCAAATTGCCCATGCTCTTCCAACTCTTCTCGTTGCCCGTTTGTCAGCCAGGCATCCAGCAACACTGCGGGAGCTGGCGCGCTTTCGGGCAGAGGTTCAAGCCGCCCTTGCCTGCGCCAGCGAGCAGGAAGCTGCGTACACAGGTGTAGATCAGAGACATTATGCTTTACACTAAGGGCCACAATTTCTTCGATATCCATATCACTTTTCAACCTATGAACGAGATAGCGCACAATCTGGCACAGGTTCAGAACAAAATCCTGGCGGCAACTGAACGCTGCGGCCGTGCTCCAGAAGAAGTTACTCTGCTTGCAGTCAGCAAAACTAAGCCTGCGAGTGCCATCGCAGAAGCGGTTGCTGCTGGACAACGAATTTTTGGTGAAAACTACGTGCAAGAGGGCGTGGACAAAATTCGTTACTTTGCCGAAAACGGTGAGACCCCACTGGAATGGCACTTTATCGGCCCATTGCAGTCGAACAAAAGCCGTCTGGTTGCTGAACATTTTGACTGGTGCCACACCGTCGATCGTTTGCGAATTGCAACTCGCCTGAGCGAACAGCGCTCAACTGAGCTGTCACCGCTTAACATACTGATTCAAATTAATATTAGTGATGAGCAAAGCAAATCCGGCATAGCGTTCAGTGAGCTCGATGCACTGGCGGCTGATGTCGCTGCTTTGCCGAATTTGGTGTTACGAGGTTTGATGGCAATTCCTGCCCCTGAACCTGATTACGAGCATCAGTTAGCGGTTTGCCAGAAAATGGCAGACGCTTTCACATCGCTCAAAAACCGTTATCCAACGGTTGATACGTTGTCCCTGGGCATGACCGATGACATGGACGCCGCGATTGCTGCAGGCAGCACCATGGTGCGCATTGGAACCGCTATTTTCGGCGCGCGGGATTACCCTGCTCGTTAATTCATTATAATTATTGAGGAACGCCATGCTGACGTTGACTTTCCTGGTCAAAACGCTGATTGAACTGTATGTAATGGTGCTGCTGATTCGCATCTGGATGCAGTGGTCACGTTGTGATTTTTATAATCCTTTTGCACAGTTTATCGTCAAGATCACTCAACCGATTGTCGGGCCACTGCGCCGGGTAATTCCATCGATTGGCCCGATTGATACATCTTCATTGTTGCTGGCGTTTATTCTCACCACATTGAAGTACCCGGTTTTGCTGCTCATTCAGGTTGGCGCGTTATCGCTTGACCCGATGAACCTGCTGGTGGGCTTGTTATCACTGCTCAAATCCGCCGGTACGCTGGTATTCTGGGTGATCATTATCCGCTCGCTGATGAGCTGGATTAGCCAGGGCCGCAGCCCAATTGAATACGTGTTGATGCAGCTCACTGAGCCAATGATGGCGCCCATTCGCCGCGTGCTTCCGGCTATGGGTGGCATCGATTTTTCAGCGATGATCGTCATTTTGATTCTCTACGCGCTGAACTACCTCGGCATGGACTTGTTCCCGGGGCTTTGGTATTTGCTGTGAGTGCAGTGAGTCAAACCGAAGATGGGCTGGTTTTACGGCTATATATTCAGCCTAAAGCCAGCCGCGATAGCATTGTCGGGTTGCATGGCGACGAGTTAAAAGTCGCCATCACCGCCCCACCGATAGACGGCAAAGCCAACTCCCATCTGGTAAAATACCTGGCTAAGCAGTTCAAAGTTGCCAAAAGCCAGGTGCTGCTTGAGAAAGGCGAACTGGGCCGCCATAAACAAATTAAGATTATCGACCCGCAACACATCCCGACTGAAGTCGCGGCTTTGCTCGAATAATTAGCCAATTTCACAGGATTTTCTCACTATGCAAAAAGTTGTCCTCGCGACCGGTAACGCCGGTAAAGTGCGTGAACTCGCTGATTTACTCGGCGATTTTGGTCTGGATGTGGTGGCGCAAACTGAACTGGGTGTTGAGTCTGCGGAAGAAACCGGCCTGACGTTTATCGAGAATGCCATTCTGAAAGCACGCCATGCATCACAAGTTACCGGCCTGCCTGCCATCGCCGATGACTCCGGTCTGGCTGTTGATGTACTGGGTGGTACTCCGGGGATTTACTCCGCACGCTATGCAGGTGTTGATGCCTCAGATCAGCAGAACCTGGAAAAGTTACTGGCTACACTGAAAGATGTGCCGGACGATCAGCGCAAAGCACGATTCCATTGCGTGCTGGTCTATATGCGCCATGCAGAAGACCCCACTCCGCTGGTTTGCCACGGCAGTTGGGAAGGCCAGATTACCCGTGAATCTGCGGGTGAAGGTGGCTTCGGCTACGACCCTATTTTCTTTGTCCCGAGTGAAGGCAAAACTGCCGCTGAGCTTACTCGTGATGAAAAACGTGCGATCTCCCACCGTGGGCGAGCACTGAAACTGTTACTGGAAGCAATGAAAAATGGCTAATTTGCCACCTCTGAGTCTCTATATTCACATCCCGTGGTGCGTGCAGAAGTGCCCCTACTGTGACTTCAACTCTCATGCACTCAAAGGCGACGTACCGCACGATGAGTATGTCGCCCACCTGTTGCGCGATCTGGAAAATGACGTGCCAATGGCACAAGGACGTGAAATAAAGACCATCTTTATTGGTGGCGGTACGCCGAGCCTGCTCTCAGGTGAGGCGATGCAAAATTTGCTCGACGGTGTGCGTGCACGCCTGCCGTTGGCAGCGGATGCGGAAATTACCATGGAAGCGAACCCCGGGACGGTAGAAGCAGACCGTTTCGTGAGTTACCAGCGCGCTGGCGTGAACCGCATTTCTATCGGTGTGCAGAGTTTCAGCGAACCGAAACTCAAGCGTCTGGGGCGTATCCACGATTCAGGCGAAGCGAAACGTGCAGCAAACCTGGCTAACGGGCTTGGCTTGCGCAGCTTTAACCTGGATTTGATGCATGGCCTGCCGGATCAATCTTTGGAAGAGGCGCTCGACGATTTGCGCCAGGCGATTGAACTGAATCCACCACATCTTTCGTGGTATCAGCTAACGATTGAACCGAATACTTTGTTTAGCTCACGCCCGCCGAAATTGCCGGATGACGATGCGCTATGGGATATTTTCGAACAAGGCGACAAGCTGCTGACCGCTGCGGGATATCAGCAATATGAAACTTCGGCCTATGCAAAACCGGGTTACCAGTGCCAACACAACCTGAACTACTGGCGCTTTGGTGATTACCTGGGGATTGGCTGCGGCGCACACGGTAAAGTTACATTCCCAGATGGCCGTATTTTGCGTACCGCGAAAACACGCCATCCGCGCGGTTATATGGAAGGCAAATATCTCGATAAGCAGCACGACGTTGAACAAGCCGACAAACCGTTCGAGTTCTTTATGAACCGTTTCCGCCTGCTGGAAGCCGCACCACGCAACGAATTTAGCCTGTATACCGGGCTTGATGAGTCGGTGATTCGTGCGCAGTTAGACGAAGCGATTGCGAAGGATTATTTGGTTGAGACAGAAGATTTTTGGCAGATTACCGAGCACGGAAAGCTGTTTTTGAATTCGCTATTAGAGATTTTTCTGGCCGAATGATTATCTGTCGGATGACGCGCAGCGTCATCCGACATTATTTCAGCTTAAATATTCTTTACCCGGCTAGTCAGAATCAACGCCAACACCGACAACCCCGCAATCAGCCAGTACACCGAATGGTGCCCAAAACTTTCCGCCAGCGCTCCCTGTAGCACACCCGCCAGAATAACACCCGTTGAAATACTATTGGTGAATAGTGTGGTTGCTGAACCCGGCCTGCCCGGCATTAAATCCTGGAACCACAACATTCCAATACCCGCGACGATACCGATAAACACCGCGTTAAAAAGCTGGAGCAACAGCAGCGCCGTGCGGCTATGGAATAGAATCAAGCCGACGTAGAACAACACGCCAGCCGCCACAGCAATCACCATCATGCGCCGCTTACCAAAGCGCTTCACGTAATAGCCTGCAAGTATCATTGCCGGGATCTCAAGTCCCGCAGCCGTTCCCATCAGAAGCCCCGCCAGCGATTCAGGCAACCCTAAATCACTACTGACCCACAGAGGCATATCAATGATGTACATGGTGTTGCAGGTCCACATCAGCATTGAGGCGATAAACAGCATACGGACGTTTTTATCTTTCCAGCCGCTGACTTGCGTAAGGGCAACATCCGCGGGCTGCTCAATCCTTGCCACTGAAGGAAGTGCGAAGAAGATTAGCGCGAGCGAGATAACGAAAATCCCGGCCGCGATCAGGAACATGGTGGTAAAACCGTAGTTTAGCGCCAACATAAACGACAGCGGCGGCCCGATAACCCAGGCAAGCGAGAGCTGCGCACGCATTATCGAGCTGAACATCACTACTTCACGTGCTGAGTTATCTGCATACTCGCGGGCAAGAGCGAAGATTTGTGGCATCGCCGTGTTGGCAATAGACGCGAACATCACGCCAACGGTAATTAACGTCAGGTAATGGCGGTTAAAAGCAAACAACACGCAGTTTGCCACGGCCATAACGCAGCAAACCATAATCAGTTTTCGCCTGTCGCCCCGGTTATCTGAACGCTTCGCCAACGCAAGGCTGACGAGTATCCCGGCTATCGCATTGACGGTATAAAACATCCCAACCCAGAATGGGCGCACTTCTACTTCGCGACTTAAAAACAGGCTAAGAGTGGGTGCCTGGAGTGCCCCCGCAATCCCCATCATGAAAGCCACAATCATAAATGCGGCATATACCGGATTGAGGCGGCGTCCTCGCGTCAAAAACCAAAGCATGCAGAAAGATCCTTTTTACTTAAGCGGGTGATAAGTGTGCAAGCTGTAAACTATACCCTAAATAATTCAAGTTGCAGGTAGGCGGCAAGGGAGCAACAAATTTGTCTGGAACAAATTTGAACGCTGCTTGCAGCGTCCCCAAAGGGGTAAGGCCCATGGATGGGCCGCATAATCCCCTGAAGCTTACTTGAGTAAGTGACTGGGGTAAGTGAGCGCAGTCAACACCCCTGCGGCTTGAAGTATGACGGGTATAAAAAAGCCAGCAGGAACAATCTGCTGGCCAGGTGAAATTCACCAATTCTCAGTCACACATGTCTCGGCGACTCAGTGCTTCCCGGTCTCGGGAACGTTAATTTCCCACTGCATTAAGTCCTCGAGCATCTTCAGACGTTGCGATGCTGTCAGGCGAGCCAGCCATCCAGCAGAAACATTTTGTGTTGCGGCAAAATACTGATGATAAAACTTAATGACTGGTGACCGTTTCATATGCACCTCCTCGTTTCAACGTTGATGATTATTGGCGTAATATGAGGAAAGTTAAATTGATGAGTTTCTGACGGGAGTTCCTCTTTTATGTCCAGCAGTCGTCTGCAACAACAGTTCATACGTTTATGGCAAAACTTTGAAGGTAAGCCGCAGGAAACCACGCTCAATGAGCTGGCAGAGCTGCTGAATTGCTCACGTCGCCATATGCGTACGCTGCTTAGTGCAATGCAGGAAACGGGCTGGCTCAGTTGGAAAGCAGAGGTCGGGCGCGGCAAGCGTTCAAAGC
>Ga0105251_10002679_pt1 | contig 13709 bp, 15 predicted proteins | sample KBSS64metaG_FD_80424 | JGI IMG/M metagenome (GOLD analysis project Ga0105251, IMG submission 80424) | Switchgrass rhizosphere microbial communities from Kellogg Biological Station, Michigan, USA - KBS S6-4 metaG | ecosystem: Host-associated > Plants > Roots > Rhizosphere > Soil | place...
CGGGATCGTTACCCGCTCGGTGTCAGGCGAACAGATCTTGCTGCCGATTTGGCACAACATCACCAAGCAGCAGGTGATGGATTTCAGTTCTTCGATCGCGGACAAGGTGGCGCGCAGTACAGCGGTGCACACCATTGATGAGATCGCTGCAGAGATCGCAGATTTGCTGAAGTCCAAAGATGCCCAAGCATCCTAACGCCAACGCATGCGCAGATCAGACTTGGAGATGATCGGGCATGCACGTTCGGTGCTGCCTGAAGCTGTCACATCTCTGCAGGCTAGGGACAGGGCCCGAGGAGTTGGCCACCGCTTGTCGCAACAATCGAGGCCCCTTTCTACAGGCCATGGTTACAAGGCGTTGGTCAGCCCCACGCCACAGGCGTGTCAATTCCGGAAAATCCACCCTGCCCGCTCGTTGATATGCGAATACGGCTACTGGACGTAGCAATACTGTCCTCCTCCGTGATCCATGCTCGTCACTCTCGATCTAGGGCTGTCCCAAGCCTAACGCCGGTGACGGTTTAGTCGCGCAAGGACGCTAAGCGCTAAGTACGGCATCTCCTCTCAGCCCAACCCTGGTCAGAAGTCAGAAGACGCGTTACGGGTCTGATCAGCCCGGTGAGCCTAGTCCCGTCAGCATCTAGGACGTCCACCTGTAGAAGATTCAACGGCCTTGTAAACCACTTTTCTTACCTGTTAACCACGTCGGTTTACAGATCAAAAAATAGGTTTACAGGCTCGACCTTCCCGACTCAAGCGGAGCCAAAAATCGACGTGGTCAATTGGCATGCGAGTCATTTGAGCCATCGTCAATTTGAGCATTAACGCTAGGTCAGCTGCCTTCTCCAAGCATACGTCACATGACGGGTTTGAGAGAGGCCCCCAGTACACTTCGATGCCTCGCTTCGCGCCTCGCAACACTATGCGCTTACCCACTGAAATTTGGCATTTTTTGGTGTCAAAAAATCGACCATGAAGAAACACAATTTTCGCAACAAATATGAGTTGTAGGTGGTTCGAAAACTCTGCTAAAAACTGTCCTTGCTGGGTGTTACCACCCAGGTGCTCTTTAAACATGACTCAATATTCGGGCTTGCGGTTGTTGACCAGGAAACTGGTCGCCTTGGTGTTCTCCTTGGCTTTCTTCGTCGCGCAGGTTGTCGCTGCCCATCGCTCCTCAGTGCTTAGCGCCTAGAGCAATCCCAAGGTTGTCCGAGGGTTTGTCTTTATCCGTTGATGCGTTGTGGCGAAATGCGATGCGGCGGTAATGCGGCGGACGGCTTATCAAGGGACTTGATAAGCAGAACTGTGGTTTGTAGTGGCATCTTCAGCGTTCCTTTCGGCCCGGAATGCTTAGCGGCGGGGCAATTTCGCCTGTCGTTAGGAACATCAGTCATGGTTAATTTAAAGAACCTGGCGCGCCGCAAGGCTCGTCAGTCAATGCACAACAGTGAAGATGCCCGTGTCGTCGAGGTAGCTGCACCCCAAGAACCTAAAGCTGGTCGGATTGCGTGGGTAAAAGCAAAGACAGTGACGCTGCTGAAGTGGATCGCACGTATTCGTCTATGCATCTGGTTATGGGAAAAGGCTGTTGAGGGTTGGGATTTTGTCGAGACGGTGGTAATTCCATTTCTTGAGAACCTCCCATGACACAACAAACCACATCATTCGAATTCAGACGGGCCGGTTCTTCAGAGCCGGCCAATCATCGGAAGCTTGGACATGGATGCTCCGCTCTATCCACACTCCCCCATACACAGCATCAATGCATTGGCACGTGCTTTAGGAGAACCTGCTGAGAGACTTCTTGCGCTCGCTCAGCGTACCTCCCGCTTGTATCGCTACGTGCCCCAAACAAAGAAAGACGGCATAACTCCTCGACACACTTATGATGCCCATGAGCCGCTGAAGACCATCCAGCGTAAGATCGTAGATCGGATGCTCCGCAAGGTTGTCTACCCACGATATCTGCATGGCGGTATTAGAGATCGGAAGCTCCCTCGCAGTATCTACTCAAATGCTCGGGTTCATACCGGCGCCAAAACGGTAATCCTTCAGGACATCTCCGATTTTTTCCCGTCGATCACCACCGAGCACATCCAGTGTTTATTTGTAGGCCTGTTTCGCTTCTCCGCAGACTTAGCTTCCTTGCTTGCGAATCTAGTCACCCGAGAGGGACAAGTGCCACAAGGGGCAAGTACAAGTAGTTACCTGGCGAATCTGGTTTTCTGGGATATTGAGCCGGCACTAGTCACTCGCTTCGAGGCTCAAGGGCTGGCCTACTCGCGCTTCGCGGATGACATCACTGTCTCCAGCAGGAGTCCTATCCCGGCAGCTGTTACCACCCAAGTCATTGCATCTGTCACGTGGATGCTCAGTCAGAAAGGTTGCTTGCAGAAGCGAAGCAAGTTGCACGTCCGAAAACGCGGGCAGGCTTTACTCTCAGGCGAAAGCGCAGAGGCAGTGACGGTTACTGGCCTGGTCGTGGACAAGCCAATTCCGGGGCTTCCTAAGAAAGCACGCCTGGCTATACGCGCCGCTGTGAAGCAACTGGAGGATCGAGTCAAAGGCGATCTGCGCCAGCTTAGAGCAGAGGATGAAAAAGAAGCGCGCCGGTTGATGGGACGCATCGGCAGATTGATCGCTTGCGGGCATCCAGAGGGGCAACGCCTGAAGGCTCGGGTTCGAGTACTACTGACGCGGGCACCACTTCTCGAGAGCTATGCAGCTGATGCCGAGCATCAGCCTCGGTTACCGGCCTCCAAATTACCCTCCTCGTATCCCGATACTCCCACAATTTCAGATCAGTTATCGAAGCCGGGAACCGTCAGGCCAGGTCACCTACCGAACTCCAGCATAAAGGACGATGGTGTCCGCATATTTTCTAAGCGGACGTGATCGCCCCATCCCCAGGATTTCCATGCGCGAACGGAGCTCTGATCCCACACTATTCGAAGCCCAGGTCGTCCAGTATGCCAGAGCGCGTCTCAGTTCAAGCCAGCCTTGCCCGGTTGATTATCACCCGTCGGTCTACGTTCCAAGCTGCGCTAAAACCGACTTCCCAAGCTCATGGGGCGTCACCTTTGATACTTCTTTCCCGGAGGATGCCCACAATCGATTGGGGCTTTTTAATGAGACACAGAAGGTCACGCAGAGCATTGCATCTACAACCAGCTCATTGCGGCCAGGCGGTTCGAGATCCCCAGCATAGAGGGATATAACTTCCCAGCGCCGATACGTGCAGTGACCTACCACTTCAAATGTCCATGGACTGTTCAAGTACCAGGCTCGCGAACTGGTTGAGGTCTCGGATCTGTCCGTGGGGTTTGCGCTCTAAATGGAATCCCATGATTCCCGCAGCCCGCGGGCCGTCGCGATCACACCTTCGAGAATCGCCAATCATCAGCACCCGCCCTACTCCACCGGTAAGGCAATGGCTAGGCTGCACCCCCATTTGATTACAAACGGATTGGTAGAGGACAGGATCTGGCTTCACGCATCCCAGCTGATAACTGAAGGCATATCCGTCCAAATTTGGGAAAAAGCTTTTCACGATCGGGCCATATGGATAGGCAAGGTTTGAGCAAATCCCGATTCGGAACCCAGCTTTTCGTAGCAACCCTATGGCTTCGACGGCATCGGGAAAAGGCTGAATCGACGACAACTCCGTTTCCAGTACGAGACTCAACTCATTGAGCTTTGACGGAGTAAGTGCAATGCCCAGCTGCGACGCCGCCGCGTCCAGCGGCTGGTTCGTTGTCATCGCGAAATGCATCGTGTCCGAGGTCAGGGCGAGTCCCTGTCGACGCCCTTCACGCATCAGTTCTCGATAAGGATTCGTGCGCTGACCAATCCGCACAAGGGTACCGAAAGCGTCGAAGATGATTCCACTAATCACAACGGCTTGCTCATCTGGAATAGCACAGCTGCAATCATCACGGCCCCCCCCTTCCAAACTCATAAGGCGCGAACCACTGCCGACAGCGACATCGTTTTTCGACGACCATGATTGATCAAAACGTAGACCTTGTTCTGCGTCTCGGAAAACATGCCTTCGCTGAAATCAACCAACGGTGACGAGCGCTGCCAGAGCGCGCTGCTGCATTTGGTGCTGCTATTGAAAACGACATTGAGCATCAGCAACATCACCGGCTTCTTTCCCTCCAAGGCCAACTCCTGAACAACCAATTCCGGCGCATCTAGGTCAAGCCAGACCCACTCATTGACAACGCAAAAGCTTCTGTCCGGGAACCTCGCCTGCGTCATTCGGATTGCTTCTTGAAGATCAATTACCACCCCAGGCATTACAGCGCTTGGGCCAATGATCTGTTCAATATCGTGGTATGACATGGGAACTCCTTGCACATCCATTGCCTTATCTCACGAGCCTGGTTCGTCAGGCATTACGGTCGCACAACAGCGTCTCGGGTCATCGACAACACCACGGTCTGTTCAACCCCGTCGACCTCCTCAATCATGAACATAAGAAAGCTCACGATGACGTATCGGTCGCCGGCAGTGGTGACTACTATGGAATAGCCATGCCGCTCTTCTATTGCTGCCGCGTCATCGGTGACGATCGTGTCACCGTTTTCAAATCGTTTTTGGGAGTCGAAGAAAATTGCTGCTTTGAAACCCAAACCGCAGGGACGGGCGTCTAGCAAATACCCGTGAACTTGGCCCTCGAAACTGAGCTTTGTGGCCTGGATCAATGAAGCTGGAAAATGCACTGAAAAAACCTCTACTCGCCCGCTTCAAGCTATTCAAAGCGTGACCACAAACTGCGTGTTGAAATCGACCTCTTCCCCTGGATAACCTCTTGGATTGGACACAAATCTGATTCCGTTGATCGTCTCATCGACAGCCACGTGAGTATGTCCAAAGATCCAGAGGTCAATTTTCATATCCAGGAATTCCTGCCAGTTGTTGCCGTAACTTGCCCTCAGATGCGGATGCTTTCCGTAGTCCGGCACAAAGTGCATCAATGGCGGGAAGTGAGTCACCACAACCGTTTTTCCCTCGAACGGTTGCGCGAGCTCGCGGTGCAGCCACATACGAGACTCTTGCGCGACCTTGCGAGTCTGGTGGGGCACGAGCTTTCGATACTGCGGCTCTACGCGAATGACTTTGTAGTCGTTCATGAGCGCCCGAGCCTCAAGCATCGCCAATGGCGCATTCCCGGTACCTTCAAAATCAGCCCATCCGGTACAACCCAAGAAGCGGACACCGTCTATCACAAGCGTGCGCTGCTCCAGGAATTGAACATGGGCAGCCTGAGGGTTATTCAACTGATTGAGCGTTTTATTCCAACTCGATTTGTAAAATTCATGGTTCCCGGCTACGAGAAGTGTCTCTTTTGAAAAGTGGTTGCAAGCCCAACTGGAACTTCGGCCTTTGATGTTGATATCCCCTGCCAGGATCGCAACGTCATACAGGGCGGGGTCGGGCAGCTCGATGGGCTGGAACTCGACATGGAGATCCGACATTACGAGAAGTCGCATGAGTCAGGCCCCGCCTTGATGGCATGTAACTGCACGCCCTAGCCCACATAGCTGGTCTAAGCACATGCCTACAATGAGCATGATCCTCATGAAAAAAGAAACAGGCATCTCACCCTCAATTTTCAGTGGAGATTAACGATGGACATGACCCCTGAAGATTGGATCTCTTTCTCTGACCAGGGCCCATCAAAATGTAAAAGGTCTTACGCATTTCAAACCCATAGCTGTCGGTGAACGACCTTTGGAAAGCTGACCGAATCCAGATCTCCAATCTGCCACCTGTTCCCACTATGGGCAAAGACGCTGGACGCGTAGAGCACGCATGGTTGCACCCGTCGCCAGCAAGAGATTCGCGGTACTCGTTGTTCACCTCTATCTCGATCAGCATCCACTCCCTAACGATGCAGTACGGCTTCGCGAGATTCGCGACTTGTTGTCCTATTGCATGTTCACCAAACCTCAACAATCAGGTAATAGCTAAATCTCATGCTCCCGCGATCTACAAGCTCAGCTGTGAAGGGGGGGCGAAACCGAAGCGTCATAGCGCCATAGCTTTCGATTTATTGCTGAATTGATTCGCCCGAAGCCATCCACAGCACAGCGCTGAATCAGTCACACACATCCACCGACTGCACGGATTACGGGTAAATTGATCCTGGTGCGGGAGGCATTCCCCCGCCGCCGCAAAGCGCCAATTCCAAGATCCGTTGGACAGAAGAGCCAAGAAAATGGGACGGGCCAACACCACCTTGAAACAGCCGCACCTCACAAGTCCGGAAATGATGACTATATACGGTAGAAACGGACTATGCAACGTGGCTTTATCCTCCCCTTTGAGGATCGCCCATGACCCTGAAGCTTGCGTTTGCAGCTGTGCTGCGAGTTCTTCGCAATCGGAAAGGGCTCTCGCAGGAGGGGTTGTCCGAGGCAGGCACTCGTACCTACTTCGCAAAACTCGAAAAAGGGGAGTCTGGTATCACGCTGGACAAGCTCGACCTGCTCAGCAAGGCACTCGGCACCAGCCCTCTGACTCTGCTTGCGCTCACGCTAGCCATCCGTGAAAACGAGCCTCTTGAATCCATCCTGAGCCGGCTCACCGCCGAGCTTTCAGAGCATCAGCAAGCCGGTTTGTTAGAAGTGCTCAAAGCGCAACTCAAGGATGACGCTCTGGTAGTGCGTAAGCCCGGCAAGCCAGTCGACGAAACCAGGCTGGATCAAGTGCGCCTTCTCAAGATCGAGGGTTTGACACAGAAGCAGATCGCCGAAAAATTGGGGCTGCCCAAGCAGACAGTGCACGACTTGTGGCATCGAGAATCCGATGCGTAGGGCACTTGGTCATACAAACCAAGAGGGAATTTTCTAGAGCATGGATAGCAGAGTATGAGATGGAGCAGGTATCGGATTGGCTGGCGGGCAATTATCACAGCGGTAGTCTTTCTATTCGCGCTGCTCCAGGGTTTTTCGACGATCGTTGGGCCTTGGGCAGCTTACTTCTTCGCCCCTAAGTCATCCGATAGCCTGAACCCAAAACTGCTGGGCATGTGGCATGAGAAATTCCAATACCCCGAACCCAATGGAGTCGCCAGCTTCGAAGGCACTATCGAATATTTTCGCAACAAAACATACCGAATCAATGGCCTACTGAAGAGCACTGTCTTTGCTCCTTCATCATCTACCACAGAAACCACAAGCTATAGATTCGATGGCAATGGAGAATGGCAAGCCACTGATGACGAATTGGAAATCAAGTTGCTGGATGTGCAGGTTCGAGTGGCCAACAAATCGCTCACCAACATGAGCGTCCATGGCCTCTCACCCAGTGCTGAAGAATCCGCGATTGAGCGAGGTCTGCTGCTAGCCAGGTCTCAGCGCTATGACATTCGCAGCGCGAAAAAAGACGAAGTCGTGCTGGAAACAGGTGGTCTTCTCGCGGACAGCTTTGTCATCAAAATGAATCGTACCAAACAGATGTACATGAGGTAGCAGCGCCCCACTGCCACTCCACCCTACCCGTCTGTTGTTTTTGTTGGAAGCGCCCCATTGTCTGAACAGTTCGTCAAATCTCCGCTTGAGTGGATCGACGTAACCATCAAGCTACTCCCCTACATCGGCGCGTTAGCGCTGATGGCCTATGTGATGCTAAGAACCAATGCGATGTTCTATGTGGTCTACCGATGGCATCAGCTGCTCGGGGCGACGAAAGACTTCAACGGCAAATTTGCGCAGCGTGTGTGGGCAGATCATGAAGACCTACAGCGCTTCAATCTGTGGTTCGGACTGCAACTCAAGACCTCCAAGCACATGACCAAGCTGCTTTCGTGGCTGCAGCAACATGAGCTAACTATCGAAGAGCTATGCCGGGCACGTCGCTACTTCGATGCAAACGAGCTTGCCTTCAGAATTCCCTCAAAACTCCGGCGCAGAGCTGTGCGAACCATGATGCAGTGCACAGCAGGATTTCTGCTCTTTTGGGCCTACGTGTTCACGCAAACTCCGTATGCGCTGCTCACGGTCAAAAAGACACATACCACGTTCTGGGTTCAGCCAAACGAGGCCTTCAATGGCGCTGGCACTTGGTTGCCGTGGGACAGTGATGCCCAATGGACGGTAGACAATCAATACTGCCTATTCTCAGATGGCCTGGATCCGTTCAAAGATCAGTGGGACAAAGACGTTGTCTGCAGCCTGGTACTGGGCACCTACAACCAAAAAATTGAAGACATTATCGGGGAGCAGTGGGCGATTGGGATGTTGGCGGGTGGTGCCGCAATCCTCTGTATCTTCTTTCTCGTGTTCATCATGGTTCGTGAGACAAACGCCACGGCTCTGGAGAAAAGAGTTGCCGAGTCAGCGGGGGGCGTTCGGTAGATTTGCGTCCACCCGATCAGTTCGCTTTCACCGTCAGCTGTTTGGCAAGCGAGCTGGTTGAATTTCCTCACGCGGTGCGAGCCGAGAGGACGTGGGCCGGCTACCTGCCCGCGTCCGAAGATGTCATCGTGCGATACTTGGCCCAGTAAGCAGACAGCATGCCGTCAGCACCCTCATACAGAGCCAAGCAATACCCACTCGATGAGAAGAGGGTTTGTACCCCCGGACATCTGCCAAATACTGGGGGCGAGAGACTATTCGACGCGCCGTTAACCGTACCTTGGGCGTGGGTTGCAGTGGTACGAACGCCGGAAGTGACGCGACAGGGTTGTCGCGGTAGATCGGCAGCCACTTGCGAATAATTGGTGTTGATGTCATGGCTGATGGCGACACTTGAAATTAACGTACCCGGTTGCAGGCATTCCTGCACGGCATGGGGCTTTGAAGGGCTTCGGTAAGAGCTTCGTTGGCGCATGTGAACCCTGGCGATAAGAGTGATCGCGTCCGCTAGAATACAAGCGGACGCGATCGCCCTTAATGCTGCAGTTCGGTAGGTGCGTTCTCCAGGCGCTTACGAGGCTTTGGTGCTCCGGACGCCTAGAGGCTTTTCACTCCCCGCCTTCGATCATGTCGCATTTCGAAAGCCGGCCTTCGGGGGGGGGGACGTGGCTGGGGTGAGACGATTCTTGAGCCAGATAATGGGGAAGCCAGAGCGTGCTAGCATCAGCCACTCTTTCACTTGACGTGTGGCGCGTCTTGTTTAGCTTGCTGCATTGCAGTTTCATCTACTTCCAATACGCGAGAGAAAAAAATCGTACTCTCGCACATCGGCCTTGGGAAAAGTTGATAATTCAAGTGATCGACGATGAACTTCAGTTGAGGTGGAAAAGCCAGATAGTCGAGCAGCTCTTGAGCGGTGGGACGCTCGCCTGACCACAGTCGATGAATGACTTTCCTGATCATTTTCTTGCCATTTTTTTTATGAGATTCGGAGATGGTACTTTCGGTCAAGAATTTGCTAAGCGCCGAGTAATCGGAAATATGAACACCGTCAATCGACCCCCTAGAGTAGGGAAGCGAGTTCAAAATCATCGGAACCAGAGTTAAGTCTTCAAGCTTTTTGCCGAACAGTAACTCTATAACCTCCGGACGTGCTCGCAAACCTTGCTCCAATCGCTTAACCTGCTTGACGGTGTCGGTGATGAATTTGCTGTATCGCAGGGCCGGGACTGCATGATTCCCGGACAACAGATTGTTTTTGCACTCAACCAAAAACAATGTGTCATCCATTATAAACAGCGCATCGTACTCATACTGAGCACCGTCGACGTTGAATTTAGCGGGTTTGCATGGGTAGCCGAGATCCCCGAGGAACGACACAACCTTGTCCTCAAAGCCTTTGCCTTTCTTGTCGACTTGAGTTTCAAGGGAGCCCAGCCTAGAGAACAGGACGTTGGGCACATTGCAGCTGACAAGGATTTCGGCCAGAAGAGAGTATTGGTCATCCTGCGATCGGATCAGCGGTGAGTCATACAGGTCACGGCTGTCAGTGCCGAAGGTCAGGTGGTCAATCAAAGTGGCAACGACTGATTGGGGAATCCGGTAATCAACCAGACCTTGTTCCAGCTCTGCTTTATCAAAGGTGACTAGGCCGGAAGCCGACGTTTTTTCCTTGGCTTTGGCCATGAGTTTTAACGCGCAGTAGCCACGTACCCACTCACGCAAAGTAAGGCCATGATGGCGATCTTGGTCAGAGAAAACATCGAACGACAGTATCTCCGACAGCGTCCTTAGAGTGACGCCCTCATCCTCGGATACGAAAGGTGCCCCCGAAAGATCGGGTACTTTTGCCCCCTTGGCCATGACAGCCTTTCGCAGGGTTTTACCTTGCAAAAGGCTATTGGAGTTCTGGACAGCCCAGGCATGCTGGCGCCGGTTTGCCAGGAAATCATACACCTCATCTTCGGAAGGCTCGCGGTGAAAGAAAATGGGGTCTGGAAACTTTTTATAAAAGGCCTCATCCAGCTTAGTACGCGGGATGCCCAAGGTTTTCATATCACCGATTTGTCCCCCGAAGAAAAGTGTCCTATTGCCGATGTCCTCCAAAGCGTTCCAAGATACCGCAAAAAGCTGGATGCATCCCGCTTTATACCGATGGTCATCGGTGGTCTGCACTTTCGTAGGGGCAGCGAGCTTGCCATTGAGCAACAGTTTGTGCTCAAACGCCATCATTTTCAGGGTCAAGCTGAGCGTAGTGGCAACGTTTGAGTAGGCCGCATCAACATTAACTTCTATACCCTCTGGCGTCTTGATCATGATCGCTTCAGGCATAAGAAATCGCCGTTCGGCTCGGGCCTTGGCTTCCAACGCTACCATCGCTTTTTTGCTCAGAGCCTTCAGCTCTTTAAGCTCCACAGCTGCGCGTTCGATGTGGCTCCAGAACTGGATATCCGCCGGATGACTGGAGATCTCACAGAGAGGTAAACTCGCACGTATCTGGTCGAAGCACTGCTCGATGATCTCTATTTTCTCGTTCAGGTCTTGAGCATACGATTGTGCTTCAGGGTGCCGATCCATGGCAGTGTCGCTCAGAAGCGAGGAATAGAACTGATTTCGTTTCTTGCGATCCGCCCGCATCTGGAAGCCACCTGGCTGTGCCATCTTGCTAGCGAAGACTGCTGTAACGTCATCTGAATCGAGGTTTTTCAGCGCTTCGGTCGCTCTTTTGAGATCAAGCTTGTCTAGCGCTTCTTTGAATTGTTTACGAGGATTGTGTTGTTCGGCACTCATCGGTCTTCCTTAACTTCCTATCATTCTGGGCACGCCACAACCACTGAAAAACCCGTCCCATATGGTGTTCCGATAAATCTACACAACGGGTACGTGCAATGGCATATGCCCTTGGGCTGGAATCATTGTTCCGGCGTGTCTTAGTGAAGCAGCATCGCCACTTAGCTTTATGGTCGCTCAATGTCCTACAGAGAGTACCCCGGGGTGGAGAACTGGAGCACGGATGCAACTCGGTCGTTTCCCTTCGCATGTTCATATCTGCGACCTTTTGCATCCCAGCGTTGCTGCAAACAGTCGTAACGATCACGTTACCGTAAGCGCACGGGGATTACATCTTACGCAGGTCAGTCAGCCATCCGCTATGCGGCGGCAACGCCTCGATCTCGCTGCCCTTCTACGTCGGCAACCGCAGCAGCACATCCTTGAGATACGCGTACGGATTATGCCCATTCATGCGTGCCGACTGGATCATGGTCATGGTCGCCGCTGCCCGTTTGCGGCTGCGCAGCGATCCAGCGGAGAACCAGTCGGAACGGCTAGGCTCCCATGGCCTGATCGTATTTTCGACCGGGTTATGGTCGATGGCACCGCACCATCATCCAAGTTCGAATACACGAAGTCGCCGCCTTGTCGCGGTAAATCGACAGCCACTTACGGATTACGTTAGCGTTGATGCCGTGCCGCAGGGACACGCTGGCAATCGACACACCGGCTCAGGCATTCCTGGACAACCTGGGCCTTGAAGGGTTGGGATAGGTGGTGAGCTGCCGCAGGGTGTTCCTCGAATTAAAGGCGATGTGCCCACGTATTTTTAGGTGGACGCCATCACCCTTAATCTGGGGATTCTGAAGTGTGTTCGGCAGACGCTTACCGCATGACTACATTCTGCATTGATCATGTTCAGATCGATTCAATGTAGGAGCAACCCCGCTTAGAGAGATGCGCTGATGCCAGCCTCGAACATCAGCTTATAGACTCAGAAGTGAGAAATTTTCCGAAAGAACCAGACAGCCCGCAATCACTAAGATTGGCCTGCCGCAGGTCAGCGCCTTCAAGCTTTGAGGAAAAGAAATCTGAGCCACGCAAGTAAGAGCGGCGCATGTCGGCCCCAGCGAGATTTGCCCTTGTGAAAACGCCTTCATACACATGGATGCCTGGCCAAGTTGCGTACATAACATCCATGTGCATAAACCGACAATTCTCCAGATTTGCTCCAATGAAATCCGTGGTCAGCTCTGCCCACACAGAATTGAAGACACTGTTGGGCGCGTGCAGGCCTGCAAAGCTGAGACTTTCAAATTCCACTACAGTGTACAGATGGTTATGCAGTTCTTGGCTGAAGTGAAATTGTTCGAAAGAAACCCCTCGCTTGCGGGCTACAAAGCCGATCGACTGGCACTTGTCCGCAGCCTCGATCAAAACGTTCAGTTGGGCATGGAAAAGCTCAGGCGTATAGAGAAGCCTGACGGGCTGCTTCCAGGTGCCATTTGAACAATTTCTTTCATAGTAAGCCGCGCATGCCCTGCCCTCCTTCGAGAGATCGTTATAGTCGATCCCCATTTCTCGGGCCGTGATTTGAAGCCAGTGATTCAACTTGAGTTCACCGGCAGTCTGGCGTTTGAGCAACGAAAGCGCAGCAGAACTCACCGGCCGTATTGGATGAGAGGAGCGCTGCTTAGCGATATATCGAATGTGCTGGTGAAGCTGAGATTCGAGAAACTTCATGACAATCCCTCATCAGGTAATGGCGTCCTAGTCTCCACCACCTGAAAAAGGAAAGGGTGAGGGTCTTGCATACAGCGCTGGCGCGATTGCTTTACAGGATCTAGGACTGAAGGCCGCCAGGATGGCCCGTCGTGGATCCTCCGAAAAAACCCTTCCAAAGTCAATCCTCCGCATACCACTGCCCAGCGACGACATTAGTCGCTAGCGGTAGTATCGTCATCACCCAAAAAATCGGGCCGAAGATATGCTTCGATCACTTGAGTTTGACGTGGAGACATCCCGGGCTGAGTGCGTAGCGCTTCGACGAGTGTCCGTGCATGATCACGGCCAGTGATACGGTCTAACGCTGCCGAGGGAACATTAAGCACCCGTCTAGATACCCTGTCACCCTGCACTTCTAAAGAACCTGTGGAAACAGATCCCTCCAGAAAGCGCAGAAGCAGAGGCGGATCGCTGAGAATCGGCTGGTATCGATCTCGTACCTGCTGCTCACCCACCACCTCCACCAATATGCGGATTAGCAATTGCTGATCATCAAAATCGAGCAAATCCTGCAGGCTCATTTGCATCACCTGCGTCGCCAAGCGCTGTTGCAAGTGCTGTACCGCAGCAACGTCTAACCCCTCCATCTCCACTGCGTGAGGCAAATCGGTTCGAAGCCTTCTAAGTAGATGGCTTGCAGCCGGGATTTCTCTTGCCTGAATTACCGCTGAGTGCAAAGCCTCGGCTCGAAAGGCTGGCGGGATGATACCTAGTAGGTGCTGAAGCGTGCCTGTGATCCGCCAACTGTTCGGCATTGAAAATGAACCAGATTCATCTGCTTTC
>Ga0105251_10002682_pt1 | contig 13693 bp, 12 predicted proteins | sample KBSS64metaG_FD_80424 | JGI IMG/M metagenome (GOLD analysis project Ga0105251, IMG submission 80424) | Switchgrass rhizosphere microbial communities from Kellogg Biological Station, Michigan, USA - KBS S6-4 metaG | ecosystem: Host-associated > Plants > Roots > Rhizosphere > Soil | place...
ACGAGCCGGAAAGGCGCGTTCACATTGATCTCGAAGGTCTCATTTAGGTGCGCATCAGTGCCGGTATCGAAGTCGATCATGCGGCAGATGCCCGCGTTGCTCACCAGCACGTTGATGCCGCCGAAGCGCGCAATCGTCGCATCCACCCAGGCGCGGGCGGCTTCGGGATCGCGCGCCTCGTAGGGATGGAGGAACGCGTCCGGCACGCCATCGTAGGCTTGCGTATCGCGCAGGCCGAGCGACAGCCTGTAACCGCGCCTCGCCAGTTCCAGAGCAATCTCACGTCCGATGCCGCGGCTCGCGCCCGACACCATCGCCACCTTGTCCATATGTAACTCCATGCTGTCGGTTCTCGCGTATCAAAAGCCCGCGTCGATGGTGATCTTCGATCCGTCGCTGAAGCGCTCGAGACGGAATGCGTGCGGATCGACGAGCGGCGCGTCGCCGTTGACGAGGTCCGCCATCAGCCTGCCCGCGCCCGGCCCGATACCGAAGCCGTGTCCCGAGAATCCGGTGCCGATGAACATGCCCGGCACGCGCGCCACTCCGGAGATGACGGGAATCGCGTCCGGCGTCACGTCGATATAACCAGCCCACCGCTGCGCAATGCGCGCACCCGACAACTGCGGAAACGCTTCGGTAAAGGCCTTTAGACCCTTGTCAACGTAAGGCACCACCGGGTCCGGATCGAGCGTGCGAACGTGCTCGAAAACCGTGGATTCGTTGAGCGCCCAGCGGCGCGGCCGCTTCAGTTCGTCGAAGAAACGCTTGCCGATCTGAATCTGCAGCGCGCCCATCTGGCTCTTCAATGCTTCGATGTATTTGAAGAAGAGGCGGAACGAATCCGGCGTCAGATCGGCGTGCGTGCGCAAGCCATACGCGACCGTGTAGCCGCCATCCGCACGCTTGCGAAACGCGAATTCCTCGTTATTGGCGCTGCACGTGGGACCGCCTTCGAGCGGTTCGGTGCGCAGCACGGATGCACGCGTGAGTAACTGCGGCAGATCCACGCCGAGATTGCCGCAGAAATAGCGCGTCCATGCGCCGCCCGCCACGACGACCGCATTGCAGCGGATCGTCCCGTGCTCGGTGACGACCGCGCTCGCGCGGCCGCCGCTCGTCTCAATGCCTCGCACCGCGCACGGCGTGAGAATGCTGACGCCTTTGCGTCGCAGCGCGTTGGCGATGGCGGGCGCGGCCTTTTGCGGTTCGGCGCGCGCATCGCCCGGCGTGAAGATGCCGCCCTTGTACGTCTGCGTCGCGCCGGGCAGCAGGCGTGCGACGTCATGCGTGTCCACTTCGCGCGTGTCGAAGGCATCGTCGCCGGCTATCTCGCGACCGCGCTTCAACCAGTCACGGTGACGTTCGAGCACGGCATCATCGTTCGATACGTACAGGATGCCGCACGGGTTGAAGCCCGTGTCGATGCCAAGCGTTCTGTCGAGCGTGCGCCAGATCTTGAGGCTTTCGATGCTGAGCAGAAGTTCGCGGGGATCGCGCCTCGTCACACGCACCCAGCCCCAGTTGCGGCTCGACTGCTCGCCCGCGATGTGCCCCTTCTCGCAAAGCGCGACGGACAGCCCTTTTTCGTGGAGCGAAAGCGCCGTTGATACGCCGATGATGCCGCCGCCGATCACAACGACATCGGCGCGTTCGGGCAGCGTGATATCGTCGGCGACGGTGTCGACTTTAGGACCCATGGTTTCTTGTGTCGAAGTGAGAGTTACGGACGACGCTCGGCCACGGCCGCCGTCTGCGATTGCAGCGCTTCCTCGGCGCGCACGTTGCGCGCGGCGCGCGATGCCTTTTGCTGGCGCGTTGCGGGATTGATGAAGCGATTGGTCCAGCGGTCCAGATGATTGATTGCGTGCGTGAGCGGCACGGTGATGAGCAGATACACGGCGCCTGCCGCGACGAGCGGCGACAGGTTGGCCGTATTGACCGCCGCGTTTTGCCCGATAGTGAACAGATCGCGCTGCGAAGTGAGCAGCCCGAGGAAGTACACGAGGCTCGAGTCCTTGACGATCGAGATGAACTGATTGGCAAGCGCGGGCAGAATGCGCCGCACGCCCTGCGGCACGATCACATGACGCATGCCGCTCCAGTACGTCATGCCGAGCGCCTGGCACGCCGACATCTGTCCGCGTCCGACGCTCTGAATGCCGGAGCGGAAAATCTCCGCGATATACGCCGAGGACACCAGCGCCAGCGCAACGATCGCAAGCGGATACGGATTCGGCCCGAACAGCGAGAGTCCGACGGGCGCCAGCCCTTGCCCGACCACGAGGATGACCAGCGCGGCGGGCAGCCCGCGAAAGACATCCACGAAGACGCGCACGGGCCACGTCAGCCAGCGCGTATGTGATACGGCGCAGAGCGCTAGCGCCATGCCTGCCACGATGCCGAGCGCAGTCGAGATTACCGACAGGATCAGCGTGTTGACGAGACCCGTGCCGATCAGCGTCGGCAGCGACTCGACGAGCAGCGGCCAATCCAGGAAGTTCTGCAGAAATGCATTCATGAGGACTCTCTCCATGCGCTTAACGCTTCGCGAGAAGCAACGATGGCGGACGGTTATTTCATGGCATACGGCGGCATCGGGTCAGGCTTCGGATAGCCGGGATTGAACTGCTGATATAGCTTGAGCCATGTGCCGTCCGCCACCAGTTCGCCGATGGCCTTGTTGACCGCCGCTTCGAGCTTCACGTTGCCCTTGCGGATAGGGAAACCGGCGGGAAGATTCGAAGCCGAGATATCGAGCTTGTCGGCCAGCTTCAGGTCCGGATACTTCCCTTGCAAGCCTTCAAGCAAGGTTTTGTCGATGAAGTAGCCGTCGATATACTTGTTGCGCAGCGCAAGAAAGCCCGCGTTGATATTCGGAAAGCGGACGATCTGCGCGCCCGGCAGATAGCTCTGCGAATAAGTGTCTTCGATCGTCCCCTGCACCACCCCGATGCGCTTGTCCTTCACCGATGACACGTCCGCGCCGATCGTGCTGTCCGGCAGCGTGCCGACGCTCAGAAGACCCGTCAGATAGCCTTCCGAGAAATCGACCATCTTGAGGCGCTCCTTGGTGATCGAGATCGAGCCCGCAGCTAGATCGACCTGCTGATTCGCCACGCTCGGTAAGAGACCCGCGAAGTCCTGCGCGCGGAAATCGGCCGTGAGCCCCAGCTTCGCGGCGATGGCGCGCACCAGTTCCACGTCGAAGCCCGTCATCTTGCCGTTGTCGATGTACGAGTACGGCTTGTTGTTCGCATCGACACCCGCGACGATCTTGCCCGGCGTCAATGTGCCGACATCATCGGCGGCGTGGGCGGCAGTCGTCGCGCCGACCAGGAACGATGCGGCCAGGGCGAAGTGGCGTGCGAGGCGAAGTAATCGCATGGTGAGGCTCCCTTGGATTGGACAGCGGTTGGTTCAATGCAGGATGCGCGAGAGGAAGTCTCGCGCGCGTTCGGAGCGCGGGCGCTCGAAGAAGGCTTCGCGCGTATCGTCTTCCACGATGACGCCGCGGTCCATGAACAACACGCGGTCGGCCACGCGTTTCGCGAAGCCCATCTCGTGCGTGACGCACAGCATGGTCATGCCGTCCTGCGCGAGCGTGGTCATCACATCGAGCACTTCGTTCACCATCTCGGGATCGAGCGCGGAAGTGGGCTCGTCGAACAGCATGGCGACGGGGTCCATCGAAAGCGCTCGCGCGATCGCCACGCGCTGCTGCTGGCCGCCCGACAATTGCGCCGGATATTTGTCCTCGTGACCGGTCAGGCCCACGCGGCGCAACAGCGAGCGTGCGCGCTCAGCGGCTTCGTCGCGGGCGCGGCCGAGCACGTTCATCTGCGCGAGCATCAGGTTGCGCTGCACCGAAAGATGAGGAAAGAGTTCGAAATGCTGAAACACCATGCCGACGCGCGCCCGTAGCCGCGATAAATTCGCGCGCTCCGCCGTCACGTCGATTCCGTCCACGACGATCTGGCCGCTCTGCACCGTTTCCAGCCCGTTCACGGACTTGATGAGCGTGGACTTGCCGGAGCCGGACGGTCCGCAAATCACGACCACTTCACCGCGCGCAACGTTCGCCGTGCAGTCGTTCAATACGCGATTGCCGCCATACCATTTCGAAACCTTGCTCAACTCGATCATTGGGAATCCTTTAGATACCTCGGCATCCTTATTGATTCGGTTTGTCTTCGCTTCAAGAAAGCGCTGCTCGCACGCGGCCGTGCCACATATCGCCGATCCGGTACAGCGCACTGCCGACGGGCACCGCGAACGTGCTGGCCATTCCCGCACCTGCGAGAGGAAAACCGCCCTCGCCGAACGCACCGACATCCTGCTCGACGCCGACCATATGTTTGCCGATGCGATGCCCGAGATAGCTCATCAGCGCGACGCCATTGCCGTTGCAGCCGAGCGCATAGTGCACGCCGTCGTGCTGGCCGATGTGCGCGAGCCTGTCCCCGGTCATCGCGACGAAGCCCTTCCACGCATGCGTGACGCGTACATCACGCAGCGCTGGCCACAATTGCACGAGCTTCGCGTACAGCCGACGCGCGGCCTCGCGTTCGTCGATCTCGCGGATGGCGGGCCGCGACCCGAAGATCATGCGCGTGCCGTCCGGCGACGGGCGCGTGTAGAAGAGATTGCGCTTCGAATCGCTGATCATGCGGCGGCCCGGATTGAGCACGTTCATGAGACCTTCGGGCAGCGGCTCGGTGGCGATCTGATAACTCGCGACCGGCAACACGCGGCGCGAAAAGAACGGCAGCAGCGGACCGGTATAGCCGTTGGTGGCTACCAGGACCTGCCGCGCATCGAACGCGCCGCGCGCGGTGTGCACGCGAAAGCGTGCATTTCCCGTGCGTTCGATCCGCTGCACCGCTGCGTGCGAGTGCAGCGTCGCGCCGCGCCGGCGTGCGAGACCGCGCAGCGCTCGATGATATTTGGCGGTATGCAGCCCGCCGTATTCGTCGACGAGAATACCGCCGTAGTAATAGTCGGAACCGATGACGCCGCGCTGCGCATCGCGCTCGATCACATGCACCGTGACGCGGGTCTTGTCGCGCAACAACTGGCCTTGGCGACGCAGGACGTGGAAATGCGCGGGCGTATAGGCGCCGAAGAAGCGGCCGGTGATACTTAGGTCTGCGTCGAGCGATTCGTCGGCGATGATGCCTTTGAGATAGTCGAAGCTGGCCATCGACTCCTGCATCAGACGCGTGAGACGTTCGGCGGACGCGCCGCGAATGGCGTTGGTCAGCGCGAGCTTCTGCCCGCTAGAAACCATGCCCCCGCTGCGCGTGCTGCCGCCCGCGCCGATCTCGGCGGCATCCAGCACCGCGACGCGCGCGCCATGCTTCGCGGCCTCCGCCGCCGCCGATAGCCCGCAATATCCGCTGCCGACAATCGCCAGGTCCACGTTCGCCGGCAATGGCTCGGGCGCGGCCTCGGGCGGTGCCGCATCCCACCAGTACGGGGTGCAGCGAAAGGTTTCGTGAAACAGCAACGCATCGGGACGCATGGACTCAACCCTGTTCGCTTGATTCGAGCCCAGTGTCGTCCTCGCAAATCATCCGGTCAAATAGCGCCAAAAACGGCTTCCATTCATTTCTGATATGGCAAGCTGACGGCTTCGGCCGGTGTCTCCACGGCCCACGCCCGGGGAAAGCGATGAATCTCAGGCAGGTCGAGGCGTTTCGGCTGGTCATGCTGCGCGGTTCGATGACGGCCGCCGCCGAAGAACTCGGCACATCGCAACCGAGCATCAGCCGGTTGATCGCGGAACTGGAAGCCACCACGGGATTGACGCTGTTCGTGCGCAATGGCGGACGCATTCACGCCACCGATGCAGGCAGCGCGTTCTATCGCGAGGTGGATCGCAGCTTCGTCGGCCTCGAGAAGCTGCAGCATTCGGCGCGCGAGATTCTCGAGCTCGGCAGTGGACGGCTACGCGTCGTGGCGGCGCCGGTGCTCGCACTGTCATTTCTGCCGGCCGTGATCGCGCGCTTCGGGGACGCCCATCCGCGCGTCGCGGTATCGCTCGAAATGCGCAGCGAGAGCACTATCCAGCGTTGGGTGTCGTCGGGACACTGCGACGTGGGCTTCGCGACCACCACACCAGATGCGTTCGGCGTGACGAGCGTGGAACTCTATGAGCTGGCCGGGCTATGCGCGTTGCCCGCGCGCCATGCGCTTGCTGCGCGCACTCAGATTCGCGCGGCCGACTTGCGTGGCGAGCGGCTCATCCTGCCCTCCTATGCTGACGATACGCGCGCCGCGCTCGACCGCGCGCTGCGTCCGGCGGGGGTGGACCAGGTGCCTGCCATCGAGACGCCGTATGGCGCGACCATCTGCGCGCTCGTGACGCGCGGCGCGGGCGTGGGCATCGTCAATCCGCTCGCGACGGTGGGTACCGATCCGGCGCGCATCGTGTTCCGGCCGTTCGCGCCGGAGATATGGTTTCGCGGCTTCACCCTTTATCCGCAGACGCCGCGAGGCAGTCCGGTGGCCGGCGAATTTCTCGAACTCGTCCATGAAGAGATGGCCGCGTTTAAGCCGGGCGCGCATACGGTGAGATAAGTCAGTCGTTTTCGCCGGTTGCGTAGGCCACACATGAGGAGCACTCTTCAAAGCTGGGTCGTATTACAAAAACACGGCGACACCTATCTCCGCACCCTTCTCGTTCGGGGAGCGCGAGCGGTGATGCGCTTCGTCGGGCGGCGAGATGACCGGCACAATCTTGCTCATAGGCGGGAGTCCATGTATGCATATAAAGCTGCAACCTATCCTGTCAAATAACAGGTTTTGGTAGCAATATCGATGCTGCCAGGCTATGGATCGAGGCTAAATACGGTGCGTCACCGGAGCTGCTTCGCCCCGGTCCACTCAGTTTTGGTTAGGAAAGGCTGGAACGTCCGAGGCAATCATGCTGCCGAATTGATGACAGGCAGCGTCGCGAAGTATGCCTCATCCGGCGTCTGATCCGCCAGGCTCGAATGTGGCCGTTTCCGGTTGTACAGCTGGATGTAGTCGCCGATGGAGCGCCGGGCAAGGCTGACCGACTGCAAGCGGCTCGGCAACTCACCTTGATTTATATGAACGCCCCCGATGCGCCAGGGTTTCTTGTGCTTTTGCAAATGGTTAATTCAGCCCGCATCGACGCGCGCATCTTCGTGGCCATGTCGGAGACATGAAGCAGATAAACGGCAGAAGGCGCAAAACTCCGCGGTTGACGACGTATCAGGTCGGCTTCGAGCGACCTTCAGTTGTCTAGCTGCCGTTATTTGCAAATTGCGCCTGCCATCAGGACGGTCGTTCCGGCGATCAGCACGTCCGGTTCGGCTTCGTGCGCGCATCGGGCGCCACGCAGCGGCTGCCGCGCCCAGTGGAGCTGAATCGGCCGCTTGATCCGACCCATGATCCGGGGGCTGCCAGCACGCTCACCCTCGATGAGACGGTATCCGCCATTGCACGTTCAGCAGATGGTCGCGCATGCGCGCAGCGGCGGTCGCGCCGTCGCGCTCGATCATCGCTTTCACGACAGCCTGATGCTGCTCCGCGAAATGCCGCCGCGTTTCCTGATCAGCGGTTTTTTCGCGCGCGGTCGGCTTCATGCGCATGCCGTTCACGACCTCCATCAGCGCGATGATCGCCGGATTGCGCGTGGCCTGTGCAATGAGCAAATGAAAGCGATGATCCCACTGCTGCCACTCGTCGTCGTCCTTGGCCATGGCGTTGCGCCGTGCGCATTTCTCCAGCTCCGCGAGATCGTCCGGGCTCGCCTTGCTCGTCGCCAGCTCCACGAACGCCGGTTCGAGCACGAGCCGCATCTCCGCGATGTCCGCCGGGCTCGACCCCGCGCGCAGACTGCTGAACGACGCCGAAAACTTCAGCGGACGCGCGCCTAAATACGTGCCGCGCCCGACACCGCGCCAGACTCGCCCCGCCGCTTCCAGCGATGCCAGCGCCCCGCGCAGATCGCGCCGGCTCACGCCGAGCGCCTCGGCGAGGCTGCGCTCCGACGGCAACGCATCGCCATCCTTCAGATTGTGTTGCGCGACATAGTCGAGCAGGCTCTCAAGCGTGGGATTTTCCATGATCTGCTACATTGAACCAATAAACATTGGTTCAATGTAGCAGATTGCCGGCGGCACCGCGATGGATTGCTTTACTTTTTCTGTTCGCATACCCTACGCGAACAGCTTTCGATTTCACACGAAGTCGTACGCATGATGCAGTTTGGACCAATAACCAATGGTTCGAGATAGGGACAACAGTAATGAGTTTCACGACACGACCCGAACTGATCGGCACTTTCGGCATGGTGGCGTCGACGCACTGGCTAGCCAGCGCGTCCGCGATGGCGGTCCTCGAAAAAGGCGGCAACGCGTTCGACGCGGCCGCGGCCGCCGGCTTCGTGCTGCAGATCGTCGAGCCACATCTGAACGGGCCCGGCGGCGAGTTGCCCGCCGTGTTCTACAGCGCGAAGGACGACCGCGTGCGCGTGCTGTGCGGCCAGGGCGTGACGCCCGCTGCCATGACCATCGATCGCATGAAGGACCTGGGCCTCACCGTGATGCCAGGCACCGGTTTGTTGCCCGCCGTCGTGCCGGGCGCATTCGGCGGCTGGATGACTTTGCTGCGCGACTACGGGCAGTTGCCGCTGGAAGACGTGCTGAGCTATGCCATCGGCTATGCGGAGCACGGCTATCCCGTGCTGCCGCGCATGGCGTCGTCGATTCTCGCGATTCAGGATTTCTTCAAGCGCGAATGGCGCACGTCCGCCGAGCAATGGCTGCGCGACGGCGAAGCGCCGCGTCCCAATCATCTTTTCGCAAATCCGGCCATTGCGGAAACCTACAAGCGCATTCTGCGCGAGGCGAAAACGCGCGGCGACCGCGCGGAGCAGTGCGAACGCGCGCGCCTTGCCTTCTACCGCGGTTTCGTCGCGGACGCGATCGATCAGTACTTTCGCTCGACGGACGTGCTGGATACATCGGGCCAGCGCAATCGCGGCCTGCTGGATGCATCGGATCTCGCGAGCTGGGAAGCGACGTACGAAGACGCCGTCTCGTACGAATACGAAGGCTTCATGGTCCACAAGACGGGACCTTGGGGCCAGGGTCCGATGTTTCTGCAGCAGCTCGCCTTGCTGAAGGGCTTCGATCTCGCGAGCATGGACCCGCTGGGGCCCGACTTCGTCCACACGGTCATTGAATGCGCGAAGCTCGCGTTCGCCGACCGGGACGTCTTCTACGGCGACCCGACCTTCTCCGACGTGCCGATGGACACGCTTCTGAGCGACGCCTACAACGACGCGCGCCGCCAGCAGATCGACCCGCGTCGCGCATCATTCGAGTTCCGTCCGGGCAATCTGCTCGACAGCGCGGCGCGCGCCGAAAAAATCCTGGCCAACGCGGGCCGCCAGCAACCCGGCGGTTTCGGTCAGGGCGAACCCACTTTCGCGCCACTGCCCGAGTTGCGGGGCGACACGGTACATCTCGATGTCGTCGACCGCTGGGGCAACATGGTATCGGCAACGCCGTCGGGCGGCTGGTTGCAGGCATCGCCTGCGGTGCCCGGACTGGGCTTCAATGTGACGACGCGCGGCCAGATGTTCTGGATGGAAGAAGGACTGCCCTCGTCGCTCGGGCCGGGACGCCGTCCGCGCACGACGCTCTCGCCGACGCTCGTCACGCGCGACGGCAAGCCGTATGCCGCGCTCGGCACACCGGGCGGCGATCAGCAGGATCAATGGTCGCTGCAACTGCTGTTACGGCACGTGCACTTCGGCCTGAACCTGCAAGCCGCCGTGGATTCGCCCTCATTCCAGACCGCACACTTCCCCGGCTCGTTCTATCCGCGCGACATTCAGCTCGGCAAGATGTCGGCGGAAGGCACCTTTGCGCAAGCCACGCTCGATGAACTGCGCGCGCGCGGCCACGAACTCACGGTCGCCGAACCCTGGTCGCTCGGGCGCGTGTGCGCCGTGGGGATCCGTCATGGCCTGATGCGCGGAGCCGCCACGCCGCGGCAGATGCAGGCTTACGCCATCGGGCGCTGACGCAGCATCCATCGGAGAACATCGATCATGTCCGCTGTCGCCGCCCGCCTCGAACGGCTGCCGCTATCCGGCTTTCATCGCAAGCTGCTGATCATCGGGGGACTCGGCTATATGTTCGACGGCCTCGATTCGTCGTCGCTCGCCTTCCTGCTTCCGGTCGTCAGCAAGCTGTGGAGCCTGACGAGCGCGCAGACCGGGCTCGTCGCGAGCAGCACGTATATCGGCTATTTCTTCGGCGCGTTCCTGTCGGGCGTGCTCGCGGACATCATCGGCCGGCGCCGCATCATGATGAGCGCGCTCGCGATCTATTGCGTCGCGTCGCTTGCGAGCGCCACCGCCAACGACTGGCACACGTTCTTTGTGTTGCGCATCGTCGCGGGTTTCGGTTCAGGTGCCGAAACCGTCGTGATCGCGCCGTTTCTCGCCGAATTCGTGCCGCGCCGTTATCGCGGCATGTTTTGCGGCGCGTTGGTGGGCTTCATGTCGTTCGGATATCTGAGCTCGTCGATTCTCGGCTATACCGTCGTGCGCAATTTTCCGGACGGCTGGCGCTATCTCGCGGTCATTACAGCCCTGCCCGTCGTCATGCTGCTGTGGTGGCGGCGCACGCTGCCCGAATCGCCGCGCTGGATGGAAAGCCAGGGCCGCGTCGCCGAGGCCGGCAGCATCGTCGACGACATCGAGGCGTGGTATGCGCAACGCGGCATCGCGCTCGCACCGCTGTCTGCCGTGGGCGCGATTCCGGCCGCCGCAAAGAGCAGCGGAAGCGCCTGGCAAAACGTGAAGACGCTGTGGTCCAAGCGCCTCGCGGGCACGACAGCCGTGAGCTGGCTGATGTGGTTCGCCGTCGCCTTCGCGTACTACTCGTTCTTCTCATGGATCCCGAGCCTGCTCGTCAAGGAAGGGCTCACGATCACGAAGAGCTTCGGCTTCTCCATTGCCATCTACGGCGCGCAGATTCCGGGCTATTTCTCGGCGGCGTGGCTCAACGAGAAGATCGGGCGCAAGGGCGTGGTGGCCTCGTACATGACGCTCGGCGGCATCGCGGCGATCATGCTGTCGCTGTCGCATACCGGCATGCAGATCATGGCGGCGGGCATCTGCCTGTCGTTCTTCATGAACGGCGCATTCGCGGGCGTCTACGCGTACACGCCGGAAATTTTCCCGACCGCGGTGCGCACGACAGGCACGGGATCGTCGTCCTCGTTCGGGCGCATCGGCTCGGTGAGCGCTCCGATTCTCGTCGGCATCGTGTATCCGTCGTTCGGCTTCTTCGGTGTTTTCGCGATGACGACCGCCGTGCTGCTTGCGGGCGCGTGCGTCGTGTTCTTCCTCGGCATCGAGACGCGCAATCGCTCGCTCGAAGACATCGAAATCAACGGCGCGATCGAGGACGATGCGCGCGACCGTCTTGCCTCCACCAATCTGCGCGGCTGAGCGCCTACACCGATAACGACATCATGCGGGACACAGAAGCAGATACGACGCGCCCACTGACACTGAACGACCTGCAACGGCTCGCACGCGCGATGCGCGAGCCCACCCAGCCCGCGACGCTCTTCGACGCGCTCGCCGCAGTCGCCGCCGAGACGATCGGCTTCCGGCTTTTCACCATCATGGCTTACGACGCGCGCAATCACGAGGTGGAGCGCGTCTTCACCAACATGCCCGAGGTCTATCCGGCCGGGGGCCGCAAGAAGAAGCGCGGCACCGCGTGGGCGACGCAAATCCTCCATGATTTGCGGCCGTTCCGCGGCGAGACCGCACACGACATCCGCCGCGCGTTCGACGACCACATGACAATGGCGAACATGGGCCTGGGCTCGATCCTCAACATCCCGATCGCCTATGACGGCGAATGCATCGGCACGATGAATCTCACGCACGTCGAGCACTGGTACAAGCGCGAGCACGAAGACACGGGCGTGCTGCTCGGCTCGTTTCTCGCGCCCGCGCTCGTCTCCCGCATGCCGCTATACGCCGACGAGGCACCGCGCCCATGAATCGCGCCTCTCCTGAAACCGGGCGCTGGCTGATGGTGTTCGCGCTCGGCTATCTCGCACTGCTCGTCGACGGCGCCGACGTCATGATGTACGGCCTCACGCTCACGCGCATCAAAAGCGAATTCGGCCTCACCAACGTCGAGGCCGGCGCCCTGGGTAGCCTCACGCTCGTCGGGATGGCGGTGGGCGGCATTCTCGGCGGATGGGCGAGCGATGCGCTCGGGCGCGTGCGAGTGGTGGTGTGGGCGCTCGCGCTCTTCTCGCTCGGCGCGGGCCTGCTCGGACTCACGCATACGTTCGCGCAGTTCGCCCTCGTGCGCTTCATCAGTTCGCTCGGAATCGGCTGCATGGTCCTCGTGAGCACGCTCGTCGCCGAATACGTACCGACCGAGCGGCGCTCGCTGATTCTCGGCATGTTGCAGACGGGCGTATCGGCGGGCTATATCGTCGTGATCTCGCTCGCCAACTGGATCTTGCCGCTCTACGGCTGGCGCATGCTCTTTTACGTCGCGACGATTCCCGTCGTGCTGGCGCTGGCGATTCATTTGTTCGTGCCCGAACCGCCCGGCTGGCGCGCAAGCGTGGCGATGCGGCAAGGCGCCCCGCGCGTGCGTCGCGCATGGCGCGAAAACCGCTATTACCTGATCTTCTCGGATCGCGAGGCACGCAAGATGTTCATTCTGTGGGCGCTCGCCTCCGTGTTTGCGCTTTCGGGCTTCTACGGGCTGAACAACTGGCTGCCGACCTATCTGGAGAAAGAACTGCACGTGCGCTTCGGCTCGATGGCGGGCTATATGATCGGCACGTACGTCGTCGCATTCGTGGGCAAGATCGTCGCGGGCTGGGTCGGCGATCTGTGGAGCCGGCGCGGCGTGTATGTGCTCGGCTGCATCGGCGCGGCCTTGTTTCTGCCGGTCATCGTCTTTCTTCACACGCGCGAGAATATCGTCTGGCTAATGCTTTTTTTCGGCTTTCTCTACGGCGTGCCACTGGGAACGATGGGTGCGTTCATGTCCGAGAGCTTCGCCACGCGCATTCGCGGCACGGCCGTCGGCGGTTCATATAACGTGGGTCGCTTCTGCTCCGGTGCGGCGCCGGTCGTGATCGGCTATATCGCCACGCAATTTTCGTTCGGTGTGAGCTTTCTGCTGGTCGGCGCAGTGTTCTTCCTGAGCGGTATCTGCGCGTTTTTCATTCCCGACCGCCTCTATGACACGAGCGCACCGGAACCGGGAGATCCCGGCCCAGCGACGCCCGCGCGCAACGCGAATTCCGATCAAGGCGCAGCGCAAGCGTTGACACCGCGTTGATGTTCCCGTTTCGGGCATGCGATACCGGAACGTCGTGAAGCCGTCGCCTGGCCGAGCGCCTTCGCTCATTGCGCATGGAAATTTCGGCCGCGTCCTGGGAACAGAATACAAGCGACTCACTACTTGCGCGCGGGACTCTTCGAGACGGCATGAGGCTGCCATCGGCTGGCACCTTCCTTGCATAGGCGTCCATTGCGGGCAACGGTACCCGCTTGAAACTATGGAGAAGCGCCATGCAGATCCTTATCCTGGACGACGATCAAGATTTCGCGAACGGGCTCGCGGCACTTATCGCACGGATGGGCCATGGCGTA
>Ga0105251_10002690_pt1 | contig 13657 bp, 10 predicted proteins | sample KBSS64metaG_FD_80424 | JGI IMG/M metagenome (GOLD analysis project Ga0105251, IMG submission 80424) | Switchgrass rhizosphere microbial communities from Kellogg Biological Station, Michigan, USA - KBS S6-4 metaG | ecosystem: Host-associated > Plants > Roots > Rhizosphere > Soil | place...
AGATCCGGCGAAGTTCCATATGACCCGCAGCATGAACCGCTTTGAGGATCAGGCTCAGATCGGAGCGATCAGTCTGGAGATCAAGTGGGCCGAGTTTAACCAGACGCTTGAACTGCTCGACAGCAGGGGAGATTATACCGCCTATATCGGGGATAGTTTAGGTCATCCGGTATATCAGCCGAACTCTTCCATCCAGCCATCGGATGAAGCGTTGAAGCAGCTGAGTGAAACGAAGGATAACGCCGGTTTTATTCGTACAGCACAGGAATATATTTTCTATCACGATATTGAGTCAACAGGGCTACGGGTGATTAAAATCGTACCGGATCATGTCATTAATGAGAGTGCGCTGGAAACGATGAAGTATGGACTAGTGGTAGGCGGAGTGGCAACGGTCGTGTCTGTTGCTCTCGCAGCACTGGTCGCTTGGCGAACCTCGAAACCTATTGTCAAACTGGCGAATTCCATGAAGGGTATCCAGTTGATCAAGGATCGTAAAGTCGAGCGCAGCGGACGAGTGGATGAGATCGGCCTGCTGGAGAAAAATCTGCACGGTATGGCTAGCCGAATCCGGGAACATATCCGGGACAACTATTTAATGAATCTGGAGAAGCAGACAGCCGAGCTCAAAGCGCTACAATCTCAGATTCACCCTCATTTTCTACAAAATACACTGCAGATGATCGGCGGCATGGTCTATTCGCAAAAACCGGCAGACAGCTACAAGGTGATTCGGGCTTTAAGTGAAATGTTCCGGTATATTGTGCGGGCACCGGACGGCCTTGTCCCCCTGCAATCCGAACTGGATCAATTGGAACATTATATGCTGATTCAGAAGCAGCGTTTTGCCACCCGGCTTGAATATAAGCTGGAAATTACGGGAGAACTCCGAGCGTGTTATATTCCGAAGTTATCATTGCAGCCCATTGTAGAAAATGCATTTTTGCATGGGTTGGAGAAAAAGCCTGGGGAGTGGAGACTGGGCATCGAAGTGCTCTGTGATCCACAGCAGGGTATGGTGACCATTCAAATTTGTGATAATGGCGTGGGTATGGAGCCGGATAGGCTCGCAGAGATGCAATCGAAACTGGAACGCATTACGCGGCATACCGATCGGGTATGGAGTTCAGGCACGAGTATTGGACTGCTCAATGCTGCATCACGAATGGTGATGCATTTTGGACCTGAATACGGTATACGTATGGAAAGTGAACTAGGGCAGGGAACAAAAGTGATCGTAACAATCCCCTGCACAACAGGAGGCGAGCCCTTGTGAGTAAGGAGATCTATAGAGTGTTGCTGGTGGATGATGAGCCGTGGAATCGGGATATTATCCGCAATCTTGGTGAATGGAATGAGCTCGGCTTGGTTGTCTGCGGTGAAGCAGAGGATGGGGAACAGGCGATACAGATGGTCAAGGCTTTGCAGCCTCATCTTATTATTACCGACATGCGTATGCCGGGATCGGACGGTGTGGAGCTGATGCAGACGCTGAACAGTCAATACCCGGAGATTAAGGTCGTTGTGGTTAGCGGTTATGATGATTTTAATTATGCCAAACACGCTCTGCGGTATCGTGCAGCTGATTATCTGCTGAAGCCGGTGAATCCAGACGAATTAAATGCTACGCTGGCAAAATGTAGCCGTGAACTGGACAAAGCAACTACGGCTCCAGAGTTGTGGGAAGCTTATCCGGTCTTATTCGCAGGTGAGTTCTCACTGTTCCAGCAGCAAGCACGTCTGCGATTCAACGATCTGAATCTGCCCAGTTTGCGGGAATGGTTTCAGCAATTGGAGCAGAAGCTAGAACGGAGTGAAATCCTCAGACCTCGCCAGCTTGGGCGTGTTGTTTACGAGTTGCAGAACTTGCTGGATGAGTTGTGTGTGTCTAACGGACTGTCAGGTCGCTCGGAAGAAGGTGCATTGCCGCCTGCAGCAGCTTTAACTTCCATCTCCGCCGCTGTGGAGTGGATCGCGGATTCGTATTATCAGGTATTAGAGCAGCTTATTGCACAGCGAAAATATAAGAATAAGCTGAACCTCCAAGATGTGAAGCAATATATGGAGCAGCACTGCATGGAGATGATTACACTGGAGCAGCTTGCCCAGATCTTTTTTGTCAGCAAGGAATATCTGAGCAAAGCATTCAAGAAAGAGTACGACGTGAATGTAACGGATTACATCGTGCAGCTTCGAATGACTAAAGCAAAAGAGTGGGTATTGGACGATCAAATTCCATTCAAACATATTGCCGAGATGACCGGATATGAAGATGTGTCCTATTTCTATCGGGTGTTCAAAAAGCACTTTGGTGTGTCACCCGGAGAGATGCGCAAGGGCCAGTCTAAGTTGTCTAACCCATTCCCCGAATAACTCATTCGGGGGTTTTATTTGAATTAAGGTTTAAAATAATCCAATGGAAGAGTCTAATTTTGTCCAATGAAGCGCTTACATTTTGCGATATATAATAAGCCTATGAAAGACAAACCAGTCACACACCGGGAGGTCATAAGAGATGAAAGTATGGAAAAGCGTTGTAAGTGCGGCACTGGTTAGCGTTCTGCTCGCGGGTTGCGGCTCGAATGCAGGCACAGATACTGAGCAGAACGAAGTCAAAGCTGGCAGCACCGTGAACCTCAAAGTATTCATTGCTCAACCCAGGCTGAAAGAACATTACGATAAATATATAGAACAGTTCAAGGCCAATGAAAAAGCAGACAAAAACATCGAGGTGAATGTGCAGCTGGAGATGCCGCCAGCAGATAACGCACCTCAGATTTTGAAAACAAGACTAGCATCCAATGATGCACCAGACGTATTCGCTCTGCACGCGGTGAACGAGATTCCACCTTTCAGTAAAGCCGGATATCTCGAAGACTTGTCCAACCAACCTTTTGTAGATAAATTGCTGGATTCGGTCAAACCTTCGGTAACGGATGCAAGTGGTAAAGTCGTCGCGGTTCCGCTTGAAACCTTGTCATGGGGTTATCTGTACAACAAAGATATCTTCAAGGAGCAAGGGCTTGAGGTGCCAACGACCTTGACAGAAATGAAAGCGGTTGTAGAGAAGCTGAAAGCAGCTGGCATCACCCCGTTTGAGCTTTCTTACAAAGAAGCTTGGGTTCCGCAACTGTTCCTGCCGCTCACTGTAGGGGCACTGACACAGACAGAGCACAAAGACTTTGTAGAAAAAATGAACAAGGACGAAGCTTCCTTCTCCGATATGAAAGCACTGTTTGACGTATTCGATCTCGTCAATGCCAATGGAACGGATAAAGCGCTTGAAGTCGGAGCGGATGATGGTGCAGCGGCGTATGCTACAGGCAAAGCAGCAATGTGGATTCAAGGACCTTGGTACGCAGAAACGATTCTGAAATCCAATCCTGACATCAATTTTGGTGTAGCTCCAATGCCGCTGAACGACAATCCGGATGATACGAAAATCAACCTGAGTACCTCCACTTCCCTGGCCGTATCTTCGACAAGTAAAAATAAAGAAGTGGCACTCGACTTTGTAAACTACATTCTGGATGACAAAGACTCCAGTGCATTCTACGAAGCACTCAAGTTTAATCCGGTTGCCAAAGTGCATACCTTCAAGAGCTTCCCATGGGTAGACGATGCCCTGAAATATGTAAACGAAGGCAAAGCATATCAGGATCCAACGATCCCTCAAGCCGTTAAAGATGAGTCTGGTAAAGCGCTGCAAGGATACTACTCTGGTCAATTGAATCAACAGCAGGTGATTGATGCGCTCGACAAGGCGTGGAAGTCCTACAATAAAGTCAACAAGTAAGAGCTGAATGCTTAACTAGTAAGCGCCTGAACGGTCAACAAGGTTGAGATGTACGGAAGCAGCACCCGCGTTTGTTGACAAGATCTCGTTTATATCCGTTTCTCGGGGGTTTTGTCAACAAATTAGCGGTGCTTTATTTCGTCACCGTCTCGAAGCAGATGAAACGGCTGGTTGAACGATCTTCGTTCCCCCGTTAACCTTCATCCGCTGTGCAAAAAGGGGGAGAAGTTATGGCTACGAATGTGTTCAAAAAGTATCTTTCACTGCTCGCGTTCACAGCGCCAGCTTTTATAATCTATGCGATATTCCTGCTGTACCCGACGTTTAGCGGGATGTTCTACAGCTTGACGGATTGGAACGGATTAAACCGTGACTACAGCTTTATCGGACTGGGAAACTTTGTGGAATTGTTCAAGGAAGATCCCGATTTCTTGAACTCGCTGTGGTTTACGCTGAAATATGTGATCTTTATGCTCATTCTGCAAAATGTCATTGCATTGCTGCTGGCCGTATTCATTGAGTCGCGTACACGCAGCAAAGGGTTGTTCCGGACGTTATTTTTCATGCCCAATATGATCAGTACCATTATCAGTGCATTCATGTGGACGTTCATCTTTTCCCAGGTGTTGCCGCAGCTGGCTGAGAAATTGGCTATTTCTTTTCTCGACCAACAATGGCTCGGTGATCCGAAGTTCTCCTTCTACTCGATTCTAATCGTATCGCTTTGGAACGGTGTGGGCTATATGATGATCATCTACCTGGCTGCATTGCAGGGTGTACCGAAAAGTCTTAAGGAAGCCGCGGTCATTGACGGCGCAAATGCGTTTCAGGTGCTGCGTAACGTCGTACTGCCGATGATTACACACGCCATTACAATCTGTTTCTTCCTGACATTGAACGGTGCATTCAAAGTGTTCGAGGTTGTCTATGGTTTGACAGGTGGCGGCCCAGGTCGGGCTACACAAGTCATCACCATGAATATATATGAAGAAGCTTTTTCGAACAACTTCAGATACGGTTACGCAAGTGCCAAATCAGTTGTATTGTTCATCATAGTACTGATCTTCACACTTATCCAGATCACCGTCATGAAGAGAAAAGAGGTGGAAGCATGAGAATGCAGCGACTGAATAACTACCTGATTCGGCTGTTATTGGTTCTCGGCTCCCTGCTAGCCATGCTTCCAATCTACATGGCTGTGGTGAACTCGTTCAAAACACAGGGTGAAATGTTCCAATCATTTATCGCTCTGCCGACCACATTACATTGGGAAAACTATACGGATGCGTTTAACAAAATCAATCTGCTCGGCAGCTCGCTGAACTCTGCGATTGTGTCCATTCTGGGCATTGGAGGAATCGTCTTCTGTGCTTCGCTTGCAGGTTACAAGCTGTCACGGACTTCCGGTCGATTAAGTAACCTGATCTTCTTCATGTTTGTTGCATCCATGCTGGTGCCTTTCCACTCCATCATGATCCCGCTGACACGTGTAGCGAAGACGATGGGGGTGCAAGGAAGCACTTACGGACTGGCCTTGATCTATATCGGACTTGGTGTAAACATGGCAATCTTCCTCTATCACGGGTTTGTGAAGTCCATTCCGCGTGAACTGGAAGAATCCGCTCAGATCGATGGATGTAACGAATTCCAGACGTTCTTTCAGATTATTTTCCCGCTGCTGCTTCCAATCACAGTGACGATAGCCATTCTGGACTTCCTGTGGATCTGGAATGACTTCCTGTTGCCACTACTGATGTTGACGGATGTAAACCGGTATACACTGATCCTGTCCACAAACATGCTGTTTGGTGAGTACAATAAGGAATGGCCGTTGATTCTCTCTTCTCTGGTTTTGACAGCAATTCCGGTCATCCTGATCTATGCCTTCTTCCAAAAGTTTATTATGGAGGGTATTGCAGAGGGTGCGGTCAAAGGATAACCATTGGGGTATGATCTCTTGGTACTGACTTCTTCAATGATTGTGAGTGCTCGCTTATATTTATAGCCTTGAACTACTGCGGATATATTCCGCCCAGGTTCAAGGCTATTTTCATTTTGTCGAACGGCCAATGTAAGCGTAAGGTGAGCAGCATCTAGATGCAGGAGCCATACGGCAGGGGAAGTATCTTGGTTGGCATACATAAAATGTTGCTCACAAGTTGGACACCATCAGCCTTCGGGCAGCTTCGACAAGAACCATGAGTCCGCGTTCCGTCTCATCTTGCGAGGCGTAGGCATAAGAGAGGCGGATATGACTCGCATCCATGCGATCATACAGATAACCTGGATGAATGAGTACATCTGCTTCCAGACAGGCATAGAACAACTTGCGGATAGACAAGGATTCCGCTGTGAAGCGTAGCCAGATATAGAAGCCGCCTTCTGGGATCTTCCATTCCGCAATGTCACGAAGGTAACGTTGAAGCAGCTCCAGCATGAAGTCTCTGCGTCTTTGGAGCTCTGGACGCAGCCGCTCCATATGGGCTGCGTGATGGCCATCTGCAAACCATAATGCGGCTGCTTCTTGTGCGATTGAACTGGTACCGTAATCCGTTTGCATTTTGATATCAGCCAGCCTTCGAATGACGGGCACAGGACCGACAAGCCAGCCAAGACGAAGACCTGGACTGACTGCTTTGGAGAGTGTGCCCATATGCAGCACCCGACCTTCCTGGTCACTTGCCTTAAGTGGAGGAGGGGGAGGGTGATCCAGCCAAAGTTCCTGATAAGCGGCATCCTCCAAGATGGAAATACCGGAACTGCGGGCGAGGGACAACAATTCATCCCGGCGGCGGCGACTCATTACGCTGCCTGTAGGATTATGAAAACTCGGAATGGTGTACAGTAGCGGGAAGGATTCGCCGTTATTCTCGTCTTTTCCTGTGTGTAACGTGTGCATCGCACGTTCTAAATGCCCCAGATGTAAGCCCTCTTCCTCCATGGTAATTCCGTTTAGCTTGAGCCCTGCCGATTGGAAGGCGTGGATGGAATAGAGATAGGATGGCTTCTCTAATAATACAGCTGATCCACGAGGTAGCAGTCCCACGGAGATCAGATGCAGTGCCTGTAGAGATCCCGACACGATCAGGATCGAATCTGGTGAGGCTTGAATACCACCAGACTGCAAATGCACAGACAATGCCTCACGGAGCGCCAAACTGCCTTGAGGTTCGATGTAATTCAGCATAAGTGCTCGGCTGGACAGGGTCTGGAGAATTTCATTAAACGCATCGTTAGGCATCAGTTCCGGCGCTAGCTCACCTGTACCCAGTCGAATAATGCCAGGCCTGAACTCCGCCTGATTAATCTGCTGAATCTCGGGCAAATTTGGATAGTACCAGCCTTCCTGTGCAGCTTCGTTCCAGTTAGGTAACGCGGCATGGGCCATACTGTGCCAACCGGAACCGGAGACATAGGTCCCGCCTCCGTGCCGGCCTTCAATCATGCCTGCCGCAGTCAGGTTATCTAGAGCGGTGACCAGCGTACTGCGGTTTACACCCATGGATGCTGCCAACATTCGCTGAGAAGGAAGACGAGTCCCAGCCGACCACTCACCTGTTGTGATTTTCTGCCGGATATAGGCTTCGATCTGACGATACAAAGGTACATCAAGCGCAGGGTTTGGCTTCCAGCTATGGCCAGAAGAAATATTGGAATATTGACGTCCCATCAGGTGGTTGCACCTCCTGTAGTCATGAAGATAAAGTTGTCGCTGATCATGTGTCTATGACAGTTGTTAGGATGTACAGAGACGGAGGGTTCTAAAGTGTCCGTTATCGTATTCGTACCGTCCACTATACCATTTGGTTGGGTTCATTGCCATCCAAGTGGCTGGTTACGTCTTTCCTGATTTCATTTACGCTGAACAAAGAGATAAGGGGGAAGGGCAATGGACGTTTTTATTCATGCGGTGGTGCTGGCATTCGGCCTGATCTTGCCGCTGGGTGTTCAGAATGTATTTATTTTCAATCAAGGGTTAACGCAAAAGAAATACCTGCATGCACTGCCAGCTATAATTACAGCAGGGATTAGTGACACACTGTTGATTGGAGCCGCTGTGGGGGGCATGTCTCTCATTTTGGTTCAATGGCCTCTACTTACCCATGTTTTATATGGGGCTGGAAGCCTGTTTTTGCTCTACATGGCCTGGGGGTTATGGAAATCATCCGCTTCCCCCGAAGAAGTTCCAGTGGCTATGTCTGCAGGACGGCAGATTGCTTTTGCTGCATCTGTGTCCCTGCTCAACCCGCATGCCTTGCTGGATACCGTAGCTGTAATTGGTACCAGCTCACTTCAGTATGAAGGGGTGGAACGGTTATATTTTGCAACGACAACGATGGCTGTATCCTGGGTGTGGTTTTTGGGGCTTGCCGCTGCAGGCAGCGTAGTTGGCAATCATGACCGCACAGGGCATCTACGAATTGTGCTGAGCCGCGTATCCGCTCTGATTATGGTGGGAATCGCACTGATGATGAGCTGGAAGCTTTTTCACTCCTAAGTTAAGTACTCAAAGCTCATGAGCAGGGTGAATCAATGAAAAATAGGGGAATCATAAAGGCGGGATAGATGTAAGAAGGGGACAGCCTCGCACCTGCTAGCCAGCACTCAGTATCAAAAAAAGCTCCCCGTCATAGAATCACGAGAAGCTTGATGTATTCGTTTATTCTGCTTTTAGCAGCATCGATTCAATGAACACTTTAAGATCTTGGCTTGTTGCGTTCAGATGGTCAATGATTTCAATGAACTCCGTTACAAGTTCAGACTGTGCATTGCTGGACTGTGCAATAGAGGTAATTTCCTGTTCCATCTGCTGAATGGAGGACTGCACATCCTTGAGGGAGCGTTCAATATTCACCGTTGCCTCTTTGGTTCCAGTGGACAGTTTGCGCACTTCGGATGCAACTACGCCGAACCCCGCACCTGCCGCGCCCGCACGTGCGGCTTCAATGGCTGCATTCAGACCAAGCAGATTCGTTTGTTCCGATACTTCACGAATAAATACGGCAACTTTATTGACCTCACCGGAGTTCTTCACAGCCAGGCGAGTATTGTCCATAATTTGCGTAGACGAAGCAGTCAGTTGCTCGGACTGTGCAGCAACCGTCTGCACCATCTCTGAGAGCCTGCTGCTGATGCCTGTGATCAGGTCGGTAAAGTACTCCAGCTTTTCTTCGTTTTGAAGTGAAAAACCTATAGCAAGCGTGCCCGCAATCTTTCCTTCATCATCATAAAGCGGGGTGGCGGACGAAATAATGGGTGTGCCGTAAAATTTGGCGTCAATGCGATTGGCTGAAGTCTCCCCATGCACAAGTGCCCGGCGCAGTGTAGGGTCTTCAAGAGAGATAGGATCTCCGGCTCTGATGCCAAGATCAAGCTCGTTGCCAGGGACATAATACCAGAACTTCTCGGTATCGGTAACGGCAATCATGATATCGTGTTCTTTCAGCATAATTTTAAAATAAGGACTTGCTGCTGTGAGTGCTTCAACGATATTCAATAAGGTCAGCTCCTATAGTGTGTGTGTATATCATCTGGGTGTATATTATACATCGTCAGATCGATTGGCGTATTTTAGGCCTGAAAAGGGCATAACGTCTATTACATTTTTTTGAAGCGTTTGAATCAGAGGAAGGTGTATTTTCATTAGATATGTACATAAGCGCGAAAAAACAGACGGGAACATCATGTTCTCGTCTGTTTTGATCATACATAAAACAGTATTTATTATGACTTTTTCCAATGACGCAATGTGCGGCAAACGATGGGTCTTCCGTTAGGCGCTTGAAACATTTCTTTCGTGCCGTAAAGCTGTACGGCTTCCTTCTATCCACCGATCTGCGACATACGTCGTACCGTCGGGGTGTGGGATTGCATTTTTTTCTCCAGTGCCAGTGCCATTTCATGATTTTTCGGTTTGGTACCGAGTGCTTTCAGGAAAAGTGCAGCCATCGCATCGGGATCATCTACATAGCGGCGAACATTGTATTCATCTGACCAGTACAGACAAGCCTTGATATGTCCGTCCGCTGTAAGGCGCAGCCGATTACAGTTATCACAGAAGTGGTCACTGACCGGATGAATAAGACCAAATGTGCCTTGGGAGCCTGCAATTTTCATGTTGCGGGATGGACCGTTCCCGGCTGGGCCCTCAGTATTCTCAACCGTCCAGCCAGCCTCGGCGCACACATCCGTTACGGCCTCCAGTGGCAAATACGATTTGCGCCAGGAGTCGGAAGCCTGCCCGATGGGCATGTATTCAATGAACCGCACATGCAGCGGCTGATCCATCGTCATAGCAATGAAATCTTTGATCTCATCATCATTAATGCCTTTCATGAGCACTACATTCAGCTTGATCGGTGCCAGGCCCACTGCAGTAGCTGCCTCGATACCCTTCAGCACCTTATTGACATCTCCACCGCGTGTGATCATAGAGAAGCGGTCAGCATGCAGGGAGTCCAGGCTAATATTAATGCGGTTCAGCCCAGCATCCTTCAAAGCCTTCGCCTGTTTGTCCAGCAGCAAGGCATTTGTGGTCAGTGCAATGTCTTCGATGCCATCAATGGCAGAGATCATGCCCACAAGTTTATGCAAATCCTTCCGTACCAGCGGTTCTCCCCCCGTGAGCCGAACCTTGCGCATGCCCATCGGGGCGAGCACTTTCAGCACTTCCGTAATTTCTTCATAACTCATAATTTCATCATGCGGAGCAAACTCCATGCCTTCCGCGGGCATGCAGTAGACACAACGCAGATTACAGCGGTCCGTAACGGAAATACGGATGTAGTCATGTATGCGGCCAAATGAATCCTGAAGCAATTCCATGCAGACCACCCTTTCAACGGTTCAGATTGGAAATCTTCTATAGAAAATGATACGACAATTGTAAAAGCAACAGTTGCATCAAATTTTAGCTATTTCTCCAATCCGCGTCAATGATGACGTCCCGTGACAGCAATTTAGGCAGACTGATTCAATTGAAATTGGCTGACGACTTGCTGCAGGAAAAGGGTAATGGCCTCCACATCATGGGAGGATTGCTGAACCTTCAACATATCCCGGATCAACGCCATCATCTCGGCTTCCACCTCGGTAGAGGTCACCCGATTTTGGTGGCTGATGGCAGCGATATTTTCCATTAAAAATACGACCTGATCGACGACTTGGGTACGCTCCGCTTCTTCGGCAGTGGCTTTTTGGAGAAGCTCTGATGCTGCTTGAACCAGTGTTGTTCCTTCTGCAAGCACCTGATCTCCTTCGGTGATTTGCTTGGAAGCTGCGCTTGCAGCCGTCGAGATCCGATCCAAAATCTGATGAATGTCCTCCGTGGAGGAGCGGGACACATCAGCCAGCTTGCGAATCTCTTCAGCGACAACCGAGAATCCGCGTCCATGCTCTCCCACACGAGCGGCTTCGATTGTCGCATTTAATGCAAGCAGGTTGGTCTGTGCCGATATTTCTTCAATGACCGCTAAGGCGCGGTAGATGTCTTTCATTGTGCCAAGGAAGGAGAGAATCGTCTGGTTTGTATCCGACACGGCACTGGAGATTTGAATCATTTTATCACCGATGCGACCTACTTCCTGTCTGGCTACACCAATCTGTTCTTTGGCGGATGCCTCCAACTGCTTTAGGGTTAATCGCATATGATCTGCGGCCAGCTTTGCTTGATCCAGGTCTTGTAATTGTGTACGGGTAGCTTGAATCATTGAACCAAGCTTGAGGTTGACGCGGTCAGTAGTCACTTGAGTAGTCTCTGTAGATGCACGCATCAGATGCTGATTATCCATCACGTCCACCGTAGCACGCTGCACTTTGAGCATAATGCTCTCTAGAGAATCGATCATGTTATTAATCCATTTGGCCAGTTCACCTGATTCATCTTGAGCAAAAGCGTTCGTATCCAGACGCTGGGTAAGATCACCTTTCCCCTCTGCATTCACTCGAATGAATTGACTGAGACTGCGCAAGTCCCTATGGACGCGATTGTATTGTTTGCGATGAAGCTGGAATGCACCAAAGAATCCAAAGATGATATGAAAGCCAGCGATTGCAGCTGCGTTCCATCCACTGCCTGTCAGCGCAAAAATCAAGGCGGCAGCCAGAACAGCCGAGAGCGTAATATAGAAGCTATGCTGTTTGAATTGTCGCCATCCGATACTGCGTATTCGGTATACTTCTTCCAGATCACCTTCACACATCATGCCCCAGCGATCCGGGCAGTGAGGAAGTTGAAAGGTGATACCTTTACCGATGACGGGAATATGGCGGTAATCCGAATAACCGGGATAGGCCACAAACAGATTGGAGCCATTTTGAATCGTTTTCGATACCCCCGGATGCAATTGGCCGGTGGAGGGATCGGTGAACATCAGCTCAAGCTCTGTATGCTTCTGGACAGACACGATGCCCCAATCGGTGGTCACACCGTCTTTCAGGTTTTCCCCATGCGTAAATGTTCGGTCCTCGAAGCGGCTGCGAGATAGAGCGGTACCTGGTTGCAGCTCAGGCCGCAATACAGACTCAGCCATAAACAGATAGTTATCCCCTGAATCCGGGTAGATATGTCCCGATTCACGCTGAATGAGATCACCAAGCACGTCGCCAGGAATACGGCTGCATAAAGCACCCGCATACTTACCTTGTTGCACGATAGGGGCAATGAACATCAAGGTAATGGCGTCATGAAATGTGGACGAGCGTGGCCCGATCTCCAGTGTAAGCGGATCAGAATACGGACCATAAAGACACTTCTGACCATGTATGCCTGCTTGTGCATGGCTCAATCCGTGACCGAAGGATATATTCTCGTGAGGGTTATAACGTTGACCTATATGTTTCTGATATGTAGAAAATGAAACTTCATGCTGCTCGTTAAGAATGAACAATTCCGTGCTATCCTGAGTTCGTGCGTAGCTCGCCTTAAACCAGGTATCCAGCTTCTCTGCCTGTGGTGATCCGGGCTTCGCATCTTGGAGGTCAACCGATTCGATCTGCTGAAGCAATCGATCCAGATGACTCCACTGATCACTCGCCCAATCCATCAATAACTGTCTTCTTGTCTCCGCGATCCCTTCAAAAATGTGCTCCACATCTTCCTTACGGTGTGCGTTCAACCGATAAGACCACCACAGCGGCAACCCTTTTTTCCATCCCAGCCAATCAAACATGATGACCACCCCAAATTTTGGATTTAAAAAGATTTGAACAGCCCTCAAACATGTTGTCTTCAATGATTTTGTGATAATTCAAGCTATAGTTGGTACAACTGTATCCCACCATGGCTTTATTCCAATCTCTGTCTATATCCATCGTTATACATGAAATCTCATAGGATTACGAGGGGATATGTCATATTTTCCGAATATTTCATCAATTAATACAAATGAATATACGCTGTTTGCAGAAGAGGGAGTAAAGAGGAGAGTTTAATTTATGGCAGATATACGTTACTTCATGTCACAACAAATGTGTAGCTTATGTGCTGAGAACCAATCTCATTTTACAGTTTGTCACATGTTCAAGCCCATACTCCAAACAGTTTGTATAATGTAATTTTCAGTCAAAGCGATATAGTAGTATCTAACAAGTCAACCCGTTACGTTTGTGTAGGTTAACCTACCACCGTTCAACCTTGATGTCTCCAACCATCCCATCCTTCCAAAGGAGAATGCCTATGACCTCTCCCTCTGTTGTATCACTTCATCAATCCACGAAAAGTACCTCTGAACAGCTTCTTATTGATGTGGACCATGTTTCTGTCGTCTTTGGTAGCGGACCTCAGCAAGTAAAAGCCTTATCCGATGTGACGTTTCATATTGCATCCAATGAATTTGTCTCCCTGTTAGGTCCTTCCGGCTG
>Ga0105251_10002691_pt1 | contig 13656 bp, 18 predicted proteins | sample KBSS64metaG_FD_80424 | JGI IMG/M metagenome (GOLD analysis project Ga0105251, IMG submission 80424) | Switchgrass rhizosphere microbial communities from Kellogg Biological Station, Michigan, USA - KBS S6-4 metaG | ecosystem: Host-associated > Plants > Roots > Rhizosphere > Soil | place...
ACCTTTTGATACTTTTTTAGCTGCTACTAATTTATTATTTTTAATATTGTACAAACTAGTATCCTTTAACATTGTAACGCGCCCTATTTGTCCTTTGACGAGTTCTTGATTTTCCCACATTACTTTGGCTTCTGCCTTTGAATATGGAACAAGAGGTGAGAATAGTACAGCAAAAACTAAAGTAGTTGCTATAACTTTTTTAAAACCTTTCATGAATGAACCTCCTGAAATGTTTTTGTAGGGTTTTGATTCATTCTACAAAACCCAATGGAATATAACACAAATTAACAGTAAATAATGATTATTTAAATTTGAATCTAGTTAACATAATCACTTTTTTTCGAACAAAAGAGGGTTCTGGTCCAAAGTACATTTAATAAATATGAATAGTACAATTTGTCTTATATTTATAGACTATCCTTACTTTTAAAAGTTAAAAGAGGAAAGAAGAACATGTTTTCAAGAAACGGCTAATATGCAAAAAATCATCATTCTCTCATTCATTAAATGGATGAGAGAATGGTGATTTTAGAACTCTTTTAATTGTTCGTTGGCAACCTCTTGCTATTTTATTTCAATTGCCGAGGCTTTGTTATCCCAATCCGAAGCCATATTAGCAGTTTTACCATACCAATCGGAGTGCCTAAAAGAGACTCCTTTGCCATACCCTTGAGATGAAGTATGCTCCCAGAGAGTTGTTGAATAGCTTGAAGAAGGTGATGCCGTACTTAAGGACGAAATTCTGTCATTCCAGCTGGAAGGCAAGTTTTTAAAACCGTCTCTCCAATAAATGTACTGGCCTCCTTTATTTTTAGCTTCGTAGAAATCCGTACAACAAGCACCACTTCCCATCATAGTGATTTTGTTTTGAAGTCTCTGTTTATCCTTCTCAATAAATGCGTTTAAAGCCTCCCTACTTGTAAACCCATATGCCAACCAATCGCCCTCTTTATTCTGTTTAGGTAGAACCATGGTTACTTGTATATCTTTGTTGGAAATGCTATTCATCTTAACTGAAGAATCTACATCTTTTCCATCGACAGTTACATAATCAAATGTTTTAATTGTATACTCCTTTTCTGCATACGCTCCGTTCGTAGGTACTGCTATAAATCCCATCATAACAAAAAGAAAACATAGTGCGGAAAGGCAACGTTTCACTTGCAAGTCCTTCACTCCTTTATTATTCACATTTTGGTAATATGGTTGAAAAAGCGAACCGGTGTTAATACCCATGTGTAAAATCCAGATGTAATAACGATTTTTTGATCAAATGTTATAGCTAGTTACCTTAAATCCCCTATACCATAAATATAATAAATATTTGAAATGTAATAAAATGCTAAAATGACCAAATTTCATTTTAGTTAAAAGTGAGTGATTTTAACATTAAATGTAAAAAAATCGTGAAACAAATAGTATTTAATTCATTTTTATAACCGTTTATTATTCCTAAGAGAATAGTTCTAGTTAACATAATGGATTTATTGGCCCCTATTATTGGCTAACTATTTCTTTATATAGAAAGAAAAATTCTCGTTAAAGGCTATGCATATATGTTTCTGTCATTAAAATTATAAAATAGTGAGGATTCTCATGTGAAAAAGATGAAATAATCCACTTTTGTCTATATGTTTTTATTGTTTATACTAAAAAAAGGATTGCACTTGCTGAATGATTAATTTAACAAAAGTGTATTAACTTTAAAATTAAATGGTAATTACAAGGCTATATGGCCCCCTTCATCTGTAGTTACCATGCAGTAAAAAAGGAGAGGGATCATGAATAACCGTATCTATTATGTGGATAATCTTCGAGTATTTCTCACTGTACTTGTCATCTTACATCATGTAGCAATGACTTATGGTACAGGAGGTCTTTGGTATTTTGTAGACATAGATCAAACGCAAACATTAACATCAGTTATATTAGCCACCTTTATCTGTATTAACCAATCATTCTTTATGGGCTTATTTTTCTTCCTTTCTGGATATTTCACCCCAAATTCTTATGATAGAAAAGGTCCTAGGCTCTTTATAAGAGGTCGTTTCATTCGTTTGATCATCCCGATTGTATTTTACATCTTCTTTCTTAGTCCAATCATCCAGTTTATGGTTCTAGAAGGTAAATCTTTTACCTTTTGGAAATTTTATAAAACCAAAATTTTAAGCTTTGAAAGCATAGACATTGGACCACTTTGGTTTGTAGAAGCACTTCTCATTTTTAACATCATTTATTTCTTAGTAAGAATTGTAAGAAAGGAGAAATCTATTACTAAACAAAAATCTTTTCCAAGGGGGAGAACTCTTTTTATTGCAGCTTTCTCGTTAGGTATTATGGTTTTTCTACTCCGCATGGTCTTCCCAGTAGGAAAAACGCTAATGGGTTTACAATTAGGCTTTTTCCCCGCATATATACTCCTTTTTATAGCTGGAATCATGGCTAATCGCCAGAATTGGTTAACAGATATCCCTACAAAAATAGTTAGAACTTGGGTAAGGGTTCTCTTTTTCATTTCTTCTATACTGCCGTTAGGCTTAATTTTAGTACCTGAAGGAAAGTTGGAAGGAGGACTGAATTTACTTGCCTTGATATACGCCGTGTGGGAACCGTTCATCGGGATCGGTATTTCTATCGCACTTCTTGCTGGATTTCGCAAATATATGAATCACACAAACTTATTTACAAAAAAATTATCCAGTGTGGCCTACACAGTATATATTATTCATCCCATTATCATTGTAGGCTATAGTCTAATAGTGTATAGTGCTTCTTTACATCCACTTCTTAAATTTGGGATTGTGGGAACCATAGGAACCATTACTTGCTTTGTAGTAGCAACGGCCATCTGCAAAATTCCATATGCTAAACGTGTACTTTAAATAAATAGTGTAATTTTACACTATGTCTTGGTTTTTTCAATGTATGCTATAAAATTTTCTAATTATTATTTCACTTAACATAATGCCGTTTATAGTAATCGATCCAAATGAAAGCTTTTCTTGAAAAGAAGGGCTTTTTATTTATATAAAGAAATAGATAATAGTGTTTATTTATATAAATAGGAAAAGGAGACAAGTGATATGCAACTTATAAAAAATGAGCATTTACAACCTATTAAAAAAATTATCATAGAATGTAGAAAAGAACTTGCTGAAAGAAAGAGGCAAGATCTGGCCGATGTTCATAACATTGGTACGGACTTGACAACATTTCGAATTAACCTTCTTACATTTTATGCTGAGTCCATCGTTTTAGAGAAAGATAGGGCTGCTCAAATGCTTTACCAATGGGGTCAAGAGATGTCTAGTTTATTAGTGGAACATGGACTTCCCATAGACATAGCCTTGGAAGAGATTAGTTTTTATAGAGATATAATTGGACAAATTATTAAGGACGAAGCAAGTAATAAAAAATTCTCTCTTAATGCTTTTTATGAGATTATTTCCCATTTTAATAAAGTTGTAGATAGTGCTGTACAATTGGTAAGTAATTCTTATCTCCAAGACTATACAAATAAAATTAAGCAAGCTCAGTATGCTATTAATGAACTTTCAGTACCTATTGTCCGTATGACTGAAGAAACCGGCATTCTTCCTCTAGTAGGGGACTTAGATACAAAAAGAGCACAAGTTTTGATGGAAAATGCGTTAGCAAAAGGTAGTGACTATCATTTAAAATTGCTCATTATTGATTTATCAGCTGTCCCTATTATTGATACTATGGTTGCAGATCAGATTTTTAAAGTCATTTCAGCATTGAAGTTAATAGGGATTAGCGTTGTTCTTAGTGGAATTCGTCCAGAGATTGCTCAAACCATGGTCAATTTAGGAATAGAAATAAATAATATTAAAACGTTCTCTAGTCTGCATCAAGCTGTGTTATATACAAATTATTGAATCCATAATTAGCAAAATTTTTATACATAACGGTCACTATAAAAAGGTTTATAAAAGTAAACACACTTCCTGCACATTTTCAATCAAAAGAGGCAATTTTTCTGCGCATTGAATGATAGTTGTAAGCTGGCGTTTTACATTGTTTTAAGTATAGAAGTTGAGTTTTTAATAGGTGAGTAATAATAAATTACAGAAATATGAATAGAAGAGAGAAATTAGTATGACATTTTCTTCTGATCAAAGAAAAATGGTGAAAGAAGAAGTGAATTCACCATTAAAAGACAGTATAAAGTTCTTATAGACGTTTTAAAGAATATTTTAGAAAATAAAAGAGAAGGAATATTATGCAAAATAAAAAGATATGCAGATGAGTTTTCTATTATACCCTCATTAAATATGTTAATTAGGTTCATAAATGAGCTAAGAGGGTGGGAGAAATAACAGCTAAAAGGTGAATACGATTGAAAGAAAAGGAACTTCAAGAAGTAAATCAACGTCTAGAAAATTTATTTAAAGACTTGTTAGAGGGAAAATTAACAAAAGACGAGTTTTATGTTCTATCTGATAATCTTTACAAAAGGCAAACAAGGCTAAGATATGAGATTGAATATGAAAATGGACAATATTACAGAAATTATTTTAACCTATAGTATCATTTATGTTCGAAAAAATTCCTTCTATCTATTAAAAGGTACTCCAGTTGTTAGACAAAAAGCAGTTCAGCTTATTTCAACTGACTGAAAAATTACTTTTTAGGGTTAAGTTTGTGAGCTTAAAGAAACATTATTAGTTTATTAATAGCGAAACTTAATTGAGTGTGACGGAGGGATACGAGTGAGTGTAAGCATCGAAAGAAAGTCGTCTCAAGATTATTCTAAATTAGAGGATAACGTGTTATTGGAGAGGATATATAATGGAGATGATGAATCATTAGATTTCTTAATTAATAAATATCAGAAACTTGTTCGAATGAAGGCAAGGACCTATTTTTTAATTGGTGCTGAGAAAGAAGATATTGTTCAAGAGGGAATGATTGGTTTATGTAAAGCTATTCATAACTTCAGAGAAAACAAGATGACCTCCTTTAAGAGTTTTGCTGAACTTTGCATTACTAGACAGATTATAACCGCCATCAAAATGGCCACTCGTCGAAAGCATGGCCCTCTAAATTGTTATGTTTCTTTAAATAAGCCTCTTTATGATCAAGAATCAAATGATATACTGATGGATATAATATCTGGAGGAGAAATAGCAAATCCCGAAGCATTAATTATTAATCAAGAAAAAGCTAATGATAGGAAACGAAAAATAGAAGAATTACTTAGCAATTTAGAACGAAAAGTATTGTTACTATATATGGATGGATACTCATATGTAGAAATTTCTCAAGAATTAAAGATACATGCAAAGTCGATTGATAATGCTCTACAACGAATAAAAAGAAAACTAGGCCAGCATACGGGGGGAAGAAAGGTTATTTCATAGCTTCCTAGAAAACTGATTCATTTGTCCTTATAGGATATGAGAAAGAAGGCTAAATGAACTTTTAACAGCTTCTTATTTTTAATCGTAATGGTGAACAGTTTAATAAAAAGCTCTACAATTCTATTGTAGAGCTTTTCGGTCAAGCGAATAATAAAAAAATTATTTAACAGCTTCTTTTAATTCTTTTCCAGCTTTAAAAGCTGGAACTTTTGAAGCTGGAATTGTTATTTGTTTACCTGTTTGAGGATTGCGTCCTGTACGTTCTGCACGTTCACGTACTTCAAATGTACCAAAGCCAACCAGCTGAATTTTTTCTTCATTCGCAAGTGTATTAGAAATCGTCTCAAACAACGCTTCCACAGCTTTTTTAGCATCTTGCTTTGATAATTCTGCTTGTGTTGCAACAGCATCTACTAGTTCAGTTTTATTCATATTTACACACCTCATTTTTTTATTTTTATATAATATGTAGAGATGCTAACGTACCATAGTTTCCATACGCTTGTCACTCGATAAGGTTAGATAAAAAAGAGAAATTCTTGTTTGCTGCTTGGAAACTTTCATCTTTTTTTCACTATTAAATGATAAATTAATTGTTAATCGTGCTGTAAAGCATTTTTTCATAGATATTCCCCTTTCCAAGCTTACCTATAAAAGGTGGGATTTTTTCTTATAATCTGCATTTCATTTATATAATATGGTTTATAAGAAACCGAAAAAGCCTGAATTATTTATAAACAGGCTCTTTCTGATTTAAATATATAAATTCCTTTACTTCTACAATCGAAAGACCTAACTGATAAGCTTCTTTCATGAGACTTATCCATTCCTCATCAAGCGTATTATCTTCTTCTTTTAGCACTCACGATCCCTCCAACTTTCCTAGTTGAGGTTACTTAGATGCCATCATTTAATGACAAAATCTTGGAAATTAATACTACTGATTCAACAACATCTTTTGAATTTCCTGCAATACATGTCTTTTTATATCATTAATTAAGATTCAATGTAGAAAAAAATAAACTTTTTCTGTTTAAAGATGTACAAGATGTACATCTTTACTTTAAAGTGTTAAATTGTTAGTCTTTTAGTAGACAATTTTTTATTGGTATTCCTTAGTCAAAGAGCTCAACCGTATGAGGTTGAGCTTTTTTAATCTTATATATTTATTACTTACAAATTAATTAGGAGATGATATCAATCTAATGTTAAAAAATAAAGTGGGAAATCTAGAAATATTTAAGGTAGAATACTCTGTATCAAAAAATAATACCACAGTTAATAAATTCATCATTATAAAATCTATTAACGATCCAAATAAAATTATAAGATTGGCTAGATTAGATATATCTACAAAAGAAAGAATCTTCATTCAAGATGTAAAAGTTTTGAGCTTCAAAACTATATAACAAGTTCATTCCACCATGAGTAAATTTTCATATCTTGAGTGTTGTTAGAATATAGAAAATGTTAATATAAGAAAAAAAGCAACTAAACTTTTTTCTCTAATTTATAATAGGTGATGAATTTGAAAATAGTGAATTTATTAATGACATTGATTGCTGTTTTACTTTTTATATCTGCTTGCAGTACGCAAGTATCAAAAGAGAAAAATAAGGTAGGAGATATTTCAAGGCATAGCGTATTTAATTTAGATGCTGAAACTATTAAAGATTTAGAAAAAGGAATCGTAAAAGGAACACCTTTAAGGCTTGATAATGATACTAAAATGAGTGATGTAGAAAGAATTTGGGGCCAACCAAACGAACATTTTGACAATGAAGACATTCAAACATATAGATATACAATTGAAAATCAAAATTTCATTATCGACGAAGATGAAATGAACGAAATTTATACAATTCAAGTTGAACTTGATTATTCAAAAGATGAAATTTTGGAGATAATGGGTAAACCAACACAACCTGGAAATATTTTTATTTATGAAAAAGAAAATTATATTATTCAATTTGAGAAATTCAATCATAAATGGCGGCTAATTCTAAGAAGAAGATAGGCTGTCTTTACGTTTATTCTCCTATTAGTTGTTAATATACGGATTCGTTTCAGTGCATTAACAACACTAATATCTCTTAAAGAGACAAACCTTTTCATGAAGGTTTGTTTTTTTATGCTATTGTTCTCAACAAAGAGGGCCTTCTTCTGAACTGATAGGCGTAAATGCTTTCACCCATTTATAGATTGTTACTTCTGATACGCCATATTCGTTGCTTAATTCTTTAACCGAGTTTCCTGCATAATATAAATCCACAATTGTTTTCTTAAACTTCATCATTGTATTTTTTGCCTGCACGTCTACGTTCCATTTCGGACACATCCTCTCAAAGGGCATTGTAAGGACTTAATTAAATGGTGTCCATGAAACTATACTACCTCCACTTACCATTGTCAGCCACATTCTTAGCCATGCTGAGCAGCCTAAATCCTCTCACGCAAACTATTATTCCAGTTCCCCATAATATTAAAGCCGAGCCAAAACCTACAGATACCCACCATACCATAATGTGATGATCGCTTATTATTGTTTTTACGGGAAAAGTTAACATGACAAGCGTTGGTAGTAAACACAGAAATGTCCCTGTAATATAATAAGTTGGAACTTGAAATAGGGCTGCTAGAGGGAAAAAATGAGCACCGACAATAAGGGCCATAACAGGAACAAACAAATCTAGATGATTAGTAGATGCACAAATAAAAGAAGCCATAGCAATCAAAAGACCTTCTAAACTAAAAATAATACCGAACCATATATTCTTTTTTCTCCACTGCTCCCTATCCTTTTTGATTACTTCATTAGATAATGGACTAGACTTCTTTATTAATACAATTGCACCGATCAATAATAGTACTCCGATCAATAGAGATAGGATAATAAGTACAAGAAATCCCCATCCCTGCATCCCTCTAATTCCAATTCCTGCCCAAAGGGTTCCGAAAAATGCCATGAAAATAACTCCAGCTGCTGTACCACGCACAGCAGCTCTAGGAAGAGTAGTTTGAGACATCTATTATAACCTCCTTTTTTATTTCAATTGAAAAGTCTTTCTATGTTTATAATTTATAAATCGATTGTACAACTTATTCTATTTAATTATTTAACAGCTACATTTTATGATTGTATTTCAGAAAATTCAATATTTTTAGAGTTGCATTCACAATTGTTTTTCTTATTGGTTTAGTTGATTCATTATTAACTAACCTTTCTCTTAGTCGTCTTTATATTTAATTTCGTTGTCAATCTAATTTATTCCTATACAAAAAAGAACCCTTAAAGTAGACCGGGGACTGACCGGTTCTATTAAGAATTCTTTTTCCGGAGTGTGCAACTTGTTATGCATCTTTAGTATGCTAACGTCCACTTCATAGGTGTATGAAAAATTCATGTATAAGAAGTGCACCTTTTATAATATGTTTGTATTACAAAAAATAGTCTTTACGAGTAAAACATGTTACGATCTACTTGCGGTTATATTTTGGTACTTTATAATTGTCAATCCTGATAAAAACTACCTCCTTTGCTGGAGCATTCTATATCGAGGTAGTTTTTATTGTGTTATCGATTTCAATTATTTCTATATTTTTTAGTCTTCAGAATTTTTGTAGTGCCCCAACTTATAGCGCCACCTACTAGCACGCCTCCACTAAGGGCTAAAAGATGATAAATATAGTCCCCCCAATACATACAAACTTCACCTCTACATTTTCAGCGAACTTAATACTATCTATCCTACTACTTTTCCAGTGAAATAATTGTAGTAATTTGGATAGCAAAGAATAGTTAGTCATTTTCTCCTAAGGGTATATATAATATATATTGTATTGTTATAAACTGCTTATGAGAAAAGAGGACTGTTTATGCTAGATGAATATGAAGTGTTCTTATTTACAAGGGAACTTTCAAATTTAACTAAAGACTATCCTATCTGTACAGATCCTTTAACGAAAGAAAGAGTGTATCAGCAAATGGAACTGCTACGTGAGGTTCTTCGCTTACACTATCATAGTGAATTCAAATCATCTTTACAGTGATTTTTTATTTAATAATCAATAGTGGTATCCATATGATGTATTACTGTTCTTTAAGATGAATAAAATAATCTTCTAAAGTTTGCAATGAAAGGGCTTCTTTGTAATCAAACTTGTTATCTTCATCTGGTATTTCATAATGGGACCAAGGAATGGCTTGATATACTTCATTTATTAAATCTTTAGATCCTGCTAATACAATCTTAGCTGTACGAGGCTGGGTAACAACGAGATAAGCTAGTCCACTTTTTTGACTCAGAGTTTGGAAAACTGTGTAGCTCTCTTCAGTTGCTAAGTCAGCCAACTTAGCAGGGTAGTAGACAACATCATTACACGGCGTAGGTAAAGCAACTAATTCTTTTGCGAACGTAGATTGAGTTACACCTTTTGTTATGATTTTCATCACCTCTTCTATATTAGATTTAGCTTATGATTCTTTATACTATCATCTATTTAGTATTTGTAAAAATAGTATAGGTACCATCTATGTAATTATTACTCTTATAGTAGTGACTTCTACAGCCTCAGGCACCCCTCACAAAAACAATCATGTTTGTGATATTACATGGTAAAAATTTATATAACAAGAAGAGCTTTACCATCAAGGTGAAGGCTCTTCTTATTATTTGCTCTTATAGGTACTTTTTTGCTATCTTCATCTCTATTTTGAGTTAAGGTCTATGAAAATTGACCGTTTTCTCGTCATCTCCTGTGCGTTCGAACCATCCTCTAAAGGCCCAGTTATCATAACCTCCATCACCTTCGTTAACAAATGTTCCTTCTTCAAATACCCAGACTCCATACGTAATACCATCGTAATCTACGGTATCAAAGTATTGTACACCTTGTAATTGATCTGAATTATAACCTTGACTCAAATTCATCACCATTACATTATATTGTTGACCCGATTCAAAGAATGATTTTTCCATCGCTCCCTTGACGAACCCACTTCGGTTATCAGCTGATTTTTTTGCGTCTTCAATGGCCTGTCCAATCGCTACAGGATCAACGGTGACTTCTCCTCCAACCTCTGCTGCTTCTGCGGAACCAGTATCATCTCCTAAAGATGGTAGAGTTAGGGGCGTCGCTAACACAGCTAACCCTAATGCAGAAGCTACAGCAGCTTGTTTCGCTTTTCTCATTCTATCTCCTCCTCATTTTTAGGTGATCATTAGAAAATTTACCCTATTTATCCAACGGTAAACAAAAATAAGGAAAAGATAAGGAAATTACTGTACATGGTTCATTTCAGAACAATTATTTATACAAATCTTATTTTTATAAAGCCAATTTGAGGAACTAACTTCAGTAACAATTATATTTGTCCTTTTGATTTAAATGAGACTATGTTAACATGAATGAGAATTTACATTATTTTGTGTATACAAAATTCAAACTAACCTTATTAAAGCCAAAAACGCTTTGACCGAAGAGTCAAAGCGTTTTTGGCTTCTCTATACCTATATCCTATGTGCTGCTCAAAAGTAGGCGAAATAAAGCCTAAATTTAATATTTATAAGACAAGTCTATATAAGAGTTGAAACGTACAGTAAAATCACCCCTCTCTTCAACTATCATTTAGGTATATAAAAAATAAAAGAGCGTTTTATGCATCCCTAAGAGGGGTAGTTGAATAAGGTTATTTTTACACAACGTCGTAAAAAGATTTAATAACCTGTATCCCTTGAGAAACTTGAGTTCAAGGAAGAACTTTCAAAAAGTACAGTATTTGAGATATGCGTTTTCTTTTAATAAATCTTTTTCAGATGATATGTAAAAATACCTAATAACAAGCAATATATTTAAGGAGGAGAGCTTGATGAAAAAGAAATGGTTAGTAGCAATAACCGCGACTGCACTTGTGGCTTCACCACTTTCCTTTCAAACCGTAGATGCATCCTCAAAAAATGAATCGGCTCAAACGTCAGAGTTACCACCTGAGCTTGAACCCATTTTGAATGTAGCACCTGAACACCAGCCTACCTTGCAGCAAGGAAGTACAGGTATAGAGGTTGAATTTGTCCAAGTAACATTAAACCAATCTGGTTTTACAACTGAAGTGGATGGGCTGTTCGGAGCGCAAACAGATAAACAAGTGTGTCAGTTCCAGTCCAAGCATGGATTAGCTGCTGATGGAATTGTCGGTGTGAAAACATGGACTGCTATGTTTAATGAATACCAAGAAGTCAGGTTTTCAGTAGAAAAAGCGATTACTTATGCGGAGGAATCCTTAGATAATGATGATCTAGTATTTAGTAGCGATGGTGTGCTTCATCAGGACTCAGATGGAAAAGTATTTTATTCTTTGAAAGCACAAAGTCAAGATTTAATTGATGGTGGAGGTACTGGAACGGTCGGATTCTATGATGTGTATCAAAATGGAGATGTTGTAGAATCAACACCAAGATAGAGACTTAATATATATGAATCACTAAAAGGAAGTCCCAGACTAGTCGGGGGCTTTTCTTTTGGCTAAACATGCGTAGTGGCACTTCGATATTCGAATCGTTTTCATAGCTATATTAGAACACAATTTCTAGATATGTTTTTACTAAAACTTATTTGAAGTTAACATTTATCCCACTGAGTATGTAAAATAGAGCATTTGTATCGCTTAAAACAAGTCTGTAAAAGTATAATTTTACGAAAAAATATTTGATCTTGTTTCAACGAAGATCAAATTTCTTATAACAAAGTTGTTTAATAAAAGCCTTATAGGGAACAAGACTACAATATATATTACATAATCTAAAAAATGGAGGGGTATTATGATATTTCATGCTAATGTTTGGGAGCTAGAAGTTAAGAGCCAAAATGAATGGACAAAAATAACTGATATTCATGGTGATGATGTTAGTGTAAATAGCGAAAAAAATTATATTGATTTTCTGACAGAAAACATGAATTTCTCAACAATAACAAATGGGGAGAAAATCAGGCTGAAAACGTTACAAGTGGAAGCTGACTCAATAGATGATATTGAAAGAAACGGAAAACCGGCTGGCTTCTATACTGTAGAAATTAATAAATGGACAGAACAAGGAAGTAGAATTATTGCTTCTGGGGAGGACTGTGTAACGTTTAAACTTCTCCCTATAGGCGAAGAAATACGGTAGTTAAAACAATATTGTGGGTTTGTAAAACAAGTGTTACAAACCCACCCTGATATGCTCTCAAGTAAGTAGACATAGTAAATAAAAAATCTATTGGCTTAATTAGGAGCATATCAAAGCAAGGAATGCTGCTTCGTATTAATTGTCTTTTAACGTATAATTGTAAACTTTAGTTAGATCAACAAAGCTCTTATAGGAATACGTAATCGCAACAGGTGTGCCAACTTGAACTTTGTCATAAAGCTTTTCAACATCTGCATTGTGCATTCTCACGCAGCCTTGACTGACGTATTTTCCAATGCTATTTTCATTGTTGTTTCCATGTATGCCGTATGTGTCACCATACGTACCGTTTGCGTTTATCCCTAACCAACGCTTTCCTAATGGATTACGAGAATCTCCACCAGGTATATTTCCATTATAATAAGGGCGATTTTTAATCTTATTCACTACTTTAAAGAATCCAACAGGTGTTTTCTCCCACGTTTTCCCTGTTGCTACTGGTACAGTTATTTCAATTTGTCCGTTATGAAAATAAGCTAATTTGTTATAGTATTTGTTAATAATAATCAAATCTTGATTCGCGGACTTACTTGCTGCTTCTGTCTCCTCTTGATTAATTCCACATAATACCAATATCAGCAAAGCAAAAACAGTGATTGATTTAAAGATGTTCTTCATAATAACTCTCCTCTTTTTTATTATTTTTATAAAAAAAAATGGAAAGGTGCTTTTGCATGACTACTCACTCAATGCAAATTTCAGCGTTTTAGAACACATCTGTTATTTTGTTACCGCTTTCATTTTTTTAACTTATACTTTCTTCATACCCTATCTATTCCATATAAACCCATTTAACTCCAAGTAAGCTTTTTGATCTTATAAATTCCTATTGAATGATCACTTTTTTTGCGCAAGTAGCATTTGATGGTAAGTATATACTGATATGTATATAAAAAGTAAAGTAACTCTAAATAGAAATGTTTAAGCTAATAACCAATTTAAAAATAGAAAGAGTAAAAATAAAATAATAAACGTTTTTAATGATAACTACATATGTGAATTTATTTTTTATAATTAAGATTCATCAATTTTATCTTATATAAAAG
>Ga0105251_10002694_pt1 | contig 13651 bp, 10 predicted proteins | sample KBSS64metaG_FD_80424 | JGI IMG/M metagenome (GOLD analysis project Ga0105251, IMG submission 80424) | Switchgrass rhizosphere microbial communities from Kellogg Biological Station, Michigan, USA - KBS S6-4 metaG | ecosystem: Host-associated > Plants > Roots > Rhizosphere > Soil | place...
CATGACTGAGCCCGGCGGGATAGAGATTCCCCAATCCATCCATGAAGCTGCCGAAAAATGGCTGGTGCGGCGTGCCGGGCAATCCGATCCGGCATTGGAGCGCGATTTTGCACTCTGGATCGATGCAGATCCCCGCCATCGCATCGCCTATGACCTGATTAAGCGCAATTGGCAGCTCGGCACGCTGCTCCAGGAACGGCATGTCGGCCGGAACCGCTCGCTCCCGCGCGCGCCATTCTGGATGCGGCAGAAGACGCATATCGCGGCTGCCGGACTTGGCGCTGCGGTGCTGCTGGGGGTGGTGTCGGTCAGCCTCCTGCGGCCCGGCGGTCCTTTTGCCATCACTACCGCAGCGCAGGCCGCAGTCTATGAAACGGCAGTGGGCGAGATTCGGACGATCAGCCTTGCGGACGGATCGACCGTCATCCTCGACACGGCATCGCGGCTTCGCGTGCAATTGTCGGGCGGCGAACGGCGGCTTGACCTCGACCGGGGGCGTGCGCGATTCCGGGTTGCTGCGGATCGGAAGCGCGTCTTCCGCGTTCGGGTGGCGGGCGGTGAGGTCGTCGCCCATGGCACGATGTTCGACGTCAGCCTGATCGGTGTGCATCCATGGGTTACCGTTCTCGATGGGTCGGTGGAATTGCACAGGCCCGATGGCAGAGGAGAGACAAGGACGCTCGTGCCAGGCCGGAGCATGGCAATGGATGAACGAATGGCCGACCAGCCCGTATCCGCGGCGGAGGCGCGATGGGTGTCGGGCATGCTGGCGCTCGACGCGACGCCCCTTGCCGAGGCGGTGGCAGCGATCAATCGCTACAACAGAATACAGATCCGGCTGGCCGAGCCCTTTGCCACGCCGCTGCGCGTGACGGGCGCATTCAGCGTTCGCGATCCGGAAGGGTTCGCGCGCGCCGTCGCGGCCAGTTTCCATCTCAAGGTCGAGCGGCCCGACAGCGCCACGATCCTCATGGTGGCGCCGTCGAAATAGGCGGCGGTCGGACAAGTCAAAAAAATCTGTCGGGTGTTTTTGCAAACCGGCGTCTCCCCATTGTCCCGCCCATTGGCGGCAAGGGGGAGAAGGTCACAATGTCTCGATTTTCATTATCTGATCTGTATCTGTCGGGCAGCATCGTCACGGCCATGTTGGCGGTCAGCGCTCCGGCGGCGGCGCTGGCCCAGCATCCTTCCAACGTCACGATGGCGCTGCCTGCCCAGCCGCTTGGCGCCTCGGTTCGTGAACTGGCACTGCGCTCGGGGCAGACAATCCTTGTCGACGCGGACCTCGTCGAGGGGGTGAGCGGGCCAGCGCTGCAGGGCGCGTTTACGGTAGAGGAGGCGCTGGATCGACTGCTCGCCGGAACAGGTCTGGTCTGGACGCGGCTTGACGGCAGTATCATCATCCAGAAAGGGGGCAGGCCCGGGCAGGGTGGGGACGCCGACGCCGATGAGGGGGTGCGTCTTGTGGTCACCGGCAGCCGCATCCGCGGTGCGCCGATCCCTTCACCAGTGATGATCCTTGACAATCACGCCATCAGAGACAGCGGTCTTGCCGATCTGGGCGACGTCGCGCGCAGCCTGCCGCAGAGCTTTGGGGGCGGGCAGAATCCGGGCGTCGGCTTCAACGTGCCGTCGAGTACTGGCGGCAATGTCGGCGGCGGGTCCTCGGTCAATCTGCGCGGCCTGGGAAGCGATGCGACGCTCACCCTGCTCAACGGACGCCGCGTGCCCTATGACTCGGCCCGGCAAGGCGTCGACATTTCCGCAATTCCACTTGCAGCGGTCGACCGGATCGAGGTGGTGGCGGACGGCGCCTCCGCCATTTACGGATCGGATGCGGTCGGCGGCGTCGTCAATGTGATCCTCAGGCGCGATTATGATGGCGTTGAAACCCGCGCCCGCATCGGGGGATCGCCCGATGGCGGGAATTTCCAGCAGCAATATGGCGTGCTGGCGGGCAGCCGCTGGAACGGCGGCGGTGGTTTCCTCACTTATGAATATGGCCGGAACACCGCCCTCATGACGAACCAGCGCAAATATGGCCGGATCAGGCCGGATCTGACCTTGCTGCCGGCCAGTCGCCGCCACGCGGTCGCGGGAAGCATCCATCAGGACATCAGTGACAATCTGACCCTCGAACTGGACGGCCTCTACAACCAGCGGACCGGCGAATTTTCCTATCCCACAAGCACCGCTGCCAATCTGTCGGTCAGCCGGATCACCCAGAGCTATGACAGCTATATGCTGGCTTTTTCGGGCGCCGCGCGTCTCTCGCTCGGGCCGTGGGAGCTCAGCCTGTCGGGCAGTTTCGGCAAGGGGCGCACCTATTTTCAGGGCGACACCTTCACCAACGACCAGTTTTCGAGCCGGGCCTTCGGACGCTATAATAACCGAACGATAACCGGCGAGATCGCGGGTGACGGCCCCTTGTTCACCTTGCCCGGCGGGGACGCCAAGCTGGCCCTGGGTGTCGGCATCCGGGCGAATGACTTCGCAATCTTCCGGGGCGTGGGCAATATCAACAACGCCAGGCCGTCGCAGGACAGCGTCTATGCCTTTGGCGAGGCCAGCTTCCCGCTCATCGGACCTGCGCAGGCCTTGCCGCTGATGCGCAGCCTCAGTCTCAGCGCCGCGCTTCGCTATGAGCGCTATCGCGGCCTTGCCGATGTCGTGACACCCAAATTCGGCATGATCTACGCGCCGGCCGATTTCCTCGACCTAAAGGCAAGCTGGGGTCGATCCTTCCGGGCGCCAAGCTTCATCCAGCTTTATTCGATCGAACAGGCCATTCTCTATCCGATCACGACCTTCGGGGGGAAGGGCTATCCCGCAGGGACCACGGCCTTGCTGATCGCCGGGGGCAATAGCGATCTCAAACCGGAAAAGGCACGCAGCTGGTCGGCCACCATGGCCCTGCATCCGCCCGGCATTCCGGGCGCCTCGCTTGAACTCAGCTACTTTCACACCCGCTATGTCGATCGAATCGTCAATCCGATCCCAACGGCAGCGCTCGCCCTCGTCAATCCCATCTACGCCAACCAGATCAGCTATGCGCCGACGGCAGCCCAGCTTGCAGCGGCGATCGGCCATGCGAGCCAGTTTCTGAACGGGGCGGGCGCGCCCTATGATCCGGCAAATGTCGCCGCGATCATCAATCGCGCCAATATCAATGCCGGGCGCCAGACGATCCGCGGTATTGATGCCCAGCTTGCCTACAGGACTGGCCTTGCCGATGGAAAAATCGAGATGTCGGCCAATCTTAGCTATCTCGACAGCGAGCAGCAGCTTCTGGCGGACGGTCCGGTGGAGCAGCTGGCGGGACGATTGTTCAACCCGCCGCACTGGCGCGGCAGGGGCATGATCGGCTGGAGCAAGGGCGCCCTCAGCACTGCGGCGAGCTTCAGCAGGATCGGAGGCGTCAAGGATGTGCGCTCGACGCCCGCACTGAAAATTGACGGCATGACGACGGTCGATATCAGCGCCCGTTATAGCTTTGGCGAGGAAGGGGGGGTGCTGCGTGGCGTCGAGCTGGGCCTCTCGGTCCAGAATCTTCTCAATGCCTTGCCCTCGGTCGTCGCGACCAGCCTCTATTATGACACGCCCTATGACTCGACCAACTATTCAGCGGTCGGCCGCTTCATCGCGCTCGAACTGGTCAAGAAATGGTGAGCGTCATGGGCAGGACATCGATCGCGTTGCTGGCCGCGGGCGTCGCGCTTCTCGCCTTGCCTTCCACGGCCACGGCGGATTGCAGCGACCTGCTGCCGGTCCCCGCGCCCATGATGAAGCGACGCGCCATCACGGCGCTGGATCTGCTTGGCGTGCGCGATATCGGGCGGGGCGATGGGGCCCTGCTTGGGAACCAGAGTCCACTCGGGCTTTCTCCGGACGGCAAACGGCTGGCCTTCATCCTGATCCGGGCGGAGGCATCGACCAACAGCTATTGTATCGGCCTTGCCGTGATGGATGTGAAGCCATCGGCGAAGCCGCATCTCCTCGATCAGGGGGGAGAGTTTATCGGCGGGACGGGCGACTATCGCGGGGTGATCCTGCCGACCGGATTTCCGATCCTTCTCGCGCCCTCCTGGTCGCCCGATGGCCGGTGGATCGCCTTCCTGCGGCGGGACAGGGGCGTCACCCAGCTCTGGGCGGTGCGTGTCAATGGCGGTCCCGCCCGGGCCGTCACCCGTTCTCCCGTCGATGTGGAGCAATTTGCCTGGGGGCATGATGGCAGGTCGCTCCTCTATGCGAGCCGGAACGGACAGTTGGCGGAACGCAACGCACTGGCGCGCGAGGCCGTGACCGGCTTTCGCTATGATGATCGCTATGTGCCGATGATGAGCGACAAGCCCATGCCGCTCGCCACGACACCCCTGTCCCTGTTTCGCGTCGATCCGGGTGGAGGAGAGGCCCGGCCCGGCGAAGAAGGTGACCGGGCGCTGCTGGGCCCCGATCCGATCGGCTATGAAGTTCTTCCGCTTTCGGCGAGGGCTGATGATGGGCGCTTTGTCCAGACGGAGCATGTCACCGCCAATCCGGCCAGCCCATGGGCGCTGGCCATGTCTTCCGCGGCTGGCGTGAAAATCCCCTGTTCCGGAGAAGCCTGTAGCGGCAAGTTTGCCGGGCTTTGGTGGATGCCCCATGGAGGTCCGTTGCTCTTCCTGCGCCGCGAAGGGTGGAATGACCGGTCGACGGCGCTCTACCGCTGGCGGCCTGGCTCCGGCCCGCCACGGAGAATATTCGTCACAAGCGATATCATCAGCGGTTGTGAGCTCGCAGGTGGGGACCTTGTCTGCTTGCGCCAGGGCGCGAGCATGCCACCCCGGATCGTGCGGATCGATCCGGGCGATGGGTGCACCGATCTGCTCTACGATCCCAATCCCGAATATCGATCCATCCGGTTCGGCAGGGTCGAGCGGCTCGAATGGCGAAATGATCGGGGCCTGGAAGTCGCCGGCGATCTGGCCCTGCCTCCCGATTATGACGGACGAGAGAGGCTGCCTATGATCGTGACGACCTATCGCAGCAACGGATTTCTCCGGGGCGCGACCGGCAATGAATATCCGATCCATCTGTTCGCCGCGAAAGGCTTTGCGGTTCTCAGCCTGGACCGCCCGCCCCATGTCGGGGCGATCAACCCGCTCAACAAGGACTGGCAGAAACTGCTGGCCGAGAATGACCGGGACTGGGGGGAGAGGCGCAGCATGCACTCCTCGGTCATGACCGGGGTGCAGCGCGTCATCGACATGGGGATCGCCGATCCGGATCGCATCGGCATCACCGGTTTGAGCGATGGATCGAGCACGGTCGGTTTCGCCCTTATCAACAGCCGCCGCTTTGCCGCCGCCGCCATCAGTACCTGCTGTCTTGAACCCTGGACCGTGAACGCCACCATCGGTCCGGCCTTTGCCCGGAAGATGCGTTCACAGGGTTTCCCGCCAGCGACGTCCGACGACCGGCAATATTGGGAACCAGGTTCGATGATCCGCAATGCCGCGTCAATCGATACGCCATTGCTCATGCAGCTGGCGGATCGCGAATATCTGACGGCGATCGACGTCTTCGCTGCCTTGCGCGAACAGCGGAAGCCGGTCGATATGTATGTCTTTCCCGATGAATATCATAATAAATGGCAGCCGCGACACCGGCTGGCGATCTACGAACGCAATATCGACTGGTTCCTCTACTGGCTTCAGGGCAAGAAAGATCCCGATCCGCGCAAGGCGGAGCAATATGCGATCTGGGACAGGCTGCGCCTAAAACAGCCCTTTCCTCCCTAATCCTGGGTCTGTCCCGCCACCCATGCCTCGACGTCCGCGAGATGCAGGATGCGGTGATAGGCCGTGCCCTGGACATAACCCTCGCCGTCCAGGGCACGTTCGAGCAGGGGAAGGTCAAGCAGTCCGGCGCGACGCAAATGCCCGTCAAGCAGCATGGCGCGGATGGCCGGGCGGTTCGCAGTGAAGATTTCCGCGATATAGCTGTCGGGCGTGCCCTTCGTGCTGCGATTGACGACGGCTGATGGCAAGCGGTCGCGAAAGGCATCACGTGCCACGATCCGGTTCTGGCCTCGCCTGAACCACCACCAGCTCGGTATCCGCAGGCATGCTTCAACGACGGGTTGGGTGGTGAGCGGCGTCACATGGCGCACCGGGCTCCCGATATCATTGCCCTCGGCCCAGCCCTGGGCGGCGGTGATGAGCGCGATATGGGCGGCCGTCCCTGTTTCGCTCCCGCGCGGCGGCTCCAGCCATGGATGGCGCGGCAAAAGAGCTGCGTCGCTCATGACCTGCGGGGACAGAAATTGGGTCATGGGCCGCCAGCGATAGGCCGGCGACTGGCGGAACGCGCGCGATGCTGCCCGACCAAGCACGGTAAGCGCGCTCACATCCGCCATGGCCGCAATCGACCTGGCGGTGGACCAGCCTTCGCCTATGCTCCGTCCGTGCAGGAAGGCGTCAGTCACCGGCGCAATGGACCGCAAGGAAAAGAAGACATTGTCCCCGCCGCCGCCATCGATGGTGAGATCGGCTCCACTTGCCCCGACCGCTTCATGGAGCAGGCGGGAGGTGCCCTGCATGAAGCTGCGGGCGAGGGGATTGGGTTGATCCTGGGCATGGGAACGGCTGATGTCGACCATGCCGACCTCCCATTGCGCTTCGACGCTCGGCGCGCTCAGATGGGATGCGACCATTCGGGCATAATGGCGTTCATCGCCCATGGCAGCGCGGCTGGCCAGATTGAAACAGGTAAAAGGGCAGCCATGGGTGCGGAGTGCGGCGGCCAGCACGGAGGAGTCTATCCCGCCCGACAGCATGAGCAGGGCACGCTGCGTCCCCACCGTGCTGGCGCGGGTCGCGGTCGAAACCGCGCGCCGGATCATGCGCGTGGCCTCGTTCCGGTCATTGATCCAGTGGCGCCTGCCAGCCCGGTCCCATGGGTTCCATGTCTGCGTGACGCTCAGGCTCTTGGGAGTGAAATGAAGACGGGAGCCGCCCCGCAGTTCCTGCACGCCTGTCAGGCAGGTGAAGGGTGAGGGGATATCCTTCAGCGCCAGGCGGCGCAATATAGCGGACCAGTCGACCCCTCGGAATCTCCATCCGCCAAGCGACAGCAAGGCCATGTCGGACGCAAGGATCAGTTGATCGCCCTGCATCGCATGGAAGCAGGGCAGGCGCCCGAAGGCTGGGCGCAGGACATGAAAACCTCCTGTATCATCACGCAGGATCGCGACGAAATTGCCCCAATGGTCCTGGCTGAAGCGATGGAGCTCCGACGGCTGGCCGCCGGGCGCGACATCCGACGGCAGGGTCGCCGGATCGCTCTTGCCGGTGGCGAAGATCGGGCCGATGACCATGCCGATATCATCGCCCAGATGTTGGATATGTCCGCGGCCGCCTGCGACCAGCATATCGTCCCGGTCGATCATGACCGACATGTCCTCGGCGTGGGAAATCGCGTTCCGGATCGCTGGCGCGATGGGGCTGCGTTCCGGCGTCGGCGCGAGTATGGCGACAAATCTCTCCATCAGATGATCCTGATCGGGCAGAAGGGGCGGACCTGATCGGGATCGTCGGCGACGACCATGCCATCGACCTCGACCCAGCTATGGGCCTCGAAGGGGTTGAGCTTGACGCCCAGGACGAGATCCGGCCGGATGCCGAGCGCGATCAGCCAGGACGCGAGCGACAGCGCGGTGGGGAGGCACTGGTCACGGGCGGAGAGGATCATGGCGGCCTGGCGATAGGCCCGATCGATATGCGCGAGCCTGTCGGTCGGGGCCGTCCGTGGCGCCACGCTTAGCTTTCGCCGTTCGATCGAGCGGATGTTCCGCGAGAAGGGCAATTGTCTAAGTCTCGCGCGCCACCAGAGCCGGCGGGTCAGAGCGCTTGCGACATAGGCTGGTGACAGGCGTGGTTTCGCAATGGGGAGCCTGGCCTCGGACGGATGCGAGCGCGGGCAGGGGGCGGGCCTGACATCGGCCGGCGACCGGATGATGATGCCCGCTTCCAGCAAGGCGTCGCACTGTCGGTCATCGATGTGGTTGGCCTCGACCAGGGAACCAAACGCCTCGTCCAGGGATGGCCGCAGACCGAAATAGCGATCGGCATAAAGATCCAGGAAGATGGTGTGCCCCTCGGTCCGGCAGAAGCTCAGACCATCGCGCAGTGTAAAGCCGGTCATCCTATGTCTCGAACAGAGGATGGCGCGCAGCTGTGAAGCTGCGCGCCATCGCTTCAGTCGTCGGAAAGACCGAAATTGCGTTCACCAAGCCCGACGTCGCCGGTAATGCCGCCGGGACCCTTGGTTTCCGCGCTGATCGCGCCGAGTTCGATCACGTCATTGTCACGTTCCATGATAGTCACTCCTTGGCTTTGCTGCGACGATTTGCAGCACCATGGAGCGTAGGAAGCGGACGGCCCTATCCGAAATTTATACGGATCCGATATTGCGAATATATGGAATGATCGGGAGGAATGGATATTGCTCTTCGACATGTTGCAGGCGGCATGTCCCGCCTGTCACTCGTCTCGATAGATGCCGCGAAGCAGTTTTGCCGCGGCGCGCTGGCGGCGCAGATGATAGGTCGATGAAGTTCTGCGCAGCAGCCCGATGTCACCGGCGCGCGCGCTGTGCGCCAGCGCCTGCAATTCATCCCCGGTGCCGCCCAGAATGTCTTCTTCGCCGATCCGCGCGATATGGAGGCGGGCATTTGTGCGTTCCATCGCTTCGCCATGCTCGCGATTGCTGGAAGCGCTCGCGATGCGGTGAAGGAGGCGCGCGACCTGGTCCGCGCCCGATAGGGAATCCGGGTCGGGTTCGATCGATCGCAGCAGCGAAAGGCGCGCGCCGCGCAGGGCGAGCTGGATGATGTCGCCCGACCAGGCGTAGAGATCCTTGAGGCCTGGCTCGTCGATCAGCGGTACAAGAAATCCGCCGCCGCTTCGCGCTTCGACAAGGCCCTCGCCAGCGAGATGGTTGAGCGCCTCCCGGATCGGCGTTGTACTCGATGCCAGGATTGCGGAAAGCTCTACTGGATCTAGGCGGGTTCCGGGACGATAGCCCCGTTCCATGATGAGGCGCCTGAGACTCTGCTGAACCCGCTCGGAGGTTGGACCGGCGTTCATCCTGGTTCAGCCTTGCCGCGCCGCAAAGGCCGTCACCATGTCCTGCTGGTCGGGCCGCAGCGCATCGATCGCAGCCAGCGGACGATCCGGCGCGCCAGTCAGCAGGACCGAGGGGCACTGTCCCTCGAAATTGCCGAGATTGGGGCGGTGCTGGCGATAGCCGGCAAGCGCGGCCAGTTCCGGAGAAAATCGGCGGGCGACTTCGGGCGGATAGGCGAGCCAGGGATTTTCATAGGGTTTGAGCCATCCCAGGCTATAGCCTGTAACGATCGCGTGCCGCACCGCGGCGGTCCGGTTCGCGCCGGCGCCGTGCAGGGTCGATCCCAGCAGGATGAGGGCAGAGCCGGGTTCCATAATGGCTGGGACCGGCTCTTCCGATGGCTCTGCCCCCAGCGCCTGGGCGCCGTGGCTGCGCGGCCAGACCAGCGTCGCGCCATTATCGGCGGTGAAGGGCGTCATTGGCCAGATGATATTGACGAGATATTCGATCTCTCCTTTGGGCGCCTGCCACATATCCTGGTCGCGATGGGGTACCTGCGCTGGCGCGCCGGGGTGGACGGCGATGGCCTGTCCGACGTTGAGCTGGATGCAGTCGCACCACGGGGCGAGAATCTGCCGGGCGATCCGGGTAATGAGCGGATGCCTCACCAGCGTTTCTGCATGGGACGACCGCGTCAGCAGCCGTCCGAAGCGCTTGGTCGTCTCGCCATAAAATGACCCCTGGCAGAAAGGAGTCTCAGCAAAAGCGGGCGAGAGATCTGCGTCCAGCGCAGCGATGACGCTTTCGGGCAAGGCGTTCGGAGCGATGGCCCAGCCTTGGTCGAACAATTGATAGATCAGGGACGAGGCGGTGGTGGAAGATTTGGCGGTCATGATCGCTTCTCCCGCCTCAGGCTGCCATCGGTGCCTGATCATGGATCCCGGCCTTGGCGAGCCGGTCGAGCGTGTCCGCGCCGATCTCGATTTCCAGCGCGACGAGCAGCGAGCCTTCATGCCATCGTGGCGTGCCCAGCGGCCGGCATTGCCATCCAAAGGCCAGTATCTGCTGGAACCAGTTCATCTCGGCGATGGCGACATAGCGGCTGATGCGGTTCGCCAGCGCATGGTCCGCGATCGCGGTCACCAGGCGGTTGCGGACCACCCGCCGCTCGGGCGCCCGCAGGTTCCGGTCGAGGCAGAAGCGGGTGATCTCGAAGACATCCTCGCCGCGCGGCGGCGGTGCGTCGCATAATGTGGCGTAGAAGCTGCCGAGAATATGGGGGCGCAGGGTCGGCAGCAGCCTCGCAGAGGCGAGATGGGTGCCGTCGGGTTCTGACAGGATGACGTAGCGCGCATGTTCATCGTCGAACTGGTCGACCTCGAACTGGCCGTCGAGAACCGGGATCTGCCATTTGAGGAGATCGACGAAGACGGATTTGCGGGCCGCGAACATGGCGCGCAACACAGCGTCCGGCACCGGCCGGAACGGTTCTTTCACGATGTGCAACATGGACAAACTCCCCTGGTCGTGGGCGATCAAGGGTCGGTTCGAGGGTCGAGTCGCCGCTATTCCCAGAAATGGGGATGGCACCAGCCGCCAATGTCGTTGATCGTCAGGGTTCCGTCACCCAGCGTCCGGCCGACGAGCAATATCCGCTTGTTGACCTGGTAGCGTGCACAGGCTTCCTTGATATGGCTCGTCACGGTTTCCCTGCTGATGTCCAATATCCGGCTGGTTTCCCAGTCGCTCTTGCCCCGCGCCGCCCATTGCACGCAGTCGCGCTGCCGGTCGGTGATGAGCGGGGCGGTCATGGCGTGCCGGGGCATCGACAAGAGGCGACGGGCTGCATCGAACGCATAATTGCCGAGCAGTTGCGCCAGAAGGAGCCTGTCCTCGCGCAGGGGGCGATCGACCGCGTTGGCGAAGGTGCAGGACCCCGGCGGCTGGCCGCCGATATTGGAGGGAATGGTAAAACCGTCGCCGATCCCGGCCTGCCTTCCGCGCGCGAGATGCCTGTGGTCGCCGCTCGTCAATGGAATGAGCGCCGGCATCTGGGTCCAGCGAAAGCCCCAGCTGGTCCTGTGGCAGGCCCTGTGGACGGGATCGGTGACACCCAGCGCGTTTTCGGCATAGAAATCCGCCCAACGGTCGGGATAATTGTGGATGTGGATCGCGCCGCTGCCTGCCGCGATCACATCGACATGCTGGGTCAGGGCAAAATATTGAAAGCCCAGCTGCTGCGCAATCAGGCGCATGATCGATCCCATGTCGTCGCGCGTCCGAACCTGGTTGATGCATTGGAGGAAATGCATCGCTTCCTGATGCATGCTCATGCGCACGCGTCCCGACTGCGGGCGGCATCTCAAGCTGCCCTGCGTCCCGCAGCCGACCTTTCCCCTTGGCTGTCGCCGACGAGCGGGGCCTCACGCCGTCAGTCGGCTGATAGTGTCATGAGATTGTCATATCATGATTTTCCATGCCTATGGAAATATTTGCTGCTCTGCAGCAACGGCCGGTCGAAGCGCGGTCATCGGTCGCCGGCCCCGATGCCTTCCTGGGCTGAAGTCCGTCGGTGACAAGCGACGGCACCGTCGTCGTCGCTGAAGATTGGATGGATGCCGCGCCTTATGCCGCGCTCCAGGGGGTTGGTCGCGCAGGGCTGATGTGGGAATGGCTGCGCCGCGATCCGGGCTATGTCGCCTGGCACGCGCAGGCGAGTCGCGTCACTCGAGGCGCTGCCGGAAGCTCGCCCTGGGGGTTGCACTTTCGCCGAGTGTCCCGACCTCCGGGCCCCGGAGGCGCGGATCATCTGGCGCGCCGATTTCGATCCCGCGACCCTGCCTGTTGCAATCGCGTCCTGCTCCGGTCTGGACGAAGACGGTATCGATGTTGCGTGCCTGACGCCATGGCTCCGCGCCGCCACCGGCGCCATGGGCCTGGAATATGCGGTGCTCACCGATGGCCGCAGGCATTTGCGGCTCGACATACAGGAGGGGAGTCTTGCCGGATCACAAGGCATGATCCTGCTGCGCTATGAGATGTGGGGCTCGAAAACCGCCGCAAGGCGGTTGCGAACCCTGGAGCGTTTCCTCGATCTGGCCAGGACCGGCCGTTTTCGTCCAGCGCTCTATCCGCCCGATCCCGTGGTCGGGCGGGGCGTTGCGCTGCTGCGTGTCCATGATGCCCGCGCATCAGGCGCCAGTCATCGCGACATCGGCGAGATACTCTTCGGGACGCAAGCGGTGGCATCGGGCTGGGAGGGAAGGACAGACCATGTGCGTCAGCGCGTGCGGCGCATGGTGAAGTCCGCGCGGGCCATGGCGCAGGGTGGATATCGCTTGCTGATGAGATCCAGATAGACCGTTGGGGGTGGCCGGAAGTCGGTGGAAACCAGGGCCGCAGTGTCGAAGGGTTGCGGTGCCGAAGGGTTCCGGTGTCAACCTTGGCTGTGGGCCGGCCTTGCCGGCCCTCCATAGGCGCGGCGCCGGGCGCCGCGGCATTGCTGGTTGTGGTCCTTCCTTCAGGCGGGGATGGGCTCGTTCGCCCTGCTAGGCCCGCTCGCCCCTCCCGCAAATGGCGGCCAGCCGCCATTCCTCCGCTTCGCTGCGGCCCTTTCGGGTGCGCTCGGCGCTTGGCCGCGGGCCTTGCCGGGCTCCTTGCCGCCCACCCCCGCCCTGCGGGGGACCATGTTGGTTTTGAAGGCGGTGTTTGGAGGTTAGGCATGATGTCCCATTCTTCACCCCGCGCCCATGAACGGCGAGGGAAACACGCAATTTCAGGCGGGAAGCGTTCAGGCGTTCGGGCGAAAGCCGCGACTGAGGGGCAGGCTCCCAATATCCATGAGCAGGTGACGGCCCGCATCATATCGCAGCTCGAGGCCGGGCGAATGCCTTGGGTCCAGCCTTGGGCCAAGACGGGGGAGGGCGCTGGCTGTGGTCCAGCCCTGCCCCGCAACGCGCTGTCGGGCCGTTCCTATTCGGGCATCAACATTCTCCTGCTCTGGGGCGAGGTGATCGCCAAGGGCTATCCCAGCCAAAGCTGGCTGACCTTCCGGCAGGCGAGGCAGGCAGGCGGCACCGTCCGCAAGGGCGAGCATGGTTGCATGGTCGTCTATGCCGACCGCTTCATTCCCGAAACCGAAAAGGCGAGGGCGCAGGACAGTGGGGAGGAGGCGCGGACCATTCCCTTCCTCAAGCGCTTCACGGTCTTCAATGTCGCGCAATGTGAAGGGCTGGAGAATAAAGCCCTGCCCGATCCCGCGCCGCTGCCTGAGCGTGAAACCATCCCCATCGCCGAGCAAGTGATAGCGGCGAGCGGCGTCGATTTTCGTATGGGCGGAGACAAGGCCTATTATATGCCTTCGCTCGATATCGTGCAGGTGCCGCCGCAACCGGCCTTTTTCGAGCAGATCAATTTTTACCGGACCTGCCTGCATGAGCTGACCCACGCGACGGGGCATGTCTCGCGCTTGGGCCGCGATCTTTCCCATGGTTTTGGAACAGCGGACTATGCCCGCGAGGAACTGATCGCGGAAATGGGATCG
>Ga0105251_10002697_pt1 | contig 13638 bp, 12 predicted proteins | sample KBSS64metaG_FD_80424 | JGI IMG/M metagenome (GOLD analysis project Ga0105251, IMG submission 80424) | Switchgrass rhizosphere microbial communities from Kellogg Biological Station, Michigan, USA - KBS S6-4 metaG | ecosystem: Host-associated > Plants > Roots > Rhizosphere > Soil | place...
CGCACCATGAACGACGCTGCCGCCGCCCTGCCCGTGTCCGCTTCCGCCAACGCCCCGCGCTGGCCGGTGCGCTACCTGTTGTTCATCGGCGGCATGGGCGGGCTGCTGTACGGCATCGACATCGGCATCATCGCCGGCGCGCTGCCCTACCTGGAGGCGACTGCGACCGCCAGCTGGCACCTGACCACCCAGCAGCTGGGCTTCGTGGTGGCCGCGGTACTGCTGGGCAGCGTGCTGTCGTCGTTGTTCGCCGGTGCGGTGGCCGACCTGATCGGGCGGCGCGGTGCCATGGTGCTGGCCGGCCTGCTGTTCACCGCCAGCATTCCGGTGATGGCACTTTCCGAAGGGTACGGTCCGCTGCTGATGGGCCGCCTGCTGCAGGGCATCAGCGGCGGCCTGATCGGCGTGGTGGTGCCCCTGTATCTGGCCGAGGTGCTCAGCCCCGAGCGCCGAGGTCGCGGCGCGGCCATGTTCCAGTTGCTGCTCACCATTGGACTGGTACTCGCAGCGGTGATCGGCCTGTACCACGCGCACAGCGTGGATGCGGCGACAACGGCGGTGGCGCACCTGCCCGGCGAGGAGCAGCAGCGGCTGCTGTTCGAGGTGAAGGACCATGCCTGGCGCACGATCTTCTGGAGCTGCCTGCTGCCCGGACTGGTCTTCACCGGCGGCGCATTGCTGATCAGCGAATCACCGCGCTGGCTGGTGCGGCGTGGACGCATCGCCCAGGCCCGCAGCGCGCTGCAGCGCACGGTGGCACCGAAGGAAGTGGACGCTACCCTCGCGCAGATGCAGGCGCCGGACGCGCCAGCCAGTGACGGCACTGCAGCCAAGCGCGACCCGCTGCTGAGCCGCCGCTACGTGTGGCCGTTCGTGCTGGCCTGCCTGGTGCTCGCCTTCACCCAGGCCACCGGCATCAATTCAGTGCTGGCCTATGCGGTGAACATCCTGCACCAGGCAGGCCTGCCCGGCGCGGTGGCCAACTGGGCCGACGTATCGATCAAGCTGCTCAATGCGCTGATGACCGTGGTCGCGCTGGTGCTGGTGGACCGCAAGGGCCGCAAGTTCCTGCTGATGCTGGGCACCGGCGGCATCACCATCGCCCTGCTCGGCGCAGCGCTGCTGTTCGTGCGCAGCGAGCATGGCCGGCAGGATGTCCACACCACGCTGCAGCAGCAGTTGGTCGGCGACACGTTGACGCTGCCGATGGACGCGGTGCAGTGGCGCCGCCTGGATGCCAGCGCCAGCGACCAGCCCCTGCAGCTCACCGTGTCCTACGCCTACGGTGGCTTCAGCAACGTGCGTTCGCTGCGCAGCGACAACCCGGTCGACACCGTCCTGCAGATCCGCCGCGAAGATGCGATTTCCGCCGACAGCGTGATCGGTGCGTTCTTCCGCCGCGTGCACCTCAACCCGTTCCCCGACCCTGCCGAAGCCGCGCGCGCGCCACTGGTGATCGAACGCGCCGTGATCGGTCCGGTGCCACCGCCCACCCACGGCTGGATGGTGGCCGGCTGCATCCTGCTGTTCGTGGCGTTCTTCGCGGTCGGCCCCGGCGTATGCGTGTGGCTGGCACTGTCGGAGCTGATGCCCACCCGAATCCGCTCCAACGGCATGAGCATCGCCCTGCTGATCAACCAGTTCGTCTCCACCGTGATCGCCGCGATCTTCCTGCCCACGGTCGGTCACCATGGCTACGCCAGCATGTTCTTCTTCTGGGCCGGCTGCACGCTGCTGTACTTCCTGGTGGCCGCGTTCCTGCTGCCGGAAACCAAGGGCAGGACGCTGGAAGAAATCGAGGCGCGGTTCCGTTAGCCGCTGCTACGGCTTGCCGGTCATTCGCGTTACCAACCTCACGGCCTCTTCGGGCTCGACGCCCGAGGTGACCATGCCTTTCCCGAATGGGCCGGCAACGTTCGCCGTGCTGATCGGCTCGCCATCCACGGTCAGCACCACGGCCCGCCCGACCAGGCGTTCGGTGGCGCTCTGGATGCGTGGCGCGGCTGATTCGGTGAACTCGTAGTACACCTGGGCCGTGCCGGTCTCATCGGTCATCTGGCCCACGCGGGCGATGGCCGAGGTGGTGAACACCGGCGGGTTCGCCAGCCTGACCGGTCTCCCGTCCGCAAAGTGCGCCTCGACGCCCGGCTCGCCGCGTCCGGCAACCGGCCGCAGTTCGATCCTTACATCGCTGCGCGGCGGAGCGCCGGGCGCGCGCTCAACCGCGTGCTCTTCGTGGCAGGCCGAAACCAGCAGCATGCCGGCCATCGCCAGGCTCCATCGCCATCCGTTGCGCATTGTCGTGTTTCCCCTGTGGTCCGGGCCATTGTGGCCCGAACCGGGGGCGTCAACGCAACTTCCGCAGCCGGAACGCCACTGCGATCTGAAGGATGCCGTAGAGCAGGCTGCCGATGCCGATCCACAGGGTGGTCACTGCGACCCCACCCAGCGGGTTGGCAAACATCATGCCGCCCAGGAGGATCGCCAGCAGGCCACTGACGATGAGCAGCCACTCGCCTTCGATCTGCTTGCGCACCCGGATCGCGAACACGATGCGGTACACGCCGGCCATCACCAGCCAGATCGACAGGATGAGCACGAGCACCTTGGCGGTGACCAGCGGGTTGATCACCGCCAACGCGCCGAACGCGATCGACGCCAGCGCATAGACCAGCGCCCAGCCACGCGGCGCACCGCTGTTGCCGCCGAACACGGCGAACAGGCTGATCAACCCTTCCACCAACGCCATCACGCCGATCGCCCAGGCCAGCCCGGCAGCGGCCGACAACGGCCGCATCACCGCGATCAGCCCGAATCCGATGGCCACCAGGCCATACAGCAGCACCACCCACCAACTGCGGCCCACCAGCGACAACAACGACGTACCGCGTAGATCCGAGGCCTGGCTCATGACGGTGTTCCTGTGAAGGAGGTCACCGCGATGCTAGGCCTGCGTGCATCCCGAGACAAGACGTCACGGCGCCCGCGCGCAGACCCAGAGCGTGGCCTGCTCCAGTCCAGACCGGCGCAGCGCGCGTATGGCCGCGTCCAGGGTCGCGCCGGTGGTCATGACATCGTCGACCAGGGTCAACCGGGCCGGTGGCGTAGACCGCACCGCGAAGGCGCCGCGCAGGTTCTGGCGGCGGGCGTCGGCGTCCAGCGTGGATTGCGCCACGGTCGCCCGGCTGCGCCGCAGCCCGGTCCACAGCGGCACGTCCAGCGCCTTGGCGAGCGGTCGCACCAGTTCCCGTGCCTGGTCGTAGCCGCGTTCGCGGAGCCGCCCGCCATGCAACGGCATGGGCAGCAGGGGATCGTTCGCGAAGGCGGGCAAGGCTTGCAGCATCAGCTGCGACAACAGGCGACCGGCCGCCAGGTCGTGGTGGAACTTGAAGCGCAGCACCAGCCGGTCGATGGGCGGCGCGTAAAGGAAGGTGGCTGCGGCGGCGGCCTGTCGCGGCGGCTCCCGCAGGCATGCGCCACAGGCGGCGGCCGGCTCATCCGGCGGCAGCGGCAATGCGCACAGCGGGCACGCGTGGTCATTCCAGGGGAGCGCTGCATGGCAGGCGGCGCACAGGTCGAGCCCGCCGTGACCGGGATCACTGCAGACCAGGCACCGCAGCGGGAGGCACTGCTGGCCCAGCCAGCGCAGCCCATCGTAAACTTTCAATAAGTACATATGGTTGACAGTCGCCCTCAACCTCACCAGACTGCCGCCCCTCGCTTCCGCAATCTGTCAGGACACGCCCATGGCTTCTGTCATCCGCCACGACTGGCACCTGGAGGAACTCCTGGCGCTGTTCGAGCTGCCCCTGCCCGAGCTGCTGTACCGGGCGGCGGCGGTGCACCGGGAAAGGTTCGATCCGGCCGAAGTACAGGTGTCCACCCTGCTGTCGGTGAAGACCGGCGGTTGCCCGGAGGATTGCGCGTACTGCCCGCAGGCACAGCGCTACGACACCGGGGTCACCGCGCAGAAGCTGATGGCCACCGATGACGTGGTCGCCAAGGCCCGCCAGGCCAAGGCGGCCGGCGCGTCGCGGTTCTGCATGGGCGCGGCCTGGCGTTCGCCCAAGGCCCGCGACATTCCCAAGGTGGCAGCGATGATCCGCGAGGTGAAGGCGCTGGGCCTGGAAACGTGCGCCACGCTGGGCATGCTCGACCGCGCGCAGGCCACGGCGCTGCGCGAGGCCGGGCTGGACTACTACAACCACAACCTGGACACCGCGCCGGATTTCTACGACTCGATCGTCCACACCCGCCAGTACCAGGACCGCCTGGATACGCTGGAACACGTGCGCCAGGCCGGGCTGAAGACCTGTTGCGGCGGCATCGTCGGCATGGGCGAAACCCGCGCGCACCGCGCCGGGCTGCTGCTGGCACTGGCCAACCTGCCGGCGCATCCTGATTCGGTGCCGATCAACCGGTTGGTGCAGGTGGCCGGTACGCCGCTGCACGGCAGTGCGGCGCTGGACCCGTTCGAGTTCGTACGCATGATCGCGGTGGCCCGCATCGCCCTGCCGGCGTCCATGGTGCGGCTGTCGGCCGGCCGCGAGGCGATGAGCGATGAACTGCAGGCCTTGTGTTTCCTGGCCGGGGCGAACTCGATCTTCCATGGCGAGAAACTGCTGACCACCGGCAACCCGGACACCGAACGCGACCTGGCCCTGTTCAGCCGGCTCGGACTGCGCCCGATGGCGGTCCAGGTCGACGCGGCCGGGCACGACCGTCCCGGCACCGTACATGCCGACATCACCTGTGGCGGCGGTTGCGGACAAGCGGCCTGAGGCCCGCCCCGGGCGGTACAGCGCAACGCCCGGCAACCGGGTACGCTAGCTCCCCTGTCCGCCCATGAGACATTGACGACCATGGCCCGTCCCGACCTGCACGACCGTATCCAGTCCCAGCGCAAGCTTCGCGATGCGCAGGGACGTATCCGCGTGCGCCGCACCGTGACCCGCCGGGATGGCGTGCGTCTCGAACTCGATGGCCAGTGGCTTACCGGCTTCTGCAGCAATGACTACCTGGGCCTGTCCCAGCAGTTCGGCGTGGTCAGCGCCCTGCAGGACGCCGCTGCGCGCGAAGGCGCCGGGGCCACTGCCTCGCACCTGATCTGCGGCCACCACGCGCTGCATGAAGCGCTGGAACAGGAAGTGGCCGACTGGCTGGGCTACCCGCGTGCGCTGCTGTTCGGCAGCGGGTTCGCCGCCAACCTGGCGGTGCAGCAGGCACTGCTGAGCGAAGAAGACGATGTGTGCGTGCAGGACCGGCTCAACCACGCCAGCCTGCTGGACGCCACGCGCCTGGCCGGCTGCCGCCTGCGCCGCTACCCGCACCTGGATACCGAAGGCGCGCTGCGCCAGCTCAAGCACGCGGCCGAAGGCGCGGCAATGCTGGTCACCGACGGCGTCTTCAGCATGGATGGCGACATCGCCCCGCTGCGCTCGCTGTCGCTGGTCGCGCGCATGCAGCAGGCGTTGCTGTATGTGGACGATGCGCACGGCGTGGGCGTGGTCGGCGAGCATGGCCGCGGCTGCGTGGCCGAGGCAGGCCTGGGCGTTGCCGATGTGCCGCTGCAGCTGGTGACCCTGGGCAAGGCCCTGGGCGGCAGTGGTGCCGTGGTGGTGGGAAGCGAGGCGCTGATCCAGCACCTGGCCGAAACCGCGCGCCCGTACATCTACACCACGGCGTTGCCACCGGCGCAGGCTGCCGCCGCGCTTGCGGCGGTCAAACTGGCGCGCCGCGACGACTGGCGCCGCGAAAAACTGGCCGAACTGGTGGGCGTTTTCCGCGCCGGCGCGCGCCAGCATGGACTTGAGCTGATGCCGTCGGACACCCCGATCCAGCCGCTGCTGTGTGGTGCCGAATCCACCGTGATGGGCTTGTCGGCCGCGCTGGAAGCGGCCGGCTTCCTGGTCAGCGCGATCCGCCCGCCGACGGTGCCGGAAGGCAAGGCGCGCCTGCGCGTAACCCTGTCTGCCCTGCACACCGTGCCCGAAGTGCGCGCACTGACCGACGCGATCGCGCACGCGCGCGACCAGGTACTGCGCCAGCAGGCGCTGGATGCGCTGAGCGCGTGATGCATATCGAGGTGGTCGGCAGCGGGCCGGCGCTGGTACTGATTCACGGCTGGGCCCTGCATGGCGGCGTGTTCGCGCCGCTGGTGGCGCGCCTGGCACCGCACTTCCAGCTGCATCTGGTGGACCTTCCCGGGCATGGGCACAGCCGCGACGACGCCACCCCGCTGCGCCTGCCCTACGTGGTCAACGCGGTCGCCGCCGCCACGCCCCCGGCGGTGTGGTGCGGATGGTCGCTGGGCGGCCTGTTCGCCCTGCACGCGGCCGCCACCCAGCCCAAGGTGCGCGGGCTGGCGATCATCGCCGCGACCCCGCGTTTCGTGCGCGACGAGGCGTGGCCGCACGCGGTGGAGCCTGCGGTGTTCGAGCAGTTCGGCCAGGATCTGGCCCAGGATTACCGGGGCACGCTGGAGCGCTTCCTTGCGCTGGACGCGATGGGTTCCGAACACGCCCGGCAGGAACTGCGCACCCTGCGCGCGACGCTGGTGGAACGCGGCGAACCCGCGCCGCGCGCCCTCCAGGAAGGTCTTCGTCTGCTGGAAAGTACCGACCTGCGCGGCGCGCTGCCTGGCCTGACCAGGCCCAGCCTGTGGCTGGCCGGCCAGCGCGACCGGCTGGTTTCGGCGCGCGGCATGCAGGCTGCGGCCGCGCTGGCGCCGGATTCCAGCGTGCATGTGGTCGCCCACGGTGGCCACGCCCCCTTCCTGGGCCATACCGACGAGGTGGCCGCCCAGCTGCAACACTTCGTTGCCGCGCTGCCATGACCCGCCGCGTGCGCGCATCGCCGATCATGTACGCCTGTCCCTCCCTGTGGAACTGAGCCATGGACCTTGGAATTGCCGGCCGCTGGGCCCTTGTCTGCGCCGCCAGCAAAGGCCTGGGGCTGGGCTGCGCACGGGCCTTGGCGCGCGAAGGCGTGAACGTGGTGATCGCCGCGCGCGGTGAGCAGGCGCTGGCCCAGGCCGGCCTGGAGCTGCGGGCGCTGCCCGGCGCCGCCAAGGTGGTCACTGTGGTGGCCGATGTCACCACCGAAGACGGCCGCGCCGCTGCGCTGGCGGCCTGCCCGCAGGTGGATATCCTGGTCAACAACGCCGGTGGGCCGCCGGCGGGCGATTTCCGCACGTTCGAACGCGACGACTGGATCGCGGCGCTGGACGCCAACATGCTGGCACCCATCGCGCTGATCCGCGCCACGGTGGATGGCATGATCGAGCGCGGCTTCGGACGCGTGGTCAACATCACCTCCTCGTCGGTGAAGGCGCCGATCGACATCCTCGCCCTGTCCAATGGCGCACGTTCGGGGCTGACCGGCTTCGTCGCCGGGCTGGCGCGCCGCACCGTGGCCCACAACGTCACGCTCAACAACCTGTTGCCCGGCCAGTTCGACACCGACCGGCTGCGCGGCAATTTCGCCTACATGGCGCAGCAGCAGGGCGTGGATGCCGGGCAGATCGCCGAGCGCAAGCGCACCCATATTCCGGCCGGGCGCTTCGGTACGGCGGAGGAATTCGGCGCGGCCTGCGCGTTCCTGTGCAGCGCCCACGCCAGCTACATCACCGGGCAGAATCTGTTGATCGATGGCGGGGCCTACCCCGGCACGTTCTGAGCCTGCCTGTCCTGTCATCCGTCATCCGCAGTTGCTTTTCCGCAGTGAGCCTTTCATGAGTACCGACTTCGATCCCCAGCACGTCCGCCGCGCGTTCTCGCGCGCCGCCAGCAGTTACGACGCCGCCGCTGCCCTGCAGCGCGAGGTGGAGAAGCGGCTGCTCGAGTCGCTGGATTACCTGGAAAGCCGCCAGCCGGAGGTGGTACTCGATGTGGGCAGCGGCACCGGGCATGCCAGCGCGGCGATGAAGAAGCGTTGGCCGAAGGCGCAGGTGATCGCGCTGGACATGGCCGAGCCGATGCTGCGCGAGTCGAAGAAGCAGGCCGGGTGGTGGAAGCCGTTCGCGCGCGTGTGCGGCGATGCGCGTGCGCTGCCGCTGCTGGACCAGAGCGTGGACGTGATCTACAGCAACCTGTGCCTGCAGTGGGTGGAAGACCTGCCGGCCGTGTTCGCCGGATTCCGACGCGCGCTGAAGCCAGGCGGGTTGCTGGTGTGCTCCACGTTCGGCCCGGAAACCCTGGTCGAACTCCGCGACGCCTTCGCCAGCGCCGACGACACCCCGCACGTCAGTCGCTTCCCGCCGATCGCACAGTTTGGCGACGCGTTGATGATGTCCGGGTTCCGCGACCCGGTGCTGGATCGCGACCTGTTCACCCTGACCTACCGCGACATGGATGCGTTGATGCGCGAACTGCGCGCGATCGGGGCGACCAACGCGCGCCAGGATCGTCGCCATACCCTGACCGGGCGCGGCCGCTTCGCTGCGGCGCGTGCGGCCTACGAGCCCCTGCGACGGGAAGACGGCACGCTTCCCAGCAGCTGGGAAGTGATCTACGCGCATGCGTGGGCGCCGGAAGCCGGCGCACCGATCCGCGAGCATGGGCACGATGTGGCGACGGTGCCGGTGTCGGCCATTCCGATCCGGCGCCGGACGACCTGATGGTGTGAGGGCCTGGAATGGATTCCGTGGGACACGCATGGCGTGTCGCTACGCGGGCATTCCGTGCGCGTTGAGGGGCATCCGGCAGGCATTCCGTGCGCGGTGCGTGGAGTGGCGGCGCGTAGGGACACGCCATGCGTGTCCAGCGCGGTCAGGAACCGGTCGCGGTCGGGAACATGTCCCGGTGGAAGAAGTAGATCTCCTGCGCCAGGAATTTCCAGCTGGTATGGAAACTCCGGAAGCGGGTACTCGGCGTAGACGACGCCAGCGCATCGATGCCCAGCTCGTTCGCCAGCCGCAGCGCGCGCGCCATGTGCAGCGGATCGCTGACGATGATCACCCGGTGCAGCTTGCGCTGGTCCATCAGGCGGCGCGCCTCCACCAGGTTCTGGCGGGTGGTGCGCGAGGCGGTCTCGATCAGGATGGCGCCTTCAGGCACCCCCTGCTTCAGCGCATAGCGGCGCGCCACCTGCGACTCGGAGAAGCGGGCACCGGTGCCGCCGTAGCCGCCGGTGAAGATCAGCAACGGGGCATAGCCCTGGTGGTACAGGTCCAGTCCGTGCCGGATGCGCTCTTCGAACACCGGCGACGGCTTGGCGTCGTACGCGGCGGCGCCCAGCACGATGATCGCGTCGGCCTTGGCCGCCTGGTCGCGCTCGCCCACCCAGACGATCCAGGCGGTGACGCACAGCAGCCAGGCCGCCAGCAGCAGGCACAGCCGCCACAACCATCCCATCAGCCCGACCCGGTTGCGCCGGGTCATGGCACCGCCCAGGGCAGTGCGTCCAGGTCCACGTTGCCGCCGGACAGCACCACCCCGACCCGCTGGCCGGCAAAGCGCGCCGGGCGGGAGAGGATCGCGGCCAGCGCAATCGCCGAAGAGGGTTCCACCACCTGCTTGAGCACCTGCCAGAGCAGGCGCATGGCCGCCACGGTGGCAGCATCGTCCACCGTGACCACCTCGGCCGCGCCATGCAGCAGGGCGAAGTTGGGCCCACCCAGGGTGCCGCGCAGGCCATCGCAGATCGTGTCGGGGGTGAAGTCCAGGCGCAGTTCCCCCGCCGCCAGCGAACGCGCGGTATCGGCCGCGCCCTCCGGCTCGGCCAGCACCAGCTGCGCGTTCGGGGCTGCCGCCTGCAGGGCCAGCCGGGTACCCGCCGCCAGCCCGCCACCGCCGACGGGTACCACCAGGGTGTCGAACGGGCCATGGCTGCCGATCAACTCCAGCGCGGCCGTGCCCTGCCCGGCGATCACCCGCGCGTCGGCGTAGGGATGTACCAGCGTGGCGCCGGTATCGGCCGCAACCTGGGCGCACATGGCCTCACGCGCCGCGATGCTCGGCGCGCAGCGCCACAGGGTGGCCCCGTGGCGCTGGATATTGGCCAGCTTCGCGGCGACCGCGCCTTCGGGCACCACGACATGGCAGGCAATGCCCCGGGTGCGCGCGGCCAGCGCAAGCGCGGCGCCGTGGTTGCCCGACGAATGGGTGACCACGCCGCCGGCCGCGTCCGCCTCCGGCAGCGCCCAGACCGCGTTGCAGGCGCCGCGGAACTTGAAGGCGCCACCGCGCTGCAGGTGTTCGGCCTTGAACGCCAGCCGTGCCCCGCTCAACGCATCCAACGCCTGTGACTGGAACACTGGACTGACGCTGGCGTGCGGCGCAATCCGCGCTGCGGCCGCCAACAGGTCATCGACGCAGGGCAAGGATGAATCGGTCATGACACAAGATTAACGCAAGCCTCCGATTCGTATCGAACGCGATGAACCTGTCACGATGGCAACGGTTCATCCGAACCGGTCAAAGTTAAGGGCCGATTCAATGCCCCGGCCTGAAGCTGGAACCATACCTTGGGGGGACCCGATCATGAAGATGCGCCTGATGTTCGCCGGAGGCCTGTTGTTGGCCCTCTCCGGCTGCGCGACCTACGACTACGTGGGCGGTGGCGGCGGTGGTGGCAGTGGCTACTACCACGGCGCGCCGTCGGTGGAGTACCGCTACCCGGCCGGCTACCCGTACGGCTACGGCAGCGGGTACTACGGCGGTGGCGGCTACTACGGCTATGGCGGTTACGGCGGCTACTCCAGCTACCCGATCTACCGGCCGATCTACCGCCCGTACCCGAACTATCGTCCGCCGCACAACCATCGCCCGCCGCCGCGCCCCGGCGATGGCGGCCAGGTGCGTCCGCCGGACCGCCCGCGCCCGCCGTACAACGGAGGCTCGCCGTGGCGGAACATGGACTCCACCGCTCGCCCGCCGCGTCCGGACCGTCCGCCGCAGCAGGCCCAGCCGCAGCGACCGGTCAGCGCACCGCAGTCGCGGCCGGCGCCGCAGCGGAGCACCGGCTCGCCCTGGCGGAACATGAATAACTTGAACAAGCGCACAGAAGAGCGCTAGAGACCGCTTGCTTTTCACCCGCCGGGCAGGTCAATCTAGCCGGGCAGTGACGGCCTCGGTCGAAAAGTGACAAAAACGACAAGGGGCGTCACATTGAGCTCTACGTCGATATCCGACAGGAAAATCTGGATCCCCCCTGTTCCGGCCCTGTCGGATGTCGGCACCTACAAAGCAGAAGGCCCCGCCAATGGCGGGGCCTTTTGTTTTCCAGGCGTTGCGGCGGCATAAAAACAGGGCCGACAGTCCCCCGACTGCCGGCCCTTCTGCTTCCCCAGGATGCGCATGGATCAGCCCCTGTTCCAATTCCGATCCGTAGCGCCTTGCGGCGCCTGCCATCCTGGGTGCTATTGGGTTATCTGCAGAAAACGTGCCAACTTGAGGGTGGATCCTGGTTTTTTTTGAAAGCCCCCATTCACGGAACCGTCCGGAAGGGCGTTAAAATTGACCACCGCGCCCTGCCCCAGGGCTGATCCGGGCCTTTCCGGCCCCGACCCGAGCACCCCATGACCGATTCTTTCTACGGCTACGACGTCATCGTGATCGGCGGTGGCCATGCCGGCACTGAAGCCGCGCTGGCGGCTGCCCGCAGCGGCGTGCGCACCCTGCTGCTGACCCACAATGTGGAAACCATCGGCGCCATGAGCTGCAACCCGGCCATCGGCGGGATCGGCAAGGGCCACCTGGTCAAGGAGATCGACGCGCTGGGCGGGGCCATGGCGCATGCCGCCGACCGCGCCGGCATCCAGTGGCGCACGCTCAATGCCTCCAAGGGCCCGGCCGTGCGCGCCACCCGTTGCCAGGCCGATCGCAACCTGTACCGCATGGCGATCCGCGGCATGGTCGAAGCCCAGCCGAACCTGACCGTGTTCCAGGCGGCGGTGGATGACCTGGTGATCGAAGGCGACGCGGTGCGCGGGGTGATCACCCAGACCGGCCTGCAGTTCAACGCACCCGCCGTGGTACTCACCGCAGGCACCTTCCTGGCCGGCAAGATCCATGTGGGCCAGACCCAGTATGCGGCCGGCCGCATGGGCGACCCGCCGGCCACCACCCTGGCCGCCCGGCTGCGCGAGCGCCCATTCGCGATCGACCGGCTCAAGACCGGTACGCCGCCGCGCATCGATGGCCGCTCGCTGGATTACAGCGTGATGGAGGAACAGCCCGGCGACGACCCGCGCCCGGTGATGTCGTTCCTGGGCCACGTGGCCGAGCACCCGAAGCAGGTGAGCTGCTGGATCACCCACACCAGCGAACAGACCCACGAGATCATCCGCAGCGCCCTGCACCGCTCGCCGCTGTACAGCGGTCAGATCGAGGGCATCGGCCCACGCTACTGCCCGTCCATCGAGGACAAGGTCGTGCGCTTCGCCGAAAAGGCCAGCCACCAGATCTTCGTCGAGCCCGAAGGGCTGGACGTGGTGGAGATCTACCCCAACGGCATCTCCACCTCGCTGCCGTTCGACGTGCAGCTGGCGCTGGTGCGCAGCATCCGCGGGTTCGGGAACGCGCATATCACCCGACCGGGTTACGCCATCGAGTACGACTTCTTCGATCCGCGCGGGTTGAACAACACGCTGGAAACCAAGGCGGTGTCCGGGCTGTTCTTCGCCGGGCAGATCAACGGCACCACCGGTTACGAGGAGGCCGCCGCACAAGGCCTGCTGGCCGGCCTGAACGCCGCGCGCCGGGTGCGCGACGAGGCCGGCTGGTGCCCGCGCCGCGACGAGGCGTACCTGGGCGTGCTGGTCGATGACCTGATCACCCACGGCACCACCGAGCCGTACCGCATGTTCACCAGTCGCGCCGAGTACCGCCTGCAGCTGCGCGAAGACAACGCCGACGTGCGCCTGACCGGCATCGGTCGCGAGCTGGGCGTTGTCGATGATCGCCGCTGGGCTGCATTCCAGGCCAAGCAGGAGGCGGTGGCGCGTGAATCGTCGCGGCTTCGCGCGCTGTGGGCGACCCCCGCCAACGCGCTGGGCCGCGAGCTGGACCTCACGCTGGGCGTGGCGGTCAGCCGCGAAACCAACGTGCTGGACCTGATCAAGCGCCCCGAGCTGGACTACGCCAAGCTGATGCAGGTGCCGTCGCTGGGGCCGGGCGTGGACGATGCGAGGGTGGCCGAGCAGGTCGAGATCGGAGTGAAATACGCCGGGTACCTGGATCGCCAGCGCCATGAGATCGAGCGCCAGCAGCGCCACGAAAACACCGCGATCGACGCCGGCTTCGATTACGCCGGCGTGCGCGGCCTGTCGGCCGAGGTGCAGCAGAAGCTGGAGCGGGTGCGCCCGCAGACCATCGGCCAGGCCCAACGCATTCCGGGCATGACGCCGGCGGCGATCTCGCTGCTGCTGGTGCACCTGGAGCGCGCGCGGCGCAGCCGCGTCGCCTGACCCCTTCCTGCAGCCACGCAGCGCGTGGCTCTATGTGGATCCATTCGATGTCTTCCCTTCGTCCCTTCCTCGATACCTTCCCCGTCCTTGGCGAGCGCGTGTACGTCGATCCGGCCTGCACCATCATCGGTGACGTGGTGCTGGGCGACGACGCTTCGGTGTGGCCGGGCACGGTGATCCGTGGCGACGTCAACCACGTGCAGATCGGTGCGCGCAGCAACATCCAGGAC